>Ga0189276_10016_pt1 | contig 332401 bp, 287 predicted proteins | sample N26A31minimetaG_FD_130321 | JGI IMG/M metagenome (GOLD analysis project Ga0189276, IMG submission 130321) | Marine microbial communities from the Costa Rica Dome - N26 A3-1 mini metaG | ecosystem: Environmental > Aquatic > Marine > Oceanic > Photic zone | place: Costa Rica: the Eastern Pacific... | reverse complement strand
CGGGTGCATATGGATTGGAACATCGCAAACAGGCCAATGCCTGTTTGCAGGTTCTTTGCGAAGGCCAATGGCCGGAGCTGGCGGAGCCCATAGGGCGCAGACTAATCCTGCCCCCGCAACCAAAACAACAAACCCCGCCAGTGGCGGGGTTTTGTCGTTTTAGTCTTGGGTCAGCATTCGAACCTGCAACCTTCCTTGGCTTATGAGCCTTCTCATAACTTGAAGGCTTCGATGGGACCGTGCGCCCAGTGGGCGCGCGTAAGTCCTGAGAAAGGGAGTAGCGAATTGCCTGGCTCTTAATTGCGGGCAGTCAATTCATTTCCGGTCATGCACTTGTTTTCTGCGGGGGCGTGCATTGGAAAAAGCTAAATATAGCAGGTCCCAATCACAATATTTCTCATCAGACCAGAGCTCTCTTAATTTCCTGAATGATCACTGGTTGTGACAGATACTTAACGATATCATGGGGATCATCGTAACCGTTGTTTAGTTCAGCGATGTTTTCCACTGAAGCGGGTCCAAAAGTTTGGGGGGTGAGCGCTGGGTGGAGAGCGACGAAGTCGTTTGGGTCACTGCCATTTACCCACTTTTTAGTTGAACTTGGCGAGATATATGGTGGCGAAATACGTCTTTTTATTATGTTAATTCCCAGCGGAGAGCCAAGTGTTACGAAAAGTGGGATCTTTTTTGCAGTAAATAGCTGTCGTAAGGTCACGTAACCAATGACGGAGCCTAAGGAGTGAGCGATTACCACAGTTTCGCTGAGGTCGTCACACTTGTCGATTACTTGCTGTTGGACCAACATATTAACTTGTTCATATAGTCCTGGCTTGTAGAGGTATGCAGCTGCTTGTCTAAGAAACACTGTTGCTAACCCTCTCCCTGCACAAGGAACTATGTCCTCAATTGCGCGAGCAATTGCTTTGAGCCAACTCTTGTGAATACCCCTTCCCATCGGTGAAACGGGTTGATCTCTCTCGACGGGCTTAAGGTATGTGCGAACTGTTTCATCTGAAAGACCACACTTTCGTTGCAGCTCAAAATATAAGGAGGCTATCTCATCCGACGCAAAATCTTCTTCGGGCGAGATACTACTCATTGGTGATACTGCAGATGATGTTTCATCCCATTCTTGTTCCGCTTTGAACAAAACGTCAGCATAATATGCTGTTTGGATACGGATGTCGTTCAACCATCCACTCGAACCTTCTGCAGGGGTGTTTTGCAGTGCGGTTAACCAAGTGCTCTCTATTTCGTCTTGCTTTTTATCTTGGTTATTTATTCCGTGGATAAAGATCAACTGCTTCAAATTCTGTAGCCTCCGTTTACCCGAGGTATTGCAACATCCATATAGCGGAATGTGCGAATGATTATTTGCATTGATTCTTCGGGTATAACTGCAGCAGAACCACCTGATAGTGATTTTGCTATACTGACAATGTCAATGGGAACGTCATGGTTTGATGTCGCTGCCAACATCAAAAATCCTTGCCGGAATGCTGGAAGAATTCCGGCAACTGGAACCTGTTTTTTTTCCTTGAATGAACGGGTTGTGAAGTCTGGACGCTTGTTCGATGTTGCGTCCACCTCAACAGAGGGTAAATCTGCGAATACTTGCCAATTTCCAAGTTCATTACGCCGCCATATCAGTCTTTCAGATGCTAGGAGTGCTAGATCGAAGGGGAGAGATTTTCGAGCCATAAAGTGCGCGGTCCGACGAACGTTATCTAAGTCTCCGACAAAGTCATACAGGTACCCTGCTAAATTACCATTGTTAGGTTTTAGTGTTTTTTGGTGTCGAAGGTCTCGAGCGATGCTTGACGCGTCAGCCACACGTAACGGTGCAAGGGTTGTAGACGTTGCTGTAGCACTCAGCGAGATATCCCAATTCCGAAGTTTTGAAAACTCGTTCGGATACTCTGAGTGTAACAAAACGTCTCCCGGCAACGCTAAAAGCGATACGGAAACAGTGTAATCAAACAAAGGGATGAGAAGCCAATCACCGTTAGGCTGTTTGACAAAAATTGGGAAATTAGCATCTCTGTGACTATTCGGAACGTAAGTAGTTATATCCGAATATTCATTGTATTGCACGGTAGCGTTGACGCCGGCATTTAGCCTAAGTTCAGGCCTCCCTTCAATCAGAGCAATTGGCCTAGTGTGGTAGCCAATTTGTTGCCTGTATCCAGGTTGAAGATAACGCTCTTCAGTCTTTTCAATAAGCCCTCTGAACCACTGTGTACGAACTGATAGTTCTTCATCTGCTGGACCCATCTCAACCGTCTCTGGGATTGTTTCAAATTCAGAGCTCGAGAAACGGTCCTCTGTGGAATAACTGTCTACCGAACTATCTCGTTTGGGACCGCTGGAGTTTGGGTCGTCATCGTCTTCATGTTGCGATGGAGATAGAGGTCTAGAGTTCGACAATAGGTCATAGTAGTTATGTGCGGGTCTGATCGCCGGTTGCATGTCGGGCTCCATCTTAACGTTATTTCGGGCAGCGCGGAGTGGAACCTCGACTTCTAAGTAATCGGCTAATAGGTTGTTTAGAATAGCGGGGCTGTATTGGTGGTGCTGGGTTTCTATTACGGCAGGAACATTCCCTTCTAACGCCTCAGTTAGCGTCTGCGAAAAGAGGCAATACGGTAAGTTTGTTCCTTGTTCCCTTACGTGATAGGCAACTTCACCGATAGCAGAGGCAAAGAACAGATCGACTTGCATAGGATTAAGTTGACCACCCGAAGTTATAATTGGGTGTCCCACAAAATTGATTGCTTGTTCATTGGTGTTTCTACAGGCATCGACGATAAAGCTTAGTTGTCCGCGTCTCAGGGTTGGGTGAGCTATTCCGATACCTTGCCTCTGCAGCCCTTGTTTGAAGGCATTCAAATTAACTCCTTCTACAGTATCTTGCCCGGCGTTGGTAAGAAGCCAGTATTGATCAAATGCGCTGCGTACAAGTCCATGACCGGCAAAATACACAACTAGTCTGTCAAGCTGCGTTGATGCAAGGAAGCCGGAGATTTCAATTTTGAGCCGTTCAACGGTAACATCACAGTTATTTTCATCTGTAATTTCGAGAACTGAATAATTACGACCGATAGCCGGACTACGCGCCCAATTGGCTAGTCTTTTTGCGCTCGTTAGCGTGCCCGGAAGGTGAGTGTATGGGGGGGCATACTTCGATACAGCGATAATGATCATTCCGTTACTAAGGGCGGGTGACGCAGTCATGGCTATCTCTGGGTTTTATGGTTTGTTAATAATCTACTTTAGGTAGATATAAAGTGATGTCCACTTCTTTTTGGGCGGAAGACTTCGTTGAGTTCGCCAAAGTTGATGTCCTGCCCCCCGCAACCAAAACGACAAAACCCCGCCAATGGCGGGGTTTTGTCGTTTTAGTCTTGGCTCAGAATTAGAACCTGCAAGCTTCCTTGGCTTATGGGCCTTCTCATAACTTGAAGGCTGAGAGCGTTTAAAAAAGGTGCCAGTGGCACGTTTTTAGTCTGAAGGTTGAGCACGGCGAAGCCGCGCGCAGACTGCGGAGGTTCAAAGGAGCCACAAGCTCACTCCCCCTCAATCACCCCATCCACAACACCCGCCTCTATCAGCTCCGCCGTCTGCGGGAACCAGATCCCGGTATGCGGGGCGAGGAAGACTTGTTCAAGGAAGCTCTCGGCAATGCCCTGGCTGCGATAGAAGGTGATTTCCTTTTCCTGCTGGCCCTTGATGTCATAGAGCGGAACGGGATAGTTCAGATCGATCTTGTATTGATGGAAGCCCAGCCGGCCATCGGGGCCGAGATAGCGTTTGGCGCCGCCGATAAAGGCGGTCGTGCAGGCGGAACTGCAATCGGCAAACACATAGGTATCCAAGCGCCGATCCCGGATCAGGAAGCCGACACCGCGCCCCTCATAGACATGCCCGCCATCACTATGCAGGACAATGCCGGTCACACCCGGATTTTGATCGAGCAAGGCGGCCAACCGCTGCGCCATGCCGAGCGTAAAGGTGCCGGTGATGTGAATGCGGGTGTTATCGGGGCTAAGCGTCAGCGCATACTGGCTGGCGCGGGCATCTTCAAGCTCGGTCATGTTGACCGGGATAAACCGCTCCGGGGCAAGCGCACGGAAAGAGGCCGCGATGCTCAGCACGGTAAAGACCAGACAAAGCCCGATCACCCCATAGGCCACAACGGTCCAGATATTGGCAAGAATGCTCGATTGATGTCGGGTGGCGCGCAGCACGCCAACCACCTGCCAGACAAAAACAACGCCATGAAAAAGAAGAATAAACGCAACCGTCGCGATCAATGCCGGGGTGCGCTCAGGGATATAGGGCGGGAGTGTATAACGATCGGCAAACAGGATCAGAGCCCGGATCAGGATCAGGTTGACGCACAGCGCGAATAGCAGCGTGTGCTTTCCTTGCCAGTGATCCCGGAAGTATACCAATCGATCTTTCCTTACGAAATTTTATATCCTTTTTCACGATACATTTTTATCGCTGCTGCGAATAGATCGATGCTTGTTCTGGGAGTGAGCTAAAAAAGAGGACTGTCCCATTCTTCAAGTCGAAGGTCGAGTACGGGCAATAGGCTGTGCGCAGACTGCACTGTTGACGAGAGCTCTGGTCTATCTGTCTTGGTCGCAGGCCAGACGCCGGAGATTAATCATGCTTTAGAGACAAGTCTTTAAGGCAACCTGAACTGGGCTGATGCAAATTTATTTGTCAGAGGCTTCGCCTAGACGTTTAGGTCGTCTTACGTCAAATCCATCTTCAAATTCATTTGATATCTGGTTTAAGACAATTGTTGCAGCGGTTGCTGTTGCGAAATCTTCAAGCGTTGAAGCATCATTCAAAAAACGTTCAGACGCTTCTTTCAAATATTCCTTCACCTTATCAGATTTAAGACAGCCCTTTCGTCGATAGAACAGTTTTAGAAGACACTCTGCATTCAATAGTATTTTGCATCCCTCAGGAGGAGATAACAGCTTTTCCATCATCGCGCCAATTGAGCGATTGATTCCTTTGTCCACAAACATGATGTTAACCCATGCATCAGGCCAATGTTTAGCCAAGTAGGTTTTAGATACAGCATGGTCTACATCATGCGAACAGGGGTTGCCGTCGTAATAATTTGACATTTTAAGACGCGTTCGAATTGCGCCTCTGTAATCCCGGTAGTTTAATCTTGCCCAGACTTGCGTGTAGAATCGCTCCCCCCAACCCCAAATCGGAATTTTTCCACGAGCGACAAAAACATTGTTTAGCGAACGACGGCCTATTTGGTCGGCTTGGATATTGTTTTCTTTCATCCATCTTTCGAGGTGTACCTTCGATTTGAATGCAATTGGGGGGCGATATTTACTTTCGACTAGCGTCAGAAAGTCCAATTCGCAACTAGAGATACTGGATCGTAAGCCTGCGAGCTTATTCACTCTGTTTGCACCACTTCCTAAGGTTGTGTCCGTTCGATATTATAATCGTAGATCGAATCCTCCGGTTCTCAAATAAAAAACACCCCCGGCCTCACAGCCGGGGGTGTTCTCACATCAGAGCCCTAAAGTTCCAAATCACATCAATCCATCAGCCCTCACGCCAGATCAAAGCGATCGGCGTTCATGACTTTGGTCCAGGCGGCGACGAAGTCCTTGACGAACTTCTCGTGGTTGTCGTCCTGGGCGTAGACTTCGGCGTAGGCACGCAGGATCGAGTTGGAGCCAAACACCAGATCCACGCGGGTGGCGGTGTACTTGGTTTCGCCGGACTTGCGATCAACGATGTTATACAGGTTGTCGCCAGCCGGTTTCCAGCTGTAGGCCATGTCGGTCAGGTTGACGAAGAAGTCGTTTGACAGCACGCCGACACGATCTGTGAAGACACCGTGTTTGGTGCCGCCATGGTTGGTGCCAAGGGCCCGCATGCCGCCGACCAGAACGGTCATTTCCGGCGCGGTCAGGCCAAGGAGCTGTGCACGATCGAGCATCATTTCCTCGGGGCTGACTACATAGTCCTTCTTGAGCCAGTTGCGGAAGCCGTCGGCCAGCGGTTCAAGCGGATCAAAACTGTCGGCATCGGTCATCTCGTCGGTGGCGTCACCGCGGCCCGGTGCGAACGGAACGGTGATGTTGACACCGGCGTCCTTGGCGGCCTTTTCAACCGCAGCCGTACCACCGAGGACGATGAGATCGGCAAGGCTGACTTTCTTCGACAGGCCTGCCTGAATGCCTTCGAGGGTTTTCAGAACCTTGGCAAGGCGTTGGGGTTCGTTGCCTTCCCAATCCTTCTGCGGGGCCAGACGGATGCGCGCGCCATTTGCACCGCCACGCATGTCCGAACCACGGAAGGTGCGCGCACTATCCCAGGCGGTGTTGATCAGTTCGGCACTGGTCAGGCCCGATGCCAGAAGTTTGGCTTTGAGATCGGCGATTTCGCTGTCAGACAGGGTGTAATCCACGCTCGGTACCGGGTCCTGCCAGAGCAGGTCTTCTTCCGGAACGTCCGGGCCGAGATAGTTTGATTTCGGACCGAGGTCACGGTGGGTCAGTTTGAACCAGGCACGTGCGAAGGTTTCGGAGAAGTATTCCGGGTCCTTCATGAATTTCTGGCAGATGGCGTTGTAGGTCGGGTCGACCTTCATCGCCATATCGGCATCGGTCATGATCGGCATGCAGCGGATTGACGGGTCTTCGACATCGACCGGCATGTCTTCTTCCTTGATGTCGATCGGCATCCACTGCCACGCCCCCGCCGGGCTTTTCTTGAGCTCCCACTCGTAGCCAAACAGCAGATCGAACCAGCCCATATCCCACTGGGTCGGGTTCTTGGTCCAGGCGCCTTCGATGCCTGACACCACGGTATCGCGGCCAATGCCACGGCCCTTGGTGTTCATCCAGCCCATGCCCTGTGCGGTGACATCGGCGGCTTCGGGTTCGGCGCTGAGGTCGGCAGCATCGCCGTTACCATGACATTTCCCGATGGTGTGACCACCGGCGGTCAGAGCAGCGGTTTCTTCGTCATTCATCGCCATACGGGCGAAGGTTTCACGCACCTGTGCGGCCGTTTTGACCGGGTCAGGCTGACCATTCACCCCTTCCGGGTTCACATAGATCAGACCCATCTGCACAGCAGCCAGCGGGTTTTCCATGGTGTCAGGCTTGGTGACGTCGCCATAGCGGCTGTCAGAAGGTGCCAGCCATTCTTTTTCAGCACCCCAGTAGATGTCTTTTTCCGGGTGCCAGATATCTTTGCGGCCAAAGGCAAAGCCAAAGGTTTTCAGACCCGCAACTTCATAGGCAATCGTGCCCGAGAGAATCATCAGGTCAGCCCAGGAGATTTTGTTGCCGTATTTCTTTTTGATCGGCCACAGCAGACGGCGGCCCTTATCGGTATTGACGTTATCGGGCCAGGAGTTCAGGGGGGCAAAGCGCTGGTTGCCGGTACCACCGCCACCACGGCCATCGGCCAGACGATAGGACCCAGCCGCGTGCCATGCGACACGGGCAAACATGCCGACATAGCTGCCCCAGTCGGCCGGCCACCATTCCTGGCTGTCTTTCATCAGTGCGCGGAGGTCGTTTTTAAGGGCTTCGATATCAAGTTTCTTGAGTTCTTCAGCGTAGTTGAAGTCTTTGCCCAGCGGGTTAACCTTGGTGTCGTGCTGATGGAGAATGTCGAAGTTGAGCGACTTTGGCCACCAGTCGGTTACCGTGGTGCCCAACGCGGTCTGACCACCATGCATTACCGGACATTTCCCTGCAGTATGTTTTCCGTCCATTTTCTCTCTCCGTCGTGGCTGAGATGTTTTAAACAGCTCCTGGACCCGTATCGCGTGTATCGCGCGGTCGTGGGACGCATTGGCGTGTTGCGCCCGTTTTTTGTTTCTCCCTGACCTAGTTTAACCAAAACCAGCACCATGAAACCAGAAGTTATGTGTGATGGTTTCATGTTGAAGGTAATCATCAACTCAGGGATCGCAATGCGACACGGGGTAATCAATTTTGCGCAACGGGTTTCCCATCGCTTTGAGAAGGCTAACAACGATACAGGTAATAGGGGAAATAGTTATTTCATGTGTTTTCGATAGTTTTTATCGATGGATGGATGTGGTGTGGTGAAAGTGCCGGTTTCGGCCGGGGGTGGTTGGGGCCGTGACATTTGCAATCAGTCGGGTAGACTGTGTTCGAGTTCACAGTCTTAAGGCCTTAAACATGCGGGGTTTTCCTGATCCCGGATGTTGCCAGGCCAAATCATCGCCCCACAGAAAGCGGAAATCCCGAGATGTCTCATTCTTCAAAAGGTGCCATCTATATGGCGGCAGCGGCCAATTTGCTGATTGCTGTCGCCAAGTTTGGCGGGGCGGCGATTACCGGATCGGCCGCGATGATGTCGGAAGGCATTCATTCGCTTGTCGACACCGGCAATCAGGGGCTTTTGCTTTTGGGCTTGAAGCTTTCGACCCGTGAACCCGATGAACGGCATCCGCTGGGCTATGGCAAGGAGACCTATTTCTGGTCTTTCCTTGTGGCGGTGATGATTTTCGGACTGGGTGCTGGCGTTTCGATCTGGGAAGGGGTGGACAAGGTCATTCATCCGCATGCGCTTGATGTACATGTGGTGGCAACCCTTGGCGGGTTTGAGGTTCGCACCTATCACGTGGTGTTTTCGATCCTGGTCATTGCGATTGTGCTGGAAGGCTTGGCGTTTCGCACGGCCTATATCACCTTCCGGGCACAGCATCCGAACGTGCCGCTGATCAAGGCGGTGCGCAGCAGCAAGGACCCGACCGTTTTCGTCATCCTGTTTGAGGATTCAGCAGCGCTTTTGGGTCTTGTCGTCGCCTGTGTCGGGATTGCAGCGGCCTATTTGCTTGAAATGCCGGTTCTCGATGGGCTGGCATCGGTGATGATCGGGCTTATTCTGGCGGTGACGGCCTTTATGCTGGCGGTTGAGTGCAAGGGGCTTTTGATCGGTGAAAGTGCCAACAGCCAAAGCCGCAAGAAGATCAATGACATGGTTGCCGCCATTCCCGGCATTCTTAAGGTCAACGAGATCATTACCCTGCATCACGGGCCGCAAAGTCTGATTGTGTGTGTCAGTGTTGATTTCGAAGATACGGTGACATCGGTTGCGCTTGAGGCCGCCGTATCGCGGCTTGAAAGTGATATTCGCGCCGAAATTCCCGAAGTATCGAAAGTGTTTATCGAAGCACAGAACTGGCGCGCCCATCAGAAGCTTTTGGATGAATTGGGCAGCGACCCCGATGCCGCCCCCTTGACCCACCCGGCTTAGACCTTCGATGCTATTGGCGTGTGCGCTGGTTGCAGTTGAACTGGCGTGCGCGAAATAGTATGAGGAATAAAACCAATAAGGAATTTCACGGGAAGGGATGCGTTCGAACATGACTAAAAAGATCTTCCCGAGCTGGATCGCGGTTGATTGGGGGACGTCAAACCTGCGCCTTTGGGCGATGGATGATACCGCGAACATCCTTGGTTCGGCGGAAAGTCCGCTGGGTATGAATGCGATTGCCAGCGACCCCAAACTTTCGTTCGAGGCGGTCCTGATCGACATGATCGAAGATTGCCTGGGCGCTGACCCGGCAAAGCTGCCGGTGGTGATTTGCGGCATGGCCGGGGCCAAGCAGGGCTGGATCGAGGCACCTTATTGCGATGTGCCGGCACGGCCATCCGATCTGGCCAAGGGGGCGGTAACGCCAAATGTGAGTGATCCTCGCATTTCCGTTTTTATCCTGCCGGGGCTTTGTCAGCGCGGTGACCCTGATGTCATGCGCGGCGAGGAAACCCAGCTTGTTGGCTTTATGGCGCAGAACCCGGATTTTTCCGGCTGGGTCTGTTTGCCCGGCACCCATTCGAAATGGGCACAGGTCGGCGATGGCATGATCAAGGCATTTCGCACCTATATGAGTGGCGAGGTATTTGCCCTGCTTTCGCAGCAATCCATCCTGCGTCATTCGGTCGATGATGGCTGGGACAATGCTGCCTTTGCCGATGCGGTGCGCACGGCATCTGAACAGCCAACCGCCTTCCTGCACAGTTTGTTTACCGTGCGGGCCGGGGCATTGGTGGCAAAGGGGGATGCATCGGTTGCCCCGGGGGCAGCGGTTTTATCAGGCACGGTTATCGGGGCCGAGATTGCCGATGTTTTAAGTCGCCTTGCGCCGGGGGATGACATTGCCCTGATCGGGGCGGGCAAGCTGGCATCGCTTTATCAGGCGGCCTTGGCGGTTCATAACCACAAGGCAACGCCGCAGGACGGGGCTGCGATTACGCTTGCCGGGCTGTCGCGTGCTCATGACGTTGTGACAGGTTAAATGCCGATCTATTCGGGCCCCGGATGCATGACATGCAAGCGGGCTTAACAAACAGGAAGACAGTTATGGCTTATCCGACATCCGTCAATGATCAGATCACCGATAGCGTCTCAGGCGCTGGGCACCGCAAACTGATCGCGATCCTGCGCGGCGTGCAGCCCCACGAGGCCGTTGATATGGCGCGCGCACTGGTCGATGCCGGGATCACGATGATCGAGGTGCCGCTCAATTCCCCCGAACCGCTTAAAAGCATTTCTGCGATGAAAGAGGCGGTCGGGGATGCCGCGATGATCGGGGCGGGCACGGTTTTGACAACCGATGACGTTGCCAATGTGAAGGCGGCGAACGGTGAATTCGTCGTATCGCCCAACTGCGATATCGATGTGATCGCCAAAACCAAGGAACTCGGTATGGGCTCCTGGCCCGGTGTTTTGACGCCCACCGAATGCTTTGCCGCGATCAAGGCCGGGGCCGACGGGCTTAAGATTTTCCCGGCCAGCATCATCGGCGCTGAGGGCATCAAGGCAATGCGCGCGGTCTTGCCAAAAGATATGCCGGTTTATGCCGTTGGTGGCGTTGGACCGGATGATTTTAGCGTCTATGCCAAGGCGGGCTGTGATGGCTTTGGCCTTGGTTCGGGCATCTACAAGCCCGGCATGACGGCGGGTGATGTGTCAAAGGCGGCGATTGCCTATGTCAGCGCGCATGATGCTGTGTTTGGCTGAAGGGCCCGTTCCGGAATATTCGGTTTTGAAATAGTTCCAAATTATGGAAGTGCGTTTGACCCTTGGGGGCGTGCGGGCTAAATTCCTGCCATTGTCTGAATTCCTGAACATGGGAGGATCCATTGGATCTTGGAATTAAGGGCCGCAAGGCCATCGTTTGTGCGTCGTCCAAGGGGCTTGGTCGTGGCTGCGCGATCAAACTGGCCGAAGCCGGTGTTGATCTTGTGCTCAATGCGCGTTCCGAAGGGCCGCTGAACGAAACTGCGGAATATATCCGTGATACCTATGGTGTGAATGTCACCACGGTCGCCTGCGACATCACCACCGAAGAAGGCCGAAACAAGGTTCTGGCCGCTGTCGATGCGCCGGACATCCTTGTGAACAACGCCGGTGGTCCGCCCCCGGGAGTGTGGTCCGACTGGGGTCAGAAGGAATGGGAAGCCGCCGTTCAGTCCAACATGCTGACCCCGATCCTGCTGGCGACCGCGGTTCTGCCGGGCATGATTTCGCGCCAGTGGGGCCGGATTGTGAATATCACGTCGGGTTCGGTTAAATCGCCGATCCCGCATCTGGGCCTTTCGAACGGGGCGCGTGCCGGTCTGACCGGCTTTGTTGCCGGGACTTCGCGTCAGGTGGCCAAGGATGGGGTGATTATGAACAACCTCCTGCCGGGCCAGCATGATACCGACCGTATCAATGCGCTGATGACCAACAAATCCAAGGCAGAAGGCATTTCGCTGGAAGAGGCGCGCACCAAAACCCAGGCGGGTCTTCCCACGGGCCGGTTTGGCGATCCGCTTGATTTCGGGGCGACCTGTGCCTTCATGTGCAGCGAGCATGCGAAATTCATGGTCGGGCAAAACATCTTGCTTGATGGTGGTGCCTTCAACTCCACCATGGGCTGATATGTCGCCTTTCGTCACAGGACGGTCTGCAAACACCCATTTGCTGCGCTTCCGGTGCTCACGTACGTCAAGTACGCTGCGCGCCGGTTCTCGCAAACAGGCATTTTCGACACGCCCTGTGACGAAATCCAACATATCACCAAGTACCCAACGCAAAGGGTGGTGCTAGCATGGCGTCATTCACCTTTGTTTATGTGCTGCGCGAATGTGATTTCAGACCGGGGCAGGGCAAGGCCACTTTGCCGCGGACCTATGTTGGCTGGTCGACCGATGTCGAGGCCAGGCTTGCGACGCATAATAGCGGCAAGGGGGCCAAGACGACGCGCGGGCGGCAGTGGGAGCTGGTTTATGTCGAACGGTTCCGCACCTTCGGACAGGCGATGAGCCGGGAATGGCATCTTAAACGCGACCGCAAGCTGCGCAAGATGCTGGCAGGTGGATAGGCTGGTTGATTTGGACACAAATCAGGGCTTGCATCATTGCGCCAAGTGACAGATATGTCCTTGCAACAAACGCATTTAAACCGGGGTACCATCGATCATGGCATTCGTTCGCAAAAATCCACTGAAACTCAACAATCTGCAGCTGCGCACCCTTGTGCTGGCACAGGTGATTGCCAAGGACCCGAATTCGGGCAAGATTGACGAGGCCACCGGCGAAGCAACGCTTTTGCGTGTCCCCCATGCCCATGGCGACCACGTTCATGTTGGCAAGTTTACCGTGGCCGCCCGCGATGCCAGCGGGTTCGATAACCCGGCTGTCTGGGTCGCACTTGCCCGCAAGGGGCTGGTCAAGGAAGGCTATCCAGCCAGCATCATTCTGACCAAAGAAGGCATGGAATATGATACCGGGCTTGGCGATCATTTCCTGGAAGAAAGCGATCACTAGGATCGGTTGATCGCGATTCCAACCTGATACGAAAAAGCCCTGCATGTGCAGGGCTTTTGTTTTGGGAATGATGGGCGTTGTTTAGTCGATCCGGATGAATTTTCCGTCCTGGATGGCCACGAAATAGATGTTGCGGTTGCCATCGCCAAAGGCATCAAACACCAGTTCCTGATGCAGCCCCTGTTGTGGTGGCAGATTGGTCAGCGCATCGGCAAGCGATTGATCCGGGTGCTTGGTGCGGAGTGCGGCAAACAGGACGGTCGCCGCGTCATAGCCCAGAACCGCGGTATAGCCGGGCTGACGACCAAACATTTCGTTGAACGCCGCGACAAATTTCTGGAAGCGCGGATTGGTGTCATAGCGGTCATAGGCCTGTGCCAGTTCCACGCCCTCGACCGCCTCGCCACCGACCTCGATCAGGGCCTGTGAGCCTGCCCATTCTGAGACCGCAAGTGGAACGCTTGATGACAGCTTGCGGATTTCTTGGGCCATCATCGCACTGTCTGTGCTGTTGGTGATCAGAACGATCGCATCGGGATCGTCGGCCAACAACTGGCTTGCTGCTTCCGCGTGGGTGATATTGTCGGTATTGATCCAGATTTTGGAGATGACCCGCCCGTCAAGGGCATCAAGTTCCAAAAGGAACTCGCGATACCAGCTGTCGGTAAATGCCTGGTTCTGGCCATCAAGGGCAAGGGCGACCCGTTCATAGCCCTGATCGATATAGCGACGGGCATAGGCGCGCGCATTTTCACGCGTCGTGGTGTTCATGCGAAACAGGTTATCACGAAAACCGGCAAAGTCGGCGGCCGAGACCGTCGGCGAAATGGTCACGACACCCAATTCATTGATCACCGGCAGCATCGCCATGCCGATGGAGCTGATGATCGGGCCGACAATGGCATCAACGCCAAGGCGCTTGAGCTCGCGCACGTGATTTTGGGCGACTTCCGGGGTTTTCAGATCATCACGCGGAATGATTTCCACCATGCGACCATTGATGCCGCCATCGGTATTCACCTGTTGGGCGGCCAGTTTCAACGCATCAAGCGCGTCCGTTCCGGCATCCGATCCGGGGCCGGACAGGCCGGCAATGAAACCGATTTTGATCGGGCCTGATTGATCACAGGCAACCAGCAAGAAGCATCCGACAAAGACAGAGCACAGAAACCTGATGGACCGCATTTTATTCCTTGCAGTTTTTCTTGATCGGCCCGATAGGCTGGCCCTTTGTTATTGCCTTATCCTGTCATGATCGTCAGCGACAAGGCGACAAATCCGATATGGCAGTTCCCCGAATGTGTTTCAAGCGGTTGATATTGCGATATTTGCCGCACCAACCCTAACCTAAGTCCTAGCCAAAGTCGCGTCTGGCCTGCAGCACCCGTCCCATGGTGGTCATCAGGCACAAGGCACCGAAAATGGCGGCGATCATGTTAAACGAGGCCGGAAAGATACAAATAAGACATAAGACCAGTATGGTTTCACTGCCTTCGGTGATGCCGGTCAGATAGAAAAAGCTTTTCTTGCCCTGGGCATCGCCATCTGTGCGCCCCTGTTTGGCGGCAATGATCGCATAGGTCAGAAAACTCGATCCGGTGCCGACAAAACAGAAAATCAGAAACGCTGCCATCAGGGCATGTTCCGGTCGGCCAATGGCAAAAGCCAGAATGATGCCCGAATAAAACAGAAAGTCGGACACGATATCGTAGTAACCGCCAAGATCACTTTCCTGACTTTTTGCATTGGGATGGCGCGACCGTGGGGCGGCATGGCGTGCAACCGCGCCATCAAGCCCGTCCATGAGCCGTGATCCAAGGATCAAAACAAGTGCTGCGTAATCAAGTTTCAGCACAAGACAACCTGCCGCCAGCAGGCCAAGGAAAAAGCCAACGCCGGTGATGAAGTTTGGCGTAATGCCCGTGCCCGAAAGCGTACGCGCAATCGCATTCAACGGCATATCAATCAGCGGGCGCAGGCGGGCATCAAACATCTGGTGTTTCCGGTTATCTCGTTGAAACAGCGACTATAAGCGCAAGTTCGATGGAATGAAAATCACCAGTTTGTTGATTGCGGGTGAGATGGCTATTCACCGGACGGGATCAGTTGGTAATAGGGGCTTTCGTCAAGCACGGCGTCATCGACGGGGCTGAGTTTGTTTTGTCGAATGACCGCCTGGATTTCTTCGATATAGACATTGCCGCGTTCGGAATATCGGGTCAGTGTTTCGGCCAGAATAGATCCCGAAAGAGGTTCCTGATCGGCGATCATTCTGGCGCGCAAATCTCGAAATTCCGTGTAAGCCGACCCGGTATTGAGGTTCATCATATAGGCCCGGACCGATCCGAACGGTGTTTTGAAAGCCGCGATCTTGTAATCACCAAGGTGCTTTCGCTGTTCTTCGGGTGTGATGCCGTCGCCGCCATAGGTCCATTGACCAAACAATGCGTTACCAAGGGCGGCAAAGCGCGATGTGCCCCAGCCGCTTTCGATGGCCATTTGCGCCATGGCAAGCGACGGGGGAACCGGTACGATGCGTTTTTCAAGTTCCACGATGGTTGCCGGGTCTTCGGGGGCTGTTTCAACACGGTATTGTTCGGCCAGTTCGGCAATGATCGAAAGATCGTTGTCGCGGATCGCATCACGAAGGACACTGCTTTGCAGGGCGATTTCCTCGTTCGCAAGCAGGGTCAACGGGCCGAGTGTCCGGAAAAATGTACGTTTCTTGGCCGTGACCGTCAGTTGATCGGCAAGTTCGTCACGCCATCTTGTCGGGATGGTTTGCAGGAAAAGCCGGGGAACGATGCGTTCCCCCGCGTTCCAGCGTTCTGCGGTGTAGCCAAGATCCTCAAACAGCTTTTCAAGCTGTTCATAGCCATTCAGTTCAATGCGGATAACGTCGCTTTGGTCGGGCGTCGGCAGAAGGACATCCGCCCGTGCAGCGGGAAGGACATCTGCGGCCATCCCAAAGGTGGCAACCGCCAGAACGGAAAATGTGCGTATCAGGACACGTTTAAACATGGTGTGCCTCGCTGATCTGACCTGACATCGGTGCAGGATCAGAATGCTACCATGCTTTGGGGTTTAACGGCGAAAATCTTCAAGACGTTTGCGCTGTTTTCCAGCCTCGTCAAAGTTATCGGGTGCCAGCCACGCCTCGAACGCGGCCTTGACGGCGGGCCATTCTTCAACGATGACGGAAAACCATGCGGTGTCGCGGTTGCGCCCTTTGTAAACCATGTGATTGCGGAACGTACCTTCATAGGTGAAGCCATATCGTGTGGCGGCGGCACGCGACGGGGCATTTTGATCGTCGCATTTCCATTCATAGCGGCGATAGCCCAGCTCATCAAAGGCACGCTTCATCATCAGATACATCGCCTCTGTCCCGCCGATGGTTTTCGACAGGGCCGGGGCATAATTGATATTGCCGATTTCGATCACACCATTGTTGGGATCCATGCGCATGAAGGCGGCAACGCCGACAGCCATGTTGGTGGCCTTGTTGATGATGGTATGGAGCATCGGGTCGTTACTGGCGTTCATGCCGTCGAGCCAAGCCTTGTAGGCGGTGAAATCGGCAAACGGTCCAGTAGGAAGGTATGCGAAGCGCGACCCATCGGGCACCTTGCTGTTGGCATCAAACAGTTGCGTGGCATCGCGGGCAACATCCAGCGGGCTTACGATGACGTGGCTGCCGATCATGTCGTTGCGCGGTGGCAATGCGCACCCGGTCCAGTTTTCAACCGGGTGGCCGACGGGTTTGCCAAAGATGTCTTTGTGGGGCGTGGTCATGGTGGTTCCTGTTGGTCTGATAAAGTGTGGTTTCTGATCTGCAGGATGGTTGGAATTGGTCCTCTGTTCCAGTGCCAGTTTTGCAAATGTGATGGTGCCAATCGTGGCTGCCAATCAATCAGTGGAAATCATGGCTGTCGATCTTAAGGCGTTTGTGACTGGCGGTGCGTGTTTCCGGTTTTGAGCTCAACTGGTCCAGATCAGCCTCCGGTTTAGGGGCAGGTCGCGATGTCGTGGGTGATGCGGCTTCCCCGGTTGGCAGGGCGGTGCGTGGGCTGGCCCAGCGCAGGTTGCGCGGATGGTTGTTGGCATCGCGCGCGATTTTTGTGTTCTCGCTCATCGATTGCAGCATATGGCTCAGATCGACCAGCTTGTCGGCAATGATGTGGGTGACACCATCTTCGCGTTGCAATTTGCCGGTCACGCCCAGAACGGTGGCGGTCATGACTTCGCGACGGTGTTGTTCCATCACCTTGCTCCAGACCACAAGGTTGGTGATGCCGGTTTCATCCTCTAACGTGATGAAAACAACCCCCGATGCCGTGCCGGGGCGCTGGCGAACAATCGCCAAGCCGGCATGGGTCAAGCGATCCCCATTTCGTACATTGGGCAGATCACTGGCGGTGCAGACCCCGGCAGCACCAAGCGCATCACGCAGCATCGCCATCGGATGGCCCTTAAGCGACAGGCGCAGGCTGGCGTAATCTTCGATGATCTCCTCGCCCGGGCCCATGATCGGCAGATCCACCGGGGCCTCCGCACCAAATTCGGCCGAAACCCCCATATTGTGGTTAAAGTTCTGGGCTGCTTCAAACAGCGGCAGGCTTGCTGGTGCCTTGCGCCCCTTGCCAAAGCGGCGCACGGCCCAAAGCGCTTCGCGCCTTGATAAGCCCAGCGATCCGAACGCATCGGCCTCGGCCAGTTTTTCAAGCGCGGCCGGGCTCAGCCCCGTCTGGCGCGCCATCAGATAGACATCCTGAAATCCGCCAGCGGGCCGATTGGAAATCAGGGCAAGGGCATCAAGCTCGCCAAATCCCTTGATCTGGCGAAAACCAAGCCGCACCGAATGATATCCCGCCGTGCGGCCCAATTCGCGTTCCAACTGATTGTCCCAGAAGCTGTGATTGATATCGATTTCAAGCACGCGCACCCCGTGATTGCGCGCATCATTGACCAGTTGCGCCGGGGCATAAAACCCCATGGGTTGGGAATTCAGAAGCGCACATAAAAACACATCCGGGTGATGGCATTTCAGCCAGGACGACGCATAGGCGAGAATGGCAAAACTTGCGGCATGGCTTTCGGGGAAGCCATAATCGGCAAAGCCTTCGATCTGTTTGAAGCAGCGTTCGGCAAATTCCATGTCATAGCCGTTTTTAAGCATGCCATTGATGAACTTGGTGCGATGTTCGCCAATGGTGCCGGTGCGCTTGAACGTCGCCATGGCGCGACGCAGGTTATCGGCCTCGCCGCCGGAATAGCCGGCGGCGACAATGGCGATCTGCATCGCCTGTTCCTGAAACAGCGGCACACCGCAGGTGCGTTTAAGCACCGCTTCGAGTTCCGGGGATGGGTAGTCGACCTTTTCGCGGCCCATGCGCCGCTGCAAAAAGGGATGGACCATGCCGCCCTGGATCGGGCCGGGGCGGACGATGGCGACCTGAATGGTCAGATCATAAATGCTTCGCGGTTTTAAACGCGGCAGCATACTCATTTGCGCGCGCGATTCCACCTGAAAGGTGCCGATACTGTCGGCTTTTTCCAGCATGCGATAGGTCGCCCGATCTTCCTTGGGAAGGGTGGCCAGATCGTAATCAATGTTCTTGTGCGTGCGCAGCTCATCCAAGGCCTTTCGGATGCAGGTCAGCATGCCAAGGGCCAAGATATCGACCTTAAGGATACCCAGCGCATCAATGTCATCCTTGTCCCATTCAATGGTGGTCCGGTCCGCCATGGCGGCATTGGCAATCGGGGAAAGTTCGCAAAGCGGCCCGCGCGTAATGACAAAACCACCAACATGTTGCGACAAATGACGCGGAAAGCCCGTCAACTCGCCCGCGATATCGAGCACCGCCTTCAGGCGCGGTTCATCGGGATGAATGCCAGATTGGCGCATCATGTTGTCATGCGCGCCCTTGCTGCTGGATCCCCAGATGGTTTTGGTCAGTTTGACGATGGTGTCTTCCGACAGACCAAACACCTTGCCAACATCGCGAATGGCGCTACGCGATCGGTATGAAATCACCGTTGCGGTCAACCCGGCCCGGTCGCGGCCATAGCGTTCATAGATGAACTGAATAACCTCTTCGCGGCGTTCATGTTCAAAATCGACATCAATATCAGGCGGTTCATTACGCGCATTGCTGATGAAGCGTGAAAACAGCAATTCCACCTTGTTGGGATCGACCGAGGTGACATGTAAACAAAAACACACCGATGAATTGGCTGCTGATCCACGCCCCTGACACAAAATGCCACGGGACCGGGCAAAGGCGACAATGTCATGCACGGTCAGGAAATAGGGGGCATAGCCCAACTCGTCGATCAGTTTAAGTTCTGTCTCGATCAGGTTTTTGACCTTGTCGGGTACACCATCGGGATAGCGTTTATGCGCGCCTTCCCAGGTCAGGCGTGTCAGACGTTCCTGGGTGCCTTCACCCGATCCGTCATTTTCATCGGGGTATTCATAGCGCAACTCATCAAGGCTGAAGGTGCATTGATCGGCAATCTCGACGGTGCGGGCCAACCAGTGCGGGTGACCCGGAAACAGGCGGGCCATTTCACGCGGTGATTTGATATGACGTTCGCCATTGGGAAACAGGCGGTATCCCGCATCCTCAATCGTGCAGTGATGGCGAATGCAGGTCAGGACATCCTGCAACGGTTTGCGCGACCTAAGATGCATATGCACGTCATTGGTCACCACGGCCGGAATGCCAAGATCGGCCTCGACCATTTCGGTAAACTCAAGACGTTCGGTGTCAAACCCGTCCATGAACCGCCCAACCGCCAGCCAAAGGCGATCTTCGAAATGCGATTTCAAACTGATCAGTTCAGTGCGAAAGGCATCACCCGGCACTTGGGGCGGCACGGCGATAAACAGCAGGCCTTCGCCATGGGTGACGATATCGACAAGATAAATCTCGCACGATCCCTTGGGCGCGCGCCGCTTGCCAAGGGTCAGCAACCGACACAGCCGGGCATAGGATGCGCGGTCGGTCGGATAACACAGAAGAGATGGGCCATCCATCGGATCAAGCCGACAGCCGACAATGTAATTCAACCGGTCGACATAATTGCGATGTGCCGTATGGCCGCGCACCACCCCGGCCAGTGTGTTGTGATCGGTGATCGCAATCGCATGCAGGCCCTTGGTGGCGGCTGTCAGGACCAGTTCCTCGGCATGCGAGGCCCCGCGCAGAAATGAAAAATTGCTGCTGACATGCAGTTCGGCATAGGCCGGATCGGCTGTACTGTCGGTTTGCTTGGTCATGGCATCATCCGGCAAACAATCCATGCACCGACCAGATATCCTGCCCGGCATGGCCACTGCGAAACAGCCAGATCAACCGGCCTTTCTGATCACAAATGCGGAAATAATCGCGTGTCATGTGCGACAGGGCGTAATTATCCCGGTCCAGATGGCTCCACCATTCCGGGCAGATGCGCTCTGGCCCGTCGGCCCGCAAGACATCAATCATCATCTTGCGCCAGCGCAGTTTTGTCGGCGCGCCGTTGGCACTGCGTTCCATGACATCAACCGGTTCGGGTGGATCAATCAGACGCACCGGGCGTTTGGGCAAAGGCGCATCGGTCATGCGGCCCGGTTTGGCAGCCCCGTTGGGCGATTGCCGGATGGCGGCCCGTTCGGGCAGGTGACTGGCATGATGGGCCGGGCGATACAAAATGTCCTTTGGCCCCAAATGATGGGCAATGCGATCAAGCAACTCTGCCAAGGCAATGGCATCGCTGCTGTCATCCTGTTTGCGATCAAGGCGGACCTGACGAAAGGCAACATGTTCGACCCAGGGGGCATAGACAATCACCTGTTCGATGCCAAACCCGGTATCAACCCCGGGCATCTTTTCTGCGAGCAATCGCAAGATATGGCTTTCGGACTGGCAGGGCGTGCCGGTTGTGGTCGTGATGGTATGGGCATGGCCATCGACGCGAATGGACCGGACGAGTAACCGACGCAGACCAAGGTTTTCATCGCGCAGTTTGGCACAAAGGTCCGCCACCATGCTTTCAATCGCATGTGCCAGCGTGTCTGCACTCCCCAATGGCTCGCCAAAGTTCTGTTTGATCAGCCACGGCGCATCGGGCAGTTCAAAATTCAGATGTTCGGGCAGGCGGCCATAAAACTGATCAAGGCGATGCAACACATCCGGGCCAAGGCGGGTGGTGATATTGGCGCGCGGCAGGGGCGTGATATCGCCAAGGTGTTTCAGGCCAAGCCGCGACAAAACTGCGCTGATGTCATCCGACAGCCGCAGACACGATACCGGAAACCCGGCCGCAACCGCGTGATCCCGCGGCAGGGATAAAATGCGCTCATTGGGGGCGCCCGGATGGCAACGCGCCGCGGCCCATGCCGCCCCGGCGGTATCGGCAATGGCGATGCGGGCAGCAATGCCTTGGGCTTTCATATCGCGCAGGATCTGTTTGATCATCGCACTTTCGCCACCAAACAAATGACTGCCGCCAGTGATTTCAAGCCATAGGCCGGCATCCCCATTAAGCCCATGCGCATGCAAGTCCCGATCCGGCGCAATCCATGGGCTATAGCGGTCCATGAAGCGCACCAGACGGGCAAATTTGCTATCGCAGAGTTCTGGCTCTTCGGGGCTATCCTGAAGATCGGGCAGGATGCTGCGCGCATCAGAAAGGCGCATGCCACCGTGCAGCCCGGCCTTTTGTGCCGCTGCATTCAGGCCACAGATCAGCACGCCCTTGTGGTCACTGCGGGTGATCACGTGCGGGATGGCTTGTGGCTTTGAGGCCTGTGGGGCAGTTTTCGGACTGTCAGCATCGCGGGGCTGATCAGGCGTGGGCGTGCCTGTCTTTGGGGTTGGCTTCTGACAGTCGGTTTTCCAGTGGGTCAGCCACAGATAAAGAAAACGTTGTTGCATCGGTTTTGACTTTCCAGCTTCCCGGTCGGACCCCGCGTCCCCCGATCAGGCTGAGATGATGGTCGTTTCCTGTTGGTCGTTCTGTTGGTTCCAAGGCGTTTGCAGGTGTTATTTGCCAGCGCGTCCAGGCGCTTGAGGTCGGAATGCGCCCGTTTCTGGCAAGCGGGCGCAAAACAATGATGCGCGTCCCACCACTTTCACAGGCCAGTTGCAGGCGTCGGGCGGTGGTCAGGTCATAGTCGGTGGTTTCAATGATCACGGCCCGGACCTGACCGGATTTTGCCACTTCCTCGCAGGTCCAAAGGGCGGTGGCCTGTTGATCCACCGTCATCATCAACGGTTCTGGTTCAAGCGCCGCCATCGGCAGGGACAGGGCATAAAACCCGCCCTGATCCAGGGCGCGACGCTGCCTGATCCAGAAAATGCCCTTGCCGGGTGGCGGGGCAGATGGGTGATTAGAGGCATCAGAGGACGCATCCACAGACAATGTCGCCAGATACCAAGCCAAAAGCGACGCCGCGCAATCATCATGGCCGCACAGAACTTCATGCAGACCAATCGGGGCAAGGCCACCGATGCTGATATGATCGCGCAGGAACGTGCCGCCAAAGGCACGCGCAATCACCTCGTCTGCCCGATCTGGCCCACCGGACAGACAGGAAACCTGAACCTTCCATTGTTGCTCGGCCCGGGCCAAAGCCGCGCGTGCCTGATGAATGCGTCTGTCTGACATTTTATTGTTCCTGTTTTGTTCTATTTTATGTGGTCAAAGCGGAACAGGAGTCAAGGCGTATCCAATCGGGTTTTTCAGGATCGGGGATATGTGTTTGAAGCAAAAGAAAACCCGACATTCGCAAATGCCGGGTTTTCTGAATGCATGTCTGAAGCAGATCAGATTTCCGGGAACCAAGCCCCGAGAACACCGAATTCTTCAAGCTTGGAGACAATCGCCTCGGCGGCTTCTTCGGCGGTTTGATCGGATGTGTTGACCGTGATCTCGGCATTTTCCGGGCGCTCATAAGGGCTGTCGATCCCGGTGAAGTTTGCGATCTCGCCAGCACGGGCCTTTTTATAAAGACCCTTCACATCGCGCTGTTCGCAGACTTCAAGCGGGGTGTCGATAAACACCTCGATGAACTCGTCTTTTTCAACAAGGCTGCGCGCCAGTTGGCGTTCGCTTTTGAACGGTGAGATGAAGGATACCAGCGTAATCACGCCCGCATCGACAAACAGCTTGGCGGTTTCACCAACACGGCGGATGTTTTCCACGCGATCGGCATCGGTAAAGCCAAGATCCTTGTTCAGGCCATGACGGACATTGTCGCCATCAAGGGTGTAGGTGTGCTTGCCAAGGGCATGAAGCTTCTTCTCAACCAGGTTGGCAACGGTCGATTTGCCCGCACCCGACAGGCCGGTGAACCACAGAATGACCGATTTCTGGCCTTTCTGATAGGCACGTGCCCCCTTGTTGATGTCCATTTCCTGCCATTTGATGTTGGTCGCACGGCGCAGGGAATGGTTGACCATGCCCGCCCCAACGGTGGCGTTGGTAAAGCGGTCAATGATGATGAAGCGGCCCGAATGACGGTTCTGATCATAGGGATCAAACGCCAACGCCTTGTCGGCCGAGATATTGGCAATCCCGACTTCATTAAGCTCAAGCGTCTTGCCGGCCACATGTTCAAGTGTATTCACATTGACCTTGTATTTAAGGTCGCTGATCTGCGCATTGGCAACCTGTGCGCCCATCTTGATCAGATAGGGACGGCCAGGCAGAAGATGATCTTCATGCATCCAGATGATGCGGGCTTCGAACTGATCGGCAAAGTCGGGCTTGGCATCTGCGTGTGCCAAAACGTCGCCACGCGAAATGTCGATTTCATCTTCCAGGGTCAGGGTAATTGCCTGACCGGCAATGGCAACATCCAGGTTGCCATCAAAGGTGACGATGTCCTTGACCTTGCTGGTCTGGCCCGATGCGGTAACGATAACCTCGTCACCCGGTTTGACGCGGCCTGATGAAATGGTGCCGGAAAAGCCTCGGAAATCAAGGTTCGGGCGGTTGACCCACTGCACTGGCAAACGGAACGGCTTTTCAATCGCATCCTGTTCAACCTGCACATCTTCAAGATGGGCCAGAAGCGTCGGGCCGGAATACCAGGGCGTATTGGCGCTCGGCTCGATCATGTTATCGCCACGAAGGGCCGAAAGCGGGATCGCGGTGATCGAGCTATAGTTCAGCTGTTCGGCGAATTTCAGATACTCGGCAACGATCTGATCAAATTTGGACTGGTCGTAGTCGATCAAATCCATCTTGTTGACCGCCAGCACCACATGCTTGATGCCAAGAAGGGATGTGATGAAGCTGTGGCGGCGGGTCTGGGTCAGAATACCCTTACGCGCGTCAATCAGGATGACGGCCACATCGGCGGTAGAGGCACCGGTCGCCATATTACGGGTATATTGTTCGTGGCCGGGGGTATCGGCGACGATGAATTTGCGCTTGTCGGTCGAGAAGAAGCGATAAGCAACATCAATGGTGATGCCCTGTTCGCGTTCGGCCTGCAGGCCATCGAGCAACAAGGCGAAATCAATTTCGCCACCTTGCGTCCCGACCTTGCGGCTATCTGATTCAAGTGCGGCCAGCTGATCTTCAAAGATCAGTTTGGAATCCCAAAGCAGACGCCCGATCAGGGTCGATTTACCGTCATCCACGCTGCCGCAGGTGATGAAACGCAGAAGGCTTTTTTCTTCCTGAGCCTTGAGGTAGCCGAGAATATCATCGGCGATCAAATCAGACTTGTGTGACATCAGAAATAGCCTTCCTGCTTCTTCTTCTCCATCGACCCGGCCTGGTCGTGGTCAATCATGCGGCCCTGACGTTCGCTTGAACGGGTCAGAAGCATTTCCTGAATAATATCGGGCAGGGTGGCGGCCTCAGACTCAACCGCCCCCGTCAACGGGTAGCAGCCAAGGGTCCTGAACCGCACCGATTTCATTTCCGGCGTTTCGCCCGGATTAAGCGGCATACGGTCGTCATCGACCATGATCAGCATGCCGTCGCGTTCGACCACCGGACGTTTGGCGGAATAATACAGTGGCACAATCGGGATCTGCTCAAGATAGATGTATTGCCAGATATCAAGCTCGGTCCAGTTCGAGATCGGGAAAGCACGGATGCTTTCGCCCTTGTTGATCCGGGCGTTATAGATATCCCACAATTCCGGGCGCTGGTTTTTCGGATCCCAGCGGTGGGTTTCGGTGCGGAAGGAAAACACGCGTTCCTTGGCACGTGCCTTTTCCTCGTCACGGCGTGCACCGCCAAAGGCCGCGTCGAACTTGTATTTGTTCAGCGCCTGTTTAAGCGATTCCGTCTTCATGACATCGGTATGCAGGCTGGATCCATGGGTGAACGGGCCAATGCCGCGCTCCACACCGTCCTGATTGATATGAACAATCAGATCAAAGCCGTATTCAGCCGCCATCCGGTCGCGAAATTCGATCATTTCGCGGAATTTCCAGGTGGTATCGACATGCATCAATGGAAAGGGCGGCGGGGCCGGGTAAAACGCCTTGCGCGCCAGATGCAGCAGAACTGATGAATCCTTGCCGATGGAATAAAGCATCACCGGCCGCTCGAACGATGCCGCCACCTCGCGGATGATGTGGATACTCTCTGCCTCAAGCTGGCGGAGATGGGTCAGATTAGGCTGCATTCTCTTTCCTGCCGATCAATCATAACTGTGGCAATCAACACATAATTTAGTGTTTATAAAAGTATTTCACTTAGCTTTGATGGGTAATATGGAACGCCCCGCAACGCAAGTGTGATTTCTATTTTTACACAAAATTTTGTAGTCGAATGACTATCAACACCTTTAATAGTGTTTAATTCGAAAGGCGTGGCAGGGCAAGTTTATTTGCATCGCAGGGCCTATGTTCGGGGAGGAAGACCTCAATTTTACCTTCCAAGCCAGATGCATTGACCAGATACCCCATTCATCGCCATATCAATCACACGCAATTGCGGCGGCGATATGTGGGGGGTCGATGAACGGACACGCACAGCCATTCAAGACCTGGATTATTCAGGATGGTATGGCCCTGATGTGGCAGGGGCGGGGCATTGTTGCCATTTCGGTGCTGCTGACAGTTCTGATCAGCGGGCTTGGCGCTGTCATGCCCGGCCCGGCATTGCTGGACGCTGAAGGCACGCCCAACCTGACTGGTGCGATCTGGCAAGTCATCTGGTTTGCGATCTATGCCATTCCGCTGATCCCCGTTGCCTATGTCAGCCACATCGCTGTCCTGCGCGGCGAAGTCGGGTTTGCGGCCATGCGCGTGCAAGGTTTGGCCGGGTTGTTGCGTTTTGCGCGGGGCATGATGGCTGCTGTAGTGGTGGTGGCGGTTTTGGTCACGCTCTATCAGCTTGTGTTCGTGTCCGATCTTCTTTTGATGAGTACAGGCCGCGTTGATGCGTCGGCCACTTTGGGGCTTGGGGCGGGGGCTGTGATGGCCCTTCTGGTCTTTGCCCTGTTTGTGCTGTTGGGGCCCTGGGGGGCGATAAGCCTTCAAACGGGGCAGGCAAGGTTTGGCGATGTTCTGGCCGTCGGACGGCGATGTTTCTTCTATCTGTTTGTGCGACTCTTGGCGGTGGTTTTGTTCCTGCCCATTCTCTCAGCCTTGGTATTGCCAGTCATGGGACAGGTGGTGGCGATACTGGTTGCCTTCGGCATCCCCGCCGATCCGGCATTTCTGATCGTCAGTGCTGCATCTTCCGCGTTGATCGGCTGTTTCGCGGTTGTGCTGGTTTCTGTGATCTTTTGTCGGGCCTGGGAGTTGGCAAAGTAGAGGGCACAGCGCAAAACCGCATGGGGCTGTAACAAGCTTGGCGACGGAGTGTATTGTAATTTTATTTCAAATTTATATGTTTCGGTAAAATAAACTTGATTTAGGTCAGTGTTGCTTGCCAAATAACGGCAATGTTACTGACCTAAAGAGTGCTGCCATGTCTGTTCAATGGAATGAAATGATCGTCCCCGATGCCCGTGCCCTGCGGGCGTCCGAAATTCGTGATCTGCTGAAAGTGGCTGAACGGCCAGAGATTATTTCATTTGCCGGTGGTGTGCCCGATCCAAAGCTTTTCCCGCTTGCGACCTTTAATGATGTTTATGGTGATCTGACCGGCGATGAACAGGCCGGACGTCGCAGCCTGCAATATTCCATCAGTGAAGGCCTGCCCGGGTTGCGGCAATGGATCGCGGACGATCTGGCGGCGACGGGGGCTGTACGCGATATTGATAATATTCTGATTACCTGTGGCGCGCAGCAGGGGTTGGATATGCTCGCCCGCCTGTTGCTGGAGCCGGGGCGCGAGATCGTTCTGGAAAAGCCAAGCTATCTTGGCGCGATGCAGGCCTTTTCCATGCGTCGGCCAAGCTATGTCGGCATTGCCATGGATGATGAGGGGCCGGTGATTGCCGAACTTGAAGCCGCCTTTGCCAAGGGCGCGCAGATTGCCTATCTGTCGCCGGATTTCCAAAACCCGACCGGACGATCCTATTCGCTTGATCGCCGTTTGACGGTGCTGGAGACTGCCCGCAAATATGGCGCGGTGATCCTTGAAGACGCGGCCTATTGCAAGCTTGCCTATGAAGGTGAAAGCCTGCCGTCGCTTTTGGCACTTGATGACACACAAGGCGATCCGGATGCCGGAACGGTTATTCAACTGGGCACCTTTTCCAAAACGCTGGCACCGGCCCTTCGTATCGGCTGGATCACGGCACCGCGCCCGGTGATCCGTCAGCTTGTTTTGATGAAGCAGGCGGGGGATCTGCATGTTTCGACGATCAATCAGGAAATTGCACTGCGTGCTGCATCGAAACTGTTCCCAAGCCATCTGGAAACCCTGCAGGATGCCTATCGCGCCAAGCGTGATGTGATGCTAAACGCGCTTGCGGACTTCATGCCCGAAGGTGTCAGCTGGTCGCGCCCGCAAGGGGGCATGTTTGTCTGGTTAACATTGCCCGACAACATCAACAGCCGCAAACTTCTGATCGATGCGATGGAAGATGCCAAGGTCGCCTTTGTCCCCGGTCAGGCATTCTTCTGTGATCAAAGCGGGATCAATACCGCGCGCCTGAGCTTTGCCACCGAAAGCAGCGAGCGTATCCGCGACGGGATTGAACGTTTGGCCCTGCTGATCCGGCGCAAGGACAACCAGTAAGCAAAAAAAGAACCCGGCAGCGGGTGGGGAGTGCTGCCGGGTAGAGACCTGCTGTCGGGGGTATGAAGCAGGTCACGGGAGTTTGGTTCGGTTAGGTCAAGTGGATCATTACGCCTGACCCATCAGGGCGCGCAGCAGTAATGATGCTGCGCCAAGCACGACAACCCCGCCGACATAAAGGCCGACAAACCACAGCCATCTGCGGGCTTTTGGGGATTTGAGAGGTGATTTGAGACTGGCCATCAGTGATACCCCTCATCCCCGGTTTTGCCGCGAAATACCCAATAGGCATAGGCGGTATAGGCCAGAATGATCGGCAGCAGGACCACAGCGCCCACCAGCATGAAGGCAAGGCTGTTTTCCGGGGCGGCTGCATCGCGGAAGGTGATCATCGGCGGCACGATATTGGGATAAAGCGTGATCCCGAAACCAAGATAACTCAGGAAGAAAATGCCAAGCGTGATACCAAACACCGTCTTTTCCCGCTTCTTGACCGCATGCCACAGCCAATAAAGCAACCCGACCGTCACAAGCGGAATGGGGGCGAGATACAGCATGTTTGGCAGTTCAAACCAGCGCTGGGCGTAGGCCGGGTTAACATAGGTCGTCATCAGCGACACCACGCCAAGATTAGCCGCCATCCAGATCACAGCCGGTTTGGCGAGCTTTCGCAGGTTGCCCTGAAAATCGCCTTCCATCTTCATGATCAGCCAACCGGTGCCAAGCAGGGCATAGCCGACGACGACCGCCGTGGCGCAGAACACCGAAAACGGGCTCAGCCAATCAAACGCACCGCCAACAAAACGCCCGTTTTCAACGGCAATGCCTTCGATAAAACCGCCCAGCATGGCACCTTGCATCGCGGCTGCGATGATCGATCCGGCGGAAAAGGCAAAGTCCCAGTGTTTCTGGTGGTTCTTGCTTTTAAACCGGAACTCAAACGCCACCCCGCGAAATACAAGGGCCAGCAACATGGTAAAGACCGGAATATAAAAAGCGGTCATCAGCAATGAATAGGCCTGCGGGAAGGCGGCATAAAGCCCACCCCCGCCCAGGATCAGCCAGGTTTCATTGCCATCCCACACCGGGGCGACGGTATTCATCATCCGGCCGCGATTTTTCGGCTCTTTGATGAAGGGGAACAGGATGCCGATGCCAAGGTCAAAGCCATCCAGCGTGACATAGGCAAAGACGGCAACAGCAATCAGCAGAACCCAGATCAGTTGATAATCCATGATCATTCTCCTGCCACGGGCGGATGTGCGGCGGTTGATTGGCGGCCACCAGCCCGCAAGATTTCAGTTTCTTCAGGGGTATGGGCGCTACGCGGGTCCTTGACCATGGCGCGCAGGATATAGGCCGTGCCGACCCCGAACACGATGGCATAAACCACAACAAAGGCGATCAGTGATCCGGCAATAGCGGTCGGGGCGACGGGCGACCCGGCCTCGGACGTTCGCATCAGGCCATAAACCACCCAGGGCTGTCGCCCGACTTCGGTGGTAAACCAGCCGGCCAGAATGGCAACAAAGCCACTTGGTCCCATCAAAAGGGCAAAACGATGCAAATAGCCACAACTATAAAGCTTCTTGCGCAGGCGTGCGATGACGCTGGCCATGCCCAGAAGTGCCATCAAAACGCCCAGCCCGACCATGATGCGGAACGTCCAGAAAACAATTGCCGCATTCGGGCGATCTTCAGGGGCGAAGTCTGTGAGCCCCGTAATCTTGCCATCCCATTCATGGGTCAGGATCATCGACCCCAGCTTGGGGATTTCGACCGCGTATTTGGTTTCCTCTTCTTCCATGTCGGGCATGCCAAACAGGATCAGCGGCGCACCTTCTCGGGTTTCAAAATGCCCCTCCATCGCGGCCACTTTGGCCGGCTGATGTTCAAGGGTATTAAGCCCGTGTAAGTCACCGGCAAAAATCTGGATCGGGCCAAGGATGGCCGCCATCCACATCGCCATGGAAAACATGATCCTGGCGGCACGGTTTTCACGATCACGCATCAGATGCCATGCGCCAACCGCACCAACCACAAGGGCGGTGGTGAGGTAAGCCGCCAGCACCATATGCACCAGCCGATACGGGAAGCTCGGATTGAAAATCGCATCGATCCAACTTGAAACCACCGCCCGGCCATTTTCAATCACGTAGCCGTCCGGTGTTTGCATCCAGCTGTTGGCCGACAAGATCCAGAAAGCCGAGAAAAGCGTTCCGATGGCAACCATGGTGGTGGCGGTAAAGTGCAGCTTTGGCCCGACACGGTTCAAGCCAAACAGCATGATGCCAAGGAACCCGGCCTCCAGGAAGAAGGCACTCAGCACCTCATAGGCCAGAAGCGGGCCGATCACACCGCCGGTAAATTCGGAAAACGGTCCCCAGTTCGTGCCGAACTGATAGGACATGACAATTCCGGAGACCACGCCCATGCCAAAGGCGAGGGCAAAGATTTTCATCCAGAATTTGTAAAGCGAAAGATAGGTCTCGTCCCTGGTGCGCAGCCACAGGGCTTCGAGCACAAACAGGAAACTGGCCAGTCCGATGGTAAAGGACGGGAAGATAATGTGGAACGAGACGGTAAAGGCAAACTGTATGCGCGCCAATAGTTCTGCATCAAGCATTGGCAGGATCCTCTAAGGTGGCGAAGCCTCGGGACAACTCTGCATCTTCCGCGATCGGAAGTGCCCTTTGACGGATGCATGTGTCGGTTTCGGGTGGCGCATGCACAGGTTGCCCTGTCAGACCGACCATTAGAACCGACCCCGAAATGCTGCATTGCGAATGCGCAATTTACACTTGGAATATTTTTAAATTCGATTGTTGCGATCTAGGTGTTCGGGGGTGAAAGACAGAGTTTTTCAAGCGCCAAAGAACTTTGCGTCTGCTGGCGTTCCTTGTGGCGGAGCACCATGAATTTGCGTGGCGGGATCGGGAAGTTGGCACGCGCAAGGCGGCCTTGTGCGATAAGCGAGCTGACCGCGAACTGGGAAACGGCGGTGGCGGCGACGCCGTTTTCAACTGCGGTAATGACGGCTTCGTTGCTGGGTAAGACAAGTGCGGTGCGCAGGCGCGCGGGATCAACGCCCAGATCGCGCAAGGCGGCTTCGAATTCCGATCTTGTGCCCGATCCTGCTTCGCGCAGGATCCAGTTGGTCTGGGTGACAACGGCCTGCGGGCTTAGCGCCCGGCCATTGGCCCAAGGGTGTTTGGGGGAGACAACAATTACCAGGGCGTCTTCGGCGACTTCGCGTTTGGCCAATGCCGGTTCATCAATGTCGCCTTCGATAAAGCCGATATCGGCTGCCCCGCCGCGCACAGCGTCGGATACGGTTTTGGTGTTGCCAATCGTCAGGCGGATTTCGATGCCGGGATACTGGTCATGGAACTTCATCAGAAACGGCGGCAACCAGTAACTGGCAATCGTCTGACTGGCATAAACATTAAGCTCCCCGCGTTGCATGCCGCCGAGTTCAGCCAGCGTCAGTTCGGCCGCCCGCGCGCGGGCCAGCGTTGATTTGGCTTCATCAAGGAACAGTCGCCCGGTCTGGGTCAGCTCAATCCGCCGTCCCACCCGGTTAAACAGCGCCACACCATAAAAGCCTTCAAGGTTCTTGATCGCCGAACTGACCGCCGAGGGCGTCAGGCCAATCGCCTCGGCCGCGCGGGTCAGATGTTCGCGTTCGGCAACCGCGACAAAGATCTGGAGCTGTTCGAGTGTCATCATGGTTATGTTCAATCGTTCAATTTAATCGAATGAAATATGAGTTTTTATTCGATGGAAGTAAATGGTTGGGCATGAGATTTTCTGCCTGTGATCAAAACACAGGAAAACCATGTTTTTTAACACCCACCTTAAGCCGATCCTGCCCGGGCTTGCCGTGACCATCTTGGTCGCACTTGCCGCGAAGCTGGCCGAACATGCCGAGCGTATGTTGTTCGGGCGTGGCTGGGTGGAAAGTCTGGTCTTTGCCATTCTGATCGGGGTGGTGGTGCGATCCGTGTTTGGATTGGCGCCGCGCTATTTTGCCGGGGTGCGGTTTTGTGCCAAGACGGTGCTTGAAATTGCCATTGTGTTGCTGGGCGCGTCGATCAGCGCGCAGGCCATCGGGTCGGCAGGGGGCGGGTTGGTTGCGGCCATCATCGCGGTCGTCTGTATTAGCCTGTTTGTCAGCTATCACATTGGGCGCGCGCTGGGTCTTTCCAACCATCTTTCGATGCTCGTCGCATGTGGCAATTCGATCTGCGGCAATTCGGCAATTGCGGCAACCGCCCCGGTGATTGAGGCGCAATCAGATGATGTGGCGGCCTCGATCTCCTTTACGGCGGTTCTGGGGGTGCTGTTTGTTTTTGTTCTGCCGATGCTTCATGCCGGACTTGGATTATCGGCAACCCAATATGGTATTTTTTCAGGCCTCACGGTTTATGCCGTGCCGCAGGTTCTGGCGGCAACCGCCCCGGCCGGCACCCTTGCGGTGCAGGTTGGCACACTGGTCAAGCTGATCCGGGTTCTGATGCTGGGGCCGGTGATCTTTGGTCTGGCTGTGATTGGCGGACGGGCGCGTGAGACGAAGCTTCCGATTGCCCAAGTCGTGCCGTGGTTCATCATCGGCTTTATCGCCATGATGGTGGCCTGTTCGTTTGATCTGATCCCCGATATTGCCCGCGCGCCGATCAAAACCACATCGTCCTTCCTGACCATCCTTGCCATGGCCGCCCTTGGATTGAGTGTTGATATCCGAAATGTCATGCATGTTGGCGGGCGGGTGGTGATGGCGGCCCTTTTGTCGCTGATGTTTCTCTGTGCCCTTTCGGGGGTGGTGCTTGTGGTTCTGGCATAAAAAAATGCCCGCTGCCCAAGATGGGGGAAGCAGCGGGCAAGGAGGAAGAAGCCGCACATGCGCCGGATAAGCTGGCAGCTTCTTATGGCGTTTCGCTGGGGTGGACACCGTGGGAGGAGATGTCGGAAACGAAACGCCCGGGTAGATCCAGGATCGCAAAGCGTTGGCTTTGCTAATCCGTGATTGGTGCCTTTTCTTCATGCGCCTTAAGCGCGTTCCATTCATCGTCGCCAAAGATGCGCGATCGGGTCAGGAAGCGTTTGCCTTCCGGGCCTTCCAACGAAAACATGCCGCCACGCCCGTCGACCACATCAATGATCAGTTGGGTATGACGCCAATATTCGAACTGCGCGCGCCCGATATAGAACGGGCTGCCTTCAATCTCGCCCAGCAACACGTCCTGATCACCGGTTTTGAACTCCCCGTCGGGAAAGCACATCGGTGCACTGCCATCGCAGCAGCCCCCCGACTGGTGAAACATCACCGGGCCGTGGATATCCTTAAGCTTCCTGATCAGTTCAATTGCGGCATCTGTCGCAACCACCCTGTCAGGCGCGTTTTCTGATCCAGTCAATGTCACCTCCTTCTTTGCCAAAGGCGAACGGACGCAAGACGGTGCTTGCGTCCGGCTGCGAAGAAGATCGGATCAGAAGAAGCCCATCGGTTTCGGATCGTAGGAAACCAGAAGGTTCTTGGTCTGCTGATAGTGGTTCAGCATCATCTTGTGGTTTTCACGTCCGATGCCCGATTGCTTGTAACCACCAAAGGCCGCATGCGCCGGATAGAGGTGATAGCAGTTGGTCCACACACGACCGGCCTTGATGTCGCGGCCAAAGCGATAGGACCGGTTGGCATCGCGGGTCCAGACACCAGCGCCAAGGCCATACAGCGTGTCATTGGCGATATGAAGGGCCTCGGCATCGTCCTTGAACGTGGTAGCCGATACGACCGGGCCAAAGATTTCCTCCTGGAAAATCCGCATGCGGTTGTGACCCTTGAAGATGGTCGGCTGGATATAGAATCCATCGGAAAGGTCACCGCCCAGATCAGCCTTGTCACCGCCACACAGGACTTCGGCACCTTCCTGTTTGCCGATATCCAGATAGGACATGATTTTTTCCATCTGTTCGGTCGAGGCCTGCGCACCCATCATGGTGTCGGTATCAAGCGGGTTGCCCTGTTTGATGCTGGCAACGCGCGACAGAACACCATCCATGAATTTGTCATAGATGCTTTCCTGAATGATCGCGCGCGACGGGCAGGTGCAAACTTCACCCTGGTTCAGGGCAAACATCGCCATGCCTTCGGCAGCCTTTTGGCGGAAATCATCGTCCGCCGCCATGATGTCTTCAAAGAAGATGTTTGGCGACTTGCCACCAAGCTCCAAGGTGACCGGAATGATGTTTTCCGATGCATATTGCATGATCAGGCGGCCGGTAGTGGTTTCACCGGTAAAGGCAACCTTGGCAACACGGTTGCTTTGTGCCAGCGGCTTGCCGGCTTCTACGCCAAAGCCCTGCACAACGTTGACCACACCCGCCGGGATCAGATCGGAAATCAGTTCCATCAGAACACAGATCGATGCCGGGGTCTGTTCGGCCGGTTTCAGAACCACACAGTTCCCGGCGGCAAGGGCCGGGGCCAGTTTCCAGACCGCCATCAGGATCGGGAAGTTCCATGGAATGATCTGGCCGACGACACCAAGCGGCTCGTGGAAGTGATAGGCGACGGTATTGTCGTCAATCTCGCCAAGCGAGCCTTCCTGCGCACGAATGGCACCGGCGAAATAACGGAAATGGTCAATCGCCAGCGGAATGTCGGCTGCCAGGGTTTCACGCACGGCCTTGCCATTGTCCCACGTTTCGGCAACTGCCAGCATTTCAAGATTGGCTTCCATGCGATCAGCAATCTTGTTGAGCATGTTGGCCCGTTCCGTGACCGAGGTCTTGCCCCAGGCCGGGAAGGCGGCATGGGCGGCATCAAGTGCCTTTTCGATGTCTGCAGAGCTGGATCGGGCAACTTCGCAGAACGGCTTGCCATTCACCGGCGAGACATTTTCAAAATACTGACCCTTTGCAGGGGCCACCCATTCACCGCCGATGAAGTTCTCATAGCGGCTTTTGAAGCTGACCTTGCTGCCAGAGTCATTTGGATTCTTGTAGATCATTTGGGTTCCTCCGAGATAACGGGCGATTTGCCGCCCGCATTTTTGATTATGACGATCCGTTACCCGCAAAGGTCGTGCCACTTGGCGATTTCGATGGCGGTTTGTCAGAAAGAACCTGTTTTTCAGATGGTTGCGCGTTCCCGGTTGAGCCGCGGGTTTTGTGCCATCGGCACGACTGGAACAGGGCGGTTGGCACAAATTGTTCCAAAAATGGAACACTCACGGTTTTGCCGGATTTGGCGGGCGAAACTGTTTGGCGTGGGGGGCGTCAAATGTGTTACGATTTGGCCTGTGATCGGCTGTGGCAAAAGTCACGCACCGGAAAAATCCGGGCCAAAACAATGGCAAAAACACCGACACAAGGGAGATAGCGTCTATGTCAGGAAACATTCCCGGCGGACGGATAGAAGCAGCCCTGCAGCTGAGCGGTGGGGCGCAAAATCGTGCGGTGCTCGAAAGCTGGCAACGGTGTGAACAACGCTTTGGTCTGGCTCATGACACCTTGCGCCGTCCCGAAGTCATGCCCGAAAGCCAGACCCGGCAATTGCGTGATCGCAACGGGCGGCTTTATCACCATGCCCATGACCTTGTGCGCACGCTGTATCGCAAGATTGATGCATCCGGCTATGCGGTGTTTCTGACCGATAATAGCGGTGTGATCCTTGACAGTGTGGCGGCCCATTCGCTTTTGCCATCGTTTCGCACCAACGGCCTTTTGCCCGGTGCGGTCTGGAGCGAGGAACGCGAAGGTACTAACGGCATTGGCACCTGTATTGTCGAAGGCCGCCCGATCACCATCCACAAGGACGAACATTTCCTGGCCCAGCATTCGGTTCTGACCTGTACAGCCGCCCCGGTGTTTGATCCCGATGGCAAGGTGTGCTCGGTCCTGGATGTATCGGCCGTGCGCGAAGACATCAAACGCCCCGATTGCCTGCGCGTGCGCGGCATGGTGGCCGATTATGCCGATGCGCTTGAACGTATCCTGTTTTTTGATGAGCGCGCCGGTGATGTGATTGTCCATCTGCATCCCGATGCCCGCCATGTCGGATCAACCCGTGATGCGATGATTTCGATTGCGTCAGATGGCACAATCAGTGGTGCGACATCGACTGCGCGGCGTATTCTGGCGGCGTGCGACAATTCCGCCGATATCGCCGATATGTTCGAGATGGATGTCGACAATCTGATTGCCAAACTGGCAAGCCCGGACGGGCAGGGACCATCTGCAACCCCGCTTAATATCACGGGCGGTGGTGTTCTGTTTGGCAGTGTCACCATCCCGCAACGGATGCGCCGCCGTTATGTCGGGCGCTCAACACCGGTGGCGCGCAAGGCGCCATCCCTGCCATCCCGACGCACGACCGACATCCCTGATAAGGACGCCGCCCTTCGGCGTATTTTTGAAATCGGCACGCGGCTTCATGCGCGCGATATTAATGTTCTGATGTCAGGCGAAACTGGCAGCGGCAAGGAATATCTGGCCCGCCATATTCATGATGCCACCCTTGGCAAATCAAAGGCGTTTGTTGCGATCAACTGTGCCGCCCTTCCCGAAGGTTTGATTGAAAACGAATTGTTTGGTCATGCCGGTGGCGCCTTTACCGGGGCAGCGCGCGATGGTTTTGGCGGCCGCATTCGGGAGGCCAATGGTGGCACGCTGTTTCTCGATGAAATCGGCGATATGCCGCTGGCCGCCCAAGGCCGATTGCTGCGTGTCCTTGAAAGCCGCACGGTCGAGCCGCTTGGCAGCACCAAATCCGTGCCGGTCGATTTCCGCCTGATTTGTGCGAGCAATGTCGATCTGAATGCGGCGGTGGCCGAGGGCAAATTCCGCGAAGATCTGCTTTATCGCATCAAGGGCGCGCGCCTTGCGGTGCCGCCGTTACGCGAACGCAGTGATCTGGCTGATCTGATCAAACGGCTTTTGGCGGCGTTGTCCGATGAATATGTCGCATGCAGTGATGATGTTCTGGCACTTTTGACGGCTCACCGCTGGCCGGGCAATGTGCGCGAACTGATCAATGTCTTGCAATATGCCGCCGTCTTTGCCGCAGACGGGGTGATTGACCGTCATCATCTGCCCGATGATTTCGTTGCGATGCAGGATAATGCACCGCCATCGCCGGGCCAGACCATCGCACGCGCCGAGGCAGACGCCCTGCGCCAAGTCCTTGATGATCAGCAATGGCACATCAGCAACACCGCCAAGGCGCTGGGCATTGGGCGCAACACGCTTTATCGCCGGATGGCGCGGCTTGGGATCAGTCGGCGTTAAAAATCGTCGAATTACCCGGCTTTTGCGAATGTTTTCATTGTAGGGCACACCGTTATTGTTTTAAGTAACGGCAGGGCTTTACAGGATATTTTCATGTGTGGAATTGCCGGTTTATGGCTGTCTGAACAAGCTGATGCAACGCGCTTGGGCGATCGTGTGTCGCGCATGAATGATGCGCTGTATCACCGTGGCCCGGATGGCGGTGATGTCTGGCTTGATGAGCAAGAGGGTATTGCCCTTGGGCAGCGCCGCCTCGCCATCATTGATCTTTCCGATGCCGGCAAACAACCGATGCATTCCGCCAATGGCCGTTATGTCATGGTTTATAATGGCGAAATCTATAACGCCCCGGAATTGCGTGAAAAGCTTGCCTCGGCCAACATCACGTGGCGCGGCCATTCCGATACCGAAGTCATCCTTGAATGCATTGCCCATTGGGGGCTGCGCGATACCATCAAGCGCCTGATTGGCATGTTTGCCATCGCCCTGTGGGATCGGCAGAAAAAGAAGCTGTTCCTTGTACGTGACCGTCTGGGCATCAAGCCGCTTTATTGGTCGCGCTATGATGGCCATATCGGTTTCGCGTCCGAGGTCAAAGGATTGCTGGCAGGCGACGCCATCTCGCGCGAGGTCAACCAGACCGGCCTTGATGCGTATCTTCGCTTTGGCTATGTGCCATCGGGGCTTTCGATCTATGCCCATGCCAAGATGCTGAAACCCGGCCATATCCTTGAAATTTCATCGCATGATCAGGCGACCGAAAATGCCTATTGGTCGGTCGAAGATGCGGTGCTTAACGGTCAGACCCATGCCTGGAGTGGCGATGATCAGAGCGCGATTGATGCGCTTGAAGATTTGCTGCGTGATGCGGTGCAACGCCGCATGGTGGCCGATGTGCCGTTGGGTGCGTTCCTGTCGGGCGGGATTGACTCCTCAACCGTCGTTGCCCTGATGCAGTCGGTGTCAGACCGGCCAGTCAAGACATTCTCCGTCGGGTTCGAGGACGAGGCCTTTAACGAGGCGGCCTTCGCCGGTGAAGTGGCAAAGCACCTTAAGACCGACCATACCGAGCTTTATGTCACGCCAAAGGATGCGCTTGATCTGGTGCCGAAGCTTTCGGAAACCTATGACGAGCCGTTCTTTGACAGTTCCGCCATTCCGACCTATCTAATTTCGGCCCTGACACGCAAACACGTTACCGTTGCCCTTTCGGGCGATGGCGGGGATGAGACTTTTGGCGGTTATAACCGCTATTTGTGGGCCAAGCAGTTAAGTGCCGCGGCTGGCAGCATTCCATTTGGCAGCGGGCTTGTGTCGCGTGGCCTTACCATGCTTTCGCCCGATCATTGGGATAAGCTTATCGGGCTGATGCCGGGCAAAAAATCGACCAGTGCGATTGGCGATAAAATCCACAAGGCCGCACCGCTTCTGGCGATCCGTGATGATATTGATCGTTATCATGCGCTGATTTCGCTGTTTGATCCCGACAAGCTGCGCGGCAACCGCGCATCGAGCAAGAAATTCCGCGTGCCGGGCGAGAAGTTCTGTCGCAACCGTCATCTTGATTATGTGTCCTCCATGCAGGCGATGGATACGATGATGTATATGGTCGATGATGTGCTGACCAAGGTGGACCGGGCATCGATGGCCAATTCGCTTGAAGTGCGCGTGCCGTTCATTGATCACCGCGTGATCGAGTTTGGCTGGCGGTTGCCCGCCCGGCTCAAGATGAACGGATCGGTTGGCAAATATGCCTTGCGTCAGATCCTGTATAAATATGTCCCGCGCGAAATGATCGATCGACCGAAAACCGGCTTTGGCGTGCCGTTGGCGCAATGGCTGCGCGGGCCGCTTCATGAATGGATGGGCGACCATCTGGCCAATGAAGCGCTTTATACTGACTTCGGTCTGGATCGTCGCCAGATCGAAAAGCTCCGGTCGGAACATATGTCAGGCAAGCGCAATTGGGGCCATCAGCTTTGGACGATTGCCATGCTGTCTGACTGGCAGAAACGCTGGCTGGCCTGATTTAGTCTTACATCTTGCTCTGGCATCTTGCGTGTTACGCATTCTTTGAACCCCGTCTGAATCTCAGGCGGGGTTTTTCATTTTCGTTCACGAATGAACGTTTTCTTTCCTGTGGTTGATTCGGGTTTATTACGCATAACTAAAGCATGTGCGTGCAAGCGGCGCATGGCTGTGTCGAATAAATGTCACAATTCGAAACTTGAAAATTTTCGAAAATGAACTATTTTGAAGATCAACGAGTTTCCTTCTGTGATGAGAGGCCCCGATGGCTGGCACTTCAAACTATGACCTGATCATTATTGGCGGCGGCATTAACGGTGCCGGGATCGCACGCGATGCGGCGGGCCGGGGGCTTAAAGTGTTGCTGTGTGAAAAGGATGATCTGGCCAGTGCCACCTCGTCGGCCAGTACAAAGCTGATCCATGGTGGATTGCGCTATTTGGAACATTACGAGTTCCGTCTGGTGCGCGAAGCGCTGACCGAACGCGAAGTGTTGCTGGATAATGCGCCGCATATCATCTGGCCGCTGCGCTTTGTGCTGCCACATCGCAATGATCTGCGCCCGGCCTGGATGATCCGTCTTGGCCTGTTCCTTTATGATCATCTTGGCGGGCGTAAAAAGCTACCGGCGTCCGAGGGCATTTCATTTGCCAAGCACGTTTCGGGTGCACCGCTGCGTGACGAGATGACCAAGGGCTTTGTCTATTCCGATTGCTGGGTCGATGATGCGCGTCTTGTGGTCCTCAATGCGATGGACGCCAAGGACATGGGGGCCGAGATTTTGACCCGCACCGAATGTGTCGGGGCAAGCCGGTCAAATGATGGTTGGAACGTGACGCTGCGCGATCAGGAAACCGGCGAAAACCGTTCGGTGTCAGGCCGCATGCTGATCAATGCCGCCGGGCCGTGGTGTGCCGACCTGATCAATCCGGAAAACGGTGTGGTTAAGTCCGACACCAAGGCCAACATCCGTCTGGTCAAGGGCAGCCATATCGTCGTGCCCAAGATGTTTGACCATGATTTCTGCTATATCTTCCAGAACGGTGACGGCCGCATTGTCTTTGCCATTCCCTATCAGGATGACTTCACCCTGATCGGCACCACCGATGTTGATTTCAAGGGTGATCCGGCCAAGGTCAAGATCGATCAGGACGAAATCGATTACCTGTGCAAACTTGCCAGCGGCTATTTCAAAAAGTCCGTCACGTCTGAGGATGTCGTTTGGACCTATTCCGGGGTGCGGCCGCTTTATGCCGGTGAAGGCGCGGAAGCAGACGCCTCCAAGGTATCACGGGACTACACCCTTAAACTGGAAGCCAACGGTGATCAGGCCCCGGCACTGCATGTGTTTGGTGGCAAAATCACCACCTATCGCAAGCTTGCCGAACATGCGCTTCAGATCGTCTCAAAGGAACTGGGCACCAAGGATACCCCATGGACGGCCAATGCCGTGCTGCCGGGTGGGGATTTCCCCAATGCATCCTATGAGGCTGCCTTTGCCGATTATGCCGCGCGCTATGACTGGATGGATGCGGTGATGCTCAAACGTTTGCTGCGCGCCTATGGCACGCGGATTGACCAGATTGTTGGCGATGCCAAAAGTGTTGGTGATCTTGGCAAATGTTATGGTCATGACCTCTATGAGGCAGAGGTCCGCTATCTGATCGAAAACGAATGGGTGCGTGATCTTGATGACCTGATCTGGCGTCGCTCGAAGCTTGGTCTGCGGTTGTCTGGTGATCAGGTTGCGGTTCTGCGCGAACGTTTGGCACAGGAAAAGCCAGACCATAAATCGGTTGCCGCCGAATAAGCCATTGATCGCCTGCGAACCGTCAGGCGTGATCGTCGGCTCGTTTGTCGGGCGCGGCAATGGGCTGGGCTAGGCTGGTGGAATGTCTGCCACCCAACAGTTTGGCAAGGGACTAAACATCCAATTGGGTTTAGTCCCCAAACTGCGCTATGGTCGGTTTGTTTTCAACCGATTACCTCGACCGGTGCCCAATGCCACCCATCCTGAAATCCATATTTACAAGCGCGGTCTTGCTCCTTGTGACCCACTCGGCGGCATGGGCGGCGGATGACGCGCCATCGCTTGATACCTGGTCGATGGCCATCGGTCTGGTTGGCGGGCTTGCCCTGTTTTTATACGGGATGGATCATCTTGCAGGCGCGCTTAAAACCCTTGCCGGGGCAAGGCTGCGCCGTGTTTTGTCTGGGATGACGCGCAATCGTATTTGGGCGGCAGTTTCGGGTGCAGTCATTACCGGGTTGGTGCAGTCCTCAAGCGTTACGACCGTGCTGGTGGTCGGCTTTGTATCCGCCGGACTGATGCCGTTTGCGCAATCGATTGCCGTAATCATGGGGGCCAATGTCGGCAGTACCCTGACCGCGCAAATCATCGCCTTTCGGATTGATGCCATCGCCCCGCTTGTCATCGCGATTGGCTTTGCCATGACAATGTTGGCCGATCGCAAGCGGTTTACGCTGATCGGCAAGGCAGTGCTGGGCATGGGGATGCTGTTCTTTGGCATGGGCATGATGAGTGACGCCATGGAACCGCTTCGGACCTACGGCCCGTTCATCGATGTGATGGGCCAGATGCGCAATCCGTTTCTCGCCATGCTGGTCGCGGCGGCGTTCACCGCGCTGGTGCAATCAAGTGCGGCGACCATGGGGATTGTCATTGTTCTGGCCGGGCAGGGGTTGGTGCCCCTTGATAGCGGGATCGCGCTTATTTTCGGGGCCAATATCGGTACCTGTGTCACGGCCCTTCTGGTGACGATTGGCAAGAACCGCGATGCGTTCCGAACCGCCCTTGGTCATATCCTGTTTAACCTGGTCGGGGTTTTGATCTGGCTGCCATTTATTGATCATCTGGTGACGCTTGTGGAGTTCATTACCACCGGACGCACTGCCGAGACCGTCGATATCGCGCGTGAAATTGCCAACGCGCACACCATTTTCAACGTTGCCAACGTCATCCTGATGATCGGCTTTGTGCCCTTGATCGCACGCCTGATTGAAAAGCTGGTCCCGGCCGAAATCGATACCGAACCGCGCCTCAGCCCGGAGCCGAAATATGTCATCCACGAACTGACCATTGCCCCGGCAGCAGCGCTTAGTTTGTTGCGCAATGAAGTCATGCATATGGGCGATGTGGTGATTGATGTCGTGCGGCGCGGGCGTGAAAACCTGCGCAACCCGACACGTCCGAAGCTTAAAAAGCTTGGCGAACTGGATGACGGGGTCGATAGCCTGCAAGATGCAATTGCGCTGTTTGCCGCAAAACTGCCGCGTGCGGAATTGCTGCCCGGGGACGTCAACCGCATGCAGAACGAGCTTGCGGTCAGCAACCATCTTGAAGCCGTTGGCGATCTGATCAGCGAGGAAATGGTCAAGCTGGTCGGCGAATGGCTTGATATTCGCCACATGCCATCAGACGAAAACCGCCAGAAAATGGCAGAGCTTTACGAGATCGCCGAAGATTGCCTGAAACAGGCCATGACCGCATTTTCGGCCGAGGATCTGGAGGCCGCCAATCGTGTGCTTCATCGCAAGGCAGAGTTCACCACCAAGCTTGATACGACATTGCGCAAGGTCAGTGATGAAATCGGCCCGCGCGATCTTGATATTCGCCGTTACCGGATTGAGGTCGCAATGGTCGAACGTATCAACCGCCTGTATGAGCGCGCACGCCGGATTGCCCATGCGACAATCGCGATTAAAAATCAGCAGGAACCAGCGCCAACGGAACAAAACGCGGCATCGACCATTGCCGATGCCATGTAATGTTCTGGCGCCTTAACGGTCGGCAGGCGGGGTGTTGATGTCCTTTTGCATCACCGTGACGTCGCAGGCGCGGTAGCCAAGATGGCGATAGAAATCCTGCGTCGCATGGTTATCCGCACGCACCATCAATTGCATGCGCCAGACACCCTGATCGCGCAGCCAGTTTTCCCCGACCTCCATTAGGCGGCGACCCAGTCCTGATTTCTGCAAGGTTGGTGTTACGGCCATATAATAGACCCAGCCACGGTGCCCATCATGACCCGCCATGATGGAGCCGATAATGTTATCGCTGTTATCTTCCCAAACGAAAAGGGTGGCTTCCTTGCTTTCAAGCGCGAAGCGCACATCCCATTCTGGCGGATTGTACGGGCGATAAAGCCCGGTTTCCTGCCAAAGCTTTGTCAGTGCGGGGATATCATCAAGGGCCGCGGTTCTGGGGGCGGGTTTTGGGGCGTTGGTCGTCATGGTGCTTCTTTCATGGGGCGCGTTACAGAAGCGCGTAACAATGCTTGGATTACGCAAAGCCGTCAAACCCAATTGCATGACAAGCCAATGAAGTTAAACGCCAAAACGCAAAACGCCCCCAAGGGGAGCCTTGGGGGCGCAGGCGGGTCCGGGGTATCGGTTGGGATGGGGGAAGTCCCCGGACCGGGGAAGGTCAGGTTTTGACGGAACGATCAGCTGATCGGGCGACCGGTCACGCTGCTCAGTTCCATTTCGTGGACAATGTCACCGGCCTGATTGGTGACGGTGGCGGTATAAGTACCGCGCGGGGTTTCGGTGATGTCACCCAGTTTAAGCTCACCATTGCCAAACCGGATCACCATCGCATTGGCCAGAAGCGTCATCTGATCGGCGGTGAATTTGCGATCAAAACGTGCGGCCTTGTCTTTGTTCGGTTTGCCGATCAGTTTGCGCAGGTCATGACGGGTGCCGCGATCCATGCGGCCGGTTTTTTCATCAAATTTCAAAACCTCGACCACATCGCCACTGGCATTCAGCAAGACAACATCAATCTTGCCAGCCTGTTCGGATGCCTTGGCATCACCGGTCTTGAGGTTGGATTCACCCATTTTCAAAAGCATCGCATCAACCAGCGTGCGGGCTTCATCGGTGGTCAATGGCACGGCGCGTGCGCGGCCTTCGCCATGGAACATGCCGCCTTTGCTGTACTTGCCATGTTCGCCGTATTCACCGTGTTCACCACGCATATATTCGCCTTTATGGTCACGTTCGCCAGGCGATGCATAAGTCGCTGCAAACGGGGTTGCGATGATGGTGGTGGCAATCAGGGCCGCGGCAAGTTTAAGGGTGGTTTTGCGTTTCATCGGGGACCTCATCAGGTTTGTGGGGGATCAATGTGTTGAAGCCCGTTATCGCCTATGATTGTCGCGAAATGATCCCGGCGAACGGGCAAAATGGTCGCAAGCTTTGCCAAAAGGCCGTTTTGCGACAATCTGATACAAATTGCCGTTTCTGCCGGAACTGCCGACGCGTTAGGTTAGGGGCAGGACCCACTAATTTGATTGGAATGGCAGAGCTTATTTTTATGAAATCCAAGGAAAATGCCGCTAAGCGGGTTGGTATCCCGCTTAAGGGATTTGACGAAGGAGTTTGTAAAAATAAGCTCTGTCCTTCGGATCACTCAGATTTGCACGGGCTACGTTGTCGCAAAGCCTTGAAAGATGAATATCTTCCTGCGGTTTTGCTTCGCGTATCCGCACAAATCTGAGAGACCATTCAAACCAAATTAGTAGGTCCTGCCCCTAAGCTTCACAGACGATTTTGATTTCAGGACCGCATATGAGCGACCAGCCCCACATTCTTGTTGTCGATGACCATCGTGATATCCGTGACCTTCTGGGGCGGTATCTGCGTCAGCATGAATATCGCGTGACGCTGGCATCAGACGGGCGCGAGTTGCGCAAACTGATGGCCGATAACATCGCACCCGACCTGATCGTGCTCGATCTGATGATGCCGGGCGAGGACGGGCTGAGTTTGTGTCGCTGGCTGCGCGAAAACTATGATGTGCCAGTTGTGATGCTGACAGCCCTTGGCGAGGAAACCGATCGCATCATCGGTCTTGAAATGGGCGCAGATGATTATCTGGCCAAGCCGTTCAATCCGCGAGAGTTGCTGGCCCGGATCAAGGCGGTGCTGCGGCGTGCGCAAAGTCTTCCGGTTGGGCGCAAGGGGCCGCTTCCGGGCGGGCAGGTGCATTTTGATCGCTGGGTGCTGGATCGCACCCGCCATGAATTGCGCGATGCCAATGATGTGGTCGTGCCACTCAGTGCCGGGGAATATGGCCTGCTTTGTGCCTTTGTCGAACATCCCAACATGGTGCTTAACCGCGATCAGTTGCTTGACCTGACCCGTGGGCGCGAAGCGGTGCCGTTTGATCGCAGCATCGATAATCAGGTCAGCCGCCTGCGCAAGAAAATCGAACATGATGCCAAGAACCCGACCCTGATCAAGACTGTCTGGGGCGGGGGATACATGTTCACCTGCGAGGTGACCGAAAAATGACCAAGCGCCGCCTGATCAAACGTCTTTGGCCGCAAAGTCTGACCGCGCAGCTAGTCTGTTTGCTGTTGGGCGCGATCATCCTGACCCACATCGTCCTTGGTGTCATGCTGGCCGAAGAACGCCGGGATGCGGTGGCATCCGAGCGGCGCGGCTATGCCCTGTCACGGGTGGCGGCAATTTCACGCATTCTGACAACAACGCCGCGTGATAACTGGGCCGATGTGTTGCGCGTGGCGCAATCACCGCAAAACCGCCTGCGACTTGTGCCGGAAAGTGATGTGGTTTCCGGTGACGGATTTACCTCGGACACGCTGAGCCAGCGTTTGAACGAGGCACTGGACCTTGAAACCGGGGTCCTGGCGCGGGTTGAAATCCTGTCCGAGGATGAATGCTGGAGCGAACGCAAAACACTCCGGCGTGAAAAGGATGCGTTTCTGGAACGTGACCGCATGGAACGATCCGGCCACGACGATGACCATCATGATCGCGATGATGACCGTGATGATGATCGGCGCGCACCCTGGTCGTTACGCTATCTGGACCGGTTTGATTGCGATACCTCGCCAGTGATGCGCCTTGTTGTGCCGATCAGGATCCTTGGTCCGGACGGGGAGCCAACCGGCACAGAACCCGATGTCTGGCTGGAAGCCATGATCGGCGGGGTGGTCTCGCCACCGTGGTTTGTGTTCGACAATCTTTTGCGTGTTCTGGCATCCGGGCTTGTCATTGCCGTGATTGCCTTTTTCCTGGCGCGCCGGATTTCGCGGTCGTGGGACGTTTTGACACGGGCGGCTGATCGTGTCGGGCGCGGGGATTATCCCGAACCGGTGCCTGAAACCGGTCCGATTGAAATCAGACGCGCCACAAGGGCCTTTAACCGGATGACCGCGCGCCTCAAACGCTTTGTCGAGGACCGCACAAGGATGCTGGCCGCCATTTCACATGATCTGCGCACGCCGATCACGTCGCTGCGTCTGCGTGCCGAATTTGTCGATGATCCGGAAAACCGTGCGCGCATCATCGAAACCCTTGATGAAATGGAACAGATGGTCGAAGCGGCGATGACCTTTGCCCGCGAGGAAACCGCGAACGAGGAAACCCGCAAAATCGATCTGACCGCCCTTGTTGAATCCGCGGTCGAGGATCTGGCGGAAACCGGACGCCCAATCAGATATATTGGCGAGGTCGACACGCGTGTTTATCCGTGCCGGCCGCTTTCGATCAAGCGCGCCTTTGGCAATCTGGTGTCCAATGCCCTTAACTTCGGCGATACGGTCGAGGTTGCGGTGCGCGATGCCGATGACGGCGGCCTGTGGATCGAAATTGCCGATGACGGGCCGGGGATACCGGTCGAACAGCGCGAACAGGTGTTTGAACCGTTCTTCAGGATTGAAGCGTCACGCAATCGTGATACCGGCGGTATTGGTCTTGGAATGGCAATCGCACGCACCGCCGTCCGGGCGCATGGTGGCGAAATATACCTTGAAGACTCCCAGAAAGGCGGACTTCTGGCGCGTATTTACCTGCCACCGGCACAGCCGCAATAACGTTGAATTCAGTCATATTGAGACCGCGTAATTCCGGTGCCGGAAAAGTGCGACAGTTTTTTGACAGATAGCCCTTGCGTTTTAGATGACCAATAGTCATTTGTTTGCCGGAAAATAACTGTTTCCAAATCAATAATTGCTAAATTGCATTGCTGTTCTATTTAGGGTCTGGATTTGAACCAACGGCAGTGCGACAATCAAGCAGACGAACGGACGGAGCGTGCACATGACCAAAAACCAGTCTTCATCCGGCGTGGTAACCCCGCTTCCCGGAACCAACAACGCGCAAGCCGCGCGTGGCTTTGTGCGCTCTGTGAACGACTGGCTGATGGAATGTGCGCTTGATGATACCGACATCAGCGAACTTCTATCTGGCATGGCCAGCCGTCTGGTCGCATCGGGAATCCCGATTGATCGCGTCATGGTCGCGTTCAAGACCCTGCATCCGCTGTATGAAGGTGTTTCCTATATCTGGACCAAGGAAAACGGCCAGGTTGTGCGCACCACCCATATGGGCGATGACGAAAAGGATCGCGATTGGGCCGAAAGCCCGATGAAATGGATGCTTGATAGCGATGTCAGCTTCATGCGCCGTCATCTTATCGGTCCGAGTGCGGTTGTCGATTTCCCGATCCTTGAAACTTTCCGCCGCCAACGGGGCACGGACTATTACGCCCTGATGACCCCGTTCGTAACCGACAGCGACAGCACGCTCAATAGCAACCGCATCTTCATGACCTATCTGACGCGGCGTCCCAGCGGCTTCTCGGACGAGGATCTGGCGATCCTGTCTGGTATCCAGCGCCGCTTTGCCGTGTCGTGCAAAATGCGTATCAACCATGAAGAAACCCGTACCATTCTGGAAACCTATCTTGGCACCGATGCCGGGCAACGTGTCCGCAATGGTCAGATCAAACTGGGCGACAGCACCAAAACTCGCGCAGTGATCTGGTTTTCGGATATGCGCAACTCGACCTCGGTTGCGACCCATGTTGGTGATGATGCGTTTCTTGGTGAAATGAATGATTTCTTCGGCGCAACGGCCGGTGCCGTGCTCAAGCACGGTGGGCAGGTTTTGCGCTATATCGGGGATGCGACCTTGGCAATCTTCCCGATTGGTGACGATGAAAACAATCTTGAACAGGCATGTGTGTCTGCCGTCTATGCCGCTGCCGAAGCACAGCTCAATATCGATGCACTTAATGCCAAACGCGAAGAAGAAGGCAAGCCATCCTTTGATTATGGCCTTGGCATGCATGTTGGCGATGTCATTTACGGCAATGTCGGCGTCTCCGAACGTGTCGATTTTACCGTGGTCGGGCAGGCGGCAAACGAAGCAGCCCGCATCGAACAGCTTACCAAGCAACTTGGTCGGCGTGTTCTGGTCAGTTCGACCGTAGCCCGGTTCATTTCCTGCCCGACAGAGGAAATGGGCGCCTATGAGCTTCAGGGGACGGGTGTCAGTCTCAAACTGTTTGCCCCGGACTTCGCCGAGGCCTGCCACCGTATCGAACTGATGCGCAGCGCCTGAGCCTGATCAGGCGAGGCTATCAAAATCCTTCACCACCGAACTGGCTGACGTGCCGACCTTGGAAAAGGTTGTCTGGGCGTCGCCGACTGCCTTGGTTGCGGCCTCGATAATTTCGGAATAGGGGCTGACTTCCTTGGTGGCCAGCATCTGTTGCATGGCGACGCCGGTGGTGGCGGATGCCATCGACATGATATTGCGTAGATAATCCGTGGAATCCTGCACCGCATAGGCGGCGGCCTGGGCAACCTTTTGATAGGCGACACCATTTGCACCGGGGATCGCACCGTTCAGAACCGCATGGTTGGTCGTGCCGACAGCCTGCACGATCTGCGGGTTCAATGCCGTGCTGAGCGGCGGGGTGCCCGGCGGATTGTCCGGGGCTGCGGGATCAGACGGGGATGCCGGTTTGTTTGCATCATCCTTTTCATCGGCCTTTTTATCGCCGTTTGCGTCGCCGTTTGCAGCGCCACCATCTTTCGCGTCCTTGGTGTCTGCGGCGTTTTTGTCGCCGTCACCATCCTTGTCGGCGGGGGACGCGGCTTTGTCCGGCTCATTGCCCTGATCTTTGTTTCCAGCTTTCGGATCTTCGTTCTGTTTTGCGTCGTCGTCTGCCATCGAAAACCTCATATGCAACGGGTCAAAAGACCGGTTTGATTATCTCTGTCGGGACGGGCCAGGAGCCATAAAATCTGCGGGCGCGTTATTCGCCGCTTTTGCCGCCGCCCATGCCACCGCCAGTACTTTCCAGGATCATACGGCAGGCGCTTGATGTGACGGCGTTGCCGATCTGCTGCAGGCCACCTTGGGTCTGCATGGCGTTTTGCATCGACAAACTGATGGAATGTGCCATCGTCTGATACACAAGCCCCATGGCATGTGCCGGTGCTTCGCCCAGAACCTTGACGTTGTTCTGGGTCACTGCATCGGTGATTTGTGAGTTTACAGGGGTGTTGTCTGCCATTTCACGCCCTCATGTTTTGACCGTATTTGGTCCGGGCAGGACCAGACGGATCATGTGCCTAGCGGCGGGTTGCTGCCAAAATTACGAGTAGAGTCAAAAGCGCATCGCTGTTGTCGGACCGGCCGAGTTTGGCTGTTGCCTGCGCACCCGCCATGGTGTTGACGGAATAAAGCTGCATCACGCCCTGATTGGTGGCGGCTTGCGAACACATCGATGCCTGTTGCTGTGCCTGAACAGCGTTCTGGAACAGGATAGATGTTGAATGGGCCGCACTTTGGTAAATCGCACCCATTGCATTCGCAGGCGCGGAACCAAGAACACTGACCGCACTCTGGGTCACAGAGTCTGTAATCTGACCATTCACCGGGGTTGGAATTGCCATGTTATCCTCCGAAAAAGCGATCGGTCTGACCGCACATCTCTAGACGTCGCACGGACGTGATTGTGATCAATTAGAGTCTGTTGCGCCTAGCCCGCCTGGGCGGTGATCAGGGCAACAAGCTTTGACGTTGCTGTATTGGCAACCTGTTGCATGTTGCCTTGTGTCAGGGTTGCGTTTTCCATGGCAAGGCCGGTGGCATGTGAATGTGACTGCATGGCCATGGAAACCGCCTGTGCCGGGCTTTCACCCAGAATTTTGACGTTGGTCTGGGTGACAGCATCGGTAACTTGCGGGTTTACGATATCACTCATGTTACGTCCTTTGTCTGTTCGCCCTGGGCACTGGCGGCGTAGTCAAACTTTTCCTTGTAGTCCGACCCATCCCCCATAAACATTGGGTCGGGCTGGCCAAGCCACGAACTGGTTTCGGTGTTATCTTGACCTTCACCTTTCTGATCGCCGGATTCTTGTGAATCTGCGTCTTCGAGGGACACGGTATCCGAATCCCCTGTCGCATCGAGGCCGTCGTAAGATGCTATTTCCCCTTCGTCCCAGTCTGCTGTGTCGTAAAAAAATTTGGCTTGTTGTCCTGGACCGACAGGGTGGCCTTTGCGCATTCCATGGTGGTTGCAAGGCTTGCGACCGCCTGTTGCTGCTGCTCATTGACCATGTTGGCAAACAGGATCCCCTGTGCCTGGGCCTGCGACAGATAGGTCTGCATCGCGCCCATCGCCGGGCCATTGGCAATGACCGATGTGTTGGTCTGGGTGACGCTGTCTGTAATTTGTTCGTCGACTTCGTTCGGATTGCTCATTGGGGTGATCCTTATTAACTACGACGTTTCATCATTTGCAGAATGCTCTGGGTCATGGTCGTCATGCCGATCATGGCATTTTGCTTTTGGGCCGAGACCATGTTCGCCATCAGGATGTTCTGCGATTGCGCCTGACCCATCATAGATTGCAACGCGGCGAAGCCTGGACCGGCCCCCATCGTGGCAACATTGGTCTGGGCAACGCTGTCAGTGATCTGATCTGAAACCGAGCACTGATGATCATCTTCGTGGTGACTGGCGGGGTGGTGCTGGGATTTCTTGCCGTCTTGCTCAGGTGGTGCCGATGGCATGTCCGTCTCCTTGTCTGGAGGAATGGGCTGGCGGAAGTGCTACGTATCGGTTTGACGCCGAGCGCGGGCATTTGTGAAAGAAAAAGCCCGGCAAGCGCATGCATGCCGGGCGGGGTTGGCGGCGAAACCAGTGGGGATGTTTAGGACACGGCCGTACCGGTCGTGGCCTTAAGAGCCGACAACAGCGAAAGCATATTGTCGGGAACGTCGCTTGCGGCGAGTTTCGAGGTCGCAACGGCCCCCGCCATGGTGTTGACAGAGTAGACCTGGATGACGCCCTGATTGGTGGCCGCCTGAGAGGAAATGCCCACCTGATGCTGGCTGCTGACAGCGTTCTCATAGAGAATGCCATGAGAATGCGCCAGCGACTGGTAAAGCGAGCCCATGGCCATTGCCGGCGCATCACCCATGACCTCGACATTGGCTTGGGTGACGGCGTCGGTAATCATACCATTGACCGGAGTGTTATCAGCCATTGTGTATCTCCTGGTTACCTAAAGAAGTGCCGGATGGAACGTAAGGCCCCGAACCGACCCTTTCCGCATGTCCTGCGGTCAGACAGATGACGGGGGACTTGGTGTCTTGTGACGATGGGCTGGCAAAAACTTGGATTGCTTGCAGAACCGTCGCCACAATGAAAACGGGCGGTCGCAGATCAATACGACCGCCCGGTGTGATATTGGCTGGACGGGCCGGAACCCTGATCAAAATCAGTTTCTGGTTGCCTGAAGCGTCGTCAGAAGCGTCAGCATGTTGTCGGGCACATCGCTTTTGGCGATCTTGGCGGTCCCGACAGCCCCCGCCATCGTGTCGACCGAATAGATCTGCAGGATGCCCTGGTTGGTCGCGGCCTGCGAGGTGATGCCGTTCTGCTGCTGGGCGCTGACGGCGTTCTGATACAGGATGCCCGTCGAATGTGCGAGAGACTGGAAGATTGAACCCATCGCCATTGCCGGGGCGTCGCCCAGAACTTTCACGTTCGCCTGGGTCACGGCATCTGTGATCTGACCATTTAGCGGAGTGTTATCAGCCACTGTTTATCTCCTGTTTGCCTAGGGAAATGCTGGAAGGAAGAGATGTTCCAAACCAGCCACTTTGCGTGTGTTGCGGTCAGACAGATGACGGGGGGCTTGGCGTGTTGTGACGCAGGGCTTTGCAAAAGAACGGATTGTTTTGCAAAGCCCTGGCCAAATGAAATCGGGCGATCGCTGATGATTGCGACCGCCCGATTTGAAACTGGCTTTGGGGCCAAAGATGTTTTGAAAATCAGCCCTTGGTTGCCTGAAGAGCGGTAAGAAGCGACAGCATGTTGTCGGGAACGTCGCTTTTGGCAATTTTGGAGGTCGCAACAGAGTCTGCCATCGTGTCGACCGAATAGATCTGGATGACGCCCTGGTTGGTTGCGGCCTGCGAGGTGATGCCGATCTGCTGCTGTGCGCTGACGGCGTTTTCATAAAGAATGCCGGTGGAATGTGCGAGGGACTGGAAGATCGAGCCCATTGCCATTGCCGGGGCGTCGCCCAGAACTTTCACGTTAGCCTGGGTGACTGCATCAGTGATCTGACCATTTACCGGGGTCGGAATCGCCATTGTAAAGTCTCCTTCGTTACGCTTTGCGGTGTGCTGCTTGCTGTTGTGTTTCTGTCGGGGTTTCGCCGTCCCGTTTTCAGTCTATCGACGCTGGTGGTGTATCGTTGTGACGCGTCTTTTTTGCGAGTTGGTCGTTTTTTTACGCACGTATTCTTATTGAATGCCCGATGCTCTCAGGTGTTCGCGGGCCAGCTGAACACGTTTGCGCACTGCGCAGTTGCTTAAGCCCAGGGCCGCTGCAATCTCGTCATAGGTGCGGTCCTGGACACAGCGCATCAAAAGCGGCTTGCGCAGTTTTTCCTGCATCTCAAGAAGGGCCGCTTCGAGCTGATCCAGTTTTTCACCAGCGAGATATGATTCCTCGGGGCTTGGTGTGATCGGGGCTGTCATCGGGGAGGCCGGTGTGTCAGCCGCGCCATGGGTTTCTTCGCGGTATTCCGCCTTGCGCCGGTTTTGCCTGTGCAAATCAATGCAGGCGTTATGGACAATGCGTGACAGCCAGGCGCGATGGTTGCGGATTTCATCCATGGATTCTTCGAATTTGGTCGATGCCTTGACCATCGCCTCGGACAGCGCATCTTGCGCATCATCCATATTGCCCGACATCAGTTTCAGGCATTGCTTCAAAAGCGTGTCTTGCTGATCAATCCACAGCGGCCAGAAATTCGGTGCCGCCGGGCCCAAATCTGCATCCATTTGCGGATGGGTTTGCGGCGTGGAATGCGAGGGGGAATATTGCCCGTCATCGGGGGTATTTGGTGTCCCCGGTGCCGTCGGTGTTTGCGGGACCGGCACATGTGGCACCGGTTGGCGCAATGTCGGGCTTTCTGCCCCCGGCACAAGACCACGCAAGATATCAAGCGGGTCGGTCGGTGTGCCGCCAGGCGTGCCAAGCGCACCGGCAATGATGTCTTCGGGGCTCGGGCCGCTCCGCGATGGTTCAAGACCCGGGAAGCCTGCCAGCGGGTTGAAGTCTGCCGGGTAACCGGGCGGTGGGCTGTATCGTTGCTGGCCCTGGTTTGTTGACGTGCCGGGATTTGCGGTTGCGGCGGGGCGGGTGTCTGCCGGTTTTGCCGGTTTTACCGCGGGCGCCATCGATTGCATGATGGCGCGTGCATCAAGGGCGCTACTTGCCGGGGGCGTCAATCTGTCGTGACCGGCACTTTGATCGGATTCTTGATCTCCGGGTTCGTCGGCTGCGGCAAGCTTTGCCAGATAATCCTCGGCAATGCGGGCCCTTTGTTCGGGTTTTAACCGGGACCAGATTGACGTCACCTTGTCATCATCACCCAACGCCAGCGACAGGCTTTGTTCAAGACTTTTGGCAAAGCTGATCTCGGCTTCTGTCAGGGTTGCCTCATCCTGCGGACTGTTCTTTTCGTTCTGCACTATGGACCCCTCCGGTTGATTGAATGCAACCATAGGCTGATTAAGTTTTGCGGTAATCATTATGACGCAGCCGCAAAAGAATTGTGAATAAAAGTTTCTATACATCCTATAGTTGTGTTTTCGTGCGCAACGGCGCAGCCGTCGCGATGCGGGCTGAGGATAGGTTGGGGACAGATCGTCGCGCTTTGATGCGCTTGTTATTGCCGTTCCTGTTCCGGGCGATGCCCGGTTGCAGACATCAAGCTAGGTCTTTTTGCCGGATGTCTTTTGCTGGGGCGCGGGACCTGAAGATTGGGGGTTTTGTTCCTTTTTCGGATCCCTTGGCGGGAAGGCTTCGGCAAGGGCTGTTTCCACCTTCTCGGACAAGGCCTGCATGCGCAAGTCAATCTCGCGTGCGATGATGTTGCGGATTTCATTTGCGATATCGAACATGACCTGCTGGCCGTTCTGCATGTTTGGATCCGATGCCATATGCGGTGCCCCTTGTTGTGCCGCCTGAGGATGTGGGGTGGCTTGCCCTGTCTGCTGGTTGCCGATTGCGGGCTGCGGGGCCTGGGCGCCGGATTTCACGTTTTCGGTATGATTGGAAATGGTCTGTTTTTGATCAAGAACCTGGGCGCGGGCCCGTTCGGCGGCTTGCGCCATGGCCTGCTGGGTTGCCAGATATTCCTGATTGAACGCCTTCCGGACCGCATCCTTGCGATCACTTGCCGTGGTTACATCGTTTTGCGCCTGCCCAGACATCAGGTGCCTCCTTTGCTGCTACCAGTGCTGCCAGAGTTGTCACTGTTGTCACTATTGCCGTTCTTGCCGTTCTTGCCTTTGGTTGTGCCCGATGACGATTTGGCATTGCTGCTGTCGCTGCTGTCGCTGCTGTCTGCGTCACCATCATCGCCCGGATCGGATCCTTTTGCCGCTGCGCCAGATTTCGTCGGCGTGGGGGCAGCTTTCGCTGTTGCTGCTTTTGTCGACGTCGAACTCGGCGCTGATGCCGATGCGCTTGTGTCTGCTTCAAGCATAAAGGCGGGTGGGATGAAGCCGTATTTTTCAAGATCGGCGGCATCCGGATCGGTTGGCAGGCCGGTCAACCCGGTTTCAAGCCGTCCTCTGCTATCAGAGATCATGCTGGCAGCCCGGCAGGCCGATTGATCATGCTGGGCATTGCAGCTCAGGATCGCGGTTGGGGTGCTGGTTCTGGCCTGAGTCATCAACTGGGCTGTGACATCAAAGCTGGTCTCGGCTTCATAGCGCACCAGAACAACAAGACCGGCCCCCTTGTCGCCTTCGCTGGGCGGGGTGATCTGCACCCAGAACGGGATGCTTGAATTGGGGGCGACCATCACATTTCCCGCAACGATCGGGCTTGGCAGGGTGCCGACATATTCCAGATGGATCGGCACCGGCGCACGATCAGCAAAGATCAGGCGGATCAACGCCACATCCGGGGTTGCTTCACTGCCCGTCGCGCCAACGGTTTGTTCAAGATGGATGGCATGCGGTGCGCCGCCGTACATCGGCACTTCGGAAATCTGGGGGGCGGCGCCATCGGCATCGATTGCATCAAACAGAAGCGCGCGTAACTGTGACGGGGCCGCATTCGGTGCCGTGACAGAAAGTTCGGACTGCGCATCTGTTGATGCGCCGACATGCAAGGACCATTTGCACAAGGATTTTGGCACATCCGGTGCCAGCATTTTCGCAGAAATGGCTGTTTGTGCACTGGTCTTGGTCGGCGACAGGGGATAGCCCTGTTCCATGCTGATCGCCCAGTCGGGCGTATCGGCGGTGGTGACTGCGTTGCCCTGAAGGGTCGGCATGGCGGTGCGGAACATGTCATCGCGGATCACGGGGCCCGTCATGTCGGTTGTGCTGCCGTCCGCATGGATCGTGGTTACACCCCATTGCGCGTCCGTGATGCTTCCCGGGGGATTGGTGGCAGCCGAACTGCCATCGGTACTGTACCAAGGGTCCACGTTCTCAAGCGGGCCGGTGAAACCTTCCGTCGGCGCGCTTGCGGTTGGCGATGACGTCCCGCCATCAAGCAGATAACGCTGAATGATCTGGAACGCGGTTTCCATTGGCTGTGACTGCTGTGATTGCGGGGGTTGGTTGCCCGATGCTGCTTGCTCAAAGCCCGGCAAGCCAAAGTCCCGGCAAAGGGCTGCCATCATATCAACGGCGGCCTGCTCCGAACCGGTCGCGTCCGGGGCTTCGGTTGGTTCGCGCAGATTGTTCTCGGCGTCTGCCGCACCGGCCTCGGATGACGGTTGCCCGTTATCGGAATTGTCGCTGGATTTGGTCGAAGCCTTGGCTGGTTTGGGCGCGTCACTATCGGTCATGCCTGCACTCCCCAATGGTGTCTTGCAACACTCAAAAGGGCCGCCATCATGACGCCCCTGATCTGCAAGAAGTTATAACGGTTCCTTGCAAACAGACGGATCGGGTGGGGGGAATGTGAAAAGATTGCGCTGCAATCCCCTATTGCACAGTCAAAAACCGCGCCCAGAAAACACAAAACCCGCCAAAGATGCAGCAGGCTGCGTCCTGGCGGGTCTTTGTTTTACAAAATGGTGCTGGTGATAGGATTTGAACCTACGACCTACGCATTACGAATGCGCCGCTCTACCAGCTGAGCTACACCAGCACGATTCATTTTGTGGCGCGGAAAATACGGACAATCACCCGCCTTGGCAAGAGGTTTGTTGTTCTTTTTGCCAACAAGTGCCGGACTTTCAGCCATGCCCTGAAATCAGGACAAAGACACACAATATCACATTGACCATGCTGTGATTATCCGGCTTAGATGTGCGCGATCAAAATTCATGTGCGGGGGCAAATCATGTGTCGTTGGCTGAGCTATATCGGGGATCCGGTTTATCTGGAAAAGCTGGTCTTTGAGCCGCGCCATTCACTGGTCGAACAAAGCCTGCACGCCGAACAGGCCAAAACACCGACCAATGGCGATGGCTTTGGCCTTGGCTGGTATGACGAACGCCCGACACCGGGGCTTTATCGCGAAATCCTGCCCGCCTGGAATGACCCGAACCTGCGATCACTTGCCCATCATATCCGGTCGGGCCTGTTCTTTGCCCATGTCCGGGCCTCGACCGGCACCCACACCAGCCGCACCAACTGCCACCCGTTTGCCAACGGACAGTATCTTTTCATGCATAACGGCCAGATTGGTGATTACCCGCTGGTGCGCCGATCCCTGGAAATGATGATCGAAGACGAATTTTACGAAGGCCGACAGGGCTCAACCGATAGCGAACTGATCTTTTGCCTGATGCTGACGCTTGGTCTGCGTGATGACCCGCACCGTGCGATCCGCCGCACGATCGAGGTTGTCGAAAATGAAATGAAGGTACGCGGTGCGACCTCTCCGTTCCGCTTCACCGCCTGCCTGTCAAACGGCAAAAGCGTCTGCGCCATCCGTCATGCCAGCGACGACAAACCACCATCACTCTATTGGCGCAAACGCGATGATCACGTGATTGTCGTATCTGAGCCGCTTGATACCGAAAGCGATAGCTGGAAGGCCGTTGCACCCAACCACACCCTGCATGTCGAGGGTGATCTGACCATCAGCGAAGAAGCAACGCTTGTTTGCTGATTAAGACACCACAACAATCTGACTGCGCGCCTTGACCAGTGCGCGTTGCAGGGCGTCGCTTGGCGCGGTGTTGAGCAACACTGTCTGAAAATCGCTGGCGTGGCCGTCGCGGCAGAGCGCCTTGCGGCCGACTTTCTTCTCGTCGATCATCAGGATCGCATGATCGCAGCATGACACAAGGGCACGACGGGCGCGGACTTCGTCCATGTTGAAGTCCAGCAAATCCCCTTCGTCGCTCATCCCGCCGACACTGACAATCCCGAAATCGGCGCGCATGCTGCCGAAAAAGTCCGCACTGTCCGCACCGATGATATCAAGATCGCGGGTGCGGACCGTGCCACCGGCAAGGCGCAGCGTGACATTGGGCGCGTTTTGCAGGGCCATCACCACATGCAGATTGTTTGTGAGAACCGTTAAGTTGCGATGCGATGCCAGATGCTGGGCGGCAAGTTCGGCGGTGGTGCCGGTGCCAATCGCAATCGTGCAGCCCTCGGGGATCAGATCAGCCACCTTGGCGGCAATCGCCATTTTGCCGGTGCGGTTCCAGACTTCGCGCTTTTCATAGGCCGAGTTATCCGGATCGGGGGCCGGGCCCGCCAGACCGTGGCGGCGAAACACGCGCCCCTGTTCATGCAGGTCGCGCAAATCGGTGCGGATCGTCTGGACCGAGACGTTAAACCGCCGCGCCAGTTCCTCGACCGCCATGAAGCCGGTCGATTTAACGAGTGCGACGATGCGGTCGCGTCGGCGATCAAGGGGCACTGCATCAGACGTTTTAGTCACCGCTTTTCTTTCGTTCGAAAGTTGCAATTTCGCTTATAGCATATTTATAGACAGCCTTAAACACCGCTGCATAGCCCGGTTTTCCTGTTGAAACATTTAATTCTTGGTGTTGTCACACAACTGAAATCGAAATCCCGATAGCTTCCGGATCGAAACATTTTCGAACGAAACCTTCTTTTCGATCTATAGGGATGCCGATCATGCGTAACGTTCTTCTTGCTGCGGTTGCCTCTGCCGCGATGATGCTGCCGGTTGTGGGGCAGGCTGCTGAAAAGCTGGTTCTTTATACCAGTCAGCCAAACAAGGATGCACAGACCACTGTGGATGCCTTTATGGCTGCCAACCCCGATATTGAAGTTGAGTGGGTCCGTGACGGCACCACCAAACTGATGGCGAAACTGCGTGCGGAAATCGCCGCTGGCGACCCGCGCCCGGATGTTCTTCTGATTGCCGATACAGTGACCCTTGAAGGTCTCAAGCAGGAAGGTCAGTTGCAGGCCTATAAATCGGGCGAAGCAAGTGCCTATGAAGACGGTCTTTATGATGGTGAAGGCTATTACTATTCGACCAAGCTGATCACCAGCGGCATCGTTTACAACACCGCCGTCAAAGCCCCGAAATCGTGGAAAGATCTTGCTGATCCGGCCGTGAAAAACCAGATCGCAATGCCAAGCCCGCTTTATTCCGGTGCTGCCCTTATTCACCTGTCCACCCTGACCGAGAACAAGGATCTTGGCTGGGATTACTATCAGGCCCTGGCCGCCAACGAAGCACGCGCCAAGGGCGGTAATGGCGGTACCTTCAAGGCCGTTGCATCGGGTGAAAAGCCCTATGGTGTGGTTGTCGACTTCCTTGCCATCCGTGGCAAGGCCGATGGATCGCCGGTTGATTTCGTCTTCCCGTCTGAAGGTGTGACCTATGTGACCGAGCCGGTCGCGATCATGAAAGACGCCAAGAACGTTGATGCCGCGCACAAGTTCGTTGATTTCCTTCTGTCCAAAGCTGGTCAGGAACTGGTGCTTGATATGGGCTACATCCCGGCGCGTAACGACATGGCGCTTCCGGCCGGTTTCCCGGCACGCAGCGAAATCAAGTTGATGGACTTCAATCCGGCCATCGCGCTGGAACAGGCCGAAGCCAACAAACAGAAATTCGCAGACATGTTCGGGGCTGAATAATGCAGGCTACAGGTCGCCTTCGCGGCGTTCTGCCTGGCATAATCGCCAAACCAAATGGCAACCGGTCTTCGGACCGGTTGCTGATTTGGTTGGTGGTGCCGGTATTTATTATTTCGATTTTGCCGATCCTGCGCCTTGGGTTTGAAGGCGTGATGGTCGGTGGTGTGCCTTCGTTTGATTATTTACGTGACGTGCTGGGCAATTCATCGACCTGGCGGGCCACGGCAAACAGTCTTTATACCGCGGGTCTGGGAACGATTATTTCCCTTCTGATCGGGGGCGCCTTTGCCTTTTTGGTGGCGCTCACCGATATCCGCGCCAAGGCGGCACTGGTGTTCTGTTTCATGATCCCGATGATGATCCCGCCACAGATCACAGCCCTTAGCTGGGTGCAATTGACTGGACCCAGCAGTGCGCTTTTAAACGCCATTGGCATGGCCCCGCCGCTGGGATCGCCGCAGCCACTTTATTCCGCAGAAGGCATCGCCATTTTGCTGGGGATCCAGCATGCCTCCATCGTGTTTCTGACATTGCGGGCAAACCTGCGCATGTTGCCCCGCGAACAGATTGAGGCCGCCCGTCTGGCGGGCGCACGCGGCGGGCGTTTGTGGTGGCAGATCATTTTGCCGCTGACCAGCCCAGGCCTGATTGCCGGCACGGCCATGGCCTTTGTGACCGCGCTTGGCAATTTTGGCATTCCGGCGATGCTGGGCATTCCGGCAGGCTACCAGACGCTGCCGACTTTGATTTATCAAAAGCTTGCCGGATTTGGTCCATCGGTTCTGGGCGAAGTTTCCGTGCTTGCCATGCTGATCGGGGCGATTGCGATTTGTGGTGTGGCACTGCATCACCGTTTGCTGTCCAAGCGCGACTATCGCCTGATGGGGATGGTGGGACGGCCGTTGGATGTGAAACTCGGTTCGCGTCGCGGCTTGGTCGAAATGGTCCTTTGGGCGGTATTGGTTGCCATTCTAGTCATTCCGCTTCTAGCACTCTTTACCACTGCACTGGTGCCGGCATTTGGCGTCAAGCTGACATTCGCCAATGCCACGTTCGAGGCATTTCACGAAGTCATGTTCGTGCAGCCATCCACCATTCGCGCATTCCAGAACAGCTTTGTTCTGTCGGTGGGGGCGGCGGTGACGCTTGTTCTGATGTGCCTGCCGCTGGCTTATGTGATGGTGCGTCGGTCCTCGAACCTGACCAAGCTGATCAATCTTCTGGTTGAGGTGCCCTATGCGCTTCCGGGCGTGGTTCTGGCGATTGCCTGCATCCTGTTGTTTATCCGCATTCCGCTGATTGATGTCAGTTTGTATGGCACGCTTGCGATCATTTTTGTCGCCTACCTTGCGCGTTTTCTGGTGATCGCGTTGCGTCCGGTGATGAACAGCTTTACCCAGCTTGACCCGGCCCTTGAAGAAGCCGCCCAGGCCTGCGGGGCAGGACTGTCACGCCGCTTGCGCGATATCTTGCTGCCGCTTGCCGCCCCTTCGGCTGCGGCCGGTGCGCTTTTGGTCTTCCTGACCGCCTTTAACGAACTGACTGTTTCGGCCCTTCTTTGGTCGGCCGGGAACGAGACGTTGGGCGTTCTGATTTTCAATCTTGATGACAGTGGCGACACCGTTCTGGCCTCGGCCGTGGCGGTTCTGGTCGTGCTGGTGGTGATCGCGCTGATGAGCTGTTTTCAGCTTGCCGCGCGTCGTTTGCCCAAAGGAGTTGTACCGTGGCAGACATAAATCTTTCGCGCATTACCAAATGCTTTGGCGATTACCGGGCGGTTAATCAGGTCTCGCTTGATATTGCCGACGGTGAATTTGTTGCCCTTTTGGGCCCGTCCGGTTGCGGCAAGACGACGCTTCTAAGGTTGCTCGCCGGGTTCGAGGAACCCGATCATGGTCAGATTTCACTGGGCGGCCAGATCATGGCAAGCCCTGAAAACAACGTCATGATCAGTCCTGAGGACCGCAATCTTGGCATCGTGTTTCAGTCCTATGCCCTGTGGCCACATATGACGGTTGCCCGCAATGTCGGCTATCCGCTGGAAGTGCGCGGGCTCAGCCGGGCCGATCAGGATCGCAAGATTGCCGAGGCGCTTGATATCGTCGCCCTTGGCCCCTATGCCAATCGCAGCCCGTCGGAACTCTCGGGCGGGCAGCGTCAACGTGTGGCGCTGGCGCGCTGCCTTGTCATGGAACCGCGGGCGGTGTTGCTCGATGAACCGCTGGCGAACCTTGATGTCCACCTGCGCGAAACCATGCAGCAGGCGTTTCTTGATTTCCATCGCCGTACCGGCGCGACGATGATTTACGTCACCCATGACCAGTCCGAAGCCATGGCGATGGCCGACCGGATTGCCGTGATGGACAAGGGCCATATCCGCCAAATGGCAGCGCCCGAAACGCTTTATCGCGAACCGGCCGATCTGATGGTGGCGGGCTTTGTCGGGGCGGGGGCGGTATTGCCGGTGCGCGATGTTTCTGTTGGTGGTGATGGCACCTGTTCGGTCCAGCTGGGCGAAAGCAACATTACCGCGCGCATTTGCCCGAAACTGGCCGATGGCCTTACCACTGCCAATGCCGGTCTTTGCCTACGGCCCGAGGACGTCTGGGTCACGGATGATGCGCCGTTGCGCGGCCAAGTTGATGATTGCGTTTATCTCGGCGGGCGGTTCAAATTGTCGGTCCGGATTGGCGATGATCATACCTTGCCGGTTTATGCCAACCGCCGTGCACGGATCGGGGAGCAGGTCGGCCTTAAGGTCAATGACGGTTGGGTGTTTGACCGCATGTCGGGTGAGGCCGCCTGATGTCAGCCCGTATGCGTGTTCTTTCCGGTCTTGGTGAAAAGGGACCGGCATGTTTACGACTGGAATTCTTTAACCGCCGCTGGTTGCTTGATTGCGGGGTGGGTCCCGAAAGTGATCAGGGTTTTGATCCGGCGTGGCTGAATAAAGTTAACGCTGTTTTCATTACCCACGACCATATCGACCATATCGGGGCGGCGGGCGAAATCGTTGATGCCGGTTTGCCGATCTATTGCACCGAGGTTACTGCGCGCTCCCTTCCCAAGGGGGCCAATGTCATCCCGCTGCCGCCTTATGGGGAAATTCAGGTCGATGGCGTGACGGTCACCACCGGGCGCACCGGCCATTCCTTTGGCGGTGTGTGGCTGCATTTCGAACTGGGGGGCGGGGTGCTCTATTCCGGCGATTTTTGTCAGGAATCTGATTATTTCCTCTATGACACGCCGCCCGATGCCGCCACCGTGTTGCTCGATGCATCCTATGGCATGGAACAACTGACCCAGCAGGTCCGCATTGACAGCCTTTTGACCACCATGACCAAGCTGGATGGGCAGATCCTGTTTCCGGTGCCGCCCAGTGGCCGGGCGGCGGAAATGGCGCTTCTGTTTGAACGCCATGGTCTGACCGACTGGTCGATGGATGACCGATGTTACGGGCAGGTCAAGCAGGTGCTTGATGCCCATGGATCGGATTATGTCGCAAGTGGCGCCATCCGCCAATTGCGCAGCCTTAAGGACAAGGCAAAGCATTTCAATCCCGATGCACGCTTGCTTTTGTGTCATGCGCCATGTGCGAGTTTTGGCAAGGCGCGCGAACTGATTGATCAGTGGCGGGATGCGGGGCGCATGGGCGCAAGTGCGCATGTGATCTTTACCGGTTTCATGCCGATTGAGGCGCGCAAGATGGTTGAAAAGGGCCATGCCCATTTCCGGCGCTGGAACGTGCACCCATTGGCAAGCCACGTCATCGACCTTGCCAATCAGTGCCATGCGATGCAGGTCGTGCCGCTTTTCACCAGCCGGCCCGAGGATTTTGGACTTGTCGACGGGTTTGACGGGCGGCTACAGCTTGCAGATCGGTTCTATTTGTAATGCACAACAAAGGTAATCCCCGGTCATGATCTATGCCGCTGAAAAGTTCGATTTTCCCAAGCTGCCGTTTGTCTTCATCCGGCACGGGGAAACCGATGCCAACCGGGCGGGGATCATTGCCGGGTCAAACGAACCACCACTGAATGAGACCGGGCGCGAACAGGCCGTGGCGATTGCGCCACTGATGGCGATGGCGAAATGGCGGGCGGTTTATGTCAGCCCGCAGGACCGGGCACGCACGACGGCCAATCTGGTGTTGCCCGATTATGACGCCAGGGTGCTTGATGGTCTGCGCGAACGTCATTGGGGCGATCTGGAAGGCCGCCCGATCTCCGAACTTTGCCCGCGCTTTGACACCCCGCCCAATGGCGAGGGGTTTGATGCCATGTGCCAACGCGTGTCCTTTGCCATGCAACAGGCATTGGCCGAAGTCAGTGATAACCTGACTGTCATTGTTGCCCATTCCGGGGTGGCGCGCTGCATTCTTTACATGACCGGGTTTGAGGCCGATGGCCCGCGCGTGCCCAACGCCACCCCGATCCTGTTCCGTCCGATGGAAATCGGCTGGGAGTATGAAAATTTGACCGAAAACCTGATCAAGGAGATTTCTGCGTGACTGAACCCAAAGCCCGTGATGCGCGTGATGCAGTCGTGTTCGATATGGATGGCACGCTGGCGCATTTTGATGCCGATGCTTTGGGGCATCTGGTTCATGGTGTGGAAAAACAGTGGGATGCGTTCTTTGACGCCATGGACCACGCCAAACCGATTGAAAATATCGAAAAACTGTTGCGCATCCTGCATGCATCCGGCCATGCGATCCTGATATGTTCAGGTCGTCCGGCCGGTTGGCAGCACCGGTCAGAAGCCTGGCTGCGTGCGCATGATATTCCGTTTGATGGCATGTATCTGCGCCCTATGGATGCCGATCACCGCACCGATGAAGAGGTCAAGGAGGACCTTCTGGCCAAGATCATCGAGGATGGCTTTAACCCGTGGCTGGTGGTCGATGATCGCAGACGGGTGGTCGATAAATGGCGCGATATGGGGCTGACCTGTTTGCAGTGCGCACCTGGCGACTTTTAATCCTCATACAAATAAAAAGACCGGCCTGATGCCGGTCTTTTTTGTCTGTTTATTCGAATAAGTGGCGATACTCGCCATATCCTTCGGCCTCCAGATCCTCGATCGCGACAAAGCGAAGGGATGCGGAATTGATGCAATACCGCAATCCACCGCGATCCTTTGGGCCGTCTGGAAAGACGTGGCCAAGGTGGCTGTCGCCGTGTTTGGACCGGACTTCAATCCGGCGCATGCCGTGCGTGTTGTCTTCCTTGGCAACGATATGTTCGGATTGGACAGGCTTCACAAAGCTTGGCCAGCCACAGCCGCTATCGAATTTGTCGCGCGAGGTAAAAAGCGGCTCGCCCGAGACGATATCGACATAAAGCCCGTCTTCCTTGTGATCCCAGAAATCATTGCGAAATGGCGGTTCGGTGCCGCTTTCCTGTGTCACGTAATACTGTTCGGGCGACAGGTCGCGGATGGCATCCGGGTCTTTGTGATATTTGCTCATATTTCGTCACTCAAGCCTTTCTGAACTTCGGTCCGGCAATTTCCTGTTTGCAAAGATGGTTGGAATATCGCTGTTGTCCAGTGACTTCACACCGAAGTGACATCAAAAGCTGATCTGATCAGCCCTGACACTCAGCCTTGGCACTCAACCTTGGCACCAGGGCTGGCGTTTGGTTTTGCCATCATAGGGGCGGGCAAGGCCGTTTTTGATCAGCTCAAGATCAAGCGGGCTGCCATCAATCCGCACCGACGCCACCACACGCCCGCCATAACGGCCCCATTCCGGTTCGCAGAACTGTACCGATGTCGCAGACTTCAGGCGTTGGCGGGCATAGTCGCGGGCCTTTTGCGCCAGTTGCTTTTCACTCTCGCATTGGCCGCGCATTTCCGGCGTATCAACACCGCGCACGCGCACCGACATATTGGCGATCTCATCCGGCAGGCCGGGAATGGCGACATAGATGGTGTCACCGTCATAGGCATAATTGCCACGATATTCGCGCAGCGGCCAGTCATAGCAGGCGGCAATGGCCGGTAGGCTGGCGATCATCGTTACGGCGGCCGTGCATGCCATGACGGCACGTTTGGCAAATCGGAATGCGGGTTTGTTTGGCGTCATCTTGGGGCGTTTATCTTAAAGTTTGAGGCGGGCAAGGATCTGGGCGGCGCGCTGTTCAACCGGGCCTTTGCGAATTTCGACCAGTTCATAGCCGCATTCATGATAGGTCCGGCACAGCACGACATATGTTCTGACGGCCTCGGAAAAGCTTTGTGTCCGCGCCTCATCGTTTTTATAGATTTCCGACCAGGGCGGCAGGACAAACGCCACCCTGTGATAGCGATAGGTATTGATCGCGCGGATCAGATCGGGATTTTCCGGAAGGCCGCTTAGTCTTCGATGCGCCAAGGTGTCGGGCAGGCCGCGATCACAGAAAACCGTGCGCGGATGGTTTTGGATGTCTTCCTGCCAGGCGCGGATGGAGCGTCGGAACATCAGCCCGGCATAGGCATCATTATCCTCCCACGGCAAGGCGGTGCCGCCGCGCTCAAGCTGCTCTTCGATGATGGCACGCGCTACCTCGGGGCTGGTGTCAAAGCCCCGGTCATCAAGATGATTGATCAATGTGGTTTTGCCCGTACCGGGACCGCCGGTAAGGACAACAAGGTTGGACGTTATGGGTGTTTGCATTCGTGTTCGTGTCTCCGCAAGCACGCCGTTCTGGTCGGGCTTTGCGGCAAGGGGATGGCAATATTGTTGTTGGTTTTGGGTAGTGACGAGATCTGTATGATCTGCCCAAGACGCGCTTTTACCGGCTTGGCATGGCAAGTCAACGGCAAAGAAAATGTGGTGCCACTTGGTTGTCGGGGATTAGACGCAGCCTTCGATCAGTGTGATGGCATCGCTGCCAGCATGAATGGCGATGACGGTGCCGTTTTCATCAATCTCAAACCGGATGCCGTGCGTTTTGGCGTCATCCTGCCACCAGGTGACATAGCGCCCATCCGGGCCAAGATATTCGTTTTCTTCCTCGATCAAGGTTTGGCCGACAAAGGCGGCATACACGTCTTCCTTGGTCGATCCGATGGAAAGGCCATTGCGGGTGCGCACAAGGCTTGTGGCAACGTCATGTTCGTCACCATAAAGTGACACCCGGGCAAGTTTGCCATCAAGAACCATGTAGCCCAGTCCGGACGGATCCAGATCGCGTTGCAGATAGGTGCAGCTTTCATCATCGCCGGCAATAAAGGTATCAAGGTTCGGACCGATCACATCGCGCAGTTCATCATCGCTCATGCCGATTGTGGCCGGGCCATAACCCTGTTCAGACAGATTGGCGATGCCCGTGGCAATGGCATCGGTAATGACAAGGTCAATGATCGCCGTGTTGCCGTCATGGCGGATTTTGCGCGGTGTGACGGTCTGGTGCAGATGGACTTGTGGCCAGCCGTTGCCAGAAATCCAGTCATCGGGGAAAAGCAGGTTACTTTGCGGTTGCAGGCACAGAAGGTCGGCCTTTTTCAAAACATCCTTGTGGCGCGCCTTAAGCACAAGAGGAATATCCATGCAGATGGTTTGCGGGACATCTTCCATCCAGCTGACCGGGACGCCCGGACCATCGCAATTCTCGGGGTCGGGGCGGAGTTCGCAATAGGACGGAACAACATTGTCCATGACGAAATCAAGCCGCATCGGACCTTTGCCTGCCGAAAACACAAGCGTTTCAAGCGCCTCTTCGTTCGGGTCCAGCCACTGAAAATGGTTGATCGCCCATGCAGTGCTGGCACGCATGTCCATGACCGCAAAGGCGGCCGGGCGGTCCATATCGGACATTTCCGCCGTGTTGTCATCGGTCGCACTGGCGTGCGCACCTGGTGCGATCAGGGGCGAGACGGCGACGAACAGGGCGCTGAGATATCGAAGGCTTGCGGGCATGTTTTACTCTCGGTCACAACATGTCTTGTTTTGTCTCAGAAGCTTACGCCAGTTTTGGAGAGCTTCACAGTGCAAACAATTGCATGACGATCAGCCTAGCCATGCGGTTTTTCGATGCGTGCAAGAATATGATCGGAAACCAGTTGTGCCGAGGGTGAAAGCCGATGGCCGCGCGCGGTGATCAGACTGTAGGGTTTGATTTCAATCGCACCATCAAAGGGCAGTTCGGTAATCAGCCCGCCACTGGTCAGTAGGGTTGTGACTTCCTCGGCCATCGGGGCGATGGCGTTGGTGTCGGCAAGGGTCGCCAGCGTCACCAGAAGGGACGCGGAATTCAAACTCGAATGCGGCAAGGGCAGGTGGCGTGAAATAAACACATCCTCGATCGTACGACGCATCAGGTTGCCGGGCGGTGGCAAGATCCATTCGAACTGGGCGAGGCGGGCAAGGGTGATCGGTTTGTTGCTTTCAAGCAGCGGATGGCCGGTGCGCACCATCAGGCGGATTTTCTCGCTCCTGATTTCGCGGATGTTAAACAGGCGCGGGTCCATGTCCTCGGGCACGCGGCCAATGACAAAGTCATGATCACCGGCCAGCAAATCCTTGATCAGCAAATGCGATGGTCCAACCCCGACATGGGCCTCAAGCAACGAGTTGACGGCCTGAACGCTTCGGATGGCGGGCACGACCAGTTCAACGGCCGCTGCGGTCACAGCCCCGATGAAGACGGTGCCGCCGCCATGTTTGATATCCTCGATCTCGCGTTCGGCTTCGCGGATTTCAATCAGCATGCTGCGCGCGCGTCTGGCAAGGGCGCGTCCGGCATTGGTCATCTCGATCCCGCGCGCACTGCGGACACATAACCGCGCCTCAAGGATGGTTTCCATCTCAGACAATAGTCTAGAGGCAGCCGGTTGGGATGTCTTGAGCATGTCAGCCGCCAGACTGATCTGACCGGTCTCTTCCATCGCGACAATCATGCGCAGGTGACTAAGCTTCAAGCCACGCTGAAACAGGTTGCCAGAGCGGAAAAGCAGAGATTTCGCAGAACTGAGCGGGAGCAGATTGGATGTCTTGGCCATAATGGATTCCTCCGGTATGGCGTGATTTTAGTATATCAATTTTGATATGCAAGTTTCGAAAATGTTTATTTGATTGTTATGTAGGGCGTCTGAATAATGGCGCCGTGTCCTTTGGGAAATAGGATGCAATATCAATTGAAAACAAAGACACGACGTATGCAGGTCACGAATGCCTGTGAAAGTCGGGCGTAAAGAATAATGGCATGTATGCCGTGTCTTTTAGGGAGGATAGCTATGAAACGTCTCGGTGCCGTAATGGCAGGGGTCGCCTTTGGCGCGGCCGCAATGATGAGCCCGATGATTTCCGGCGGTTACGCCCATGCCGATGAAAAAGGCTATGTCGGGATCGCAATGCCCACCAAATCTTCGGCACGTTGGATTTCCGACGGAAATTCCATGGTCGAGCAGTTTGAAGCTGCCGGCTACAAAACCGATCTTCAGTACGCAGAAGACGATATTCCCAACCAGCTGTCCCAGATCGAAAACATGATCGTTAAGGGCGTCGACGTCCTTGTGATCGCGGCGATTGACGGTACCACGCTTTCGAATGCGCTGGAAAACGCAGCAGCAGCAGGCATCAAGGTTTTCGCCTATGACCGCCTGATCGTTGAAAGCCCGAATGTCGATTATTATTCCACCTTCGATAACTTCCAGGTCGGCGTCCAGCAGGCCACCTCGCTGGTTGATGGCCTGATTGAATCGGGTGAGCCGCCCTATAATGTTGAACTGTTCGGCGGTTCGCCGGATGATAACAACGCGTATTTCTTCTATAACGGTGCGATGTCGATCCTGCAGCCGCTGATCGACGAAGGAACCATCGTGATCAAATCCGGCCAGATGGGCATGGACACGGTCGGTACCCTGCGTTGGGATGGTGCCGTTGCCCAGGCCCGTATGGATAACCTTCTTTCGGCACATTACACCGATGAAGAAGTCGATGGTGTTCTGTCGCCGTATGACGGGCTGTCGATTGGTATCCTCTCCTCGCTTAAAGGCGTTGGTTACGGTTCCGGCGATATGAAAATGCCGATCGTTACCGGTCAGGATGCCGAACTGCCGTCGGTCAAGTCGATCTTGGCTGGTGAACAGTATTCCACCATCTTCAAGGATACCCGTGAACTTGCACGCGTGACCGTTTCGATGGTCGACAGTGTCCTTGCAGGCGAAAAGCCGACCATCAACGACACCAGCACTTACGACAACGGTGTGAAGGTTGTTCCTTCCTACCTGCTTGAGCCGATCATGGTTGATAAATCCAACTGGGAAGAAATCCTTATTGGTTCAGGCTATTACACCAAAGACGAAGTGCAATAAGCGCTTAGGCATTGAAGGTCCCGGCGTTTGCGCCGGGGCCACTTTTCTTAAGGTTTCTAGGGCAACTCGCCCGACTGGTTTCCAGGAAAACAAAGACCAAAGCAGACGAAGACGCCGTTGCAGTGGCAATGGCAGTGGGAGGACCGGATGGATACCATCCTGGAAATGAAGAACATCACCAAGACCTTCCCGGGTGTGAAGGCACTGGATGATGTCAGCCTCAAAGTTGAACGCGGGGAAATCCACGCGCTTTGTGGCGAAAACGGTGCAGGTAAATCCACCCTGATGAAGGTGCTGAGCGGTGTTTATCCGCACGGAACCTATGAAGGTGACATCCTTTATGATGGCGGGGTACAGGAATTCAAGGATATCCGCGACAGTGAAGAACGCGGGATCATCATCATTCACCAGGAACTGGCACTTGTGCCGTTGCTGTCGATTGCCGAAAACATTTTTCTGGGCAACGAAATCAGCGAAAATGGCGTGATCAACTGGCCGGCGACCTTTGCGCGCACCGGTGAGTTGTTGTCAAAAGTCGGTTTGAAAGAAAACCCTGCGACGTTGGTCACCAATATCGGGGTTGGTAAACAGCAACTGGTCGAAATCGCCAAGGCGCTTTCGAAAAAAGTGAAACTGCTGATCCTTGATGAGCCGACTGCGAGCTTGCAGGAAAATGACAGCCAAAAGCTGCTCGACCTGTTGCTGGAATTCAAGGCGCAGGGCATTACCTCGATCCTGATTTCGCATAAGCTCAATGAAATCAACCGCGTGGCAGACCGCATCACGGTTATCCGCGATGGCAAGGCGATCTCGACTCTTGATGCGCGCGGTGGCAACATCACCGAAGACCATATCGTCAAGGACATGGTCGGGCGCGATATGGCGCACCGCTATCCGGAACGCACGCCAAGTATCGGTTCAGGAAAGTTGATGGAAGTCCGCAACTGGTCGGCAACCCATCCGCTGCATCCCGAACGCAAGGTCGTCGACAATGTCAGCATTGATGTTGCGGCCGGTGAGGTTGTCGGTATTGCGGGCCTGATGGGGGCTGGTCGGACCGAACTTGCCATGAGCATCTTTGGTCAGTCCTATGGCACCGATATTTCCGGTGAAGTCCTGATCAATGGCACGCCGGTCGATGTATCGACCGTGGAAAAGGCAATTGCATCGGGACTGGCCTATGTCACCGAAGACCGCAAGGAAATGGGTCTGATCCTTGAAGAAAGCATCACGACCAACATTACACTGGCGAACTTGCCGGGTGTTTCGGAAAACGGTGTTCTCAATGACGGCGCAGAACGATCTGTTGCCGAGGAATACCGGGAAAAAATCAACATTCGAACCCCCAACGTCGCACAGAAGGTGATGAACCTTTCGGGCGGCAACCAGCAGAAAGTCGTTTTGTCAAAATGGCTGTTTGCTGCACCCGAGGTGCTCATTCTTGATGAGCCGACGCGCGGCATCGATGTCGGGGCGAAATACGAGATTTATACGATTATCAACCAACTGGCAGCCGACGGTAAGGGGGTCATCATGATCTCGTCGGAAATGCCGGAGCTTCTGGGCATGTGCGATCGCATCTACGTCATGAACGAAGGTGAGATCAAGGGACAGCTTGCGGCGAAAGACGCAAGCCAGGAAGCAATCATGCGCATGATCCTGAAAGGCTGAGGAACAGACAATGACGGATACTGAAACCAAATCAATCGGCTACTATCTGCGCACCCACATTCGTGAATACGGCATGGTTGTTGCGCTGGTTGCCATTCTCGCCTTCTTCCAGGTTCTGACCGACGGCATCATGCTCAAGCCGGTCAACCTGACCAACCTGTTCCTGCAAAACAGCTATATCATCATCATGGCTGTTGGCATGTTGCTGGTGATTGTGGGCGGCAATATTGACCTTTCGGTCGGCTCTGTCGTTGGCTTCATCGGTGCGCTGGCCGCGGTGATGATCGTCAATTGGGACTTGCCAACCGTTCTGGTCGTCCCGGTCTGCCTGATTGCCGGGGCCATCATTGGTGCGGCCCAAGGGTATTGGGTGGCCTATTGGCGCATTCCGTCCTTTATTGTGACGCTGGCGGGGATGCTGGTGTTCAAGGGCTTGACGCTAGCACTTCTGGGCGGGGCATCGGTTGGTCCGTTCCCCGACAGCTTCCAGGCGATGTCGTCGGGCTTTATCCCGGACTTCTTTGGTGGTCTGATCGAAGGACGTTTTAACGTCTTTTCGATGACGCTGGGTGTGGTTCTGGCGGCATTGCTGCCGATCCTTGGTCTGCGTTCGCGCGCCAAGCAGGAGAAGTTTGCCGCGGTCGAAGAACCGATGGCCGTATTTGTCATCAAACATGCGGTGGCGGGGATTGCGATCCTGTTTGTGACCTATCTGCTGTCGACCTATCGCGGATTGCCAAACATTCTGGTGATCATGGCGGTTCTGATTGCGATCTTTACCTTCATCACCAATTCAACCACCCTTGGTCGTCGTATCTATGCGCTCGGCGGGAATGAAAAGGCTGCCAAGCTTTCGGGCATCAATACCAAACGCCTGACCTTCTTCACATTCGCCAATATGGGCATGTTGGCCGCACTTGCCGGGCTGGTCTTTGCCGCCCGTCTGAATACGGCAACGCCAAAGGCCGGTCTTGCGTTTGAGCTTGACGTTATTGCCGCTGTCTTTATTGGTGGCGCGTCGATGTCAGGCGGTGTTGGCAAGGTCATTGGTGCCGTCGTTGGCGCATTGATCATGGGTGTCATGAATAACGGGATGTCGATTATCGGTGTCGGTATTGACTGGCAGCAGGTGATCAAGGGCCTCGTGCTTTTGGCGGCTGTGATCCTCGACGTCTACAACAAAAACAAGGCGTAACAACACGATGGCGCGGAACGATACGCATCGGGGTCACACCAACCGGTTTCACCATAATTCGTTTATGGCACCGGTTGCTGATGCGTGTCGTTCAAAGTCCTGTGTGCGGCCATCCCAACCGCACACCACCGGATCCGTCACGATAATAAGTCAAAAAGGAAAACGGGCATGACGAAGTTCAAACCGGCACCCTGGCCGCGCACCCTCCGCTCGCAAGAGGGATGGTTCGGCGGAACCAGCAAGGACAATATCTATCACCGCAGCTGGATGAAGAACCAGGGCTTGCCATCGGATCTGTTTGACGGACGTCCGGTGATCGGCATTTGTAACACCTGGTCGGAACTGACCCCGTGTAACGCCCATCTGCGCGATCTGGCCGAACGCGTCAAACACGGCATCTACGAGGCTGGTGGTCTCCCGCTTGAATTCCCGGTGTTTTCCACTGGCGAAAGTACGCTGCGCCCGACTGCGATGATGTTCCGTAACCTTGCATCGATGGATGTCGAGGAAATGCTGCGCGGAACGCCGCTTGATGGCGTTGTCCTGATGGTGGGCTGCGATAAAACCACGCCGTCGCTTCTGATGGGCGCGGCCAGTGTTGATATCCCGGCGATTGTTGTCACCGGTGGTCCGATGCTCAATGGCAAATGGCGTGGCGAGGATATCGGGTCAGGCACATCGCTTTGGCAGCTTTCCGAGGACCGCAAGGCTGGCAAGATCAGCACCGAAGATTTCCTTGAAGCTGAAATTGCCATGTCACGGTCGCCGGGCTCGTGCAACACCATGGGTACCGCATCGACCATGGCCAGCATGGCCGAGGCGCTTGGCATGGCGCTTTCGGGCAATGCGGCCATCCCGGCCGTCGACAGCCGCCGTCGCGTCATGGCGCACATTACCGGTCGCCGTATCGTTCAGATGGTCAAGGATGACCTGAAACCGTCTGACGTCATGACCAAGGAAGCGTTCGAGAACGCCATCCGGGTCAATGGTGCAATCGGTGGTTCGACCAATGCGGTTATTCACCTGCTTGCCATTGCCGGACGTGTTGGCATCGATCTGTCGCTGGATGACTGGGATCGGCTGGGCCGTGATATCCCGACGATTGTGAACCTGCAGCCATCTGGTGATTACCTGATGGAGGAATTCTTCTATTCCGGTGGTCTGCCTGTGGTGATCAAGGCACTGGCCGAGGCTGGCAAGCTTCATAATGATGCCCTGACCGTATCGGGTGAAACCATGTGGGAACAGGTCAAGGATGTCCGCAACTGGAACGAGGACGTTATTCGTCCGTTCGAAAAGGCCCTGACGGCTAGTGGCGGCATTGCCGTTGTCAAAGGCAACCTGGCACCGAATGGTGCGGTCCTGAAACCGTCGGCGGCAACCCCGGAACTTCTGACCCATCGTGGGCGGGCCGTGGTGTTTGAAGACATCGATGATTACAAGGCCAAGATCTATGACGAGGACCTTGATATCGATGAAACCTGCATCATGGTTCTGAAGAACTGTGGTCCGAAAGGTTATCCGGGCATGGCAGAGGTCGGCAATATGGGCCTGCCGCCCAAGGTGCTGCGCAAGGGCATCACCGACATGGTCCGTATTTCGGATGCGCGTATGAGCGGTACGGCTTATGGCACCGTTGTGCTTCATACCTCGCCCGAGGCCGCGGCAGGCGGGCCGTTGGCCGTCGTTAAGAATGGCGACATGATCGAGCTTGATGTCCCCAACCGTCGCCTGCATCTCGATATCAGCGATGAAGAGCTGGCCCAGCGCCTGAAAGACTGGAAAAACAGCGTTCCGGTCCCGGAAAGTGGCTATGCCTCGCTCTATTACAAATCGGTCATTGGTGCTGATCGCGGGGCAGACTTCGACTTCCTCGTCGGTCATCGCGGCAAGGCCATTCCGAAGGACAGTCACTGATTGATCCTGCCGGAATATGATTTCCGATCACATGTCGCTGGGGGGTGACATGTGATACACGCCAGACCGGCCAGCATTGCATTGCTGGCCGGTTTTGGTTTGTCAGGGCCGATCAATAATGCCGTTAATCGCTGATACAAGGTCGGCATAGCCGGTCACAACCGCATCCGCGCCAAGCGATTTGGCACGCGTATTATCGACCTCCATCGCAACGGCAATTGCATAAATGCCTGCCGCGCGGGCCGCATTTACATCATTGGCGTGATCGCCGACCATGATGGCGGTATCGGCCTTCCGATCAAAGCCAAGCTGACCCAGCACAAATTCAAGAAAGCGACCATCGGGTTTTTTGACCTCAAAGCTGTCCCCGCCAGCGATGATGCTAAACAGATCGGCAACGCCAAGCTTGGTCAGGATTGCCTTGCACGGCGCTTCGGGCTTGTTGGATGCCAGCGCAATGGTCCAGTCCTCTGATTTCAATTGACGTAACACGGCTTCGGCATTTTCAAACAGGCGGGTATAGGCGTAGTCGGTTTCGACATATCGCGCGTTGAAATCGATATTAAGCTCGTCAAGCATCGCGTCAGAGGGCTCCGATCCGCGTGCGGCAAAGGCGCGTTTGGTCAGCATCCATGTGCCATCGCCCAGCATGGCCTCGATATCATGACGAACAAGTGGCGCATGCCCATGGGCGGCCAGCAAATCATTCATCGCAAACAGGATGTCATCGACCCCGTCAATCAGGGTGCCATCAAGGTCGAACAGAATGAATTTGGCCATCGGGTAGGGCTCCTTGGATGTGAATTAGCGGCAGTGGTGACAAGTGCAGCATGGTTTATAGGAACTTAACGGAAACCGTGCCATTAACAATCGGTAACATCTGCTAACAGCTGGTAACAAAACGTGATTCTTTATGGGCTTTTGCTGCCCGGGAATATGTTCTAAGACTTGCTGCGAACGGGAATATTTGCATCACACTTCATCGTGATGGTGCCTGCAAAGGGGATGCTGCGGAATGGCGCAGCCAACAGGGTTATAAATGTCGCTTGAACTAAGTGTTGTTGTTTTGGCCGCCGGGATGGGCACGCGCATGAAAAGCGCACTGCCCAAAGTCATGCACAAGGTCGCGGGCAAGCCGATGGTGGGTCACGTGATTGACACCGCTGCCCACCTGAAGGCCGCAAAGACCATGGTCGTTGTTGGCCCGGATATGCCGGATCTGATCAAGACCGTTGCGCCGCATCCGACCTTTGAACAAACAGATCGCCTTGGCACTGCACACGCCGTTCTTGCAGCCAAAGATGGTTTGAAGGGCCTTACGGGCAATGTTCTGGTGCTTTATGCCGACAGCCCGCTTTTCACCGCCGAAACACTGGCGCGCCTTGTTGCAGCCCGTGAAGAAAATGATCATGCGGTGGCGGTTCTGGGCTTCCGACCCGAAGACCCGACCGGTTATGGCCGTTTGGTCACAGATCAGAACGGCAGTCTGACCGCGATTGTTGAGGAAAAGGAATGCAATGACGCCCAGCGTCAGATCAATTTCTGTAATTCCGGGGTGATGTGTTTTAAGGCCGAGGACATGATCACAACTCTTGAGGCGATTGATAACGCCAATGCCAAGGGTGAATATTACCTGACCGATGCGGTCGAAGTGGCGCAAAAGAACGGCCAAAGCTGTGTCGCGGTCGAGGTGGACGAGGCAGAGACACTTGGTGTCAATTCCCGCACCCAGTTGGCCGTCGCCGAAGCCATCCTGCAAAATCGCCTGCGCGAAGCCGCGATGGCGGACGGGGCGACGTTGGTTGATCCGGCGTCGGTGTTTTTCAGTGCTGATACCAAGCTTGGCCGTGATGTCATTGTGGAACCGAATGTTGTTTTCGGACCGGGCGTGACCGTCGGCGACAATGTCGTGATCAAGGCATTCAGCCATCTTGAAAGCTGTGTGGTTGGCAATGGTGCCGATATCGGCCCGTATGCCCGCTTGCGGCCGGGGGCAAAAATCGGTGCCGGGGCGCGGGTTGGCAACTTTGTCGAGATCAAGAAGGCCGTGCTTGAGGCCGGGGCAAAGGTCAATCACCTTAGCTATATCGGCGATGCCCGTGTTGGTGCCAAGGCCAATATCGGTGCCGGGACCATCACGTGCAATTATGACGGTTTCCGCAAACAGCATACCGACATCGGGGTTGGGGCGTTTATCGGCTCGAACTCGTCGCTTGTCGCACCCGTCGAAATTGGCGATGGCGCGATTGTTGGCGCGGGCAGCACGATCACCGGTAAGGTCGAAGCAAATGCATTGACCCTGACCCGGGCCGAGCGGATCGAGAAAAAGGGCTGGGCGGCCAAGTTTCGCGAAAAAATGCGCGAACTGACCGGCAAGAAATAGCCCAAAACAAAGATTTTGAAATTGCCACTCGCCTCTGGGTGGCCAGACGACACGCGATATAAAGCAGGAAGAAAACCAATATGTGCGGCATTATCGGGATTATCGGCAAAGACAGCGTCAGTGAACGTATTCTGGAAGGGCTCAAACGCCTTGAATATCGCGGCTATGACAGTGCTGGCATTGCAACGCTGGTTAATGGCGATATTGAGCGCCGCCGCGCAGAGGGCAAGCTGATCAATCTGGCCAAGCGTCTGGATGAAAGCCCGCTTGCCGGTGACGTTGGTATTGGTCACACCCGCTGGGCCACCCATGGTGTGCCGACCGAAAACAATGCCCATCCGCATACTGATGGCAAGGTTGCCGTGGTTCATAACGGCATCATCGAAAATTTTCAGGAAATCAAGGCAGAGCTCTCTGCCAAGGGACGTGTCTTTGCCACTGATACCGACACTGAAGTTGTTGTGCATCTGGTGTCTGATTTCCTTGATCAGGGCAAATCCCCGCGTGACGCGGTTGCTGCGACCCTGCATCGCATCGAAGGCGCCTTTGCGCTGGTGATTATGATTGCCGGTCAGCATGACGTGATCTTTGGCGCACGCCGTGGCACGCCACTGGCCGTTGGTCTGGGCGAGGGTGAGATGTACCTTGGATCGGACGCCATGGCGCTGTCGCACCTGACCAACAAGCTGATCTATCTTGAAGAAGGCGACTGGGTCGAAATGACCCGCGAAAGCGTTCAGGTTCGTGATGAAAATGACGAGGATGTCACCCGCGAAACCAAGCTTTCAGCCGTTTCGGGCGCCATGATGGGCAAGGGCAACTACAATCACTTCATGCAGAAGGAAATCTTCGAACAGCCTGCGGTGATTGGCGATACCCTGCATGCCTTTATCAATCCGGCGACCCAAACGATCAAGCTGCCCGACATGCCGTTTTCCTTTGCCGATGCAACGCGTTTGACGATTGTCGCCTGCGGCACGTCGTTCTATGCCGGTTTGGTGGCAAAGCACTGGATCGAACGCTATGCCGGTCTGGGTGTGGATGTCGATGTCGCATCCGAGTTCCGCTATCGCTGCCCGCCACTACCGAAAGGCGGCGTTGCCCTGTTCATTTCGCAGTCGGGCGAGACGCTTGATACCCTGGCAGCCCTTCGTTATGCGAAATCCAAGGGCCAGAAGATCGTTTCCATCGTCAACGTGCCCGAAAGCACAATTGCGCGTGAAAGTGACGTGGTGCTTCTGACCTATGCCGGCCCGGAAATCGGGGTGGCTTCGACCAAGGCCTTTACCACACAGCTCACGGTTCTGGCCTGCCTTGCGGTGACCATTGGTCGTGAAAACGGAACCCTCGCCAAGGACGAAGAAGCCGCCATCGTCACTGCGCTGACCGAAGTGCCGAAACATGCGGCCGAAATCCTGCATCATGACGAAGCGCTCAAACAGCTTGCCCTTGATGTCGCCGATGCGCGTGACGTGCTCTATCTCGGTCGTGGTCTGGGTTATCCGATTGCGATGGAAGGGGCGCTCAAGCTCAAGGAAATTTCCTATATCCACGCCGAAGGCTATGCAGCCGGTGAAATGAAGCACGGCCCGATTGCCCTGATTGATCAGTCGGTTCCGATCATCGTCATTGCCCCGTCTGATGAACTGTTTGAAAAAACCGCCTCAAACATGCAGGAAGCTGCCGCACGTGGGGGCCGGGTGATCTTTATTTCGGACGCGCCAGGGCTTGCCAAACTGGGCGATATGGCATCGGCAACGATCGAGCTTCCAAAGGTCGCCGACTTCGTCGCACCGATCCTCTACACCATCCCGGTACAGATGCTGGCCTATCATGTTGCAGTCCACAAAGGCACCGACGTTGATCAGCCACGCAACCTTGCGAAATCAGTAACCGTCGAATAGTGCCTATCAACCTGTTCGCGGAAAGGTGAATTCGGGTTTGGGCGCGGTCGGGTTACCATGTCGCCTTTCGAGACTATAATTGCCCCATCGCATGATGAAGGCTGTTCATCAGATGGAAGGTTTTGCATGACCATACCGCGCTTTTTGTTCGCCGCACTTGCTGTTTCCTTGGGCGCCTTGTCGGGATGTGCCGGTTTGACGCCTGATACGGTTAACCTCGAGGCGATGTCGTGCGAAGATCGACTATCCTATGCCGATGCGGTGGTTAGCGATAACGCGGTACAAAGTGCGTCGGCATCCCCGGTTGTGGGGTATCCTTTCCTGCGGGCCAACCGAAATTCTGTCTTGATGGCGCGGCAGCTTGATGCGGATGGGGATGGCAAAGTTGATCGTGCTGATCAATGGGACGCGCTGATTTCGCAAATGCGTCGCCTTGACCGGGTGGCGCGGCAAAGTGAAATCGCCAATCTTCCGGCATCATCGGGCATTTCGTATGAGGCGGTGGAAAACTGTGCCAACGCCATGGTTGCATCCCTGACACCCGATCAGTATCAGACACTTTTACCCGCTGTCTTCGTGCCCGATGATTACCTTGATTTTCAACGTATCGCCGGTTTTTATCCCTTAACCGCCTTTCCGGCCTATTTCGGCTATGAGGGTTGGAAGCAGGAGAATTTCGCAAGCTTTGCTGCCAGCGATAATAACCTGATCCATTCTGGGGTATGGCGTGAATATACGGTGGCGGCATCTGAACCAAGCCGTTTCGATGTTGCGGATATTGACCAGGATGCCTTTGGTCAATGGCGGCCAAGCGAAGATGAACTTGAAAATCTGGCGCAGGCCTATGCCCCGGTATTTCGTGTGCGGGCGGGGAGTGACAGTGACAAGGTCGGGCGACCAACCCTGCTGGCACGGGGTGCCCTGGCGACGATCGATACCGATAATCCGACGGTTTATTACCAGCTGAGCCATACCTATTTTGCCGGACGTTGGCGGCCACAAATCGTTTATGAAATCTGGTTCCCGGAACGCCCCGCCACCAGCCCATTTGATATCCTGGCTGGGCATTTGGACGCGCTGATCTGGCGTGTAACACTGGATGACGAAGGTTCGCCGTTGATTGCCGATACGATCCATGGCTGCGGCTGTTACCACATGTTTTTCCCTAGTAACGGTTTGCAGCGCATTAGTGCCCCAGAGGATCACGACATTCGCGAAACAGCGGAAATGCCTGCGGGCTACATCACGTCATCAATGTTGAGTCGGCCTGTGCTATGGATTGATAAGACCAGCCATTATCTTCTTAAGGTCACGGATGCGATGGGGGATCAATCCGCGCAGGATATTACCAGACAAACCGCAGTGCTTCGCCCCGCACGGGAGCTTGGCCTAATACCGATGCAAAACGGGCAGGGCAACGCAAGCCTTTTTGATGAAGACGGATTTGTACCCGGCACGGAGCGGTTGGAACGCTTTATCCTGTGGCCGATGGGTGTGGATAAACCCGGTGCGATGCGCCAGTGGGGACACCATGCCACGGCATTTGTCGGAAGACGGCATTTTGACGAAGCCAAACTGATGGATCGCTATTTCATCAAACGCTGAGATAAGCGGGCAACCTGCGTGCAATTTTGATTTGAAATCTTGGCCGGTTTCGGCAATGGGGCTTCAGGAGAACGTCTTCTTTGCAATAAGTTAACCGAAGGTTCGACACTATCGTTTGCGCAATGTAATTTCCTAATGACGACGTCGGTTCCAAGCCACAAATTTTCAATGAGAGTAAAATGAAAGTTATCGTGACGGGCGGTGCAGGTTTTATCGGGTCTGCTGTTTGTCGGCTGATGACCGGGTTGAAGGGCTATGAAGTCCTTAATATCGATAAACTGACCTATGCGGGTGATCTGCGGACGTTGGCGTCGATTTCAGCACGCGATAACTACCATTTTGCCCATCAGGACATCTGCAACCGCGACGCCATCATCAAACTGTTTGATGAGTTTCAACCGGATGCGGTGATGCATCTGGCGGCGGAAAGTCACGTTGATCGTTCGATCGACGGACCGGCAGATTTTATTCAGACCAATGTGGTTGGTACGTTTACCTTGCTTGACGTTGCGCGTGCGTATTTCGATAAGCTGCCGTCGGATAAACGTTCAAAATTTCGGTTCCACCATATCTCGACGGATGAGGTTTATGGTTCGCTTGGCAGCGAAGGGCTGTTCACCGAAGAGACCGCATATGCCCCGACCTCACCTTATTCTGCCAGCAAGGCGAGTTCGGATCATCTGGTGCAGGCTTGGTACCATACCTACGGCCTTCCCATCGTCATCAGCAATTGTTCCAACAATTACGGTCCTTATCAGTTCCCGGAAAAACTCATTCCGCTGATGTCGCTCAACCTGTTGCATGGCAAGAGGCTTCCTGTTTACGGCGAGGGTTTGAATACGCGCGACTGGCTGCATGTTGAAGATCATGCCGAGGCCTTGGTCAAGATCCTGACCGAGGGCCGTATTGGCGAGAAATACAATGTTGGCGGTTGTAACGAGCTGACCAACATCGACGTCGTCAAACGCATATTTGATACGGTGCAAGAGATCGTGCCCGGTATCTCGTTCGAAAGTTTTGACGAAGCGGTTATGTACGTTAAAGACCGCCCCGGCCACGATTGGCGCTATGCCATTGATCCAACCAAAATGCAGACCGAATTGGGTTGGAAGCCGAAATACGATTTCGAAACCGGCCTTCGGCAAACCATTGAGTGGTATGTGAATAATCGCGAATGGTGGGAGCCGATTTTAAAAAATAAATATGCCGGCGAACGTCTGGGAAGTGCCAAGGGGCAGGCCGATGCCTAAAATACTGGTATTTGGCAAAAATGGTCAGCTTGCCAAGTGTCTGGCTGCATCAGCGCATGAATTTCCCGACGCGCAACTGACCTTTGTCGGTCGGGAAGAATGTGACCTTGAGGATGCATCCCAAATTGAACCCGTTATCGAGCGCGTGCAACCGAATATTGTTGTCAATGCAGCGGCATACACCGCCGTGGATTTGGCCGAGCAACACGAAGATATCGCGTTAAAGGTTAACGGCGATGCCGTTCGCGCAATGGCACAAGCCCTCGCTAAACGCGCCATCCCGCTGATCCATGTCTCAACGGATTATGTTTTCGACGGGAAGGGAACAAAGCCTTATCGCGAGGAAGATCAGGTCTCGCCCCTGGGTGTCTACGGTAACAGCAAGCTTGCGGGTGAGGTTGCTGTCCGGGAGGTGCATCAACAGCACCTTATAGTGCGCACATCCTGGGTCTATAGCCAGTTTGGCAAAAACTTCGTCAAAACGATGCTCAATCTCATGGCGCAAAGGGATGAGGTTCGAATTGTCGACGACCAGACCGGGTGCCCGACAAGCGCCCATGATTTGGCACATGCTATTTTGGAGCTTTGTGGTGCGGCGACCTCTGCCGAGTTTGATAAATTCGGCACTTATCACCTGACGTCAGATCAAGAAATGACGTGGTTTGAGTTTGGCAAGAGCATTCACAAGATCGCTTTGCAGGAATGGGGTGAGGATTGGAAAGGCAAGGGCTGCGTGGTTTTACCAATCAAGTCCTCGGAATTTCCAACTGCTGCAAAAAGGCCGGAATACTCTGTGCTGTCTTGCAGGCTTATCAATGATACGTTTGGTATCAAGTTGCCAAATGTTGAGGACAGCCTGACGGCTGTTATCAGAGGGCTTGGGAAGGAAAATGCGGATGCGTAAAGGGATCATACTGGCAGGCGGGACAGGATCACGGTTGCACCCTTCGACACTGGTTGTCTCCAAGCAGTTGCAGCCTGTCTATGACAAGCCGATGATCTATTATCCGCTGACTACGCTGATGCTGGCGGGTATCACAGACATCCTGATTATCAGCACGCCCCGCGATGTTCCGCTGTTCAAAGACCTGCTCGGTGATGGTTCGAAATGGGGCATCCGCCTTCAATATGCGGTTCAGCCTGAACCCCGCGGCCTTGCAGATGCGTTTATTGTTGGTGCGGATTTTGTCGGTAACGATCCGTGCTGTTTGATTTTGGGTGACAATATCTATTTTGGGCACGACCTGACGAAATTGTTGGGCAATGCAATGGCGCAATCCGATGGGGCGACGGTGTTTGCCTATTACGTTCAGGATCCCGAAAGGTATGGCGTGGTCGAGTTTGACCGCAATGGTGTGGCCCTGGATATCGAGGAAAAACCGGCCAACCCCAAATCGAATTTCGCCGTGACGGGGTTGTATTTTTACGACTCAGATGTTGTCGACATCGCCAAATCGATCAAGCCGTCCAAACGCGGTGAGCTTGAAATTACCGATGTTAACAAGGCATACCTTAAACGTGGCACGCTCAAGGTCGAAAAGATGGGCAGGGGCTATGCCTGGCTGGATACGGGAACGCACGCCGCGATGCTTGATGCCGCCAATTTTGTCCGTACCGTCGAGAGCCGCCAAAGCCTCAAGATTGCCTGTCCTGAAGAAATCGCGCTGAGAAAAGGCATGATCACGGTCGAGCAGTTTGAAAAGCTTGCGAGTGAGTTTGGCGAGAGTTCTTACAAGGCATATCTTCATACGGTTCTAAAAACCTACGATATCCTGTAAGTGGGACTAGAATACCGGGTTCTCGCGATAGCTTGCAAAACTCATGGCTTTCTCGTCTTTTGCCGACAGCGTGACCTGGCTTTCCTCAAACGGCCAGTCGATGCCAAGGTCCGGATCATTCCACATGATCGCACGTTCGCTTTCCGGAGCATAAGGTGCTGATACCTTGTAGTTTACTTCCGTATCGGGCTCAAGCGTAACAAAGCCGTGGGCGAAACCGGCGGGAATGAATATCTGGTTCCAATCTTCTGCGCTGATTTCAGTTGAAACCCATTTTCCAAAGGTTTTTGACTCGGCGCGAATGTCGACTGCGACATCCAGAATGCGGCCTCTGATGACCCGAACCAGCTTGGCTTGGGCAAAGGGCGGAATTTGGAAATGCAGTCCTCGCAATACGCCGACATTGCTCGATAACGAGTGATTGTCCTGCACGAACTGCGGATCGATCCCAGCTTTGGCAAAGGCTTCCAGATTATAGGTTTCAGAGAAAAAACCCCGCTCATCGCCAAATTTTTTTGGGAAGATCAGCTTAAGATCGGGAATTTCCAGCTCTTCAGATTGCATCCGTGCTGCCTTGTGCAGGGTAATTTAATTCGTTCAGACTATGGATAGCAGATGCGTGGCCTTCGTGCATATGCGCATTTTTATAAAATTCTGAGCGTGGCAATTGAACGGGCGGTCGGCTTTATCAAGGTTGCGGCACCCGTCGTTGCGATTACTGATTCTGGGCCTTGCGAAATGGATCCGTTTGCGCGACGAGGGCAGAGAACTTTTTCATGAAGGGGGCGAATTCCGCGCCAAGATAATGATAAAGCGGCAAGACCGAAATTGTCTCCTCGATTACCGGTGCTGGTGTGTTGCCCAGAATGCCCTGTGTCAGCATGTCGTCGATATTGCTGTCTGCGGACAGAAAACGCGTGATGCGCCCTTCGGCATAGGCTTGGTGCTTTTCCGTATTAAACATCATTGGCTTGTGCGTGATGCCGGTTTTGGCCGTATCGGCATGGACGTACTTTTCCTGCCATATCACGCCGAGCGTAAAGGCAATCGGCGTTGACGGGTCTTGATCGTTCGGATTGCGCCAAAGCCGGTTTGCGATCTCGCGCAGGGCAATGGATGATCTGACAAAGGCGCGCGAATAGTTCTTTTCAGCGGCAACCGCACGCAGCAATTCACCGTCCACCAGACCTTCATTGAAATGCAAGGGGCCGCGACGCCCCGGCAGTTTGACGGCCTGAAGCGGGCAGCCGAGATCCGCATAGAGTTTCTGCAGGATGACAATCGACTTCTGCGACATCGGGTCATTTTCGACATAGGCGATCTTTTTCGGGCATTCGACATCAGCCTCATCGGCCCAGGCATCAGTGCTGATTGTTTGTGAAGAAAAAAACCCGACAAGGGCCAGCAACAGAAAAGCGGGAGCGATCAGATCCTGTCGCTTGCATGAAGGCCCGGACGTCAGGGCCGATGAATTTTTACTGCACGACATTTTTTGCAATCCGGGTGTTTGCGCGGTCATTGGACGTTATTTGTATTCTTTGGTTGGAGCTTAGACGTGAAACCCGCTTTTTCATAGGTGTTTGAACCATGCATCTTCGTCGCCTGAACCGGATCTGCCAAACAGCCCTTTGGCAAAAGCAACTGTGAGAGCCCGATATATATTCTTCTGCGGCGCGGTGTCGGGGCTTGTTTCCTCGGCATGAAAATGTTTTGATCAGCCCGCTTTAAAACGGGGGCGGATTTTTGCTGCGCTCCGCATGCGGAAATCGCCAAAAACCGTGACATTTCTGCGTCTTTTTACATCTTCCTATTGACTTTGAACTGGTACTCCAATAAATGCTGTTAGCACTCGCCGGGGGTGAGTGCTAATACGGGCTCATCCCGGTTAGTCTTAGTTATTAACGAGCCTTAGCTTAAACACGGAGTTGTCTAAAATGAAGTTCCGTCCGCTGCATGATCGAGTACTGGTACGTCGTGTCGAATCCGACACCAAAACTGCCGGTGGCATCATTATTCCGGATACCGCCAAAGAAAAACCGCAGGAAGGCGAAGTCATCGCTGTTGGTTCTGGCGTTCGTAAAGAAGATGGCTCGGTCGTAGCCCTCGACGTCAAAGCAGGTGACAAAGTCCTGTTTGGCAAATGGTCGGGCACCGAAGTCAAGGTCGACGGCGAAGAGCTGTTGATCATGAAAGAATCCGACATCATGGGCATCATGGACTAAGTCAGCCCGTTTGGGTGATTTGTCCACGTTCATCCGTCTCATAGAGAGGAAAGAATATTATGGCTGCTAAAGAAGTAAAATTCTCCACTGACGCACGCGCCAAAATGCTGCGCGGTGTCGACATCCTGGCAGATGCTGTCAAGGTGACCCTCGGCCCGAAAGGTCGTAACGTTGTTATCGAAAAGTCCTTTGGCGCACCGCGCGTGACCAAGGACGGTGTTTCGGTCGCCAAAGAAATCGAACTGACCGACAAGTTCGAAAACATGGGCGCACAGATGGTTCGCGAAGTCGCGTCGAAAACCGCCGATCTGGCTGGTGACGGCACCACGACCGCAACCGTTCTGGCACAGGCCATCGTTCGTGAAGGCAACAAGTCTGTTGCTGCCGGCATGAACCCGATGGATCTTAAGCGCGGTATCGACCTTGCGACCACCAAAGTGATCGAATCCATCCAGAGCCGTGCACGTAAAGTTGCCGGTCGCGATGAGATCGCACAGGTTGGTAACATCTCTGCTAACGGTGACCGTGAAGTCGGCGACATGATCGCTGAAGCCATGGAAAAAGTTGGCAACGAAGGCGTTATCACCGTTGAGGAAGCCAAAGGCCTGCACACCGAACTCGACGTTGTCGAAGGCATGCAGTTCGACCGTGGTTACCTGTCTCCGTACTTCGTAACCAACCCGGAGAAAATGGTCGCAGAAATGGATGCTCCGTACGTCCTGCTGTTCGACAAGAAAATCTCCTCGCTTCAGCCTATCCTGCATCTGCTTGAGTCGGTCGTTCAGTCCGGCAAGCCGCTTCTGATCATTGCTGAAGACATCGAAGGCGAAGCACTGGCAACCCTGGTCGTCAACAAGCTGCGCGGTGGTCTGAAAATCGCTGCTGTTAAAGCACCGGGCTTCGGCGACCGTCGTAAAGCCATGCTCGAAGACATCGCCATCCTTACCGGTGGTCAGGTTGTCTCCGAAGATCTCGGCATCAAGCTGGAAAGCGTTACCCTCGATATGCTTGGTACCGCGAAATCGGTTACCATCACCAAAGAAGAAACCACCATCATTGATGGTGCCGGTGAGAAAGCACAGATCGAAGCACGCGTTGGCCAGATCCGCGCCCAGATCGAAGAAACCACCTCTGACTACGATCGTGAAAAACTGCAGGAACGTCTTGCGAAACTCGCAGGCGGCGTTGCAGTGATCAAAATCGGTGGTGCTTCGGAAATCGAAGTGAAAGAACGCAAAGACCGCGTTGACGATGCCCTGCACGCGACCCGCGCTGCTGTTGAAGAAGGCATTGTTGCTGGTGGTGGTACGGCTCTGCTGTACTCCGTCAAAGCCCTCGAAGGCCTTGAAGGTGAAAACCACGACCAGACCATCGGTGTTGACATCGTTCGCCGTGCCCTGCAGGCACCGGTTCGCCAGATCGCACAGAACGCTGGCGTAGACGGCGCTGTTGTTGCTGGCAAACTGCTTGAGCAGGACGACGTAGAGTTCGGTTACGACGCTCAGAAGGGCGAATACACCAACCTCGTCAAAGCTGGCATCATCGATCCGGCCAAAGTTGTTCGTACTGCTCTGCAGGACGCAGCATCGGTCGCTGGTCTGCTGATCACCACCGAATGCATGATCGCCGAGAAAGCCGAAGACAAATCGGCTGGCGGCGCGCCTGACATGGGCGGCATGGGTGGTATGGGCGGCATGGGTGGCATGGGCTTCTAAGCCTTACCCAACCGACCTATCGCATAAGGGAAGGGGCTCGCCATTGGCGGGCCCCTTTTCTTTGTCTAAACGACAATAAAAAAGAGCCCGCACAATGGCGGACTCTTTGATGAATTCAAATTGCGTCAGCCAAACAGCTTTTTAAGCGTTCTGGGCTGACAGCGCAGATATTGCGGGGCGGCCTTGACTTCGGCGCCCAGCGTTGCGGCGGCATGCCACGGCCAGCGCGGGTCATACAAAATGCCGCGCGCAAGGGCGATGGCATCGGCCTGCCCGGTAAAGGTGATGGCTTCTGCCTGTTCGGCCTCGGTGATCAGGCCGACCGCAATCGTGGTCATGCCGGTTTCGGCCTTGATGCGGGCGGCAAACGGCACCTGATAATTGGGGCCGAGCGGGATTTGCTGATCAATATGAAGGCCGCCCGATGAAACGTCGATAAAATCACATCCTCGGTCCTTGAGGAGTTTTGCCAGCGCGACGCTTTGATCGATATCCCAGCCACCTTCGACCCAGTCGGTTGCCGAAATACGGATGCCCAGCGGATAGTCGGCGCCAACGGCCTTGCGGATGGCGTCATAGATTTCGATCAGGATGCGCGTGCGGTTTTCAAAGGAACCGCCATATTCATCGTCACGCTTGTTGGCATGCGGTGACAGGAATTGATGGAGCAAATAACCATGCGCGCCATGAATTTCAATGGCGTCAAAGCCCAACCGGACGGACCGTTCAGCCGCCTCGACAAAGGCCTGAATGACGTCTGCGATGCGTGATTTTGTCATTGCCTCAGGAATTGGATCGCCGTCACGGAACGGCACGGCAGAGGGGGCAGAGACCTGCCAGCCATTTTCATGGTCCGGGGAAAGGGCATGGCCCCCGAGCCACGGTTTTTCACAAGATGCCTTGCGCCCGGCATGGGCCAGCTGAACAGCAATCGGCATGTCGGAATGGCTACGGACAGCTTTAAGCGTTTTACCAAGTGCTGCCTCGGTTTCGTCATCCCACAGGCCGACATCGCCATAGGTAATGCGTCCTTCAGGTTCGACGGCGGTGGCTTCGATAATCAGAAGGCCGGCACCTGATTGCGCCAGATTGCCCAGATGCATGTCATGCCAATGGGTGACCTTGCCGTTATCGGCGGAATACTGGCACATCGGTGCAATGATAATGCGGTTATCAAGGGATAGCTTGCCCAGTGAAAGCGGGGTGAAAAGAGTGCTCATATGCGTTCCTTTAACTCGGACGGTGGCGCGTGTGCGCCAATCAATGGGATGAAGCTAATCCGAGGGCGGGGCGGGCGCCAGCGTCATATTGAATTTTTCCAGGGAATGGAATGCCAGCAGGGACTTGTCCAAGCAGGCGATCAGAAAAAATCAAAAATTCGCAAAAAAATGCATCGACCCACTTGCGGAAATTTTCACCCGATCTATTTCAAGATCGGAAAGGGGCATGGTGCCCTGATACGCGTCAAGGTTGCAGCCTGGTCTGGACTGATGGCGCAAGAATACTCGTCTGTAATGGAGGGTACTACAATGACTGGTCTTCAGACTCTTAATGGATCCCGTCGTCCGTCTTTTGCACCGACTTACGGTGATCCTTTCACTCTTATTTCCCGTGACGTTGACCGCATGATCGGTTCGATCTTCGGTCACCGTTCAGCCCCGTCGGCACAGGTATCTTCCGAAGAAGGCGAAGCGACCCAACCGTTGCTGAGCCCACGGATCGACATCTATGACGGCGAAGATCACTTTGAACTTTCCGCCGAACTCCCGGGCGTTGAACAGGATGACGTCAATGTCGAAGTGCTTGACGGTGTTCTGACCATCACCGGCGAGAAGAAATTCAGCCGTGAAAGCAAGGATGGTGCCCATGTTGTCGAGCGCAGCTATGGCAGCTTCAAGCGGTCCTTCCGCCTGAACGACACCATTGATGCCGACAATATTACCGCATCCTTCAAGAACGGCGTTCTGTTGCTTACTCTTCCAAAGGTAGCAGAACAGAAGCCCGAACCGCGCAAGATTGCGGTGACCGGCTAAGGACTGTCTCTCCTCCCTGAGAAGCTTCCCCTGATAAGACTGACGGGCGGTTTAACCGCCCGTCTTTTTTTTTGTCCGCAGATTGGTGAGGCTTAGGTTGCTTAACGCCCGGCATAGCCGCTGCAATGATCAAGCGGCATGTCAAAGAGGCCTGTTTCATCAAAGCGGTCGAGTGCATTTGTCCACGTTGTCAGGTCGATGTTCTGCGCCTTGAGCCAGTCGGGATTGTAATAGGTATCGCAATAACGATCCCCACCGTCACACAGCAAGGTCACGACCGACCCGGTTTGGCCGGCCTTTTTCATTTCCGAGATCAGCGACAGGGTTGCGATCAGGTTGGTGCCCGTCGATCCGCCGCAGCGCCGTCCAAGATGCTTTTTCAGATAATAAAGGGCTGCAAAGCTTGCCGCATCGGGGATGCGGTACATGCGGTCAACCACCGTCGGGTTAAAGCTGGGTTCGACACGCGGGCGACCGATGCCTTCTACGCGCGATCCCTTGCTGTTGGTGACCGAACAGTCGCCGGTTTCATATCCATTATAGAAAACCGAGTTTTCCGGGTCGGCCACGCAAAGCTCGCAGCCCTGACCAAGGCTTCTGCCATAACGGATATAGCGCCCGATGGTCGATGAAGTGCCGCCCGTTCCCGCGCCAACAATGATCCAGCGTGGAATGGGGTGGGGTTCGCGTTTGAGCTGATCAAAGATGCTTTCGGCGATGTTGTTGTTGCCGCGCCAGTCGGTCGCGCGTTCGGCATAGGTGAACTGGTCCATGTAATGGCCACCCAGTTCGCGTGCCAGACGTTGCGATTCTTCATAAATCTGGCCGCTGTGATCAACCAGATGGCTTTCGCCGCCATAAAAGGCGATCTGATCGATTTTCTGCTGCGATGTTGATTTCGGCATCACCGCAATAAAGCGCAGGCCAAGAAGCCGCGCAAAATAGGCCTCTGACACCGCGGTCGAGCCACTGGATGCCTCGATGATCGGGGTGTCCTTGTTGATCCAGCCGTTGCACAGCCCATAGAGAAACAGCGACCGGGCCAGACGATGTTTGAGGCTGCCGGACGGATGGGTCGACTCATCTTTAAGGTACAGGCCAATGTCACCAAGCTTTGGCAAATCAAGGCGGATCAGATGGGTATCGGCAGACCGGTTGAAATCGGCTTCAATCGTGCTGATGGCATCGGCCACCCATTGGCGGTTATAAGGCATGAAACATCCTGATGTCTGGTTGGATCACTTTTTGGCCAAGTTTGGCCCGGAATCGTCATCTGTTTAGGGCAATATAATACAAAAAACGACAGTAAAATTGTGCCGATACATTTTCAGAACCGATCAGCAATCGTCGATTTTATCAGATTGGGCTTGCTAACACTTTTTTCAAAGCTCACCTTTAAGATACAAGCTTCACGATTCTTTCGATTTGACGGGATGGCGCGAAATCATGGCTGACGACGATAAGGACCCGTTTAGCGTACGTATGGGGGCCTCCGACATTGGGGCGGCCTATGATGTGCCTGTGCGTGTGTCAACGGTGATTGGCAAAAGCCAGATCCAGGTCGCGCAATTGATGCGCCTGACCCGTGGTGCCGTGCTTGAACTGGACCGCCGCGTGGGGGAGCCGGTTGATATTTACGTCAACAACCGTCTGGTCGCCCGCGGAGAACTGGTTGTCGTCGACGAAAATCTGGGTGTGACGATTACCGAGGTTGTCAAAAGCGGCATGGTCATCGAAACCCACCACTAATTCCGAACGCACCGCAATCAACGCATCCCACCGGATCATGGCTGACGGTGGGATTTTTTTGTCCTCGGTGGAACTTGCAAGGTTTTCAGGCGTTTGTGGATAAACCCCTTTGAAGACTCAAGTTCCGGTCCACTGTCTTTGATGACAGTTGGCGACCTCATTTAGCCGAGGGTTACCCCATGATTAATCTAGTGACATCAGGCCTTCTGGCTTTGATTGGTCTTGCACTTTCTGTTGGCGGTGCATGGCTGATTGCGGTCGGCGGGAGCTTCTATTACGCGCTTGCCGGATTGGCCTTCCTGTTTGCAAGCTTTCTGGCCTTTTCACGCAAGCCCGTTCTGTTGCCGTTTTATGGCGCGTTTACAGTAGCAAGTCTGGTCTGGGCTGTGTGGGAGGCCGGGTTTGACTGGTGGCAACTGGCACCGCGCGGCGGGCTGATCATTGTTGTCGGGCTTTGGCTGATCACGCCTGTTTTCCGAAAAACCCTGGTCCGGGCGCCGCAGGATGAGGATGGTGCAAGCGAGAATACGACACCGGTTCGGTCCTTTGTGCTTGAAGGCAGTGTCGTTATCGCCGTTATCGTTGCGGTCTATTCGATGATGAACAATCCCAATGCAATCGAGGGCACCCTGCGAACCAGTACGGTTGTCGAGAACCCCCAGTATGGCGGGTCTGTGCCCGACGGCGATTGGCATCATTATGGTCGGACGACCTATGGGCAACGTTATTCACCGCTTGATCAGATCAATACCGATAATGTTGCGTCGCTTGAACAGGCCTGGGTCTATCAGACCGGCGATTTGAAACGCGAAAGTGACGTGCCTGAAACCACCTATCAGGTCACACCGCTTAAAATCGGCGAGACGCTATATCTTTGCACGCCGCACAGCTGGGCGATTGCGATTGATGCCAAAACCGGTCAGGAAAAGTGGAAATTTGATCCGGGTATTCCGCAAAACCCGGACCGTCAGCATCAGACTTGCCGCGGTGTGACCTATTACAAGGACGCGGCCACCAACGAAACCGGTCCCTGCACCGAACGTGTGTTCCTGCCGACATCCGATGCACGTCTGATCGCCCTGGATGCGGCAACGGGTGAAATTTGCCCGTCATTCGGGGATGAGGGCACCGTGCATCTGGAAACCAATATGCCCTATAACCCGGCGGGCTATTATTATTCGACATCGCCGCCGGTTGCCGCAGATGGCAAGATCATCATTGGCGGGGCAGTGAATGACAACTATTCCACCAAGTCGCAGTCGGGCGTTATTCGGGCCTATGACATCAATACCGGCGAGCTGATCTGGAACTGGGATTCAGGCAATCCGGAACAAACTGAACCGATCCCCGATGATCAGACCTATACCGCCAACTCGCCCAACAGCTGGTCGGTATCCAGTGCGGACGAGGCGCTTGGCATGATTTACGTGCCGTTGGGCAACAAGGTGCCTGATCAGTTGGGCATGAACCGCGATGAAAATGTGGAAACCTATTCCTCGTCGATCGTGGCACTTAGCCTTGAGACCGGGCAGGTCCAGTGGGTGCGCCAGACGGTGCATCATGACCTTTGGGACATGGATGTACCAGCCCAGCCAGCCCTGCTTGATATCACCAGCCCCGATGGGAAAACCGTTCCGGCACTGGTCGGGCCAACCAAACAGGGCGATATCTATGTTCTGGACCGCCGCACCGGTGAGCCGATCATTCCGGTGACCGAGGTGCCCGCGCCCGGTGGTGCAATCCCCGAGGATCATACCGCCCCGACCCAACCGGTCTCAGACCTGACCTTCATGCCAGAACCACTTACCGGCAAGGATATGTGGGGCATTACCCTGTTTGATCAGATGGCGTGCCGTATTGCGTTCCATCTGTTGAAATACGAAGGCCGTTACACGCCGCCGTCTTTGGAAGGGACCCTAGTGTATCCCGGCAACTTCGGGACGTTCAACTGGGGCAGTGTTGCGGTTGATCCGGAACGTCAGATCATGTTTGGCATGCCGACCTATCTTGCCTTTACCTCGCGCCTGATCCCGAGGGCGGAGGTGCCACCACGTGGCAGTGAAAAGGCCAGTGAAATGGGGATTAACCGGAACGAAGGTGCACCCTATGCGGTTGAAATGGGACCGTTCCTGTCGCCGTTCGGCATTCCGTGTCAGGCCCCGCCATGGGGATATGTTGCCGGTGCCGACCTGCGTACGGGCGAGATTGCCTATATGCATAAAAACGGTACGGTCGAAGACATGACCCCGTTGCCGTTGCCATTCGAACTTGGTGTGCCGGGCATTGGTGGCCCGATCCTGACCAAGGGTGGCGTGGCGTTCCTTGGGGCTGCGGTTGATAACTATTTCCGTGCCTATGACGCCACGACCGGCGAGAAGATTTGGGAAGCACGCCTTCCAGCCGGCGGTCAATCAACGCCGATGACCTATGAAACCGATGACGGGACACAATATGTGCTGATCGTCGCCGGTGGTCATGGATCGATTGGCACCAAGCCGGGCGATTATGTGATTGCCTATAAGCTTCCAGAATAAGACCGGGCAAAACGGACCTTAAAGCGCACGGGCACCTGAAAGAAATCAGGTGCCCGTATCGTATCTGGCGCTTGCAAGCCTATCCCGTTGCATCAAGGGCGAGGCGTTTTTCAACCCGTTGAATTTCCTCGGGCCGGAGCCTTGGTTCCAGCGCATCCAGTGCGGCCTGCGGATCCAGTGGTTCCGCCTCGTTGGCTCCTTCGGGAAAGGTGATCGGGCCGCGTGCAGCACGCCTTAGCCAGTAATAGGCGTCGGCATAATTCTGTTTCACGCCCCAGCCACGTTCAAGCAAGGCACCGAACATGAACTGTGCGGCGTGCATGTTTTCGTTTGCGGCAATTTCAAAGTAATGCGCGGCCTCGACAAAGTTCTGGCGAACCCCGCGGCCATGGAAATACTGCGCGCCGATCATATAGGCGGCATTGGCGTTGTGCGGATCAATGCGCAGTGCCCGTTTGAAGTATTTCGTGGCCTGAAAATGATCATAGGGCAGGCCAAATCCGTTGAAATGCATCAGGCCAAGATAATAGGTCGCCCCGCCATGGTTAGTCTTTGCAGCCTTGCCAAACCAATTAGCCGCCATTTCGTATTCAGGCGCACCCAGATCACCGCGGAAATACAGCAGGCCCAGCGCATATTGCGCATATGGATCGTTTTCCTGTGCCGCCAGATGCCAGAAGGACTGCGCGCGCACGTAATCCCCAGCCTGATAGGCATAGTAACCTGTCTGGTATTCCTTGCTCATGCCTGCTGTGTGGCCCGCTGTTGGCAACAGCAGGCAGGCCAGCACGGCAAGCGCGAATAAGGGGTGTCGGCCCGAAAGGCTGGCCGATGTGGGGTTGGTCACGTGTGGGAACCGTCAGGAGTTTGTTTTAAACAGGGGCACGACCTTGCGGGCGCGTTTTTCGATGGCTTCAAGCACATTGACGATTTCAGCGCTTTGTTTGATGCGCTCACCGCTATGCAGGGCAACGTATTGTCCGGCATTTTTGTGCTCGTTACCGAGCTTGATGACCGTGAAAAGAGGGGTTTCGTGGGTTGAACGGAAAATCGAAAACATCGCCATCCCGTCCAGATGATCGATGGCATAATCCTTCCAGGCACCGCTGGCAACCTGTCGGGAGTATGTGTTCATGAGTTTCATCAGTTCAGCCCGGTCAAAATGAACAAAGCTTTTGGCTTTGCGGTATTTGGCCAAATGGAACAATGTTCCCATGTGGTACTCCGGCAGCGTGTGTTCGGGGTTGTCCTTTGCCACAACGGGAAAATGACAGCCTGATGACACGGTAGCGCGGATTGACCGATGCCTCAAGTTTCAATGGATGAAAAACAGACCGGATTTTAGAGGCTGCGTGAACGGGTTGGCGGCCAATCAACGGTTTGCGATCCGGTGTTATAGGGATCGGGCGTGCGATAGCAACTGACCGCCGCAAGCGAGCGATAGCAATAAAGCGGCGGTTCTGGCACCGGTTCCTTTTTGCAATAGGACTTGCCGTCGATTTTGCGGATGGTGGAGCAGTCCTGACCGGTCGACAGCGAAACCGCATGGTCAATCAGGGTTTTGTCGGAATTGATGATGCTGACCACGTCAAAGGCAATATACCATTCACCGCCGGTAAACAGGCTGGTGCCGACAACATCGGACATCGTTGTTCCACAGCCCGACACAGTGGACCCCATCAAGGCTGCAAACAGCCCGGCAAGGATACGCTGTCGGATAAGGCGCCGTTTTGCGGGCTTGGTATGTGCAGTCTCGCGACGTTTCATTGTGGTCTCCGTCCGCTCACCGGGCAAATATGACCGATGACAAGTTCAAATCTGTTCCCTTGGCATTTACCAAAGCAAGCCCTGTGCCGAACTCTACCTTTGCCCCCGATAAAACGACATGTGGCACTGATCGTGGGCGTTTTCAGCCCTCTGTATCACTGTCAAAAAGCATCCGGGTGCGGTGATGGTGGCGTTCAAACATTTCAAAGCCGTTTAAAACTGGCGATGTCGTGGGGAAAATGTGTGTCTGGCAGGCAATTCTTTCCCGTTGGGTTTGCTGTGCCCGAATTGGGCCACATGGCGCTGATATCAGCCATGAAACGGTTATTGCGATCCCGCTTAATCCGAGGGCGGGGCAAAATAATCGTCGGAATAACCGGAATGGTGTCGAGCAGACTTGACCCTGTACCCGCTGGCGCGTTAAATCCTTGCCAGAAATTTTTCAGATAAGCGGGCAGGTTGCCCGCTTTATTGTGACCGGATTGGAGCCGTTTTCGTGGTTGATATTTTCCAGGAAGTCGAAGAAGACCTTAAGCGTGAACGCAGCGAAGAGCTGTGGCGCAAATACGGGAAATACGTGATCGGCGTTGCAGCGGCCATCGTGCTGGGTGTTGCCGGTCGTGAAGGCTGGAAAACCTATGAAACCAGCACCAGCATCGAAAACGGTACCCGTCTTGCCAATGCCGTAGAACTGGCACAGGACAGCGCAACCGACGAAGACGCCGCATTGGCCGCCCTTGATGCGATCATCGCCGACGGTAATGCCGATTTTGTCGCGCTTGGTCATTTCCAGAAGGCAGCCGTTTACCTTCGCGCGGATGCAACGCCGTCTGCAATCAGCGAACTCGAAGCGATTGCCGGTAATTCCGACATTGATCAGGTTTATCGCGATCTTGCGGTGGTTCAGATCGCAATGAACAGTGCCAGTGCCGAAAACGCACAGGACCTGATCGCGCGTCTTGAGCCGATCGCAGTGCCCGAGAATGCGTGGTACTACTCTGCACGTGAAATGATTGCACTTCTGCATATCGCGGGGGGTGAGGTCGAAGCCGCCAAACCGCTTCTGACCGAGATTGCTGATGATAACAGTGCGCCGGCCGGAATGCGCGCACGGGCAAGTGAAATTCTCAAGGCTGTTGGTGCCTGAGGTTCTTCGGGCATCAATGGATCGCAACCCGCGATCCATATGACGTGAGTTTTTTCAGGGGATACGGTTTTGACCACACGCGGTATTAAGTCACTTCTTTGCGTAATGGGCCTGACGGGCCTTTTGGCAGGGTGCTCAGGCTGGCTTGGCGAGGCAGAAGATCCGCCGCTTCCCGGCGAGCGTATTTCGGTCCTTGCCCTGCAAAGCACGGTTCAGCCCGACATTGAACTGACCGACCAGCGCGTGATTTTGCCTGAACCGGAACCGATGGTCGACTGGCCGCAAAATGGCGGCTATCCGAGCCACGCACTCCATCACGTTGCGCTTGATAACGACGTCCTCGAACAGGACTGGTCGATTGATATCGGCGAAGGGTCGATGGATGACAACCTTCTGCTTAATCAGGCGATTGTCGCGCGCGGTGTGATCTTTACCATCGATGCCAGCGCCGAAGTCCGTGCCTTTGCCGCAACGTCAGGCAAGGAAATCTGGTCGCTTGAACTCGCACCTGAAGACGAAGAAGACAGCACACTTTTGGGCGGCGGTCTGGCCTATGAGGCCGGTGTCATCTATGCCACCACGGGCTTTGCCGAAATCATTGCCATTGATGCGCCAAGTGCCACGATCCTTTGGCGTCAACAGGTCACGGCACCTATGCGTTCTGCGCCGACTGTGCGCGGTGGTCGTGTGTTTGCCATTACCATCGATAACCAGACTGTCGCGCTGAATGCGCGCACGGGTGAAACGCTTTGGAACCATCGTGGGGCGTCCGAGGGCGCGTCCTTTATCGGTGGTGCCAGCCCGGCGGTGGATCAGGGCGTTGTCATTTCGGCCTATTCGACGGGGGAACTTTATGCCCTTCGTGTTGAAAACGGTCAGGTGATCTGGTCGGATGCGCTGGCGGCGGCCGGTCGTACCGATGCGGTGTCGGCGATTGCCGATATTCGCGGCCTGCCGGTGATTGATAATGATCTGGTGATCGCCACAAGTAACTCCGGTTTGACGACCGCGATTGACCTTCGTACCGGGGTTCGTGTCTGGGAACTTGAAGCCGGTGGCATCCAGTCACCGTGGGTGGCCGGCGAATATGTATACCTGCTAACCAACACAAATGACTTGATTGCCTTGCGTCGACGCACCGGACAGGTTAAATGGGTGACCGTTCTGCCCCGTTTTACCGATCCCGAGGATCAGGAAGGCCCGATTGTCTGGACAGGGCCGGTACTGGCCGGTGACAGGTTGATCGTTGGTAACGAGCAGGGCGAAGTAATGACTGTTTCCCCTTATAGCGGTGACATTCTTGGTGAGGACGAAGTATCCGGGCCAATTACCCTGCCGCCATCTGTTGCCGGTGACAGCCTTTACTTCCTGACTGCGGATGCCGATCTAATCGCATATCGCTGATCAGGATACAGTTTTAGGCAAGGCTATTTGCCTTGCAGGATTTGCGATGCGCCGTGGGTCAATGTGCCCACGGCGCATAACGCCTTTTATTACGAGAGTCTGAAAATCAGATGTCGCTGAAAGTTGCCATTATCGGTCGCCCCAATGTCGGGAAGTCGACCCTGTTTAACCGTCTGGTCGGCAAAAAGCTGGCGCTTGTGGACGATCAGCCCGGTGTGACCCGTGACCGCCGTTATGGCAAGGCACGCCTTGGCGATATGTCTTTTGACATTATCGACACCGCCGGTCTGGAAGAAGCGTTTGATAATTCCGTCGAAGGCATGATGCGCCAGCAAAGTGAAAAGGCGTTTGAGGAATGCGATGTTGCGCTGTTCCTGATTGATGCCCGTGCCGGTCTGACGCCGCTTGATAACCATTTTGCCGATTGGCTGCGCAAACGCGAGAAGCCGGTCTATGTCATTGCCAACAAGCACGAAGGCCGTGATCAGGATCCGGGGCTTTATGAGGCCTATGGCCTTGGTCTTGGCGATGTCGCGCCGATCTCGGCCGAGCATGGCCTTGGGATCGAGCTGCTCTATGACATGCTTGAGCCGCACTGGAAAGAATGGAAAGACCGCGAACGGGTTGCCAGACAGCATGCGCGCGAAGCCGCACAGGAAGCGTTGAATGAGGCCCGTGCGGATAGCCTTGCAGATGAAGATTTCGACGATGAGGACGGTTTTGCCGATGACGAAGGTGAAGTCTTCCCGTCCTACGAGATTGAATTCAGCGAGGATGACGAAGACGAAGATGGCGAACTGATTGTCGAAGGCGCACGCGACAATTCGAAAATCCAGTTGGCAATTGTTGGTCGTCCGAATGCCGGTAAATCAACCCTTCTGAACCAGTTGCTTGGCGAAGAGCGCGTCATGACCGGGCCGCAGGCCGGGCTCACGCGTGATTCGATCGCGGTCGACTGGTCCTATGAAGGCCGTCCGATCCGTCTGGTCGATACCGCCGGTATGCGCCGCAAGAAGAAGATTGATGACCGCGTTGAAAAGCTGTCGGTTGCCGATACGCTGCGCGTGATCCGCTATGCGCAGGTCGTGGTCCTGATGATTGATGCGACCAACACGCTTGATAAGCAGGACCTGACGATTGCGCGTATGGTGCTTGAAGAAGGCCGTGCACTGATCATTGCGGTTAACAAGTGGGATGCGATCATCGACAAAAAGGGCGTCATGCAGGAACTGCGTGACAAGCTTGATACGTCCTTTGCCCAGGCCAAGGGTATTCCGGTTCTGACCTTCTCGGCCCTGACCGGGCGTGGCACGGATCGCCTGATGCCGACCGTTCTTGATATCCACGATATCTGGAGCCGCCGCATCCCGACTTCGCAGCTGAACCGCTGGCTTGAAGCAACCACCGAACGCCATTTGCCGCCGGTCATTTCCGGGCGTCGTATTCGCCTGCGCTATATGACCCAGGCGAAATCACGTCCGCCAAGCTTCTTTATCAACTGCTCCAAGGCAGCCGAACTGCCCGAAAGCTATACGCGCTATCTGATCAATGGTCTGCGCGAAGATTTCGATATGCCGGGCGTTCCGATCCGTATTTACCTGCGCAGCAGCGACAACCCCTATGCCAACAAGAAAAAGAAACGCTAGTTTCGACTTGTTGCCAAACACAGCAAAGCCGCCCGTCGGAAACGAGGGCGGCTTTTTCGTGCCGGGTTGCTGCGCAAGGCCTTATTCGAACGCGGCAGACGGACCGTTATCAATGATTTCCTTGATGTGGTCGGGAAGGTCTTGTTCGGTGAAGCCTTCCTGGATTTCGCGGCTTTGGACAAAGGCGAAAATGTCGGCGATGTCCTGGCCGGAAAAATCAATCTGATAGCCAAGATCAGCTTGCTGGAGTGCTAGCATCTGCGGTGCGCCGCGCCACATGCGGGCAAAGAATTCGAACGGTTCGCGCGCGATGTTCATGTTTGACGCATCAAGGCTGGTGGCGACATCACTGCCAACATTGTTGACCGAATGACAAATCACGCAGCCACGCTCCGCAAACAGGGCCTTACCGCGTTTTGCATCCATTTCCGGTATCGTGGTCGTCGGGGACCCGTTTCCGCCTGCCTGCGCCTCTGTGGTGGTCTGCAGGGTTATGGGGGTTGCAATGATCAGTGCCAAGCCAACAGCCCCCAACGGGGCAAAGATGCAATTACGAAGCGCCTGTTTCATGGCAATACCCAGATTGATTGTTGCGGATTGAGGCCATGCTAACGACCCGGGGCGGGTAAATGCAATCAATTGATGGTGCTTGTAAATTTTAAATATTTTCCCGGGTGACCGGTGGGGGCGAACACCCGGGAAAAAGGCCCGGTATCAGGCCGGCGGATTGAGCCGGGCAAACCCGTCCTGTATGTAATAGGGATAATGTGGATAGGGTGGCATGCGTTCACTCACCTTGTTCAGACGGGCAATCTGATCGTCGCTCAGTGACCAGCCAACAGCGCCAAGGTTGTCGATCAGCTGTTGCTGATTACGCGCCCCGATGATCACCGAGGAGACGGTCGGGCGTTGCAAAAGCCAGTTGATCGCGATTTGCGGCACGGTCTTGTCGGTTTCACCGGCAATCTCGCTGAGCACATCGACGATGTCATACAGCGTTGCGTCGTCAATAGGTGGGCCGAACTGACTGGTTTCGTGCAAGCGGCTTTGGGCCGGGATCGGAGTGTTGCGGCTGATCTTGCCGGTCAGGCGGCCCCAGCCAAGCGGGCTCCAGATCATTGCGCCAAGGCCCTGATCCTTGCCAAGCGGCATCAAATCCCATTCGTAATCACGGCCAACCAGCGAATAGTAAACCTGATTGGCGACATAGCGCGACAGACCATGGCGTTCGGCAATCGACAGCGATTTCATGATCTGCCAACCGGCAAAGTTTGACACCCCGATATAGCGGATCTTTCCGGCCCGGATCAGATCATCAAGGGTCACAAGAACTTCCTCGATCGGTGTGTAGGCGTCAAAAGCATGAAGCTGCAACAGATCGATGTAATCGGTGCCAAGACGCGAAAGCGCCTGTTCGGTGCCGGTAATCAGGCGACCGCGCGCGGTTCCGTAATCATTGGGTCCTTCGCCCATCGGCAGGCCGAGTTTGGTCGAGATCATGACGCGGTCGCGCCGTCCCTTGATGGCCTGACCGAGAACCGTTTCAGATGCGCCATTGGAATAAACATCGGCACTGTCAAAAAGGTTCACCCCATGGTCAAGGCAGATATCAATCAGTGATGTGGCCTCAAGGGCATCTGTCGTTCCCCAGTTCGAAAAAAGCGGGCCTTGCCCGCCAAAGGTGCCGGTGCCCAGCGACAGAGCAGGAACCCGAAGGCCCGAGTTACCCAGTTGTCTGTATTCCATATTCAATCTCCTGACAGGTGATCGTGTGAACTGCGTGCGAATATGGACAGAAGATCTATTTTCAACTAGTAAGACCTAAGGAATATTATTTGTGAGTTGAATTCCACATGGTGCGTCTTGACACGAACCGTTCCGGGGAAATGGAAGTCTATGTCCGCGTGGTCGAGCGCGGCGGGTTTTCTGCGGCGGCACGTGATTTCAATATGACACCGTCAGCCGTCAGCAAGCTTGTTCGACGGCTTGAAGGCCGCCTTGGCGTGCGGTTGTTAAATCGTTCGACCCGGAAATTGCAACTCACCCCCGAAGGCCAGCGGTTTTATGACCGTGCGGTCAGTGTTCTGGCCGATTTGACCGATGCAGAGGACGAGGCCGCAAGTGCCGTGCAGCCGCGTGGCAAGCTTCGCGTTACAGTCAACATGCCTGTCGGATTGCATCGCATCCTGCCGCTTGTCCCAAGGTTTCAGGCACAGTTCCCTGATATCGATCTTGATATTACGGTCAGTGACAAGGTCGTCGATTTGTACGAGGAACGGGCCGATGTCGCAATTCGTAGCGGCCCTTTGCAATCGTCGGGGCTGATCGCACGCAAGCTGGGGCAATGTCCGATGGTGATTGTCGCATCACCGGACTATCTGGATACGTTTGGTACCCCGCATCGTGTCGAGGACCTAAGCGAGCATCGATTGATCGGCTATAACTTCCCACGCGCGATCAGTGAGTGGCCATTCTATGATCAGGGAACAATCAAAACCGTCATGCCCGGTGGCAAGGTCTGTGTCGGGGATGCGGAAAGTGCGCGTCTGTTGACGGTTGCCGGTGGCGGCATTGCGCGTTTGGCGGCTTTTCATGTCAGGGACGATGTCGCTGCCGGACGGCTGCGTGTGTTGCTGACGCCATTCCAGCCCGATGGCGGGGTTGATATTCATGCCGTTTATGTCGGGCAGGGCGGGTTGATGCCAGCACGCGTGCGGGCGTTCCTGGATTTCTGTATTGAACATGTCGATCTGAACTGAAAAAGGCCGGGTAAAAACCCGGCCTTCGAATTTGCTGTCGATCCGAAACTTAGTACGCGTTGACCACTTCACCGTGTTTGGTACAGCTGGCGTCTGCCAGATCGACAAACACGTCGGTGATGCTTTCAGGTGTCGGAAGCGTTTGGGGATCTTCGCCCGGATAGGCTTCGGCACGCATTTTGGTGCGGATGCGGCCCGGATTGACCAGATTTACTTTGACCTTGGTCTGTTCGAGTTCCTGCGCGTAGGACAGAACAAGGCTTTCAAGCGCTGCCTTGGTCGATGCATAGAGGCCCCAGAACGCACGCCCCTTGCTTGATGCGTTCGAGGTCACGAAGATTGCCCGGCCAGCCTCAGACAGCTGCAGCAGCTTGTCCGTGGTACGGATCAGATGGAAGTTCGCCGTGACGTTGGTGGCATAGGTGTTCTGGAACACCTGCGCATCAATGTGGCCCACCGGGGCGATTTCGCCCAGAAGGCCGGCATTGCCCACCACGATATCAAGCTTGCCGAACCGCTCATAGATCGTCGGACCCAGCATGTCGATCTTGTCAAACATGGTCAGATCAAGCGGCAGCAGGGTGATCTTGCCACCGGCTTCGGTCACTTCGTCACTCAGTTCTTCAAGCGCACCGACATTACGACCAACCGCAATCACATGCGCACCTTCGGCAGCAAAGCGTTTGGCAACCGCACATCCGATCCCGTGCGATGCCCCGGTGATCAGGGCAACGCGACCTTCAAGACGTTTGGTGTCGGTCATGCAGACTGCCTTTCAACCAACTGGCTGAGCTTGCGGTCCTTGTTTTCGGCATTGTGATCGGTGAGCTTGATCGGGTAGTCGCCGGTGAAGCACGCATCACAGAAGGCCGGATTATCGTTGTCGCGGCCTTCAAGACCGGTCGCACGATACAGGCCATCAATGGTGACGAAGGCCAGACTGTCGACGCCGATGATCTTTGCCATGCTTTCGATGTCGTGATTGGCCGCCATCAGTTTGTCTTTGGACGGGGTATCAACGCCATAGAAGCACGGGTTCATGGTCGGCGGGCTGGTGATGCGCATATGGACTTCGGCCGCACCGGCCTGACGGACCAGATCAACAATCTTGGTCGAGGTCGTGCCACGCACGATCGAGTCATCGACCAGAATAACGCGCTTGCCCTTAAGCTTGCCGGGGTTGGCGTTATGTTTCAGCTTCACGCCAAGGTGGCGGATCTGATCGGTCGGCTCGATAAAGGTACGCCCGACATAGTGGTTGCGGATGATGCCCAGTTCGAACGGAATACCGCTTTCCTCGGCATAACCAAGGGCGGACGGCACGCCGGAATCCGGAATTGGCACGACAACGTCGGCATCAACAGCGGATTCACGGGCCAGTTCGCGACCGATATGCTTGCGCACGTCATAGACGCTTGTGCCTTCGACGATGCTGTCGGGGCGGGCGAAATAGACATGCTCGAAGATGCAGAAGCGCGATTTTTGCGGCTTGAACGGCTTGATCGAGCGCAGGCCATCATCGGTGATTTCAACGATTTCACCCGGTTCGACGTCGCGGATGAATTCCGCGCCAACGATATCAAGGCCAACCGTTTCCGATGACAGGATATAGGCGTCATTGAGTTTGCCCAGAACCAGCGGACGCACACCGAGTGGATCTCGCACACCGATCAGTTTCTTCTGGGTCATGACGACCAGCGAATAGGCACCTTCAACCTGACGGACCGCATCGATCAGGCGATCGACGATCTTTTCATACAGGCTGGTCGCGATCAGGTGAATGAAGGTCTCGGTATCCGAGGTCGACTGGAAGATCGAGCCGCGTTTGACAAGGCGTTCACGCACCGCAAGCGAGTTGGTCAGATTGCCGTTATGGGCAATCGCCAGACCACCGAATTCAAAATCGGCAAAAAGCGGCTGTACGTTGCGAAGGCCCTTGCCACCCGCCGTCGAGTAGCGGACATGGCCGACCGCACGGTGGCCGGGCAGGCTTTTGATGACATCTTCGGAGCCGAAGATATCGCCAACCTGGCCGGATGCCCGGTGTGCCGGAAAGTCTTCGCCGTCATAGGACACAATGCCTGCGGCTTCCTGTCCGCGATGCTGAAGCGCATGCAGGCCAAGGGCCGTTAATGCCGTCGCATCGGGGGAGCCAAAAACGCCAAAGACGCCACATTCTTCACGTAGCTTGTCGTCATCAAATGGATTGGTGGTCAGCATGAGTGGGTTCCGCTCTCTCGCCGGTGGCGCACGGAATTCGTCATTCTTACGAAACCCACACGCCTCACTCGTTAGTGGTCGCCTCAATCAGGCGATCCAAATCATCGCGCGAGGGCCTTGTATACCCGTTTAGGGGCGCGGGTCCAGTCCCTTTTGGTTCCGGACCAAGAAGTTGGCGATAGGTTTTTTCGTTCGCATCGGCCTCACGCTGAGCGCGCTCAAGCTCTTGCGCCGTGGTATCGAAAATTTCGTCAGGTGCCATGCGCATAATGAGGAAGGCACCTTCTTCCAGAACCGGGCGGGTACGGGCATCGCGGACCCAGTCTGGCTGCGAATCTGCTGGCAGCAACCAGGACAGCGCCAGGAAACCGATACAGACAATCAGTGCCCCGCGCAAAAGCCCGAATACAAAGCCAAGCGTGCTATCGAGGCTATCGAGGCCGGAGTTCTGAACCGCCCGGCCAATGCGCCCGCTGATGAACGAGAAAATCAGGAATGAAATCAGAAACAGGCCAACCCCGGTTGCCAGATCGGCAATCAGTTCGGACGGGATCAAATCCCGAACATAAGGCCGCGCAATCGGATAGCCATAAAGCGCGACAAGCCCGGCACCGACCCAGCCCATCATCGACAGGGTTTCGTGGATAAAACCGCGGAAAAAGGCAAAGATCCCCGATATCAGCAAAATGCCGACAACAATCAGATCAAACACATCACGTGCGCCAAGATCGGGAAGGGCGGAGAAATCCATTTATGTGTAAACCTTGTTCGTCAGTCCGGGTGGCGGGCGAGGTCGCGGTAAAGGCGGCTTAATACATGCCTTCGCGCGGACGCACCTTGTCGCGGACATCGTCGCCGAAGAGGTTTACCAAATCCTGAAGATGGCCGATTTCGGTCTGATTGAGGCCCTTGATCGACATCTTCTTCTTGCCCTGGGTGCCATTCTTGGGGGTATAGGCATTGCCAAAGCCAAGTTTGGTGGCTTCTTTCAGTCGCGATTCGAGCTGCCCGACCGGGCGAACTTCCCCCGAAAGGCCGATTTCCCCAACAATCACCGTCTCGCCCGGAACCGGTGCATCGGCGACCGCCGAAATAAGCGCCGCCGCAACCGCCATGTCGGCGGCGGGTTCACCAACCCGCAAACCACCGGCAACGTTAAGGTAAACATCAAACTGGCTGAGTGGCAGGCCGCACCGGGCATCGAGCACCGCCAAAATCATATTCATGCGCGCAGAGTCCCAGCCAACAACCGCGCGACGCGGGGTGGCAAGGGCCGATTGCGCAACAAGCGCCTGAATTTCGACAAGCATCGGGCGTGTGCCCTCAAGCCCGGCAAAGACCGCTGTGCCACTGACCGGGGAATCGCGATCTGCCAGAAACAGTGCGGAGGGGTTGGGGACTTCGACAAGGCCCGCATCACCCATTTCAAACACACCGATTTCATCGGTCGCGCCGAAACGATTTTTGACTGCACGCAGGATGCGGAACTGATGACCGCGTTCGCCTTCGAAATACAGAACCGTATCGACCATGTGTTCCAGCACACGCGGACCGGCAATCTGGCCTTCCTTGGTGACGTGACCGACCAAAAGCACGGCAAATCCCTTGCGCTTGGCAAGGCGGATCAGTTCCAGCGCGCAGGCGCGCACCTGCGACACCGTGCCCGGCGCACTATCAAGCGTGTCGGCATACATGGTCTGGATCGAGTCAATCACCACCACGTCGTGGCTGCTGGCTTCAAGGGTGGTGATTATGTCGCGCAGGCTGGTGGCGGCGGCAAAGTCGACCTTGGATTTTTCAAGGCCCAGACGGGCGGCGCGCATGCGGACCTGATCAACCGCTTCCTCGCCCGAGATATAGGCGCATTTATGTTTGGCGGCCATGGCCCCGACGGCTTGTAACAGGATGGTTGATTTACCAATCCCCGGATCGCCGCCCACCAACAGGGCCGACCCCGGTACAAGCCCGCCACCACACGCACGATCCAGTTCGGCGATGCCGCTTATGATGCGTTTGGGGCTGGCGCTTTCGCCTTCAAGGGCGACGAATTCGATGGTCTTGCCCTTGGCACCCCCGGCAATGCCGCCAGTGGCCTTGGGGCCGCTTTCAACGCGTTCTTCCTCGATGCTGTTCCATTCACCGCATGCGTCGCAACGCCCGGTCCATTTGCGGTATTCGGCACCGCAGTTCTGGCAGATGAAACGGCTTTGGGTTTTGGCCACAGAATGCTCCGCAGATCAAAGAAGTGTCAGTAATGGCGTATGTCGGTCAGGTAACGCTCAGAGATGCTTGAGATCAAGTTCAAGCGGACCTTCGATATCACCGGCAACGAATTGTTGCAAATAGGGGTTATCGGACGTGTCGATATCGCCAACCGGCCCATCCCAGATGATCTTGCCCTGATACAGCATGGCAACCCGATCAGCGATCTTGCGGGCACTTGCCATATCATGGGTGATGGTCATCGCACTGGCCCCCAGTTCGCGGGTGCATTTGACGATCAGATCGTTGATGACATCGCCCATGATCGGGTCAATGCCGGTGGTCGGTTCGTCAAAGAACAGGATTTCCGGCTCCGTCGCGATGGCACGCGCAAGGCCGACACGTTTTTGCATGCCGCCCGAAAGTGATGCCGGGGACATTTTGGCGATATCAGCCGCCAGACCGACATCCTCAAGCCTTGCAATGGCAAGATCGCGGGCCTTGGCAGGTTTCATGCCCTGACCTTCGATCAGGCCAAATGCGACATTTTCCCAAACGGTAAGGGAGTCAAAAAGGGCAGCCCCCTGAAACAGCATGCCGGTCTTTGCCAGCATGGCATCGCGTTCGGCCTGTGATGCGGTGGTCATTTCGACCCCGTCCACCTTGATCGACCCCTGATCCGGGGTAAGAAGGCCCAGAACGCATTTCAGCGTAACCGACTTGCCGGTGCCCGAACCGCCAATGATGGCAACCGATTCACCCTTGGCAACGTCAAGGTCGACACCCTGAAGCACCTTTTTCGGGCCAAAGCCCTTGTGAACGTTGCGAAGCGATATCTTGGCTGTGTTGCTCATGATCCTGTCAACCGGCCCTTATCGCGTGAAGAACAGTTCGGTGACGATATAGTTCGAAATCAGGATCAGGATGGAGCTTGAAACAACCGCATTGGTCGTTGCCTGACCAACACCCTGCGCACCACCCCGGGAATGATACCCGTGATAGCACCCCATCAGTGTGATGATAAAGCCAAACACGGCGGCCTTCACCAGTCCCGATACCACATCAAGCTGTTCGAGATACTGGAACGTATTACGGATATAGGAGCCGTCATTAAAGCCAAGTTTGTTCACACCCACCAGATAACCACCCATAACCCCAATGATATCGCCGATCAGAACCAGAACGGGCAGGGTGATCAAACCGGCAATGACGCGCGGCACAACCAGATATTTGAACGGATTGGTCGAAAGGGTCACCAGCGCGTCGATCTGTTCGGTCACACGCATGGTGCCGATTTCTGCGGCAATGGCGGCACCAACACGGCCCGCCACCATCAGGCCAGCCAAAACCGGCCCCAGTTCGCGGGTCATGGAAATGACAACCACGGTCGCAACCGCACTTTCGGCCGAAAAACGCGAGAACCCGGAATAGGATTGCAGCGCCAGAACCATCCCGGCAAACAGGGTGGTCATGGCGACAACCGGCAAGGAGAAATAGCCGATTTCACGCATCTGTTTGAAAATCAGGCGGAAATAGATCGGCGGTGTGACCATGTGGCCGATGGTGCGACCCGCAAATACCGTGACGCGACCGACAAGGGCCAAAAAGGTCAGAAACATATGGCCAACCGGCGCAAAGATCGGCATCTGTACTTCGAAGTCCCCTGTTATCGACCTGCCGGAATTGTCTGGCTGGCTATTATGATTTAGCTCTCTGTATAAACCCGCCGGTAGCGATGTCCAAGAGAAGTTAGAATTTCATAACCGATTGTACCAGCAGCAGATGCAACGTCGTCAACCGTCATCTTGTCATCAAGAAGCGACACCATATCCCCGGCCTTAAGCGTTTTGCCCGGAAGGTCGGTGATATCAACCGTGATCGCATCCATCGAAACACGCCCGACATAGGGAACTTCGTGCCCCTTGATGATCAGCTTGCCGGAATTGGACAGTGAACGCAGCCAACCGTCAGCATACCCGACTGCAAGGGTGGCGATTTTCGATTTGCGTTTTGCCTGCCAGGTACCGCCATAACCAACCTTCTGAGGTTCATCGATTTCGCGGACCTGAAGGACTTTGACCTTAAGGTTTACGACAGAACGCATCGGGTTGGTGGTTTCCGGCGTCGGGTTGCCACCCCAAAGGGCGATGCCCGGACGGCAGAATTCCAGATGGTAGTCATCATTGCGGAAAATCGCCGACGAGTTACAGAACCCGCGCGGGGCCGGCGGCAGGCGACGATACCATTTCATGAACAGGTCGTACTGTTCCTTGGTGACCGGGTTTCCGGCCTCATCAGCCGCAACCGGGTGGGTCATGTAACCGGCCTTTTCAAACCCATAGAGCAGGGATGAATAGCGGTCGACAAGGTTGCTGACATCAAGTGGCGTCAGGCCAAGGCGGCTCATACCGGTATCAAGATGGATAAAGGCCGGGGCCGGACGTTCATATTCGCGGCACAGGTTTGACCAGCGTTCGATCTGTTCCAGATCGTTCAGAACCGGGATGACGTCATTTTCAATGAAGAATTCCTCGTCACCGGGCAGGACACCGTTCAGAACCGCAATGCGACCACCACCACGCAAAACCGGGAACAGTTCGGCGGCTTCGTTGGCTTGTGCCACAAAGAACAGCCGGCATCCCTGCTTTTTCAGGACCGGGACGATGGTTTCGGCGCCAAGACCATAGGCATTCGCCTTTACCACAGCCGCACAGGTGCGCCCGGTATAGCGTTTGGTCAGGGTTTTATAGTTGTCGGCAACTGCTTTCAGATTGATTTGCAGTTCCGCGCACTCGGCAGCACGGCCGACGGCGGGAAGAACGGTCATTCGTAATACCCCGTGGAATCCGTTGGTGGATGGGTGGTTGCCCTATCCTCTATTCATATTCTTCTTCTGTGTGATCAAGATCACCAAACTTGGTGTAGTTCCCGTCAAAGAACAGGCGCACGTTGCCCACCGGGCCGTGACGCTGCTTGGCAACAATAACCTCGGCAGTGTTGTAAACGTGGTTCAGACGTTCCTGCCACTGCGAATAGCGTTCCCCGAACTTGTCGGTGGCTTCTTCCGGGCGCTGGGCCGGTTCGGCACGTTCGAGATAGTATTGTTCGCGATAAATGAACATCACGACGTCGGCGTCCTGCTCGATCGAGCCGGATTCACGAAGGTCGGAAAGCTGCGGACGTTTATCTTCGCGCTGTTCGACCGCACGTGAGAGCTGCGACAGGGCTAGTACCGGAACTTCGAGCTCCTTGGCAATCGCCTTGAGCATACGGGTAATTTCGGAAACTTCCTGCACGCGGCCATCGCCACGGAAGTTGGTCGGCGGTGCCAGAAGCTGCAGGTAATCGACGACGATCATCGCAAGGCCGTGCTGACGTTTCAGGCGGCGGCAACGTGTGCGAAGTGTCGATACCGGAAGGGCCGGCGTATCATCGATATAAAGCGGAACGGTATTGAGTTCCTGTGTTGCCAGCAAAAGGCGTTCGAAATCCTGTTCGTTCAGATCACCACGGCGCATGTTATCGCCCGAAACCTCGGCCGCCTGAGACAAAAGGCGCCCGGCAAGCTGTTCGGCCGCCATCTCAAGCGAGAATACGGCAATCGCCCCGGTTCGTGTTTCATCGCGGGTGTCTTCGCCCGCCGCGCGGTTCTGATGCGATGCGATGGCAGCGTTAAACGCGATGTTCATCGCAAGGGCTGTTTTACCCATCGACGGACGACCGGCAAGGATCAGCAAGTCAGACGGATGCAAACCGCCAAGCTTGCGGTCGATATCGCGCAAGCCCGTGGTCACACCAACAACGCGCCCGGCGTTTTTATAGGCGTGATCGATATTCTCATAGGCCTTGGCAAGGGCGGGGCCAAACGCGACAAAGCCCGATTCCGCAGAACCGGCTGTTGCCAGCGAGAACAGTTTCTGTTCGGCTCTTTCGATCTGGTTGGTGGCGTCGGTATCAAGTTCGTACTGATAGGCTTCGTTGACGACTTCCTCGCCAAGCTCGATCAGTTCGCGTCGCAGATACAGGTCATAGACCAGCTTGCCATAGTCGCTGGCATTGATCACCGAAACCAGATTGTTTGACAGTTCGGCCAGATATTGCGCACCACCGATTTCGGCAAGATGTTCATCCTGCTTGAAATAGGCTTTGAGCGTGACCGGGTTGGCCAATTGGCCGCGTTCGATCAGCTTGCCGCAAGCCTCAAAGATGCGGCCGTGACGCCCATCGGCGAAATGTTCCGGGCGCAGAATATCAGACACGCGCTCGTAGGCGGCATTGTTATTTAGGATCGCGCCAAGAAGGGCAGCCTCCGCTTCAAAATTGTGCGGCGCCATGCGATCGAGCACCATTTCGGTGTCGGCGCCATGGTCCGGTTCAAGCGGGGCAAAAAGGGCATCTAAATTGGGATCTGTCATGGGCCGAAAAGGTAGCAGGCATCCGCAAGACCGCAAAGAGCTAATCGGTATAACTCATAGCCGGTATTCCGCCAGCGCAGAGGTCGCAAATGCCGCAGGCTCCTGAAATGCTTTGAAAAAATTGACGGGCTTTGGCGTTAGGGCAAAAGAAAACGGCACATCCCTGCGGATGTGCCGTTTTCAAATCGTTCGAAGAACCTGCGATTAAGCGTTGGTTTCTTCTTCGTCAGCTTCGATTGCTTCTGCAAGGTCAGCTGGAACTTCTTCTTCGAAGAGTTCTTCAGCGGCTTCGAGGGCTTCCTCTTCTTCCGCTTCCATTTCTTCGATGGTGCCAAGAACAGCAGCACCCTTACGGAGCTGTTCAGCGGCATCTTCTTCGGAACGTGCAACGTTGGCGGTTACCTCAATGATAACTTCCGGGTGCAGGTTGATACGGACCTGATGCAGACCAAGGGTCTTGATCGGCTGATCAAGAACGACCTGGGTACGGGCAACAGTGAAGCCTGCTTCGGTTACTGCGTTTGCGATATCGCGGGCAGTGACCGAACCATAAAGCTGGCCAACGTCGGATGCCTGACGAACGACGGTGACTGCGAGTTCACCCATCTTCTCGGAAACAGCTTCTGCTTCCTTACGGCGTTCCAGGTTGTCAGCTTCAAGCTGTGCTTTCTGTGCTTCGAACACAGAGATGTTTGCTTTGGTTGCACGAAGGGCCATGCCCTGCGGCAGCAAGCGGTTGCGGGCGTGGCCCGGCTTGACAGTGACTACGTCACCCATCTGACCGAGTTTTTCTACCCGCTGGAGCAGAATAACTTCCATCACCGATCCTCCTCATTGCTACGGGTCATCGGTTCTTTCCCCCGCAGCCTGATTAAATGCTCAACAATTCCAAGTCCGGTGATCGCGATAAACGACCAGGTGGACAGAACCGCGACGATGTAAAACACCGTCAGAATTACACGTTTTTGCGGCCATCGGGCTGCCTGCCCATGCACCAGCGCCAATCCCTGAAACAGGAACGGCACTGCCAGTACCACCGCGACGTTGCGCGCCACATAAGCCAGCGAACCATCGGCAAAGCCGACCGTAAACCCGGCCAGGGCAAACACAAACAGTGACCAGCCAGGCAAGGCAAAGGTTGCCATACTTGGTGTCGGACGCAGGTTTTTGCCTGCACGCACCAAAATTGCCTGTGCGATTGCGGCATTGGCGAACAGCATCAAAAGCCAGCTCACCGCTGCAATCGCCGGGAAGTAAGTCTGGAACATACCAATCAGACCCTGAACATCGGATGTCATAGGGACACCCATTTCCGAGTACATCTGGCTCAGGAACTTCGCGATGAAGTCCTGAATGTCCACACCTTCCGCCGTCAGTGTTCCGGTAACGAAGATCATTACCGTCGCGACCATGACGGCCATGGCACTTACGACAATTCCGGAAGGCAGAAAGGCAAGATTGCCATTTTGATCTTTCCGGACGACCAGCGCCATGCGGGTCAACAACATCGCCGGTCCGGCAAACACGACCATAAAGACCGTGAAAGGCAGTAATCCCCCCATAAGAATGAGGGCAATACATGCGGCAAATGCCGCAACCAGCAGGCGTTTGGGCCCTTGCCACAATCCCGTAAGGAAAAGCGGCAGATGCCCGAAGTATGAAAGCAAAAGAGCAAACGGATTTCCTGATAGAACCAGCAGGAACAGAACGGCACTGCCAAGTCCGGTCCCAATCGCTATGAGGGTGTCACGTTGCATCATTTACTCCCGGCCCGAGACCTCAAAAGGGTCTCTTGCCGACTGCCTCAGACCTGGTCTGCGTAGGGCAGCAGCGCCAGGAAGCGTGCACGCTTGATGGCTTTCGCCAGTTCGCGCTGCTTCTTGGCCGAAACCGCAGTGATACGGCTCGGAACGATTTTGCCGCGTTCGGAAACGAAACGCTGCAGCAGTTTGACATCTTTGTAGTCAATCTTCGGCGCATCATCACCCGAGAACGGGCAGGTTTTACGACGACGGAAAAACAGACGACGTCCAGCCATGATATTATCTCCTCGCTATCTGTTAGCCGTTCTGACGGGGACCGCCACGGCGATTACCGCCACGACCGCCGCGCTCGTCGCGGTTGCGCAGAATGGCAGACTGTTCTTCTTCGAACTCGTCAACCTTGACAGTCATCTGACGCAGAACGTCTTCGTTCAGGCGCATCTGACGCTCGTATTCCGCGATCGCGTCTTTGTCAGCTTCGATCTGGAAGAGAGTATAGTGGCCTTTGCGGTTCTTTTTGACACGGTATGCCAGGGAACGCAGACCCCAATATTCGGTTTTGGCGATTTTGCCGCCGAGACCTTCGATGGTCTGGGTCAGCTTTTCGTTCAGACTTTCGACCTGTGCGGTCGAGAAGTCCTGACGTGCGATAAACACGCTTTCGTATTTGCTCATAATACTCCTATTACTCCTTTTGGCTTATCTCTTCCTGCATGACCTCGTGCCATGCAGGCATAGCCGGACAATCCCGGCAAGGAGCCGTGAGACGGCGGAATATACACTTTTCGCCCATGAGTGCAACGCCAAATGCAGCTTTTTGCCGATTACGGGATAGCGCGATGGCTTTGACAGTATCGGCAGAAACCTGCGTGTTTCTGGCATCGATCTGTCACGGCGTGAGCATTGCGGTTTCGGGATAACCGACATGCACGCGATTGTGAAGGCGGTGTTTGTCCCTGCATTCAATGCATCTTCGGACTTAAAGCTACAGCAGGCCTTGGTTTTCGTTGGGTCTTCGGCGGTGTCCGTTAGGGATGTGTGGGTGTTGCGTATTGTGCGCTGCGCAACAGCCAGTCCTTCGTAAATGACGCAAAATATGCCATAAACGCGCAAATTGGGTGTCAAACCCGAAGTCACACTATTGTTATAGTGTTATCGCGACGTGCAGTTTTAGGGCGTAAAAAAAACAAACCAACCGCGCCCATCAGGTTTCAGTTCTTGACAGTGCGCTTGCGCACGCTATCAAGGGTGGCTCAATTTCAAGGGGCCGGTTTTCGGCACAGTCTTCGTAGAAGCGGACAAGGGTTTATTTAATATAATGACACGCGCACTCGTTTTCCCCGGACAGGGGTCGCAAGCGGTAGGTATGGGCAAGGAACTGGCAGACGCATTCCCGGTTGCCCGCGAAGTTTTCCAGGAAGTTGATGATGCGCTTTCGCAAAAGCTTAGCGCGCTGATGTTCGAAGGTCCGGAAAACGAACTGACCCTGACCGAAAACGCGCAGCCGGCTTTGATGGCGGTCAGTCTTGCGGTGACCCGTGTTCTGGAAAAAGAAGGCGGTTTTACCCTGACCGACAAGTGCGACCTTGTTGCCGGTCATTCCCTTGGCGAATATTCCGCCCTTGCAGCAGCAGGCACCTTTGCCATTTCGGATGCCGCGCGCCTTTTGAAAATCCGTGGTCAGGCGATGCAGGCCGCCGTTCCGGTGGGTGTTGGCGCGATGGCAGCCCTTCTTGGTCTTGATTATGTCGATGCGGTTGCGGTTGCCGAAGAAGCAGCACAAGGTGAGGTTTGCACCGCCGCCAATGACAATGCCAGCGGGCAGGTTGTTGTTTCCGGTCACAAGGCCGCTGTGGAACGCGCGATTGAGATCGCCAAGGAAAAGGGCGCAAAGCGCGCCGTCTTGTTGCCGGTATCGGCACCGTTCCATTGTGCCCTGATGCAGCCGGCGGCTGATCGCATGGCAGAGGCGCTTGGTGCTGTGACCATGAACGCCCCGGGCAAGCCGGTCGTTGCCAACGTGACCGCAGAAAAAACTGACGATCCGGAAACCATTCGTAAACTCCTTGTAGAGCAGGTTTGCGGCACCGTGCGCTGGCGTGAGTCGGTTCTTTATATGAAAGAGCAGGGCATCACCGATCTGGTAGAGATCGGCGCAGGCAAAGTTTTGACCGGCATGGTACGTCGTATTGACCGCGATCTGAGCGGTACGGCTGTGAATGGTCCGGCAGATATCGAAGCATTCCTCGGCGCTCTGTAAGAGTGTCCGGAACACGAACGAACCCAAAGGGAACGAAAATTTATGTTTGATCTTGCAGGGAAAACAGCACTCGTAACCGGTGCGACCGGCGGTATCGGTGGCGAAATCGCCAAGGTTCTGGCCGAAGCCGGTGCGAAGGTTGCTCTGTCGGGGACCCGTCAGGAACGCCTCGAAGCGGTTGCTGCCGAAATCGGTGGCAACGCGGTTGTTGTTCCAGCCAACCTTTCGGATAAAGAATCGGTCGATGGCCTGATCAAGAATGCCGAGGAAGCCCTTGGCGGTCAGCTTGATATTCTGGTCAACAATGCCGGGATTACCCGTGATCAGCTTGCCATGCGTCTTAAGGACGAAGACTGGCAGGCGGTTCTCGATGTGAACTTGACCTCTGCCTTCAAGCTTGCGCGCAATTCGCTGCGCGGCATGATGAAGCGCCGCCACGGCCGTATTATCAACATCACCTCGATCGTTGGTGTGACCGGTAACCCGGGCCAGACCAACTATGCCGCTGCCAAGGCCGGGATGATCGGTTGGTCAAAATCGCTGGCGCAAGAGGTTGCGGCGCGCGGAATTACGGTTAACTGTGTGGCACCGGGCTTTATTACCACGGCCATGACCGAAGAACTCGGAGATGCCCAGAAAGAAAAGCTTTTGGGCGGTATTCCGGCAGGTCGCATGGGCGACAGCAAAGAGATCGCAGCAGCGGTTCTGTATCTTGCAAGTGACGAAGCAGCTTATGTCACAGGACAGACCTTGCATGTGAATGGCGGAATGGCGATGATTTAACCCGTTGCGGGTTGCCTTCTTTTCTGTTTAAAAGAGGCCGCTATACCAAATATTGAAACTGGCGATTGTTCGTTGCCGGTTTCCGGTTCCCGGGAACTCCTTCAATAGGGGGATACAACGGGTACCACGTGTAAACTAACTGACAGAAAACCTATTGAAGGATTTGAGCTATGAGTGATGTCGCAGATCGCGTGAAGAAGATCGTTGTCGAGCACCTCGGTGTTGAAGAAGACAAGGTCACTGAAAACGCAAGCTTCATCGACGATCTGGGCGCAGACAGCCTGGACACCGTTGAGCTGGTTATGGCGTTTGAAGAAGAATTCGGTTGTGAAATTCCGGATGACGCGGCTGAAAAAATTCTGACCGTTAAAGACGCGATCGACTTCATCGAAAAGGCGGACAGCTAAGTTTGCTGTTAGACATGGGCGCCTAGAGGGCATCCTCAGGCGCCCTTTTCGTCTTTGCTGGATTCATAGAATAAAGGCGTAATGCGGGATGAGACGCGTAGTTGTTACCGGTATTGGTGCTGTTACTCCGCTTGCTAGCGGGGCACAGAATACTTGGCAGAAACTGCTGAACAGCCAATCCGGGATCAAAAGCATCGATACGTTTGACGTGTCGGATATCCCTGCCAAAATCGCAGGCCTCGTGCCGCGCGGTGAGGGTGACGGACTTTTCAACGCTGAAGATCATGTCTCGATCAAAGACATGAAGAAAATGGACGATTTCATCGTCTATGGGATTGCTGCTGCTGATCAGGCGATTACGGATTCTGGCTGGAAGCCGGAAACCGACGAAGATCAGGAAGCAACCGGCGTTTTGATCGGTTCGGGGATCGGTGGGTTGCCCAAGATTTCCGAGGCAACTGATCTGGTCAATAACGGCAAGACCCGTCGTGTCAGTCCGTTCTTCATTCCGTCTTGTCTGATTAACCTGGTTTCAGGTCAGGTTTCGATCAAACACGGTCTTAAAGGTCCGAACCATGCGGTGGTTACCGCCTGTTCGACCGGTGCACACGCCGTTGGCGACGCATCGCGCATGATTATGCTTGGCGATGCCGATGTCATGGTTGCGGGTGGTGCCGAAGCTGCTGTTTGCCGTCTTGGCATGGCGGGCTTTGCTGCTGCACGTGCGCTTTCGACCAGTTACAACGACACACCGACCGAAGCATCCCGTCCGTGGGATGAAGGCCGTGACGGTTTCGTCATGGGCGAAGGTGCGGGCTGTGTTGTTCTTGAAGAATACGAACACGCCAAGGCGCGTGGTGCCAAGATTTACGCCGAGGTTGCCGGTTACGGCATGTCGGGTGATGCTTATCACATCACCGCACCGGCCGAAGACGGCAATGGCGGCTTCCGTTCGATGCGCAATGCCATCCGCAATGCGGGTCTGAACCCGGAAGATGTTGATTACGTCAACGCACACGGTACCTCGACTCCGCTGGGTGATGAAATCGAACTGGGCGCGGTTAAACGCCTGTTCGGTGATCATGCCCAGAAAATGTCGATGTCTTCGACCAAATCGGCAACCGGTCACCTTCTGGGGGCGGCCGGTGCGATTGAAGCAGTGTTCTCGATCCTTGCGATCCACGAAGGCGTTGTTCCGCCGACGTTGAACCTGCGCAATCCGTCCGAGGCATGCAAAGGCATCGATCTGGTTCCGCTTGAAGCCAAACAGCGTAAAGTCAATGTCGCTCTGTCGAACTCGTTCGGCTTTGGCGGCACCAACGCATCGCTTGTTTTCAAGGCCGTTTAAACAGCAGAGCAACCCCCGGGAGCATTCCCTTGAAGCGTTTTCTGCTTTTTATTGGCTTTCTGGTCATCACCGCTGCTCTCGCCACAGGTGGGGCAGCGGTGTATGTTTATGTGCAATACACATCGCCGAGCAATTTGGCGCAGGAACGCGACATCATCATCCCGCAGGGGACCGGTGTGCGAGGTATTGCCGAGATTTTCCAACGTGAAAACATCATCACCGAGCCGCTGATCTTCCTTGCCGGGGTTCGCGTCAGTCAGCTTGACCGGTCACTACGTGCGGGGGAATACCATTTCCCGGCCCGGGTCAGCCCGAAACAGGCTGCTGAAATTCTGGCCTTTGGGGATACGGTCAAACGGTTTGTCACCATCCCCGAAGGTCTTCGTTCCGGCGAAATTGTCGATCGGATCAATCTGGTTGACGGATTAAGTGGCGAGATCGCCGATATTCCGGCCGACGGCACCTTGTTGCCGGAAACCTATCAGTTCTCGTTTGGCGATACTAAGCAAAGCATCATAGATCGCATGCGCGCGGCCCACGATGAAATGGTCAAACAGCTTTGGCCGGGCCGTCAGGAAGGATTGCCGTTCGACACCATCGAAGAGGCGGTTATTCTGGCCTCCATCGTTGAACGCGAAACCGGTGTTGCTGGCGAACGGGCACGGGTTGCCGGCGTGTTCATCAATCGCCTGCGACGCGATATGCGCCTGCAGTCTGATCCGACAGTTGCCTATGCGCTTAGCCCGGACAAGCGTCTTGAACGTCCACTGACGCGCAAGGACTGGCGTTTTGAGAGCCCCTATAACACCTATGTCATCAGCGGCCTGCCGCCCGGACCGATCACCAATCCGGGGCGCGATGCGTTCTATGCCGTCCTGCATCCGGCAGCGACCGAAGATCTGTACTTCGTTGCAGACGGGACGGGTGGGCATGCCTTTGCCAGAACCCTTGATGAGCATAATCGCAACGTTGCCAAGTGGCGGCGCATCCGTGACGGGCAGTGATCACGCCAAAGAGTTTGGACCAAAAGATAAAGGCGGCATCAATCCGATGCCGCCTTTTTGCTTCCTAGTGTTCGCCGTGGCTATCGGGCGATGATGTTTTCTTCGGGATCCGGGATGCCGCAAGATCCATCAACCATTGCGGTGTCATCTTAAGCATTCCGATGATCAGGTTCATTTGCCACGGGAAGGCGATCATGCCCTTGTTGCGTTCAAGGCCCCGCACGATCTTCTTTGCGGCCTTGTCGGCCTGCATGAAGAATGGCATCGGAAAATCATTGGCATCGGTGATGCGGCTTTTAACAAAGCCCGGGCAGATGACATTGACCTTCACACCATCGGGCGCCAATGCACCACGCAACCCTTCTCCGTAAACCCGGACAGCCGCCTTGCTGGCGCAATAGGCCGGGGCAGAGGGCAATCCGCGCCAGGATGCCTGGGAGGCGACTAATGCGACCTGACCGCGTCTGCGCGCGCGCATGACCTTGATCGCCGGATCAATCGTGTTCAGGACACCGGCAACATTGGTCGCAAAGATATCGCGAACCTGTTCGGGGCTTTCGCCAAGGCCACCGGTACCGGCCGAAATGCCGGCATTGGCAATAACGAGGCTGAGCTGCGCAATTTCATCGCAATGGGTGACGTAGGCTTCCATGGTTTCGCGGGACGTCACATCGAGAACATCGGCATAAACATTGGCCCCGGCGGCGCGACAATCATTTTCCACCAGTTGCAAGCGCGTTTGATTGCGACCGCTGATAAAAAGGGTCACGCCGGTGCGCGCGAAATGGCGGGCAAGGGCGGCGCCAATACCCGAACTGGCACCGGTGATCAGAATGGCATCGTACTGAAAGGACATTGTTGCTCGTACTGGGTTTTGAAATAAGGAAATTGATTTTTGCGGAACATGCTGCAGCAATAGGGCAGCATTATGAAATACGGCTTATGTTTACCATATTGTCGTTATCGCGTGATGATCGGTGTTCACCCTTGGCGGGACACGGGCCAATGGTTATAAACGCCCAAACACAAAAGTGAACTGGATGAAAAGATGACCGTTTCAAGCATGACCGGATTTGCGCGCGTTGATGGCGCGGCCGATGGTTTCGGCTGGACCTGGGAACTGCGCAGCGTCAATGGCAAGGGGCTTGATGTTCGCTTGCGTCTGAATGGCGGGTTTGAGCGTCTTGAAGCCAAGGTGCGCGAAGCGGTTTCCAAGCGGTTCAAGCGCGGCAATATGGGCGTGACCCTGAATGTTACACGTTCCGGCGATAGCAATGCCTATTCAGTGAACCGGGAACTGCTTTCCGAACTGGTCCAGATCGCCGAGGAGTTTGACAATACCAGCAGCCTGTCGGCAGGCACCATTGCAGATCTTATGAATGTGCGCGGTGTGCTTGAGGCCTATGAGCCACAGGAAGACGAAGCAACCCGGGACGCCAATGATGCCGCCGTGCTGGCAAGCCTGAATGATGCGATTGATCAGATGGCCGCCCACCGGGCAGAGGAAGGCGAAAAACTTGACGCCATGCTGCGCGGCCATGTCGATAATATCGAGGCGACTGTTACACGTGCTGAAAACTGCGAATCAGCGCGTGCCGACGCCATCAAGGATCGTCTGAAACGCCAGGTCGAAGAATTGATGGATGCGGGCAAGTTCGACCCCGAACGCCTGCATCAGGAAGCGGCCATTTTGGCGACCAAGGCCGACATCCGCGAAGAGATTGATCGTCTGAAGGCCCATATAAGTGCAGCACGTGATATGTTGACCAAGGGTGGCGCAATCGGGCGTAAGCTTGACTTCCTGTGCCAGGAGTTCAATCGCGAGGCCAATACGCTGTGCTCAAAGGCCAATGATATTGAACTGACCAATTGCGGTATGGAGCTTAAAGTGATCATTGATCAGCTCCGCGAGCAGGTTCAGAACGTCGAATAAGCGGCAGGGAAGGAAACATCATGATCGATCCGCATAACCGCCGCGGCGTGATGCTGGTGTTCTGTGCGCCGTCCGGTGCCGGGAAAACGACCATCACCCGTCAGTTGCTTGAAAACGATGACAAGATTTCCTTGTCTGTGTCGGCAACAACGCGTGCGGCCCGCCCCGGTGAAGAAGAAGGTACCCACTACTTCTTCAAATCGGTTGATGAATTCAAACATATGATTGCTGATGACGAACTGCTGGAATGGGCAGAGGTGTTTGGCAACTACTATGGCACGCCGATTGGGCCGGTTGAAAAGGCGCTGTCGGAAGGTCGCGATGTGTTGTTTGACATTGACTGGCAGGGTGCCCGCCAACTGCGCGACAAGGGCGGTGATGACGTTGTATCGGTCTTTATCCTGCCGCCGTCATCGGGTGAATTGGAGCGCCGCCTGCGTGATCGCGGACAGGACGCCGATGACGTGATTATGAAACGCATGGCCAAGGCCGGTGCCGAGATCAGCCATTGGGAAGAATTTGACTATGTGCTGATCAATGATGATCTCGATCGCTGCATCGCTGACGTTCAACACATTATCGGTGCCGAACGGATCAAGCGAGAACGCCAGACAGGCTTGCCGGGCTTTGTCAAAAAGCTTCTGACAGACTGATACGAGATAGAAAAATGGCCGCTTTACGAAGCGGCCATTTCATCATGAACCTGTGTCAGGCGGACAAAGTCCGCAACACTAAGCTCCTCGGCCCGGACGGTTTCGGTAATCCCTGCCTTCGCAAGCAATTCACCCACATTGATGTTCAGGGTCTTGAGGCTTGCGCGCAGCATCTTGCGACGTTGACCAAATGCGGCCTGGGTAATTTTTGCAAGACTATCCAAATTGATGTCTGTGCCACGGTCCGCCTTGGGGCGGAGTTGCACGACGGCCGAGGTCACCTTCGGCGGTGGGGTAAAAGCACTGCGGTGAACATCAAACAGGATATCGCAGTCACACAGATACTGACACAGGACCGACAGGCGCCCATAAGCCTTTGTCTTCGGGCGGGCGACGACACGTTCGGCCACTTCCTTTTGAAACATCAAGGTCAGGCTTGCGAACTGATCAATCTGCATCAGCCAACCCAGCAATAGCTGAGTACCGACATTATAGGGCAGGTTGGCGACGATCTTGCGCGGGGCCGGGCCCAATGTTGTGACATCGACCTCAAGCGCATCGCCATCAATGACGTGCAGCGCACCGGGGTAATGATTGCTGATCTGCTCCAGAACCGGTTGGCAGCGCGGGTCGCGCTCGATCACGGTCAGGTTCTTTGCACCGTTAAACAGCAACGCACGCGTCAGGCCGCCGGGCCCCGGACCGATTTCAATCACGGTGGCATCATCAAGCGGTGCGGCCGCACGGGCAATGCGCCCGGTCAGGTTCAAATCAAACAGGAAGTTCTGGCCGAATTTCTTTTGCGCGGAAAGATCATGAGTTGCGATCACTTCGCGCAGCGGCGGAAGGCCATCATTGGCAAGCTTGCCAGTATTGTCGTTGTCTTCTGACACGTCGGTCAGACTCCTGTCGCAAGGCGTGTTGTCGCCATTTCTGCTGCCATCTTCAGGGCTGCAATCAGGCTATCAGGGCGCGCGATGCCTTTGCCGGCAATATCAAGTGCTGTGCCATGATCGGGCGATGTTCTGATAAATGGCAATCCGAGTGTGACATTCACACCACCATGGAAATCAAGCGTCTTGACCGGTATCAGGGCTTGATCGTGATAGGGGCAGAGCGCCACATCGTAATTGGCGCGTGCCTCTTCATGGAACATTGTGTCGGCCGGCAAGGGGCCGATAACATCTACACCTTCATCACGCAGTTGTTTGACGGCCGGGGCCATGATGGCCTTTTCTTCGGTACCCATCGTGCCATCTTCGCCCGCATGCGGGTTCAGCCCGGCAATGGCAAGGCGCGGCTTGGCGATCCCGAAGGCATTTTGCAGGGACTTATGCGTGATCCGGCAACGCTCGACAATCAGCTCAGTTGTCAGCTGTGTCGGGACATCCTTGAGCGGGATATGGATGGTTAGCGGCACGACGCGCAGTTTGCTGTTGGCCAGCATCATCACCGGGATTGTGCCCGGTCCTGCGAGCTCTGCCAGAAACTCCGTATGGCCGGGATGGCGGAAGCCTGCTTCATACAATGCGCTTTTCTGGATCGGGTTGGTGACGACGGTACTTGCCTTACCCGTGGTCGCCAGCTCGACGGCCTTTGTGATGCTTTCAATCACGACGCTTGCGGTTTTGGGCGATGCTACACCAGGAACGACTTCGGCTGCGCTATCTGGAATTTCCAGAACCGGCAGGGCATCCTTAAAAACGGACGTGGCTTCGTCGATTGTGTTGATCACGCGTACAGGAACATCAGTACCGCTTAGAGCGATTGCTTGAGTTATCATGCTGACAGGCGAGATCAGGCAAAATGGTGCAAGCTCATCGTGCGTACGACGCAGCCATGCCTTGATGGCAAGCTCGGGGCCAATGCCGCCGGGCTCGCCGATCGTCAATGCGATGGAGGCGCGTTCTGTCATCTTGCTATCGGGGTCCTGTCGGCCGGATCAGATCCGGATATCAATAAATGCCTGACGGCGCAGTTCACGAAGTTTGCGGCGTGCCAGAATATCAAGACGTTCCAACCGCAGACGGTTTTCAATGTCCTGACGGCTAGGCAGGTTGCTTTCTTCAGTAATGTTACAAATCATGACCATCAGTGCACCGCCATCAACCTGAATAATGTTGGACGGTGTTCCTTCATCAAGATTGGTGACAGCTTGCCGGATCGGCCCAGAAAGTTCGCCGGGCGAAATGCCTTCCATCTTGCCGCTCAGATCAGATCCAAGGTCGACAGCGACATTCGCCATGGCGTCACAGCTATTTACCGTTTCACGGGTGTTTTGCAGGACTGCGATTTTGGCGTCAATCTGGTCTTGGGGCATGTCACCGCTAATCGGGACAAACAGTTGATAAAGGTCCAGCCTGGTGTCGGTAACAGCATCGGTGTCACCAACGCGACGGTCCAGTAGTTTGACGATGTAATACCCGCGGACGGTTTGGACTGGCGCACTTATGTCACCGGCTTGCAGCTGGTTGACCGCCTGCTGCAAGTCAGCCGACATTTCACCGGCAAAAAGCCAACCAAGGTCGCCACCATTGGCAGCACTCGCGCTGGCTGAGAACTGTCGCGCCATCCCCGCGAAATCCGCACCCTTGCTCAGGGCATTACGGATTTCCTGCGCGGTTTGGTAAACGCGCGTGCTGTCCTGCGGGTTGTCGACAGGCAGGAAAATTTCCTGAACCCGGTTGCGCGGCTTGTTCTGGTTGCTGATGATGCGTTCAAGCGTATCGTCGATCTCGGCTTCGGAAATCTGAACTTCACCGCGCATACTGCCAAGAACTTTTTGCCAGGCGACCTGCGGGCGGATCTGATTTTCAATCGTTCCGGATGCGATTTGCCGTTGCGACAGATACCTGTCGAGCATCCCGTCCGGAAGGCCGGCATTTTGCTCGATCATTGACTTGCCGCGCGCGATGTCTTCATCGGTGACTTCGATGCCACGACGTTCGGCTTCCTGGAGTTGCAGCTTTTCATTGATCAGTTGCTGCAAAATCTGCGGCGCCATTTCATTGCTGCGCTGAGGTGTCATCTCGATGTTGGAGGACACGGCAACAAGTTTGATGCGTTCAACCAGATCTATGACTGAAATCGGATCATCATTAACCACAGCCGCAACGCCAACGGGCGACTGTGCTCGAACCGTTGCTGTCATCATAAATAGTGTGACAACAATCATCAAAGCCCAGCATTTAAAGTAAGTCGAAATCGAAAGTTTGGAAACCATTGTTACTCGATTCTTCCAGGTGAATATGCAAACTCGCCCAATGTCTTAAAGACCAGACGGAAAAGGAATTCGTCAGATTCACCTAAGTCTTGATCGCGATAGAAGGTCCGGCGGACACGACCATCAAAGATGAAGCATTCATCTTCATAAACGAAACCGATGCCATATTCCAAGGGATCGGACTGATCGATGTCGTATCGCCCATAACCATGGCCAGACCAGTACTGATTGAACTTGCGTTCCGCTCGGAAGTAAATTTCTTCACGCTCATCGAACTCTTCGCTACCAGCATCGTCAGTAAAGTGGACATAGGTTGTGTTAAATCGCAAAGTATCGACTGATCCTGCAGTCGCGGTGATCTGGTTTCGACGAGCGGAAAAATCGTCTTTTGAAAGACGGTAGCGGTATGTCAGATCAATATATTGGTTCGGGGCGACAGTCACTCGGCCAACATAATCTGAAAGATGCTCATCTAGTCCAGAGCCTCGGGCAAAAGTATCATTTTCATTTGCGCGGTAGCTTTGGCCAAACATCGCGCTGGTATAGCCTCCTTGGGGACCGTAGATACCCCACTCAAGGCCATAACTTGCCCTGAAACCGTCCTCTGCACGATCTAGGCCGCCAAACCTGTCATGGGAGAACAGGTTGATATCGTCCAGTTCAAACGACTGCGAGTCCTCATTCGGAATCTCATCAGGATTGCCACCGTTCGGAGACCAAGCCGCCATGGCGATTGGAGTAATGACCTGTTGGTAGCTGCCTTGGCTGCTTACGAACGGCATTTGCCAATCAATCGCAGCCAATGGCAGCAGGCGTCCCGTGTATCCACTGTAGTTTTCACTGTTAGTGCGAGATACGTCTGAGACGAGGTAGTTGTCACTTCGGACGGAGAGACTAAGTTTGGCGACATCACCCATTGTGCCGACGTGTGGGAGCTCCCAACCGGCTTTGGCAGACACACGATGCGAATTCGTGCCCTCGTTGCGGGTTAAGGAGAGGCCATCTAAGTCCAAGGTTGTTATGCTACCGTATTTTGCTGGCGCGGATTGTCCGTGAAACTGCAGATGCGGCAAAACAATGGGGGTCGTGTCGCGGTCATCATCACTCTTTAAGCCTTGGAAGTAGTATGCATCAGCGCGCGTGTAGCTGGCGCCGCGAAACCCCTCGGTAAATAGGTTCGAGGTCAGGACAGAAGGTGAGCCAAAACCATACCGTGAGAGATATGTTTTTTCTGAGGCTTGTTCGGCGTCAAAGCCCCAACGCCACGTCGGATCGATGTCAAACCGTCCTGCAGCGTCGATGTGGCCTTGCCAACTATCTTCGTTGTCGTTGGTTGCACTGCCAACAACACTCATTTCACCACGGTCAAAGCGCTGCCGATATTCGGTCGCAAGCAAAGGTCCTTCATCAGTAGTATATGTCGGCGTGAAGGTCATATCCTTGCTTTTGTCTATTGCCCAGTAATAAGGCTGGCTAAAGTAGCTACCGACATGAGAGGTGCTGCCAAAGGATGGCGCAAGCAAGCCGGACTGGCGCTTCACAGTCGGATCTGGATGTTGAAAATAAGGCGTGTAAAGTACCGGAATGCCGGCAACTTCCAGACGGGCATCTTCGTATTCCACAGTTTTACTGTTTGAATCATGCAGGACGCGGGCAGCACGAATGCGCCAAAGCGGTATCGAACTACTGCCATTATCTTCGCAGACTTTGCAGGGGGAGTACACGGCTTTGGCAATCTCGGTAAAGTTCCCGCCACTGCGACGAGCACCAGCGCCTGCAATCCGGGTGTTCTCATCCAACAGGACGTAAATATCCTGAACGATTCCTTCCTTGAAATCGCCGCTCAGTTCGACGTAGCTAGCGAAGGTGACTTCGCCGGTCGGTTCAGTGATACTGACATTTCCCGAAGCCGTGAGAACATCCTGTGATCGGTCATAGCTTACCGTATCAGCAAGCAATATACGCCCTTCTCGGGAAATTTCGACATTTCCACGTGCCGTGACGGTTTGCAGTTCCTGATTGTAATCGACCTCGTCGGCACTGAACAAAATGGCAGGTTCCGGCTGAGGAACTTCTGAGCCTGCTGTTTGTGCCGTGGCTGAATGCAAACTCGCAAGACAGCCACCAACGAAGATCCCACAGCCCAGAATGGTGCTGGTCACAAGTCTTTTTATCATTCCCCCCGCCATGACCATAGGCTAGCCATCCTCAAGATGTAGCAATGTGGTAACCCCGAGCAACAGAGAAATTCCAGCTGGAGCCCACGCCGACAAAATCGGTGGAATTCCGCCGGAAACGCCCAAAGCTGAAATCACGTCTGTGCAAAAATATAGAATGAAGCCAGATGTAACACCCCCACCGATAACAAGGGATGCGCGTCGACGTCGAGAAAATTTAAGGCAAAATGCAGCCGCAATCAAAACCATGGCGCATAACAGTAAAGGTCTCGACAACAGGCTATGAAAATGGATGCGGTGACGTGTGGCATTAAAACCAGCACGTTCAAGAAGTGTGATGAAGGGCTTCAAGTCCCAGAATGACATGGTCTCCGGTGACGCGAAGCTGTCTTGTATCTTGCGCGTCGTCAGATTGGTGGGCAGCATTATTTCTTCTGCAAACGTGCTGGCCTGTCCGGGGACGAAGGTCCATGAGTCATAGAAACGCCAAGTTCCCGGTTCGAGAACTGCCCGACCGGCATCGATCCGCATCGTGAAATCATCCGCATCTTCAAAACGGAAGATTGTGACGTTTCGCAGATCAAGTTCGTCGCCCTGCTGGTTGCTGACCGATCGCGCAAAAATAACAGCCTGACCATCCTGCGTGCCTTGCCGCAACCAGAGGCCGCTTGAGGACAGGTTCATGACACTTGCATTGTTCTGTAAATAGCGTGCTTCAAGCGTCTCGTACTTCTGAAGCAGGATTGAGGACAACGGATTGAGTGCGCCTACCTGAAGGCTGCCCAGAACGAGGGCGCATAAGATAGGTGGTAGCATGAATTGCCAAGCAGAGACACCTGCCGCGCGCGTCACTACAAGCTCCTGATTTCCAGTCAGTTTCCAGAATGAAAACATCGACCCGAACAGGACAGCGAAAGGCAGGACTTTCTCCGTCATGAACGGAATACGGCTGGCGGCCATTTGCAAGACAATGCTCACCGTGGCGTCCGGTTTATTGCCTGCACGACGAAGGAGCTCAATAGTGTCACCGATCAGGATCAGACCAATCAGGAGTGCAAGAATAGACAGGATCGAAATCAGGACATGCTTGCCAAAATACCATGTCAGAAGCGGTGAAATTCTCATGCTTCCGCCTCTTGGTTTATTGCGCGCCTTGCCTTGATAACCGGACCACGGAAAGTCCAGTAAAGCCCCAAGGAAATTGGTATCATTGCATTCATATACATCAATGGCACAAGCGACGGATTTTTGGCAGCAAGGTTTTTCATCGCAATCCCGGCTGCCTGAAAAACCACCATGACACCAATTGCGAGCAACAACCTACCGGTCTGACCACGTCTGGAGAAGCTGCTGGATACAAGTACAGCCAATGCAATACTGGCAAACGCAACGGCATTCAGTGGCGAAATCAGGCGGTCATGCCCTTCTGCCCGAAAAGCATTAAGGTCTCTCTCCATTATGTTCGGGGGCATGGCCGTTAGAAGGTTATACACACTGCGCTCGCGGGCTTCCTGATAACGCAGTCCTTCTTCCGCAGAACCTTGCGCAATATCAACCGCATAGCGATCGAAATAAAGAATCGACATGGTGCCATCCTCGGCATTGACTTCTTGGCGGTTGCCATCGAGCAGTACAATACGTGGACCCTCGTCAGTCCTCAGCAAAGCGCCATGTTTGGCCATCATGGTCGTTTGGGCATCGGGCTCACGTGCGTCATGCACCAGAATGCCCAGCAATTCGTTATCGCGACCGACCTCGCGAACGTAAATGGTCAGGCCGTCAATGTCGGTGAAGCTGCCTTCCTGCAACAGCACCGATGAGAAATCATTGCGGATCGAGAATTGCAGTTCCTTGAACTGTGTGTAGCTGTAGGGAAGGTAAAACAGTGTCAGGAAATAGCAGACTGCCGTCGACAGAAGTGCGACAATCAGTGCCGGCTTGGCGAGTGCCCACTGGCTCAACCCCGCCGAGCGCATGACGATGAGTTCGCGGTCCTGGATCAGTTTGTTGTAGGTAAAGACAATAACGAAAAACAGGGCGATCGGAATAATGATCGTCAGAAAGCTTGGCAGCAGCAGGGATGTCAGCTGCAAAAAGACCGAGATCGACAAGCCCCGATTCACAATCATTTCAACAAAGCGCAAGCTTTGTGAAAGCCAGATCACACACAGAAGCCCCAGTGTGACAAAGACCATCATGATCAATTGCTGTTTGAGCATATATCGGGTTAAGCGATTCATTGGGCGGATTATAGAGAAGCAATCAAAAACCGAAACAGGAAATTGTCGTCAAACCCGTTCAAATCTTGCGGGATTTCCGAATGTTGGTCGGTCGACGTGGTTAAGATCGGATGGGTTGAATAGGTGCACTAAAAAAGTCGCACCACCGTTCTGCATTTGCGGAGATGGTGCGACGTTGTGATGGTTAAAAAGCGCGGCAAAATTATGACTGCGGTTAAAGCAATTCCGTTTCCGTACAATTCCTGATCTGTGCCGCCATGAAAGCAGCCTCTGGCAGGAGTTGAGTGAAAAAGAACATACAGCTTTTTTTCTTTGCCTTGCGCAGGTCTTCTGGTGTTTCGGTGTCGTTCAGAGCGCCAAGAGAGCGCAGCATCAGCCATCCGGAAATGCACAGGGCAGCCTGACGCAAATATGGTGTGGCAAGCACTTGTGCCATATCAGCATCCGCAGCACAGCGTTCCAACACGCACTCCGTTGAATTTTCGAGATCGACGATTGCGTGATCCAGTTCACGGCGTGCCTTGGCGAGGTCGCTTGTTTCATCGATATCTTTCAGGCTGCGGATCGCCTCCTTGATATCTGCAAGCATTGCCGTCAGCGCAGTCGCCTTATCCCTAAGCACCTTGCGTCCGATGAAATCAAGCGCCTGAATGCCGTTGGTGCCCTCATAGATCGGGGCAATACGGGCGTCGCGAAGGTGCTGGGCTGCCCCGGTTTCCTCGATAAAGCCCATGCCGCCGTGGATCTGCACACCAAGCGATGCATTGTCGACGCCAATATCCGTTGCCCAACCTTTGACCAGCGGAATCAAAAGGTCGGCACGCGCCTGTGCTGCCGCACGATCCTGTTTGTCAGAAAGATGGTGAGCAAGATCAAGCTGCGCGGCGGTATAAAGCGAAAGTGCGCGCGCGGCATCGGTCGAGGACCTTATGCGCATCAACATGCGCTGTACATCGCCGTGGACTGCGATCGGCGCCTCTTCGCCGGTTTTGGCATCCCGTCCCTGTTTGCGCGTGTTGGCATAATCAAGCGCCTGCTGATAGGAGCGTTCGGAAATGGCGACACCCTGTTGGCCAACGGCAAGCCTTGCGTTGTTCATCATGGTGAACATATAGGCCAGTCCCTTGCCTTCTTCGCCAACCAAAAAGCCGGTCGCACCGCCTTTGTCGCCAAACTGCAGAACCGCCGTCGGGCTGCCATGAATGCCAAGCTTGTGTTCAAGCGACACACAGGTGACGTCGTTGCGTGCGCCGATTTTACCACTGTCCGAGACCAGATATTTGGGAACGATAAACAGTGAAATGCCTTTGACACCGGCCGGGGCATCGGGCGTTCGGGCCAGAACAAGATGCACGATGTTCTCGGTCATCTCGTGATCGCCATAGGTAATGAAGATCTTTTGGCCGGAAATTTTGTAGCTGCCATCCTCTTGCAAAACGGCTGTACTGCGCACTTTCGAAAGGTCCGATCCGGCTTGTGGTTCGGTCAGGTTCATGGTGCCAGTCCATTCACCTGATATCATGCGCGAAAGATACAGTTCACGCTGTTGGTCCGATCCATGGGCAATAAGGGCCTCAATCGCGCCGGATGTCAGCATCGGGCAAAGCGCAAACGCCATGTTTGCCGCCTGCCACATTTCGGCAACTGCAGCGCTAAGCAATATTGGCAAGCCCATGCCGCCCTCGCTTTCCGGCGCGGATATGCCTTGCCAACCGCCTTCACAGAATTGCGCATAGGCCTCGTTCCAGCCTGTCGGTGTGCGAACAGTACCGTCCTCAAGAATTTTTGCGCCTTCCTTGTCGCCAACACGATTGAGCGGGGAGAGGACGGAGGCAGCAAATTTCCCTGCTTCTTCAAGGATTGCGTCAACCAGATCCGCACTGGTTTCACCATAGGGTGGCAGGTTGGAAACCGTATCCAGACCAATCACGTCATGGATCAGAAAACGGATATCTGAAATGGGGGGCGTAAAGTCGCTCATGAAAAAAGACGTCTCCCTGAAATGTGAGCCGCCCGCTCGGAACAGTCGGCTTTTTGCCAACCTTGTTTTATTGCCTCGTAGCATAACGACCCGATCCCGCAAGATCGAGTCTGATTCGTGCAGTCGGGCGACAGGACGCATTCAACATTGGTTTAAGTCACGCTTTGTGGCTTTCACACTGGCGAAATGACAAAAGACTACCGATATGTTCCCAAGACCCAAGTTCGATGCCTTAAACAGGTAAAAGTTGCGTGATCTGGTATCTATTATTTGCCAAGGGGTCGCCAATCGAAAAAAGGCAGGCTAGACTTGTCATTGTTCAAGGCCACTTGATGTTCAATATGCATTTGGTCAAAAAAATCGAAGGACAGGAGCAAGCTGTTGCTGCGTAAAGGAATATTGCCAATTTTGTTTGCGGTGGTGATTTCGTTCGCCGGGACAAGACTGGTGGCCTGTGCCGGACCGGCATGGCCAAGCGATGAAGAACGCAGATTTCTGGACGCTTACCGCACCAGTGTGACCGCTGGCGCGAGCGAAGAACAGTTTGCCCATGCCGACAAGCTTTATGTCGAAGCACTTCAGGTCCTGTCGGAAACCTATGTCGAGCAAATTGATCGCGTGGCGTTTGTTGATAACAGCATTGCGATGTTGGGCGACCTTGAAACCGATGACACATCGCCGATCGGTGTGGTTGGTGCAGTGCTTGATGACAGTCTGCATGACCTTGATCCGCACAGCGCGTATATGACCGACGATATGTTCCGCCGCCTGCAGGAAAGTACAGAAGGCAGCTTTGCCGGTGTCGGGATCGTCATTGCCCTTGATGATGAAAAGCGCATCAGGATTGTCTCTCCGATTGATGACACGCCCGCCGCACGCGCCGGTTTGCGTCCGGATGACCGGATTACCCACATTGATGGCTACCAGATGGTCGGCGAACCGATTTCAGAGGCGGTGCGTCGCATGCGTGGCCGTGTCGGGGATCCCGTGACCCTTACCATCCAGCGTGTCGAAGACAGTTTTGATGTCACGGTGAAGCGCGCCCGGATTGAGGTGCCCTCTGTCACGGCAAGCATCATTGATCAGGATATCGGTTATATCCGGGTGTCGCGATTTGATGCGACCACACTCGACCAGACGCAGGAATATTTGCAGGAACTCGAAGACCGCATCGCATCACCACGCGGCATTATTGTCGATTTGCGCCGTAATCCGGGTGGGCTTCTCGACAGTGCGGCAGATATCGCCGATCAGTTCCTGACAGAAGGTCTGATCGTTGCCACAGAAGGACGTGGGGAGCGCAAACTGAGGAGCTACGAAGCCGACCGATCCGATTTCTTTGAGAAAGTGCCAATGGCAATCCTGCTTGATCGTGGCTCGGCATCCGGTGCAGAGCTGATGGCAGCGGCCCTTCGTGAAAACGGTCGTGGCATCATCATCGGGGAGCGGTCCTTTGGCAAAGGTTCGATGCAGCGCATCATGCCGCTGACGTCTGGCGGTGGGCTTAAAATCACCACCGGTTACTACACAACACCGGAAAACCACATTGTGCAGGGTCATGGTGTGATCCCGGATATCGAAATTTCGCTGGCGGATGCCGAGGAATTCGAACGCGAGATTGATTTGGAACACGCACTGCCTTCGCGCCGTCGTGATCCACGTCAGTCATTGGCAACCCTTGAGGCCACCAGCTGCGAACAGGATATCGAGATCGAACGCCTCGGCAAATCGAGCCGCGAGAACCTTGAGGAAAATCTGGCAGAGAGCGAAGGTGAGAAACCCCTTCGCGATTCCGTTCTTGAATGTGCGGTGGGCTATTTCGATAAAGGCCCGCTGGCAAATTATCGCAATCAGATGGAGCCGCTGCTGCGCGCAGGTCTCTGATCTGTATCGCCTGATATGGCATCAAAAAAGCGCGACCTTAACGGGTCGCGCTTTTTGTTTTGTCGGTCTGATTCTATGCGGCAGTTTAACCGCGTGCAAGCAGATCAATCAGGCTCGAGGTATCCCAACGGTTGCCGCCGCGTTCCTGCACCTGGGCATAGAACTGGTCAACCAGGGCCGTGACCGGCAAACGGGCACCATTGCGTTTGGATTCTTCAAGGCAGATGCCCAAATCCTTGCGCATCCAGTCAACCGCAAAGCCGAAATCAAACTTGTTTTCGACCATGGTGCTGCCGCGGTTTTCCATCTGCCAACTGCCAGCCGCACCCTTGGAAATTACATCAAGGACTTTTTCCATATCAAGGCCGGCCTTAACACCGAAATTGACACCTTCGGAAAGGCCCTGAACCAGACCGGCGATGCAGATCTGGTTGACCATTTTGGTCAGTTGTCCAGAACCGCTTTCACCCATCAGCTTGCAGGACTTGGCAAAGGCATCAATGACCGGGGCCGCGCGATCAAACGCATCCTGATCGCCGCCACACATGACGGTCAGAACGCCATTCTCGGCACCAGCCTGACCACCGGAAACCGGGGCATCGATGAACGAAATTCCCATATCCTTCGCCGCAGCATAAAGTTCGCGCGCGACATCGGCCGATGCGGTGGTGTTGTCGATCAGGACAGATCCCGTGTCCATACCGGCAAACATGCCGCCGTCGCCCAGCATAACGCTGCGCAGATCGTCGTCATTGCCGACACAGGAAAATACGAATTCCGCACCCTTTGCCGCCTCGGCCGGGGTGGGGGCGGACGATCCGCCAAACTCGGACACCCATTTTTCTGCTTTGGCTGCAGTACGGTTGTAAACGGTAACGTCGTGACCTGCTTTTTGCAGGTGACCGGCCATCGGATATCCCATGACACCCAGACCGATAAATGCACATATTGCCATTGTTTGCCTCCCGAAGGTTTATATGCCTCCAGTAAAGGTTGCAGCGTGGGCAATGTCAATGAACGCAAATGTTACCGCGACAATGTTTTCACCATCCGGAAGACCAGAGACTAGGCAATCTCGTCAATCCTCATCAAGTTCTTCGGCAACGCTGTGAATGATCCGGCGGTCATATACAAGGATTTCCGGCCGTTTTCCGGGGTATTCAAACTGCGACAGATAGAACCGGATGGCGTTGATGCGCGCACGTTTCTTGTCATCTGACTTCACGATCACCCACGGGCTGTCGGTGGTGGAGGTATGGAAGAACATGTCGCGTTTGGCCTCGGTATAGGAATCCCAAAGGTTCTGGGAGGCCAGATCAACCGGGCTCAGTTTCCATTGTTTAAGCGGATCGCTTTGACGCTGCTTGAAGCGTCGTGCCTGTTCTTTTTTGCTGACCGAGAAATAGAACTTGGTCATGTGGATGCCTGATCGGATCAACATGCGTTCAAGTTCGGGGACGGATTGCAAAAACTCGCTGACGTCAAACATGCTGCAAAAGCCCATCACCCGTTCGACCATCGCACGGTTGTACCAGGACCGGTCAAACAGGGCGATCTCGCCGCCGCTGGGCAGATGTTCGATATAGCGTTGGAAATACCATTGCGTCAGTTCGCGGTCGTTGGGTTTGCCAAGGGCGACGATCCGCGCACCACGCGGATTAAGATGTTCTGTAAAACGTTTGATCGTGCCGCCCTTGCCAGCGGCGTCGCGCCCTTCAAAAATGATCAGTGATTTGAGGTTTTCCGCTTTGATCCAGTTTTGCAGCTTCAAAAGCTCGATATGAAGCGGGGCAATCAGTTCCAGATATTGCTTGCCCTGCATCTTCTTTGCCCGTGCCTTCGGATTAAGGTCGATGTCGGGTGGAAGCTGATCTTCCGGAATGTTGCGCAGGTTCTGGCTGGTTGTTTTATTCGGGCCAGAAGGATGATCGTCAATCCGGTCCATGGTCAGGTTTTCGGAGTCCAGCAAGAAGTGGTCCTTTGCCTCAGTATCAAGTTTTGAAAGCGCATCGGTACGGTTGGCCGCAGATCGGCTTTTACCCGTGCGCCGTGTTGCGTCACCGAGCACGTCATTGCTGTCCTGCTTGGTTGTTTTCACGGTTTTCTTTGACGTTTTCTTTTCCGAGGTCATGCGCCCGATTCCGCCGGTTGTGGTCAGATGTAACCATAACTTTGCGGGATTATTGAAATCATCGCAATGCAATGGATCAAATTACGACCTGTTGCGCGATCTATGAACGTGACGCACGAAAAAGCCTGGTCAATGTGAGGGCATTGACCAGGCCAAGGATGGGTTGTGCGGTGGCACGAAGGGTGGATCTGTCTTGCGCGGTGTTCCGTGGGGGCGGGTTACGGCAGGACAGATCCCTTGCAGGGTTATCGCAGCGGGAAAGACTGCCGGTATTCTTCTTCAGCCTGGGCACGGGTGATCCCGATGTCCGCAAGCTGCTGATCTGACATTCTGAGCAACATCCGGCGTTCTTCACGAACCGCAAGCAACCGTGCAAAGCGGTTTGAAAGATCATTGAGGCGGCTAACAAGGGTGGTGATGAACGTACGGATACTTGCTTTGGGCGGGCGCTCCACGGCAGACGGAGCAGGGCTAAGTGAATAAGCCATCATTCTCTCCATGAGTTAATATTGCTAATGCAATGTTTGCTGTTGAAGCCATATTGCGTCTATATTTCGAGCGCGACAAACGAGTATTTCTGATCAAACGGATTAGGAATTCTAATTCATGATGTTGGAGTGATATCCATGCGGCTTCCGCCTTTGCAGTCCGTGCGCGCCTTTGATGCCGCTGCCCGCCATCTGAGCTTTACCAAGGCGGCCGAGGAGTTGTTTGTCACCCAGGGCGCGATCAGCCAGCAGGTCCGCCAGCTTGAGGAATATCTTGGTTTCAAGCTGTTTCATCGGTTACCGCGTCAGATCCATCTGACCGAAGAGGGCGCGCAACTGGCCCAGGCAACCACAGCAGGCTTTTCATGCATTGCCGAGGAGATCGAACGCCTGACCGCGATTGAGGAAGCCGGTGTGGTAACGGTCAGTGTGTTGCAAAGTTTTGCGGTGAAATGGCTGGTGCCGCGTCTCGGGCATTTCCGTGATGCGTATCCTGATATCGATGTGCGCATTCATGCCGATGACCGGCTTGTCAATTTACGGACCGAGGGCATTGATCTGGCGGTTCGGTTCGGCAGCGGCAATTATCCGGGGCTGGTGTGCGAAATGTTGATGCGAGACGAGTCTTTCCCGGTTTGCAGTCCGGCCTATCTTGCCGCCAATCCCGAACTGAAAGAACCGGCCGACGTCGCCGGGCACCAATTGCTTCATGATGCCACCACCTTTATGGATCACCCGCATGCCGCCGACTGGGAGTTCTGGCTCAACGGTGTCGGTGCAGAAGGTGTCGATGTCAGTCGCGGTCTTCGATTTAACTCTGGTGATATGGTCATTCAGGCCGCTCTGATGGGGCAGGGGATTGCCATGGCGCGCACCAGTCTGGCCGCCCTTGATCTGGCGGCGGGCAATCTGGTGCGACCGTTTGCGCAAAGCGTTGCCTCAAGCGGGGCATATTATCTGGTTTACCCGGAAGAGCACCTTCGACGGCCGCGCGTAAAGGCATTTGTAAGCTGGCTTAAAAATGAAGTGGCTGAGACCTTGCGCGAAATTGATCCCGATGAAGCGGACGCGCCTGTAGAGGACTAAGTTTAGATCAGACCAAGGTCACGTAGTTCATCGGCCATGTCATCTGGCAGGGCATCGGTGCCGCCACCCTGTTTTTCATCTGGCGGGCATTTATCATCGGGGAAATAGCGCCATCCCTGAAACGCACGGTGCGGATAGGGGCGGGTGGCGATCAATTCCTCGTCCAGCACGATGCGGCAATATTTCGTGCCTTCTTCGTTGACGTATTCTTCAAGATCAATGACCCGCTGGCGGCAGCGCACCGCCCCCTTGATCACCCAATAAATCGATCCGCCATCAAGAATCTCTGCCTTGCGTTTTGGCGTCATGCGTGTGGTGTGGAAAATGCGCCCGTGCATGGCCTGAAAATAGGTCTGCCATTCCTTCAGGCTTTCGGGGCTTTCTGTGCCGACGCTCAGTTTGATGATGTTCAAAGGCATATCAGGAGGGTTTCTTGTGCGGTGGTGTTCAATGACTGATGAGGTAGAACCCGTACGCCGAGCGGTCAATAGTGGATTATTAAAACACAAAAATAAGTGTAATATATGATATTTCACAAAAAAACTTGACCAATAAGGGGTAATCAGCCAAATTCTGGTGCAGAAAAGGTCCGATACAGGACCAAACCCGAGAGATTTACAGGCTGAGAGAACCGAATGTCCCTGCAAGTTGTCACGGCAAACCGTCTGGAAGACGGGTTGGTGGTGTTCCTGACCAGCGATGGTAACTGGAGCGAAAACATCAACGATGCCCGCATCGCTGACGGCAAAGAGGCCGCAGATGCGCTTTTGGCTGAAGCCAGTGCACCCGAACTCGATATCGTGATTGTCGGGCCTTATCTGATTGATGTCGAACAGCAGGGCGCGGATATCGTGCCGACAAAATACCGCGAAGTTCTGCGCACCAAAGGTCCGAGTGTCCGCGAAGACCTCGGCTATCAGGCGGTATAAGGAGAGCCCCATGTATCGTTATGACGATTTTGACCGCCAGCTTGTCCATGAACGGACTGAACAGTTCCGCGAACAGGTAAAACGCCGCCTTGCCGGTGACATTACCGAGGAACAGTTCCGTCCGCTGCGTCTGATGAACGGTGTGTATCTGCAGCTGCACGCCTATATGCTGCGCGTTGCCGTTCCGTACGGCACGCTGCGCGCTGATCAGCTGCGCCAGCTTGGCATGATTGCGCGGGTCTATGACAAGGGCTATGGCCATTTCACCACCCGCCAGAACATCCAGTATAACTGGCCGAAACTTGATGAAATCCCCGATGCGTTGCTCGACCTTGCGAAGGTCGAAATGCATGCGATCCAGACATCAGGCAACTGCATTCGTAACACCACGACGGACCAGTATGCAGGTGCCGCGGCCGATGAAATCGAAGATCCGCGCCCCTATTGCGAACTGATCCGTCAGTGGTCGACCTTCCATCCGGAGTTCACTTATCTGCCGCGCAAGTTCAAGATCGCCGTGACCGGATCGCCGAATGACCGTGCCGCGGTCAAGGTGCATGATATCGGTCTTCGCATGCATCAGAACGATGCAGGTGAAACCGGCTTTGAAGTCATGGTTGGCGGTGGCCTTGGTCGTACGCCGTTTGTCGGCAAGACCATCCGCGAGTTTATCGGCAAGAACGATTTGTTCTCCTATCTCGAAGCCATCCTGCGCGTTTATAACCGCTTTGGCCGTCGTGATAACAAGTACAAGGCGCGTATCAAGATCCTCGTTCATGAGGAAGGCATTGATAAAATCCGCGAGCTTGTCGAAGAGGAATGGGCCCAGATCAAGGACGGGTCGCTGCGCGTTGATGATGCGGAAATCGCCCATTACATCGAACAGTTTGCGCCGCCGGCGTTTGAAACCCTTTCTGACGACGATGCCGATTTCGAACGTCACAAGGCGGAAAACCGTCGTTTTGCCAACTGGGTGCGTTCGAACGTCATCGAACATAAACAGCCGGGTTATGCGATTGCCAACGTATCGCTGAAACCGATTGGCGGCATTCCAGGGGATGCGACCGACACCCAGATGGAACTGGTTGCCGATCTTTCGGAAAAATACAGCTTTGCCGATGTGCGTGTGACCCACGAACAGAACCTTGTTCTGCCGCATGTCAAAAAGGCCGATCTGTTCGCGGTTTGGAGCGAACTGGACAAGGCCGACCTTGGCACGGCCAACCTTGGCTATGTCACCGATATCATTTCCTGCCCGGGCCTTGATTATTGCGCCTTGGCAACCGCGCGTTCTATCCCGCTGTCACAGCGGATTTCCGAACGTTTCGGGGATCTGGATCGACAACATGACATTGGCGAACTCAAGATCAAGATTTCCGGCTGCATTAATGCCTGCGGGCATCACCATGTTGGTCATATAGGTATTCTTGGCCTCGATAAGCGCGGCAAGGAGTTCTATCAGATCACGCTTGGCGGCGATGCCAGCCAGGATGCCTCGATCGGCAAGATCGCCGGTGCCGGTTTCTCCGAAGCCGAAGTGGTCGATGCGATCGAAAGCCTTGTGACCAAATATATTGATATCCGCGAAAGCGGCGAACGTTTCATCGACACCTACCGTCGTGTCGGCATGGATCCGTTCAAGGAGGTGCTTTATGGCGATCGTTAAGAATGACAGCGTGATCGAACAGGAATGGATCACGGTTGACGCCGAAGGCGACCTTCCGGCAAGTGACGAAAACCTGATTGTGCCGCTTGCCCGTTTCAAGGAAGAACGTGACAGCCTTCTGGGCCGCAATGGCGGTCTGGGTGTGCAGTTGAACCCGGGCGATGCGCCCGAAGATCTGGCAGATGATCTTGATCGTCTGTCGATCATCACGGTCAATTTCCCGGCCTACACCGATGGTCGTGGATATTCCTATGGCCGGGTGTTGCGTGAACGCATGGGCTTCACCGGCGAACTTCGCGCGGTTGGCGATGTCCTGCGTGACCAGATCCTTTATATGCACCGCTGTGGTTTTGACGCCTATGATCTTAAGGTCGAAGGCGAAGTCGCCCTGAACAAGGTGCGCGCCGCACTTAAGGAAATGTCGGTCTATTATCAGCCGACCGGTGATGGCCGCGTCACGGCACAATCTTTGCGCGAACGTCGTCGCGCCGCTTTGCAGTAACCGGCGAAAAGCATCCGGCCTTCGACCATTGTCGAATAAGTCTGAGCCATTTAATCAAGGGTCCCCGAACAGGGGGCCCTTTTTCTTTTCCCACATGGCTCAATACATTGAAAATCCTCTAATAAGTGAAATTACATCATTGATTTCACGATAATATTTCGCCAAATCAAACGTATATATAAGATTATTCTTAAGTTTTATGCTTATACGCAAGGTGTCCTCACAATGAATAGGTCGATATCACCTAACGCATAGTGATGTAATCACGCGTATATCACGTAATGATTGTAAAAATATAATATGATGAATGAGGTGACAGAGTAATTGGGAGAACCTCGTTCATGTCGATGTTTAATCGTCTCAAAATTTCAACAAAAGTATATGGCGGCTTTGGCGTTGTGCTGGTTTTGCTCGTACTTGCCTCTCTTTGGTCGGAGTTCTCGATCAGCAGTGTCGGTGATGACTTCGTGCGGTATCGCCATATCGCATTGCAGTCCAACCAAGCAGGCAGGGTGCAGGCCAACCTGCTTGAAGCACGCGTCTCGGTTAAACACTATCTGCTGACAGGGGACAGTGCCGCGGCAGACAATGTCGATGAGCGTCTGGCGACAGCAATAAAGTTGAATGACGAACTTGTTGCCCTGCTTGATGAACCGGAAATGATTAAAACTGCGCAATCTGCCGGGGCAAACTTGATCATCTATCGCGATACCTTCGACAAGGTTGCGTCACTGCCCGTGGGGGATCCGGCGCGTGAGCAACTGGTGGCTGATACGCTCGATGAAGTTGGCCCGGTGGTTGCCGAAAATCTCGAAGACCTGAAACTGTCGGTCAAGGCGGAACAGGATCAAATCGGCCCGCGTGCGACCAAGGCGGCGTCACAGGCGGTCATCGTTACCGCCATTGTCGGCGGTGTCGCGGTGATCCTTGGTGGTTTTGCCGCATGGATCATTGGTACGGGTATTTCGCGTCCGATCCGTCAGATCACCGAGGTCATGAAGGAACTGGCCGGTGGCAACAAGCAGATTGATATTCCGGGCCAGGACCGCCGCGATGAAATCGGCGATATGTCCAAGGCGGTGCTGGTCTTCAAGGAAAACATGATCCGTGCCGATGAACTTGCCGGACAGGAAGCGGAGGCGGCAAAACGCCGGGAACAGCGCGCCCAGAAAATCAGCGAACTGACCACCGGCTTTGATCAGGAGATTTCCGTCGTTCTGAAAACCCTGGCCTCTGCCGCGACCGAGATGCAGTCAACCGCAACCGGGATGAGCAGCACGGCCGAGGAAACCAGTCGTCAGTCTGGCATCGTTGCGGCCGCCGCCGAACAGGCATCGACCAACGTTCAGACCGTTGCCAGTGCGACCGAACAACTCAGCGCTTCGATTGCTGAAATCACCCAGCAGGTCAGCCAGTCATCGACGGTCGCCAATCGCGCGGTCGAAGATGCCGAGAAAACGAACATCCAGATCCGTGGCCTTGCCGAGGCCGCGCAAAAGATCGGTGATGTGGTTGGTCTGATCAGCGACATCGCCGAACAAACCAACCTGCTGGCCCTGAATGCCACCATCGAGGCGGCGCGTGCGGGCGACGCAGGCAAAGGCTTTGCTGTTGTCGCAGCAGAGGTCAAAAACCTTGCGACCGCGACATCACGCGCGACGGAGGATATCACCAACCAGATCACCGGTATTCAGAATGAAACCGATGGGGCGGTGACGGCGATTGGCACGATTTCGTCGACCATCACCGAGATCAGCGAAATATCAGCCGCCATCGCAAGTGCCGTGGAAGAACAGGGGGCGGCAACCCTTGAAATCACCCGCAACGTTCAGGAAGCCTCCGTCGGTACGACCGAGGTAACATCGAACATCGTCAGTGTGAACGAGGCGGCCGGGTCCACCGGCGCTGCTGCCGAACAGGTGCTGAGTGCCGCGTCAGAATTGTCGCGGGAGTCTGAAAGCCTGCGCCACAAGGTTGAAGCATTCCTGAGCGCGGTACGCACTGTTTGACAGGAACGCTATGCGATTTTTCCGGGCGGGGATGTTTAACATTCCCGCCTTTTTTCTTAAAACGAGAAATTCATGCTTTAAATACCCGAAATAAGTGAACTTGTTCACAGGTTATTCTTAATATTATTGGGCCGCATCCCAACATACCCCTAAGTGGCTCATTTCCTAGGGGTATGAAATGAATTCAGCATTCAGCAACCTGAAAATCTCTGCGAAGGTGTTCGGGGGATTTGGTGTCGTTCTTCTGTTGCTTGTCACTGTTTCGGTGATTGGCGTTTTGTCCACTTCTGGCGTCGGCGATGATTTCTTGCGCTACCGTCAGACGGCCCTTCAGTCCAATCAGGCCGGCAGGGTTCAGGCCAATCTTCTGGAAGCCCGTGTTTCACTTAAGGATTATGTGATCACCGGCAGTGACAGTTCGGCGGCAAAAGTCAGAGAGCGACTTTCCTCCACCATGACACTGATAGATGAACTCGACAGGATGCTTGATCGGGCAGAACGCAACAAGGTTGTCGCGGATGCCATCGGTCTTCTGACCGCCTATTCAGAGGCCTTTGATGAGGTTGCATCGCTTCCGGCAGGCGATCCAAGGCGCGAAGACCTGGTTGCCAATACGCTTGATCGTATCGGACCGGCGGTTGCCGCCGATCTTGAGACGCTGAAACTCGACATCAAGGCAGAGCAGGATGAAATCGGCCCGCGGGCATCGCGTGCGGCCCAGCAATCAATCCTCATTACTGAAATCCTTGCGGTTGTTGCCGTTGTTCTCGGTGTGATCGCCGCCTGGCTAATCGGCACAGGTATTTCGCGCCCGATCCGCGCAATAACAGATGCGATGAATGATTTGGCGGGTGGGAACAAAGAGATTGATATCCCCGGTCAGGCTCGTGGTGACGAAATTGGTCTGATGGCCAAGGCTGTTCTGGTCTTCAAGGAAAATATGATCCGCGCTGATAAACTGGCCGCTCAGGAAGCGGAGGCAGTAAAGGCAAGGGAAAAGCGAGCCCAGAAAATTAGCGAACTTACCAATGGCTTTGATCAGGAGATTTCCGCAGTCCTGAAGACAGTGTCGTCGGCTGCAACCGAGATGCAGGCAACCGCAACCGGTATGAGCAGCACGGCCGAGGAAACCAGTCGCCAATCCGGTATTGTTGCCGCTGCGGCGGAACAGGCATCGACCAATGTGCAAACCGTTGCCAGCGCGACCGAAGAACTCAGTGCCTCGATTGCCGAGATCAATCAGCAGGTTACGCAGTCGTCTTCTGTGGCAAGCCGCGCGGTTGAGGATGCCGAAAAGACCAATGCTCAAGTCAGGGGCTTGGCCGAAGCGGCACAGAAAATTGGTGATGTGGTTGGCCTTATCAGTGACATTGCCGAACAGACCAACCTGCTGGCCCTTAACGCCACCATCGAGGCGGCCCGTGCCGGCGATGCAGGCAAGGGCTTTGCCGTGGTCGCGGCTGAGGTGAAAAACCTTGCCACGGCGACCTCAAAGGCGACCGACGAAATTACTGCCCAGATCACCGGCATTCAGAACGAAACCGAGGGGGCGGTTTCGGCCATTGCCTCAATTTCGGCCACCATTGCCGAAATCAGCGAGATTTCAGCCACCATCGCCAGTGCGGTTGAAGAACAGGGTGCCGCCACCCTTGAAATCACCCGCAACGTGCAGGAAGCGTCTGCTGGTACTTCGGAAGTTACGAGCAATATCGTCAGCGTCAACGAGGCCGCAGGTTCAACCGGTACCGCAGCCGAACAGGTCTTGACGGCAGCGGGTGAATTGTCGCGGGAATCAGAAAGCCTGCGCCAAAAGGTCGAAGCATTCCTGAGTGCGGTACGCGCGGCCTGATCCTATACATTCGAACATGGCAAATATGTTCTGACTGAGGGGCACTCGTTCGGGTGCCCCTTTTTCTGTCAGCATGCTGACAGAAAACTTTAGAAAGTTATTATTTTAGAGTTACTTGAACTGTGCGTCCTGCGAAACTGAGCATCATCGCCATATTAATCTTTGGTAATATGGATAAGTATAGTTTTCGCCAAAAGGGTAGCATCAGGTCGCAATATCCTGTATGCAATTAATAGCTGTTTATGTCGGTGTTTTAGACAACCTTTGAGGTTTTAGTTGGCTGTTCCTTGCGTGACGATAGCAGTCCGGAAGGGGATATCTGACCGACATCCGTACTTTTCGATATGTGCCATCTTTTGGGCAAAGAAGGTGGTTCTAATCACGGACAGCCGTTCTCTTGATCAAGCGAGGTGGCCGGAACCATAGATGACTACTGTATCGGGACTTGCACATGCGGTTGACGGATGCGTGATTACGCGGGATTTTGCCCGCTATGACCGTGCCTATCACGACAAAGTACAAAGATATAACGATCATCTTGGTGCCATGGCGGGGATATTGCGCCGGTTCAGCGAATATAGCCGCACCATGCTTGCGTCCCAGCAGCTTTATATCTATGCCAAGTGGCTTGCACGGTACACGGCCTATTGGCCGCGGCTCGATGATCTTGTAACGCGCCTTGAAAGCAGTTTTGCCGAAACCGATCAAAGTTACGTTGCGCGCCAATCATCGGTCGATGGATCGTGGGGCTGGCAATATACCGAGTTTCATCACAAGTTTGATGCGACCATTGTGCGTCTGCATGAACTGGCAACGGAAAAACGCGCACCGCGCCATCCGCTTCATTTTCTGGAGCCGGTATCAACCATCCCGAAAATGCGCGCCTATCTCGAAGATCTTCTGGTGTCGGATATTTCCGCAACCGGGCGCAATAAGCGTGATGAACTGGGCTCGGTCCTGTGCTGCCTGGCGCAGTTATGCTTCAAGCCGCGCCTGCGCAATTTTGCCCGAGAACATGTGCGCGGGATCGCGCTTGATGATGCCTATATCAAGGCCTTTACCGATTTCCTAGACGACATTCAAAACCCGGAAACCGGTTACTGGGGACCATGGTATTCATCAGATGGTACAACCCATCGCTATGATGATCTGAGTTTTACGTTCCACATTGTGTCCTATCGCAAAGGGGACGTTCGCCATTGGCCAAGCCTGATCCGCACGACCCTTGAGCGTCGCGGGGAAGAATATCCGGTTGGCTGGCGGAGCCGCGGCAATTTCAATAACCACAACAATTACGATGTCGCGAAGATATTTCGTCATGGCTGGTCACATATGACACCAGCCCAGCGCGATTTCGCAGCAAGGCAGCTTAACGAGATGTTGAACTGGTGTCTGACGCATTCGATGCGCAAGGATGGCAGTTTTGTCTTTGACGAACATTTTTATAATTCGCTTGAGTCCTGTCACTATTTCGGCGTTTCGTTTCTTGATGAGGTCGGGTATTTCAGGCCGCGCAAACGGTTCTGGACGGACCGGAAATTCCCAGAGGCCAGCCGTGTGCAGCATCACGTCATCGCCCGGCTCAATGAGTTCTGTCCGCAAAATCCAAGCGTCATCGCCGCGAAATGGAAGGCTGGAACGGATTTGAACCTTGCGGCGAAACAACCGGTATCGGCGGCAGAAACAGAACGTCTTTCAAGGCGGCAACGGCACAAGTTCCTTGTCAGTGCCGATACATCTGCAAGCTCTTTCAAAAACGATTGATGCCGCGATCTTCCAACCGTGACGGATCAAACCCAAAATGGCGTTGCAGCAGCAGTATTTTATCGGTGGGTCGGTTCTGCGCCATATCCTCGGCATGGCTTCGACAAGCATGCTTGCGCTTGTTGCGATGGTGGCTGTCGATGCGCTTGATCTGTTTTTCCTGAGCCTTCTGGGCGATGTCGATATTGTTGCCGCACTTGGCTTTGCCTGGCCCCTGATATTTTTCACGCTGGCGATATCGCTTGGAGTGTCGACATCAATGACGGCGTTGGTGGCACGGGCCGAGGGGCTTGGCGACCGCGACCGCGCGCGTGTGATGGCAACGCATATTGTGCTTTTTGGTGTTGGTCTTTCGGTTCTGATGACGGCGGCGATTTGGTGGGGGGCGCCAGTTATGCTGGCAGCACTTGGCGCATCAGGCCGCGTTCATGAGCTTGGCACCAGTTATCTGCAGATCGTCATGCTTTGCCTGCCCATTCTGGTGCTTAGCATGGCATCCGGGGCGCTTTTACGGGTGATCGGGGCCAAACAACGGTCGATGTGGGCCAAGATCGCAGGTGCGGTCACGAACGGCGTGCTTGATCCGATCTTCATCTTTGGTTTTGGCTGGGGTGTTGAGGGGGCTGCATGGGCCACCGTGATATCACGCGTCGTGATTATGGTGATTGCGTTTTATGGCGTGCGCAATGTGCATAACATGCTGGGCCGTTTCAATCGTGCTGTATTCGCGCAAGATGTTCGCGAAATTGCAAGGGTCACCGTACCGGTCGGGTTGGCCAAAACCGGCCCGCCAATTGCCAGCGGTTTTATCATGGCATCAATGGCAAAGTTTGGATCAGACGCCGTCGCGGCAATGGCGATCATTGAACGTATCGCGCCATTTGCCTTTGTCGGTTACATGGCCTTGCCGCAGGCTATCGGGCCGATCTTTGGACAGAATTTTTCTGCCAAACGCACGGATCGGGTTCGCGCCATCTGGCATTCGGTCTGTGGGCTGATTGTTGTCTATGGTTTGGTGGTGTCAGCACTGTTGTTTGTTTTGTCTGACCAATTAGCTGAGCTGTTTCGCACAACACCGGAAACTGCAAACCTGCTGGGCGTCTTCTGTACGGCGATTGCACCGCTTTATATATTCCTGGGCCTGCAGTTTTCATCCCATACCTTCTTTAACGTCACCGGGCGGCCTAATCTCGCGATGCTTGCCGATCTTGCCAAGGAGTTTCTCGGCGTGATCCCGCTCGTCTGGTTGGGCAGCATCTATTTCGGGGCCGTCGGGGTTTTGTGGGGGCAGGTCGCAGGGATTGTGTTGTTTGGTGCCTTGACCGGCATCGTCAGCTACAGGCTGGCGTGCCAGAAACCGCGCTCAGACCAATTGTTGCAATCGGGTCCACACAAGCCCGTGGTGGGTGGCGGGAACGCAGGGTGATCTGCGATCAGAAAGATCAGCTTTGTTTTTGATCGCGGGCATTGAGCGTCATCAAAAGGCACGGGCCCTTGGCGGTTTCATATTCCCGCCCGGCAACAAAACCAATGGCCTCATAACACCGGATGGCGCGTTCGTTTTCCGGATCGGGATCAATCCCGATCATGGGCGCGCCACGTTCAAACAATTGGCGTGTCAGCATCTTTAAGAACATCTGGCCATGTCCGCAGCCCATCATGTCAGGCACGCCAATAAAGGCGTCCAGACAGCGGGTATGTTCGGGCAGGGGATCAAAATGTGCCTGCGGCCATTGATGGGCGTCGTAATGCTGGACAAAGGCAAACGGGCGATTGCGGTATGACACAATCAGGGTCGCCATTTCGGCCAGTTCGACATCTTCGGAAATCAGTTCAAGCTGTTCGGCCGGTTCGCCCCACCAGCGGATAACTTCGGGCACATGCAGCCAGCGACCAATCATCGGCAGATCATTTGGGGTGGCCCGTCTGAAGCTGTATTTTGACGGGCCCATCCATTAGTCCCCGGTCGTTGATCTTTTTGCTGCCAAGGCCAGATTGACCTTCGATGCACTTGATTTTGCTATCTGATCACAAATCCAGCTTCCTGTCTCGGCAAGCTTTTCAAGATCGATACCGGTTTTGATGCCAAGCCCGTTCAGCATATAGACAACATCCTCGGTCGCGACATTGCCGCTGGCCCCCTTGGCATAGGGGCAGCCGCCCAGACCAGCGACGGAGCTGTCGATCACGGCCACACCCATTTGCAGCACAGCAAGCAAATTGGCGAGTGCCTGACCATAGGTGTCATGGAAGTGGGCGGCGAGTTTTTCGGTGGGGACATGTTTGGCAACAGCGGTAATCATCGCCTGTGCCTTGGTCGGTGTGCCGGTGCCAATGGTGTCGCCCAGACTGATTTCATAGCAGCCCATGTCATAAAGCGCCTTTGCTACCTCGGCGACCTTTTCAGGCGCAATGTCGCCTTCATACGGGCAGCCCAGAACGCAGGAAACATATCCGCGCACAGAAAGGCCCGCGTCACGCGCCGCGTCGGCGACAGGGCGGAAGCGATCAAGGCTTTCAGCAATCGAGCAATTGATGTTCTTTTGCGAGAAGCTTTCCGATGCCGCGCCAAATACCGCAACCTCGGTCGCGCCTGCTGCAATCGCGGCCTCAAGGCCCTTCATGTTTGGGGCCAGCACCGGGTATGTCACACCGGGCTTGCGGGTGATCTGGGCCATGACATCGGGCGCATCGGCCATTTGTGGCACCCATTTCGGGCTGACAAAGGCGGTGGCCTCAATCACCGATAAACCGGCATCATTCAGGCGGTGGATCAACTCGACCTTGGTTGCGGTCGGGACCATTGCCTTTTCGTTCTGAAGCCCGTCACGCGGACCGACTTCAACGATTTTGACATGGCTTGGCAGACCGGAAATCAGGACCATTATTCGGCCTCCTCGATCGCGATCAGCTCTGCGCCATCGTCGACCTGATCACCGACGCCAAAGAACACTTCCTTGATCGTGCCGGTGACGGGGGCAGAAATGGTGTGTTCCATTTTCATGGCCTCCATCACGACAAGCTTGTCACCCGCCGTGACCGATTGACCGGCCTCTGCCATCACAGCGATGATCTTGCCCGGCATCGGTGCAGTCAATCCACCACCCGCACCTTCGTTGCCACCGGCCGCGGCCAGCGGATCAAAGATATCCAGACGATCCGAGCGACCATCACGGAAAATCATCAGACGATTGCCGTCACGAAGCACCGACGCGCGTTTGCGGACGTTATTCAGGCTGGCAACGATGTCACCATTTTCATCATGCTCGGCACTGGCAATGATAGCGCTACCGTCGGGCATATCGATGACATAGCCCTGATCGCGGTAATGCACCTTGACCAGCAGGTCCGATCCGTCATGACGCAGGATCAGGTCATGGTGGTTATCGTCATTCAGCCGGAAACCCGCCGTGCTGTGCCAGGGCGAATAGGGATCGTTGCTTTGGGCTGCATAACGGGCGGCCTCGGCATCGCGGGTCAGCAGGATATCAAGGGCGGCGAATGCCAGCGCCTCGTTATCGGGCGTGGTAGGGGCGGGGATCAGATCATCCTGATAGTTCGGGATGAAGCCGGTTTCGACTTCGCCCCGCTCAAAGGCCGGATGACGGGCGATGTTGCCAAGGAAACCGGTATTGGTGGTCACGCCAACGATCTGCACATCATTAAGTGCTGTCGCCATGCGACGCAAGGCCGATGTGCGGTCCACATCCCAGGTGATCAGCTTGGCGATCATCGGGTCATAATGGATCGATACCTCGCCGCCCTCATAAACGCCGGTATCAACGCGCACATGATCGGTTTCACGCGGCATGCGCATATGCACAAGCTTGCCGGTCGCGGGCAGGAAATCGTTCTGCGGATCTTCGGCATAGATGCGCACTTCAAAGGCATGACCATTGATCGAAAGGTCTTCCTGCACCTTTGGCAGGGCCTCGCCATCGGCCACGCGCAATTGCCATTCCACCAGGTCTTCGCCGGTGATTTTTTCGGTCACCGGATGTTCGACCTGAAGGCGGGTGTTCATTTCCATGAAATAGAACGCACCAGACGCATCAAGCAGGAATTCAACCGTGCCAGCCCCCTGGTAGCCGATCGCCTTGGCGGCATCGACGGCGGCCTTGCCCATCTGGGCGCGGAGGTCCTCGGTCATACCCGGTGCCGGGGCTTCTTCGATGACTTTTTGATGGCGGCGCTGCAAGGAGCAATCGCGTTCAAACAGATAGACCGCATTGCCATGGCTGTCGGCAAAGACCTGAATTTCCACGTGGCGCGGTTTGACAATCAGTTTTTCAATCAGGCAATGGTCATCGCCAAAGCTGCTTGCAGCTTCACGTTTGCAGCTGATCAGCGCGTCCTTGAAATCGGATGCCTTTTCAACCGCACGCATGCCTTTGCCGCCGCCGCCAGCCGATGCCTTGATCAATACCGGATAGCCGATCTTGTCGGCTTCGGCTGCCAAAAGGTCAGGGTCCTGATCTTCGCCGTGATAACCAGGCACCAGCGGAACGCCAGCCTTGCCCATGATTTTCTTGGCTTCGGATTTCGATCCCATGGCGCGGATGGCACTGGCTGGCGGGCCGACAAAGACACAGCCGGCCTTTTCCAGCGCATCGGCAAAGCCGGCATTTTCAGACAGGAAGCCATAGCCCGGATGAACCGCATCGGCACCCGATTGCGCGATGACTTCAAGCAGCCGGTCGGTGCGCAGATAGCTGTCCTTGGGCGCGGGCGCGCCAATGTGATAGGCCTCGTCGGCATGTTTGACATGCAGGGCATTGGCGTCTGCATCGGAATAAACGGCAACCGTGGCAATTCCCATGCGACGGGCGGTCTTGATCACGCGGCAGGCGATCTCACCGCGGTTGGCGATCAGAAGTTTGCGCGGCATGTTATTCTGGCCTTTCGCAAGAATTGATGAGGTCGTATCCAAGCGGGGATAGCATTGAGGAGAAGGCGAAAGACGTATCACCGTCTACAAGCCTACTTTCTGTCTTGTTGCGTACAAGACCTAAGCTGCTCAGGTGCAGCATTATTTGACCTTCGAGCCAATCGGTAAGGACAAAATTGTTAATGCTAGCAATTGAATTCCCATGAAAAACGAAAGTAACGATACCGTCGTTCACTTCATTCCCTAGGTGAGGGATGTTGAAATTATGCACTGACGTTTCGAAATCTTCATGTCGGTCTGAGAAAAATTCAGAAAAATTGTTGTAATTATAGACCGCATTTGAAGACGTACTGTTGAATAGGCGCTTCAAAAACCTCGCTTCGTCGGGAGATATTTGAGACAGAAGCTTTGTGTAGGTTTCATGCTTCGTCTCGTAGAATGATGAAGCATTTAATAGAAGACCACTCCACATCTCCGATAGCGTTTTGTCTTCTCCATCTAGTGAGCTGTGCTCCATGAATGGGAGTAAAAACTTTAGGGGGGGCTGGTGGGTTTCAAGGTCAGATTCTTTTGCCCATTTTGCCGCCAAACCATATATTTTGAGCCATGATTTGTATCGGGCAGCTCTTATCCAATCTGCTCCAAGGGCGGACAACTCTTTAGCGCTATCACCAAATAGATCTCGGAGAAGACCGAGCAACTGGTTTGATTGCTCTGAGCTGTTTGGATCAGGAAGTTTGTTTGGCTCGTCCATTGGATCGCTCAGTGGTTATTTCTTCAAAAAATCGGTCATGCGCATTTGAGCCTCAGGCGTTTTTCGTTGATCGGCAATGCGTTGGGCCGTGTCATCAATCACGGCATCTGAAATCGGTATGTTGGCGACCGCGTAAATCAGGTTCTTGGCGGCATGCATGGCATCCGGCCCATTGGCCAGAAGGAGTTTTGCCATTTCCTGTCCACGGGCAGCCAATTCATCGGTTGTGGTGATTTCATGCACCAGCCCGATCTGTTGGGCAGTTTTGGCATCAAACCGTTCGGCGGTCAGGAAATAACGTCGTGCCTGATTAACGCCGATGGCCTCAACCACATAAGGCGAAATCACCGCCGGGATCAGGCCCAGCTTGACTTCCGACAGACAGAAGCTGGCGCGGTCCGATGCAATCACGATGTCACAGCACGCCGCCAGGCCAACCCCGCCGCCAAAGGCAGCCCCGTTGACCAGTGCGATGGTCGGTTTTGATGCGAAGTTCAAAACCTTCATCAGTTTGGCGAGCGCACGGGAATCAGCAAGGTTTTCGGCATGGCTATAGCCCGCCATACGCTTCATCCAGTTCAGATCCGCACCGGCCGAAAAGCTTTTGCCAGCCCCGGTCAGGATGATCACCCGAACAGCTGCATCGGCATCAAGGGCTTCGATCTTGGCGGTCAGATCGTTGATCAGGGCATCATCAAATGCATTGTGAATTTCGGGCCGGTTCAAGGTGATGGTCGCAACACCATTGGCGGCGATTTCACACAGGGCGGCATCAGAAATGTTATCGGTGTTTACATTGCTCATGGCTGCCTCACATTCTGAACACGCCAAACCGGGTTTCTTCGACCGGTTTGTTAAGGGCAGCAGACAGGCCAAGGCCAAGCACCATGCGGGTGTCAGCAGGGTCAATCACGCCATCATCCCAAAGGCGGGCGGACGCATAATAGGGGTGGCCCTGTTCCTCGTATTGATCGCGGATCGGGGCCTTGAATGCCTCCTGCTCGGCTTCTGGCCAGTTTTCACCGCGCTTTTCGGCGGCATCGGCGCGAATTTGCGTCAAAACGTTTGCGGCCTGTTCGCCGCCCATGACGGAGATACGGGCATTTGGCCACATCCACAGGAAGCGCGGGCTGTATGCGCGACCACACATGCCATAGTTGCCTGCACCAAAGGACCCACCGATCAGAACGGTGAATTTCGGCACATTGGCGGTGGCAACGGCGGTGACAAGTTTCGCACCATCCTTGGCGATGCCACCACTTTCATATTTGCGGCCAATCATAAAGCCGGTGATGTTTTGCAGAAACACCAGCGGAATGCCGCGTTGTGCGCAAAGCTCGATGAAATGCGCCCCCTTAAGCGCGCTTTCGGAAAACAGGATGCCATTATTGGCAATGATGCCGACCGGATAGCCAAAGATTCGCGCAAAGCCTGTAACAAGTGTCGTCCCGTACTGTGCCTTGAACTCATCAAAGTCGGAACCATCAACGATGCGGGCAATGATTTCACGCACGTCATAGGGCTTTTTGGTGTCGGTCGGGACAACACCATAAATCTCGCGCGGGTCATAGGACGGGGCGCGCGGCTCTGTCAAAGTCAGGCCGGGGTTCTTCGTCCAGTTCAGGTTCTTGACGATATCGCGCGCAATCGAAAGCGCATGACTGTCATCCTGCGCATAATGATCGGTTACACCGGATGTTTTGCAGTGAACATCTGCGCCACCAAGGTCTTCGGCCGAGACGACTTCACCGGTGGCGGCCTTCACCAGCGGCGGACCGCCGAGGAAGATCGTGCCTTGTTTGCGGACAATGATGCTTTCATCCGACATCGCCGGGACATAGGCACCACCCGCCGTGCAGGACCCCATGACAACCGCGATTTGCGGGATGCCTTTGGACGACATGGTTGCCTGGTTAAAGAAGATGCGTCCGAAATGGTCGCGATCCGGGAAAACGTCATCCTGACGGGGCAGGTTGGCACCGCCGCTATCGACCAGATAGATGCAGGGCAGGTGGTTTTCGAGTGCGATTTCCTGTGCGCGAAGATGCTTCTTAACGGTCATCGGGTAGTAGGAGCCACCCTTGACCGTGGCATCATTGGCGACAATTACGCATTCAACGCCTGAAACGCGGCCGATACCGGTAATGATGCCGGCTGCCGGAACGTCTTCATCGCCATACATGCCATGTGCGGCAAGCTGCGAGAGCTCCAGAAACGGGGAGCCGACATCAAGAAGCTGGCGAATACGTTCACGCGGCAGCAATTTCCCCCGCCCGGTATGGCGATCACGGGCGCGTTCACCGCCGCCCAGTTTGACCGCAGCGATTTGATCGCGCAAATCCGCAACCAGCTTTTCCATATGTTCGGCATTGTTGCGGAATTCTTCGGAACGGGCGTTCACCGCAGATTTCAGTACCGTCATCGTCCGTTTTCACCGTTTTTTTGTTATGGGCAAATCGGCCCGCGTGCAGGGTGTTTATGGCTGTTGTTATCGGTGAAGTTTACGTAAACGTCAATATTAAATCGGTATTTCAGTACCGAAATTAACTATATGCTATCAAATCACCCATAGCGTTTAACGCATATGGGGTGTTTGCAGGCGACCAGTGGTCGCCATAAAATCGCAGCCGATCCTTATTTTGATCGATCTTGTCTTGGGAATGCGGGCGAAAAAATAATGTCATACCGGACTTTGATCTGTTTGGTTTTTTGTTCATGTGTTGCTGCTGTTTTCGGACAAAGGACCGCGCATGCGCAAGACACGCTTCAGGAAATTCATTGGCTTAAGGCCGATGTGCCGCCGATTGGTATTGGCAGCGGGCCGTTGGCGGGTAAGGGGCTTCATGGTGGGATCCTTGACATATTGTTCGGTGCGTCGCTTGATCCCGACATGGTGAAGGGGCATGCCAATATGGCGCGGTTATTTGCCTTGATGAAAACGGGAAACTACTGCGTACCGGGACTGATCCGGACCGCTGAGCGCGAAGAGGTTGTCTATTTTTCCGAGCACCCAAGTGCGGTGCTTGAAAGCAGTCACCTGGTGTATTCCCCAGGCAACCGAAAGCTCCGTGAGGCGATTGATGACAAGGTCTCGCTGGCGCAATTGCTTGACGCGGGCTTTGTCGTCGGAATCGGGGCGGGCATTTCGTATGGCGAAGAAACAGACAGGATCATCCAGCGCTATTCAAACTCAGACAGCGTCGTTCGACATCCCACGCCCAATTTCCTGGCGCCGATGTTGTCGATGATTGAAATGAAACGTGTGGACTTTTCGCTGGCACCACCCTGGGCGTTGACGTGGTTTCTGGTCAATCAAGAGAACGGTCTTGGTGGTGATAGCGCCCCGATGATCGTTACCCATCCATTCCGCGAAGCATCAGAAAAAATCAACTACCACGTGGTTTGCACCAAGAATGATTGGGGCAAGAAAGCGGTCACCATGATCGACGAAGTGCTTGCACGCGATGATATCCGCCAAGCTCTTGCACGCAATGCGCAAACCTGGTTGTCGACCACGGAAGTGCAAGAAAAAGTCGTTAAGTAGAAAGGCTGATCTGCATCTTCCAGAAGAGCTTGTTCTGCATTCAACGGCGACGTTTGTCGGGGGCTACTGTCCGGGGTTGTCTGTTGTGCTGCCAAGCGTGAGTTTGCGCAGTGAAATCCACTGGGCGAGTTGATCAATCCGGTCATTCCCGAAGAAAGGTTCGTCCTCGTAGAAGAAGAAGGGCGAACCAAAGGCGCCCATCTTGATCGCATCCTCGGTGACGGCGCGGACATGGTCTTTCCATTTCTGGGATTCGACGGCGGCACGCATTTCGGATGCATTGATGGAATGGCGGGTTGCGGCGGCAAAAACATTTTCCGGGTTGGACATATCAAGCCCGTCGGCAAAATAGCCGCGATAGATGTCCTTGGCGAACTTGCGCGCCAACATCGGAGATCGCGATTCCAGCCAGTAATAGGCCCGGGTCGGAACCAGTGCCGCGTAGGGGAAGTTATTGGGGATTTGGAACGGAATGTTTTGCAGGCGTGCGCAGCGTTCCATGTCGTGACGGAAATAAGTTCCGCGGATCGGCTGATCCAGAAGCGGGCTTTGTCCTGTCTGTTTGAAGGCAGCCCCAATCATGAAGGGGCGCCAGACGACCGTGACGCCATGGCGTTTTTCGAAGTCTTCCATCCGCTCGGCGGCAAGGTAGCCGTAAGGTGACGAGAAATCGAAGTAGAAGCTGACTTCAGACATGTTCCTGCACCCGTTATCCGTTTTGTTTTAACCAACAACTTTTCCAGCAGATCTGATGTCTGCTTTGATGGATGCGATTTTGATCTATTAAGTTGTTGCGAATCAACAAAAAAAGAAAATCAGGGAATGACGATGCCGGGCCGGACTTTTACTTCTTCCATCACGACATATGTATGAGTCTGACCGACACCCTGAACAGAAGACAGCCGTTCAAGGAACTCGCGATAGGCATACATGTCCTCGACGCGCAGTTTTGCAAGATAGTCAAAACCACCTGCGACCATATGGCATTCTTCGATTTCAGGGAGCTTCTTGATCGCAGCGGCGAATACGTCAAAGACGTCGGGTGTGGTACGATCAAGAGTGATTTCAACGAAGACCACAAGTGACTGGTTAAGCTTGCGCGGGTCCAGTGTTGCCATATAGCCGGTGATAAAGCCGTTTTGCTCGAGGCGGCGCACGCGTTCCAGACAGGGTGTCGGGCTCAGATTGACCCGGCGTGATAGCTCCACATTGGACATGCGGCCATCGTTCTGAAGTTCGCGAAGGATCTGTTTGTCGATCTTGTCCAGGCTCTTGTGGTTCTTCTGCATTTTAAGCGTCCAGCCAGTATTTGTGACTATGCGAATGTAAAAATCGTGGATGATATATCGTATTTTAGCCAAAAATGGCAGCACATTTTTCGGATGAAATAATATTGTCTGTCGCCATAGAGGTGCAAAAGGCCCCGAAGCGCCTGAAATAATGTGCGTTCTTCGGGATCGGCAAAGTCCAACATCAGGGAGAGGCTTTTAAACATGTTCCGTACCGAACTGCCGCAACCGAATGAAATCCGCCAGACGATCCGTGACACATATCGCGCCGATGAAGAGGCCGTTGTTGAACGCCTGATTGAAACAGCGCGTCTTTCCCCGGAACAGACCGCGCGCGTTCAAAATCGCGCCTATCAACTGGTTGCCCGCGTGCGCAGTGCCGATAACGGCAAAAGCGGCATTGATGCCCTGCTGCATGAATACGAGCTGTCGAGTAAGGAAGGTGTCATCCTGATGTGCCTTGCCGAAGCACTGTTGCGTGTGCCCGATGCGGTGACTGCCGACAAGCTTATTCAGGACAAGCTTTTTGATGCCGACTGGCAAAGTCATCTCGGCCATTCCGACAGCTTCTTTGTCAATGCATCGACCTGGGGCCTGATGCTGACCGGGCGGGTGATCAAGTTCGGCAAGGCGGAAAAGGCCGATCCGGGCCGCCTGATCAAACGCATGATCGGCCGTTCCGGGGAGCCTGTCATTCGCAAGGCATTCAACCACGCCATGCGGATCATGGGCCGCCAGTTCGTGATGGGCCGCACGATTGACGAGGCCGCCGAGCGCGCCAAGGCGAATGAAGAAAAAGGCTATCGCTATTCCTATGACATGCTGGGCGAAGCCGCCCGGACGATGAAGGATGCCGATCGCTATTATAAGGCTTATGAAACCGCCATTCATGATATCGGACGCGTTGCCAATGGCCGTGGGCCGATTGATAGTCCGGGCATCTCGGTCAAGCTTTCAGCGATCCATCCGCGCTATGACTTTGCCAACTATGACCGCGTGATGAACGAACTGACGCCGCGGCTTAAGGAACTGGCGCTTCTGGCGAAGAAATACGATATCGGCTTTACCGTCGATGCCGAGGAAGCCAACCGCCTTGACCTGTCGCTTGATGTCATCGGCACTGTCTTTGCCGATCCGGATCTTGATGGCTGGGAAGGCTATGGTCTGGCGGTCCAGGCCTATCAGAAACGTGCCTATCACGTTCTGGAATGGCTGGCTGATCTGTCGACCAAGGTCGGGCGCAAGATGATGGTCCGCCTTGTGAAGGGGGCCTATTGGGATACCGAAGTCAAATTCAGTCAGGAAAACGGTTTTGACGGCTATCCGGTCTTTACCCGCAAGGCATCGACCGATGTGTCCTATCTGGCGTGTGCGAAATATATGCTGTCGCGCCGCGATGCATTTTATTGCCAGTTTGCCAGCCACAATGCCCACACGGTGGCATCGGTTCTGGAAATGGCGGGCAATGACCGCACCTTTGAATTCCAGCGCCTGCATGGCATGGGCGAAGCACTTTATGAGCAGATCGTCGACAAGAACGGCGAAAACGTTCCGTGCCGTGTCTATGCGCCGGTTGGCACCCATGAAGACCTTCTGGCCTATCTGGTGCGTCGTCTGTTGGAAAATGGTGCAAACACCAGCTTTGTGAACCGTATTCAGGATGAACAGCTGCCAATCGAGGAAATGATCGCCGATCCCATCGAAAAGATGGCGGCCCTTCCGCGTAAAGGTCATCCGAAGATCCCGGCACCGATTGACCTTTATGGTGCAAGTCGCGTCAATTCGCGCGGGCTTGACCTGACCGATACGCAAAAGCTTCTGCCGCTGAGTGCCAAGCTTGCCGAGATCAAGAACAAGACCTGGAACGCCGCCCCGCTAATTGATGGCAAACTTGTTTCGGGTACCCCGATTGATGTCATCAACCCGGCCAAGCTTGATGAAAAGGTCGGTGACCTTGTGCAGGCGACCGAGGCCGATATTGATGCCGCCGTCGTTGCCGCCCTCAAGAGCTATGAGACCTGGAACAAGACACCGGCAAGTGAACGCGCGACGGCACTGCGTCGCCTGGGTGATCTGCTTGAAGAAAATATGGACGAGTTCATTGCGCTCTGTCAGCGCGAAGCCGGGAAGCTTTATTCCGATGGCGTTGCCGAGGTGCGTGAGGCTATTGATTTCTGTCGTTATTATGCCAACCGGGCGGAGGAAACCTTCCGCGAAGGCAGCCCGCTTGAAGGCCGGGGCGTGATTGTTTGCATCAGCCCGTGGAACTTCCCGCTTGCGATCTTCTTGGGGCAAGTAACCGCTGCACTGGCAGCAGGAAATGCTGTGATTGCCAAACCGGCAGAGCAGACTTCACTGATTGCTGCCCGTGCAGCAGAACTGATTCTTGAATCCGGTGTCCCGGGCTCTGCATTCCAACTGGTGCCGGGGCCGGGGCGTGTGATTGGTAATCAACTGATCAACGATCCGCGCATTGCCGGTGTCGCCTTTACCGGGTCAACCGAAACCGCACAGGTGATCAACCAGGCGCTGGCAAAACGCCCGGGTGTTCCGTTGCCACTGATTGCCGAGACCGGTGGTCAGAACGCGATGATCGTTGATTCGACCGCACTGCCCGAACAGGTCGTGCAGGACGCTATCATTTCCGGTTTCCAGTCGGCCGGTCAGCGTTGCTCGGCCCTGCGCGTGCTGTTTGTTCAGGAAGACATCGCCGACAAGCTGTGTGAAATGCTGGTCGGTGCGATGAAGGAACTGCGCGTTGGTGATCCGAAATTCCTTGATATCGATGTCGGTCCGGTGATTGACGAAAAATCGCGCAAGGTTCTTGAAGCCCATGCCGAACGCATGAAGAAAGAAGCCAAGCTTCTGCATGCTTGCGACATGCTTCCGGAATGCGAAGGGGGTAACTTCTTTGCGCCGCATTGCTTTGAAATCCCATCGATCAATGTACTTGAGCGCGAAGTGTTCGGCCCGGTTGTGCATGTGGTGCGTTATAAGGCGCGCGATCTGCCCAAGATCCTTGATCAGATCAATGCATCGGGTTATGGCCTGACCCTTGGTATCCATTCCCGTATTGATACTACCGTGCGCGAAATTTCGCAGAAACTGCGGGTTGGTAATTGCTATGTAAACCGTAACCAGATCGGTGCGGTGGTCGGTGTGCAGCCATTTGGTGGGCAAGGTAAATCGGGGACCGGTCCAAAGGCCGGTGGTCCGCATTATGTGGAACGTTTTGCCAAACCGATTGCGAAGGCAAATACCATTTCCAATGATGACGTATCAGACGATCGCGCACCCATCATCGTCAAGGATGTCATTGCGACCAGCGAATATGCCGCGATGCTGGCGGCCCAGGAAGAATGGCAGGCAACCGATGGCAATGCGCGCGTGACTATCCTTGAAAAGCTGTCGGCCAAGATGGATGCATCGGGTAATGATGCCCTGATGGCGGGGGCCGATCATGTGGCGAACTTTGCCGCCCTTTCGGAAAACGGCTTTGTCGCACCAACCCGGATGCCCGGGCCGACCGGTGAAACCAACGACCTGTATTGTCAGGGCCGTGGTGTTTACCTGATCCAGGCAGACAAGGATGCGCAACCGGCAAAAATCATTCGCCATCTGGGGGCCGCCCTTGCCGCGGGCAATGCGGTGATCCTTGCGGGTGATCAGAAATGGCTAGCCGACATTCCAGCACTTGCACAGCAGGCAGGCCTTCCGGCCAAGCTGGTCAAGGCGGTTGGCACCAATACCGGTCTGGGTGCGATGTATGATGGTGATATCGCCGGGGTATCGTGCGTGGCATCGCTTGATCGCGTGACGTCGTTCAAGCAGCTTCTAGCCAAGCGCGATGGCGCGATCCTGTCGCTGATTTCCGATAGCGGGGCCGAGGATGATGGTGCGCTGCCTGATGAGGCGTTCCTGCATCGCTTTGCCACTGAAAAGACGATCACGATCAACACCACGGCAGCGGGCGGCAACGCATCGCTGATGTCGATGGAAGAAGATTGATCTGCCAGATGGACATGTCAGATGGACCGGGACGAAATTCCCGGTCCATTTTTCTTTCTTTTATTCGTGATCTCTGATGTAGGATGTGCTCGCCTGAACGCGGTCGGGCTTTTTTTCGTCAAAATTGGCTGCAATAGGTATTGGTCGGAACAGTTGACGTCCTGCGGCGTTTGAACTGGCGCAAGAAGATTGACCCATGTCAGGCAGGCATGAACAAGGAGAACAGGAATGATCAAGGTAAACCGCGGCATTGGCCGTGTTCTGAAAACGGTATCGGTATGTGCGCTGCTGGCGGTGCCGCTGGCGGCCTGCGGACCGCTGCAAATGCCGTTGGAAGACCGCACCGGCAATGATCAGTGGCAAGATACCCAGATCAAGTCTGGCATCCTTGGCGAGTTCTCCAAGGTCGATCACACCTATCTGATGGATGTGAATATCGACATCTGGGAACAGAATGTCATGGTCACCGGCATGGTGGATTCCAAGGGCAAGTATTATGACGTCATGTCGCTGGTCAAACAGGATAACCGGATCAAAACGGTCTATGACCATCTGGTAATTGCCGATCAGGAAACGATTGATGCCTATCACCGGGCCGAAGATGAATATGGCAAGAACGCCGTTCCGACCGATTCGGCAACCCAGTCCGTGTCCGACGTCTGGATCGAAAGCCAGATCAAGGCATTGTTATTGGCCGAAAAAGGTGTGAGCTCCGTCAATTATCGTTGGCAGTCGGTGCAGAATGTCGTCTACATCATGGGCGAGGCACAAAGCGATGCAGAGCTTGAAAAGGTCCTGTCGATCGTGCGCCGGATCAAAGGTGTCACCAAGGTGGTCAGCCACATCGCAAAGGCCTGATCACTTTTATCGCCTTGTGATAAAACAGTTTTTTGATAATTCCCCGCAGGCGTTCGGCCTTGCGGGGAATTTTTTTGTCCGGGTTTGTTGCAAAAGTGTTTGAAAACCATTCGCATTTATCTTAGAGGTGGCGATACGTAATTAATAACTGATTGCAATCGCACCATGTATGTCTGCATTTGTAATGCGCTCAAGGAAAAAGACGTCCGCCGTGCCGCCGAGCAGGGCGGGGCGACACGTCCGGCGGAAGTTTTCCGTTTCCATGGTTGCGCGCCGCAATGTGGCAAATGCGCCTGCCACATGCGCGCAGAACTGCTTCAGGCCAAAACCTGCGGCAATTGCGATTGTGATGATGCAGCGGCCGTGACGGCAAATATCGAACCGATTGCTGCCGAGTAGGCTGCTTGCCGATCTTCAGGAAAAACGAAAAAGGCGAAGCCGCATGGGCCTCGCCTTTGTTGTTTGTGGCTGATGCTCTTGATCAGTACCGTTACTTTTTCAGGCCAAAGCGTTCCTCGGCCAAGCGGTCGGCGACAAAGCCGGTCGACAGGTTCTGTTGCTTGGCGCGTTCAAAAATCTCGCGCACGGTCTCACCAATGCCTTCGATATGCATGTTGGTTTCGGCAACCGTTTTGCCTTCGCGGCAGTAATAGACTTCGATGACACCGCCGGCATTGATCACGTAATCCGGGGCATACAAAATCCCGGCTTCGCGCAACATCTCGCCATGGCGATCATCTTCAAGCTGGTTGTTGGCCGCACCGGCAATCACGCCAACCTTGAGGTCCTCGATCGATTTGTCATTGATCACCCCGCCAAGGGCACAAGGGGCAAGGATATCGGCATCAACCGACAGGATTTTATCAACCGGAACCGCGGTTGCGCCAAATTCCATGGCGGCGGCCTTCATGCTGGCGGCATTCAGGTCCGCAACAATCAGCTTGGCCCCGGCCGCATGCAGCATCCGGCACAAGTGATAGCCGACATGCCCCAGACCCTGCACTGCGACCCGCATGCCCGCAAGGTCGTCGCTGCCATGTTTGAAGCGCACCGCTTCCTTAAGCCCGATGAAAACGCCATAGGCGGTAAAGGGGGACGGATCACCGGTGCGTTCCGGGTCCTTGCCATCATTGATGCCACCGACATGTTTGGTCTGGCTTGCGATATGTTCCATGTCTTCGGGGCTGGTGCCGACATCCTCGGCAACGATATAGCGCCCGCCAAGTTGCTCGACAGCGCGGCCCATTGCGCGGAAGAATTCTGGTGTCTTCTGACTGCGCGGATCACCGATGATGACCGACTTGCCGCCGCCAAGCGGAAGGTTGGCGAGGGCGGACTTGTAAGTCATGCCGCGCGACAGGCGCAAAACATCATGGATGGCGTCCTGTTCGCTGGCATAGGGCCACATGCGACAACCGCCAAGTGACGGGCCAAGGTTGGTGTTGTGAACCGCGATGATGGTTTTCAGACCGGTGGTTTTGTCGCTGGCAAAGACGACCTGTTCGTGGTCGTCAAAGGCGATATCGGAAAAGACGTTCATCCTCTTGCAGCCTCCTGGCAGCATCATTTTTCTGGTGCAGGCTGTTTCCTGCTTATCCCTTTATGTTTGATGCATCCGGCGTTGGATCAATTTCTAATTCCGCGAATGTGCAAAAAAGATCGTTTCGGTTGAGGGGCTGCTTTGGTGTGGAATTATTCGGAGTTTGCCAAAGCTGCATTGTAATTTTATTGCGCGCACTGTGCGCTGCAGCATCTTCGCTGTTTGAAGGCAGGCGGCATTTTCGATCCGACCGAGATTCTTTTGTGGTCGAAATTGGTCGGTTGCAGCCTGGCTTTTATGGTGCAGTGCAGTTGCGGCGATTTGTCCTGAATCAGGGCATTCGTCATGCGCCTATGCCAAATTCGCACTTGAAACCGGAGCAATTAATCTGGAAATATCAATTAACCGGATAATTTACGGCTCGTTAAGGTGCGAAACGTAGACTCACGGTTGGGTATCTTGTGATTGAGATTCCCGGTTCAGGACAGGTTGGCGTCTGGGCGGCGCCAGCGAACAAAATATAAGGAGAGCGGCGGATATGTCTGCATTCACAGGCCATCGCCAAACCGTATATGAAGTTGAACTGCACAATCAGGCTGTGCGCGAATGTGTCAAAGAGAACCGATCCCACGACCTCTTTGATGACCGCTGGGCTGATGTTCAAACTCATGAAGTTGCGGCCAGCGACGAAACCAAGGCCCTTGCCATGATCGAAAATAGCTATCCGTCAGAAGATGGTTTCGTTGTCGATCACGTCAAACGCCTAGGATAAAGCGCACCAAACATATTCGAAAAAAAAGCGTGGTCAGCTTTGCTGCCACGCTTTTTTTCTGAGCCGAACCTGCAAGATAAAGCAGGCTTCATCGGGAAGTTTCGGCCTATGACCTCAGCTTGCCCAGCATTTCCCGCCCCTTGGCAACGGCAAATTTCTGTGCCTGCGAGAAGGTCGGGTTTGGCGGCATGATCAGGGCGTCAGGGTCAACCGGGACCTGAATAACGGTTGGCTTCTTACTTGCAAACGCTTGTGACAGCGCGCTTGAAAGCTCCTTGGTGTTTTCCGCACGCAGGCCAAGACAGCCACAAGCCTGTGCGATGGCCGCCATATCCGGGTTTTTAAAGGCGATTGCATGTTCCGGCAGACCTTTGGCTTCCTGTTCCAGTGCGATGAAGCCAAGCTTGCTGTTGTCAAAGACAACCGCCGTAATCGGCAGGTCGTATTCGGCAGCGGTCAAAAGTTCACCCATCAGCATGTTGAATGCGCCGTCACCCGCAATGGCAACCACCTGACGATCAGGATAGGCAAGCTGCGCGCCATTGGCCCCGGAAAGGGCAAAGGCCATTGTGCCGAGCCCGGATGACAGGGTGAAACGCTGGTTACGTTTTACCCGCAAATGCCGCGCGGCCCAGGCTGTGGTCGTTCCGGTATCAACCAGGAAAATGGCATCGTCAGCGGCATGGTCACCGATTGCGGCCATGACGCTTGCGGGGTGAAGCGGGCTTTTGTCGGACTTCTCGATCTTTGACCAATCGTCTTGCTGATCCTTCACCTTGTCGATCCAGTGTTTGCGCTGTGTTTCGGTGTCTTTGGGCGTGACGCGATCCAGAAGGCCTTGCACCGATAGCTTGGCACTGCCGATCAACGGGGCATCAATATCAAGCCGTTTGCCGATCTGGCTGCGATTGCTATCGATCTGGATGGTTTTGGCATCTTTGGGGAAAAATTCCTGATAGGGGAAATCGGCCCCGATTATGCACAGCAAATCGCAATCTTCGACAGAATCCTGACCCGGTTTGCCACCCAGAAGGCCCAGCCCACCAATGCAAATGGGATCGTCGTCATCAAGCCAGTCTTTGGCGCGCAGGGTTCTGACGATCGGTGCATCAATCCGGTGCGCCAGATCAAAGATCTCTTGTGCTGCCTCGGCACCGCCAATACCGGCAAGTATGACGGGCTTTGATGCCTGATCAATCAGTTTGGCAGCGTGATCAAGGTTGTCGCTGGACGGGGAAACTTCACGGGTTGCCAACAAGGTTGCAATATTGATCGGATCACCGGCGCAATCGGCACTGGCGATATTGTTCGGGATACAAACATGGGCGGGCGCACGATTTTCAATCGCGGCCTTACAGGCTTCTTTGAGGATACGCGGGGCCTGTGCCGGATCCATGATCGTCTCGGAATAGACGGTCACGTCTTCGAACAGCTTTTTCAGGTCAACTTCCTGATGATACTCGGTGCCGATAAATTCCGAGTCAACCTGGCCTGTGATGGCAAGAACCGGGGCATGGTCGTGACGGGCATCATAAAGGCCGTTCAAAAGATGGATGGCACCGCCACCCGCCGTGCCGACACAGCATGAAAGATTGCCGGTCAGTTTTGCCTGTGCGGATGCGGCAAAAGCACCACCTTCTTCATGCCGGACAAGCACGAAATCAATTTCATCCCTGTTTTCTAGGGCAAATGTAATGTCATTGATCGCGTCGCCGGGGATGCCAAACACATGTTTGACGCCAAGGTCACTCAGTAAATTGATTGCGATATCGGCAACTTTCATGGGGAAACTCCTTGGTTTCAGTCGTGAGAGAGCCGCAAACTACAATCGCATCAACGGCCGGGTTTGATTACGAAAGCCAGAATGCATTCATGGTTTCTGCGACGCGTTTGAACGAAGCAAGATTGGCACCATCGCGATAATTGATGATTTTCCCGTCCGGACTGTTTTCGATGCAGTCTTTGTGAATTTTGGACATGATTTCACGAAGGCGTTTGTCGACGTTTTCCGTATCCCAACTCAGACGCTGCGCATTCTGGCTCTGTTCAAGGCCGCTTACTGCAACGCCGCCGGCATTGGATGCTTTGCCGGGGGCATGGGGGATATTGGCGTTGATGAATACTTCCTGCGCCTTTGCCGTCAGTGGCATGTTCGCGCCGTCACAGAGCATCATCACCTTGTTTTCAACAAGCTGCTTGGCGTCTTGTTCATCAAGCTCGTTCTGGGTTGCGCAGGGCAGGGCGATATCGCACTCAAGCCCCCAGGGGTTCTTGTCTTCAAGGAACTCGGAATTCTTGCCGCCGTCAAATTCTGACAGCGATTTGCGTTGGTTGTTTTTCCAGTCATCAACCTTATCAAGAAGGTCATTTGTCATGCCATCGGCAAAGTGCATGGTGCCGGAGCTGTCACTCAGACTTATGACCTTGGCTTCAAGTTCTATGGCCTTGCGCGCGGCGTGAAGCGCAACATTTCCTGCGCCACTGATCGCAATGCGTTTGCCTTTGATTTCCTTGTTTTCCTGATCAAGCATGTGACCAAGGAAATAGATGCAGCCATAGCCGGTTGCTTCTGTGCGCCCGGCACTGCCGCCAAAGTGGCATCCTTTCCCGGTCAGCGCACCGGTCCACTTTTGCGTCAGCTTGATATAGTGACCAAAAAGGATGCTGATTTCGCGCCTGCCAACGCCGATGTCCCCGGCGGGCACATCGGTATCTGGCCCGATATGCCGATATAGTTCCTGCATGAATGCCTGACAGAAACGGCCGATTTCCTGCGGGGATTTGTCCTTTGGCGAAAAGTCGGCACCACCTTTTGCCCCGCCCATCGGCAAGCCGGTCAGGCTGTTTTTCAGGGTTTGTTCAAACCCGAGAAACTTGAAGATACTTGTGCTTACCGTTGGGGCAAACCGAAGGCCGCCCTTATAGGGGCCCATCGATTGATTGAACTGGATACGCCAGCCGCGATTGACCTGTATCTGTTGGTCGTCATCTTCCCATGCCACGCGAAACTGCAGCACGCGATCCGGTTCCGTGCAGCGTTCAAGAACCGCATTTTTGCGCATCTCGGTTTGATCAAGATACCAACCGGCAATGGAGCCGACGACTTCCTCCACTGCCTGGTGAAATTCCGGCTCGTTCGGTGTCTTGTCCTCAAGCCGGCTCAGGAAGTCTTTTTGAAAATCAGATGCGCTTTGTGTCATTTAAATGCGGGCTTTTTTACTGTTTCTGCTGCTCTGGTTAACGTGCCAGAGGCGAAAAAGTGCCCGCATAATATTTTGTTTTGGTGGTTTTTAAGGTGCGATGGCGCGCTTGATCAGGGGTTCTGTTGAAGCGTTCGTTCAACAAAATCAAGGCGGTCCTGCCCCCAGAACATCTCGTTGCCGACAAAATAGGTTGGCACACCAAAGATGTTACGATCGCGTGCGGACTGGCAGTTCTCGTCATAGATTTTGGCGATCTCTGGCAGGTCGGCATGTTCGAGATATTCTGTCGACAGGCCAGTTGATATCAGGGCCTCGCGCACGGTCGCGGGCAGCGAAACATCACGTTCACGCAGCCAGATATCCCCCATCAGGGTTTCTGTCAAAGCACTGACGTCTTTGCCATCGTCCTGAACGGCGATGATGGTGCGCGCGGCAAGTGTTTCATCGACCGGGAAATGGGTCGGATGCAGGTTGATCGGAATGCCGAGATAATCCGACCAGCGTTTCAGTTCAACAAGTCGGTATTCTTGACGCGGTTTCGGGCGTTTTGCCAAAGGCACGCCGCCGCCATGTTCCCAGACATCGGCTGCCCGGCAGGGTTTATGGATGATTTGCACGCCATGTTTTTTGGCAATGTCGACAACGCGGCGAAACCCGAAAAAAGACCACGGTGATTGCACGAAGAAATAGTGGATGATGGGTTCGGACATATGGGCCTCCTGGCGCCGCGATGCTGATCATGTTTTTGAATTGCCGACATTCGACACCCACCACACTGCCCAAACAGGGATGCTGCGTCAAATGTCCTTGGCGTAATCACGCACAGGTTCAGGTCATATGTTTGTGATGATGGAATGCGAAATGTCTGCGCGGCCTAGTAGTCAAGCCACCAAGAATATTCATCAATACCCGCCATCAGAACACCGTCAAAGCCAAGCTTCATGATGTTGCCAAGATAGCTGTTTTCGCTGCCAAAGATGATGCTTTGCCATTCGCGTGACCAGTAATGCACGTGGTTTTCCTGTCCCCAACGTGCCATCAGGTTGCCTTCACTAATGAAATCGGGACTTCCGGCACGCCATCCGCTTTGCCAGTAATAACGATATGTCTCGGCCGTCGCGATATTGAGATACGAAATCAGGTTCCGCGGTGTTCCGGTCTTTTTGTAACGAAGCCGCTTCATATCATCATAGGTTAGTGGAATGGTCCCGCGATGGAACGGATCAATGATCAGCGTGTCATAGTTGGTTGCAACCAGCGCATCGACATAGGCGTCCTTGGTGCCATAGGGCGAACTATCAAGCACCAGGGCAAAGTTCTTTGCCTCGCGGATATTGTCGATCACATGCGGGTTTGCCCCGAAAGGCGTGCTTGGTACCTTTGCCAGCGATGAAAGCTGCATGCCCGGCGGTGGGGCCGCGTAATAAAGTGCATCCAACCCCCGAAGCTGAGCGCGCGCCTTGTCCATGTCGGTCCGATTTTCGGTGTAATCGACCGCAAGATATTGCAGGCCTTCAAGTTTAAGCCGTTCCAGATAACCGAGGATGTATTTGGTTTCTTCGGCGTTGGTGGCTTCACCGTATTTCTCAAAGCCGTAGAACGGGGCTTCGACCAAAATACCGTCAAGGGCACGCAAATAGTTTCTGGCCGGTTCCGCGACGCCGCGCGTCGCAAACAGGGTTTTTTCAAGAAACTCGGTCAGTTCCAGGCCATTCATCGCAATGATCGAAAAGTCACTGCGATAGCTTTTTGCCCAACGGCTGATCGCGATGACGTAATCGCGCATTTCCTCGACGAAGTCTTTTTCGGGCTTACCGGTGTCGGTTAGTCCGGGGAGACCCTCGGTCAGGCTATTGGGCGCTGGGATAAAAGGTTCAAGCTGCTGTGCAACTGCACCAAGTGGTGTTGATGCCAGTAATGCCCCGCCAAGCCCCACCGCACCGGTGCCAAGGAAATGTCGGCGCGAGATGGATTTGGGCAGGGCATTTCCGCCAGACGCATTTTGCGCCGGTTTTCGGATCTGCCCTGACGTGCTGTAAGGTTGCTTGGCCATGCCTTTATCCATCGCTGATGATATGGGCGATCTTATGATGCTGCCTTCATTGCGCCTTGCTGTGTGATCAACTCAGTCACCCGGTTGCCAATTGCAAGGGATGCAGTAAGACCCGGTGATTCAATACCATAGAGCATTACAAGACCATTAAGCCCGTGCTGTTTTTCATCAGCAATCATGAAGTCACGCGCAGTTTCGTCCGGGGCCTGGATTTTTGGTCGCACCCCGGCATAGCCGGTCTGAAGCGCACTTTCGTCAAGATCGGGATAGTATTTGCGGATGGCTTCGGCAAAGTCGGCCCGACGTTCTTCGGGGACGTCATAGTTTGGTGCATCAACCCATGTCACGTCCGGGCCAAAGCGCGCCTGTCCCCCCATATCAAGGGTGAGGTGAATGCCAAGGCCTGCCTGTTCGGGTGCCGGATAGATCAGGGTGGAAAACGGTGCCTTGCCCGATAGCGTGAAATAACAGCCACGCGCATAATGTTGTGGCGGGACAGATGCCTGTGGCAGGCCGGTAAAGTTCCGGCCCAAGGTCTGGCTGTGCAGGCCACCGGCAACAATCAGTTCCGCGCAGGTCAGGCTCATTTCTTCGCCGTCGGCATCGGTGGTGCTGACGGTATAAAGCCCGTTTTCAAAACTGACGGCCGTGACCTTGGTGTTGATCGCAAGTGTTGCGCCATTGTTTTCCGCCTCGCCCAGCAGGGTGACCATCAGTTGATGACTATCGACAATACCGGTGGACGGGCTTTCTAAGGCGCCGACACAATGAAGGGCTGGTTCGCGTTCAAGGGCTTCTTCGCGGGACAGCCAGACAAGGTCGGTGACGCCGTTTTCAAAAGCCTTGTCCTTGATCCCGGCCAGTGCGGCCATTTGGTCTTCGGCTGTGGCGACAATCAGTTTGCCGGTGCGTTTATGTTCGATGCCGTTTTCTTCGCAATAACGATACAGCATCTCGCGCCCGGTGACGCAAAGCTCGGCCTTCAGGCTGCCTTTCGGGTAATAGATCCCGGCATGAATGACTTCGCTGTTGCGCGCGCTGGTCTCGGTGCCAATTGCATCATGCTGTTCAATGATCAGGACTTCACGGCCGGTTCGCGCAAGGGAACGGGCACAGGCCAGGCCGACAACGCCGGCCCCGATGACGATGGTTTGGATATCTGCAGTCATGATCACGTGTATCTTGGTTAGGGTGGTGGGTTTAGTTTGCCTGGCGGAAATAGACAGCCTGTCCTTGGTTGTCCTTGCCATTACCGGTGACAACAGCTGGTGATTCGCTGGTGTAAATACCGCGCGCAAAGCTGCTGTCGTTACAATAGACATACCAAGTCCCGAACGGAAGCGTATCACTTTGATAGGCACCACCTTCGTGGCGCCAGATGCCCTCGCAATGGCGTTGGTCATCATCAAGGATCATCGTGCCTTCGCCCGATGGTTGATCAAAGCGCAGCGTGCCGGTTCCGCGCACCGATTGCCAGTTGGTGACAATATCAATGCCATCAATCGGCGGCGGGGTGGTTTCGCCTTCTGGCTGCTGAAGCGGGGTTTCATCTGCCGGTGCGACAACAGCGGCGGCAATTGCCGAATTTTCTGCGAGCTCAATGTTCAATCGGCCAAAGAAACCGGCGGCGAATTCCTGGGCATCAATCATTGGCAGGCCACTGAGTGGCGCACTGCTGCTACGTGTGGCCTGGACCTGTGTCGGGGTGCAGTAATAGCCCAGCAGGCGACTGCCACGTTGGGCCGGTGTTTGCGGATCCCATTGCCCGACAAAGGAGACGCATTGCGACCCGTTGCGGGTAAAGGGCGACAGGGCAATCGGGCCATATCGGGTTTCCTGCACGAAGCTTGTACCATTCAGGCTGGTGCGGCCGCGAAGCGCGTCAAACATATCAAGCAACTGCTCGGACGCCATGGCAGTGCTAAACCGAAAGCCGGGTGCGGAGGTCGTATAGACCGTTTCAAGGTAAAGGTCGCTTGCAGCGGCAGGGGATTCGCTTACCGAACGCGGCGCATACCAGCGGCCAACAAAGACCGTACTGTTATCACGATACTGACGCAGGAAGCTGTTCTGACCCTCGACGTCTGAGGCAAAGACAACAGGGCTCTGGTCTTGCGGGATTTGTTCGAACCCGCCGGTTTGCTGTGCGACTGCCATCTGTGGTGTTGCCACCAGAAGGCTTGCAAACATGCTGCCGATCAAAGCCGCCCGATACCTCACATTGCGTCCTTTCTATATGTTTTCAGGCGCATTTTTGTATTGCGCTACCCTTATCTTTACCTTTGTGCATCTAGATTGGCTAGGGGGCAGTCAACCGATGCCTGTTAACGTGATCTCTTTTACCTTGATTTTTGGGTGCAAACGGGCTCATTGGGGAGGTTGGCCTTGGGGACAAAGTCAAAAAGCCTGAAGATACGGAGCATTTTATCATGACGGTGCAACAGACCGGCGCGAACGGGGACAGCGCGGGCCAGCAGACGGCAACGGACAAACAACCGCCGTCCAATCGCGCCCATGTAATCGTGATCGGCAATGAAAAGGGCGGGTCAGGCAAATCGACAACGGCGATGCATTTGATCGTTTCCCTAATGAAGATGGGATTCAAGGTCGGATCGCTTGATATCGATGCCCGTCAGGGGACGCTGACACGCTATGTCGAAAACCGGAACGCCTTTAACGAACGCAAAGGCCTTAAGCTTCCGGTGCCCGATCATCGGCCGATTTATCGCAGCGAACTGCCCGATGCCAACCAAGCCAAGCTGGACGAGCGCGAACGCTTTACGACCGCACTTGGTGAAATGGTGATCGGCTGCAACTTCATCGTTATGGATTGCCCGGGCAGTGACAATTACCTTTCGCGTTTGGCGCATGCCTGTGCCGATACGCTGATCACCCCGATCAATGATAGCTTCATCGACCTTGATATGCTGGCCCGGATTGACCCGGACAGCCTTGATATCAAGGGGCCCAGCATCTATGCCGAGATGGTCTGGGATGCGCGCAAACGTCGGGCGGCGATTGATGGTGGCACGATTGACTGGATCGTCATGCGCAATCGTCTTTCACATCTTGATGCGCGTAACAAACGCGACATTGCCGAAATCGTTGACAAGTTGGCCGATCGCATCCGCTTCCGTCAGGCGCCAGGCTTTGGCGAACGCGTGATTTACCGCGAACTTTTCCTCAAAGGTCTGACGCTGCTGGATCTGCGTGAAAAGGGCGTCGGTATCCCGATGAGCATGTCGCACATGGCCGCCCGTCAGGAAGTCAGATCGCTTCTGGAAGTGATCGGCTTCAAACCGGCCGACGGCGAGGAGTTGCCGATCTGACTGCATCCGGCCTATATCTTGTGGGACGACAAATTGTCCAACCGGAATATGAAGCAGGCAGGTCTCCTTGACGCGCAAAGACATCATTCCAGAGACATCCGACGCCAATGAAGTGGCAGACTTCCTGAGCAAGGCGCGGCAGATGGCGGTACACGCGCCATCATCCGGGCCAGCACAGGGGCGGTTGATTTTTGCCATGGATGCAACCGCCAGCCGCCAGCCAAGCTGGGATAGCGCGGCTGAAATTCAGGCGGAAATGTTTGAGGCGGTCGATGGTGTCGGCGCCCTTGATGTGCAGCTTGTGTTCTTTCGCGGGCTTTCGGAATGCAAATCAAGTGGCTGGTGCCGCAACGCAAAATCATTCCGCGATTATATCACCAAGGTTACGTGTCGCGCCGGACATACACAGATCGAACGCGTTCTGGCCCATGTCGAACGCGAAGCGGGTGATAAAAAAATCGATGCCTTGATTTATGTCGGCGACTGTATCGAGGAAAATCCAGATCATCTGGCCCCGATTGCTGGGAAACTGGCGCTTAAGGGGGTAAAGGCATTCATGTTTCAGGAAGGCCATGACCGGGATGCGGCATTTGCCTTTGGCGAAATTGCGCGGATAACCGGTGGTGCCTTCATGCAGTTTGATGCCAGTGCGGCCGGCAAGCTTCGTGATTTGCTGGGCGCAGTGGCAAGCTATGCGGTGGGCGGGCAGTCCGGACTTTCGATCTATCAAAAGAAAACCGGGTCCGAGGAAGTGCTCAGGCTTGGTCATCAATTGCGAAAGCCGCGTTGATGCAGTGGCTTTTGATCGGAATCGCAGCATTTATCGGGGTTGGCTTCTTCATTCGGTGGATGACAGAGGCCGAGCCCAAAGAAATCCGTAAAATTGTCTTATTTCTGATCATCTTGGTGTTGATCATGCTTGCGGGCTGGTTGTTGCTCACAGGCAAGATTGCCGCGATGGGCGCGGCTTTGGCGGCGACTGTGCCGTTTTTGTTTCGGATGATGAAGCTTGGATTCCTGTGGCCAATCTTTCGCAGGATCTTTGCAGCGTCCCGAAAACGCGCCCAACCGGGAAGTTTTGGCAACCGCACATCCGGTGCGGGATCAAGTTCGGAAATTCGCACTGAATTTCTGCATATGGTGCTTGATCTTGAAACCGGGCAAATGCGCGGTGGCGTTGTCAGCGGTCCCTTTGCCGGGGCCGATCTTGACAGCTTGGGACTTGACGACCTGCAGTCGCTTTATGTTGACTGTTGCAGTGCAACCGACCAAAGCCGGGCGGTTCTGGAGGCCTATCTTGAACGCCGTCCCGATTGCGCGGGATGGCAAAGCTGGCGCCAGAAAGATCACGGCGAAGACGGAGCACAAAACGGAGGAAGCGACCGCAACCATAACGAGCAAGGCCAAGGTGGCAAAAGGAGTTCAAGTGCGTCAGGCATGACGGCGAAAGAGGCCCGAGAAATCCTGGGTGTGGCGGATAATGCCACCCGTGAGGAAATCAATCGGGCCTATAAAAAGCAGATCAAGGCGGTCCACCCGGATCATGGCGGATCGGACTATCTGGCCTCAAAGATCAATGCCGCGCGAAGCCTTTTGTTACGGCTATGTAAAGATTAGCGTCAATAATACGTGCGCTTGCTTGATCCGTGTTCTGGAATTGTGGCAGAAGCATATATGCGGGCAATTCCAATACGGACTGGCGTGCAGCGGTTGAAAAAGGAAAGTATTGAATGTCAAAAAGAATCAAGAAGGCAGTTTTTCCGGTCGCAGGCATGGGAACCCGTTTTTTGCCCGCCACCAAGGCAATGCCAAAAGAAATGCTGCCGGTCGTTGACAAGCCGCTTATTCAATACGCTGTCGAAGAAGCCATTGCGGCCGGCATCGAAGAATTCATTTTTGTGACCGGTCGCGGCAAAACCGCGATTGAGGACCATTTTGATCGCTCTGCCGAGCTGGAAGCGATCCTGACCGAGCGCGGCAAGGAAGAAGCACTGTCCAAAGCGCTTGAAATGATCCCGGAAAACGGTCGTGTGACCTATACCCGTCAGGGCAACCCGCTTGGCCTTGGGCACGCTGTTCTGTGCGCCAAGTCGCTGGTCGGTGACGAGCCGTTTGTCGTGCTGCTGGCCGATGACCTTATCCAGTCAAAAGTCCCCTGCATGAAGCAGATGGTCGACAGTTATGGCCGTACCGGCGGGAACATGGTTGCCGTCATGGATGTCCCGCGTGAGGAAGTTCACCGCTATGGTGTGCTTGAAATCGAAGGCACCAATGGCCGCCTTGTCAGTGCGTGCGGTATGGTTGAAAAACCAAAACCCGAAGAAGCCCCGTCGACCCTGTCGGCCATCGGGCGTTACATCCTTGATCCCGGCATTTTCGAGGTGCTTGAAAACATTCCGCGCGGCGCTGGTAATGAAATCCAGCTGACCGATGCGCTGGCCGCAATGATCGGCAAGGTGCCGTTCTATGGCTATAATTTCGAAGGCCGTCGTTTTGATTGCGGCAACAAGATCGGCTTCCTCAAAGCCACCATGTCATTTGCCCTTGCCCGTGAAGATATGCGCGACGATGTCCGCAAGCTTATTCACGAATTCGCCGAAGGCGAAGCGGCAGAATAACCATTCATGTCAACAATGTCCGACCGGAATAGCGATGTGATCTGTTCCGGTCGGGATTTACTTACCAGGATAAAACCGCCATGCGCGTAGCTATGATCGGGACCGGATATGTTGGACTTGTATCCGGTGCCTGTTTTTCCGAGTTCGGTACGGACGTTATTTGTGTCGATAAGGATGTAGAAAAAATCGCCCGTCTCGAAGACGGCATCATGCCAATCTATGAGCCCGGTCTGGATGTTCTGGTCGAAAATAACGTCAAGGCAGGCCGCCTATCCTTTACTACCGACCTCAAAGAAGGGGTCAAGGATGCGGACGCTGTCTTTATTGCCGTGGGCACACCGACCCGTCGCGGCGATGGGCATGCTGACCTGAGTTACGTTTATGCTGCGGCCGAGGAAATTGCCGAAGCCATGGACGGTTTTACCGTCATCGTTACCAAATCGACGGTCCCGGTCGGAACCGGTCGTGAGGTTGAGCGCATCATTCGTGAAAAACGCCCGGATGCAGAATTTGCAGTGGTCTCGAACCCGGAATTCCTGCGCGAAGGATCGGCGATCGGCGATTTTATGCGCCCGGACCGCGTCGTCATCGGCACCAGTGATGAGCGCGCCCGCGAAGTGATGTCGGATCTGTATCGTCCGCTCTATCTGATCGAGACCCCGATTGTTTTCACCACCCGTGAAACGTCGGAAATGATCAAATATGCGGCCAACACCTTCCTTGCCGCCAAGATCACCTTCATCAATGAAATTGCCGATCTTTGTGAAAAGGTCGGTGCGGATGTCCATGATGTCGCACGCGGCATCGGTCTTGACGGCCGTATTGGCAAGAAGTTCCTGCATCCCGGTCCGGGCTATGGCGGGTCCTGTTTCCCGAAAGATACCATCGCACTTGTGCGCACCGCACAGGAATATAACAGCCCGCTTCGCATCATCGAGACGGTTGTTGATGTCAACGCCAAGCGTAAAAAGGCGATGGCCGATCGCGTGATCGCGGCCTGTGGTGGTTCTGTTGCGGGCAAGACCATCGGTATTCTTGGTCTGGCTTTCAAACCCAATACCGATGACATGCGCGATGCGCCGAGCCTTGATATCGTTCCTGCCCTGATCGCGGCAGGGGCGAGTGTCAAGGCCTATGACCCCGAAGCCATGGAAGAAGCCAAGAAGCTTCTCGATGGCATTTCCTATTGCGACAACGCTTACGATACCGTCGAAGGCGCCGATGCAATGGTGGTTCTGACCGAGTGGAACGAATTCCGCGGTATGGACCTTGATCGCATCAAGGACGCGCTGAAACACCCGATCGTCGTTGATCTGCGTAACGTTTACGATCCGAACGAGATGGCTGAAAACGGTTTCAGCTATTCCTGTGTCGGTCGTGCATCTATCGGAGGCAAATCCTAATCATGACGAATTCCGCCGGACACAAGTTTGATAGCTCTGTTTTGCGCGAATATGACGTGCGTGGCGTTGTTGACGAAACCCTGCATGCGGCAGACGCCAATGCGTTGGGGAAAGCATTCGGCACCATGGTACGCAGATCTGGCGGAAAGCGAGTTGCCCTGGGGCGTGATGGTCGTCTGAGCTCACCAGAACTGGCGGCTGCATTGGCCGAAGGCATTCTGTCTACCGGTTGTGACGTGGTCCGCATCGGTCGAGGGCCGACCCCGATGCTTTATTTCACGGTTTATGATCAAAAAACCGATGCCGGCATCATGGTCACCGGTTCGCATAACCCGTCGAACTATAACGGCTTCAAGATGCTTAATGCTGGCAAATCGGTATTTGGTGACGCCATTCAGCAACTTGGCAAAATAGCCGCGAACGGTGATTTCGAAACCGGGCAAGGTACGGCAAGCGACATCGATATCGAGGATCGCTTTGTCGAACGCCTTGTGGCCGAGCTTGACTGCGATGTCCCCAATCCGATGACGATTGTCTGGGATTGCGGCAATGGTTCTGCCGGTGATGTCGTGCGCAAACTGACGGCCAAGCTGCCTGGTACGCATCACCTGTTGTTTGATGACATCGATGGCAATTTCCCCAACCATCACCCTGATCCGACGGTTGAAGCCAACTTGGTTGACCTCAAGGAGGCCGTTGCCAAACACAATGCCGACTGGGGTGTTGCCTTTGACGGCGACGGTGACCGGATTGGCGTGATTGATGGCAAGGGTAATGTCCTTTGGGGTGATCAGCTGTTGCAGATCTATGCCGCAGACGTTTTGCAGCGTCAGCCGGGGGCTGCGATTATTGCCGATGTCAAGGCCAGCCAGACCCTGTTTGACGAGGTCAACCGGATTGGTGGCAAGGCCATCATGTGGAAGACCGGCCATTCCCTGATCAAAACCAAGATGATCGAGGAAAAGGCACCGATCGCCGGTGAAATGAGTGGCCATATCTTCTTTGCCGAGCGTTATTACGGCTATGACGATGCAACCTATGCTGCCGTGCGCCTGTATCGTATTCTGGTTCAAAGTGGCAAAAGCCTTGCCGAATGGCGGGCCGCCATGCCGGCTGCGGTCAATACGCCGGAAACCCGTATCGATTGCCCGGATGATCGCAAGTTCACGCTGATTGAAGAAGTCCGTGCCCGCCTTGCCGAAGCCGGCGCCGAGGTCAGCGGCATTGATGGTGTGCGTGTCAGCACCGATGATGGCTGGTGGTTGCTGCGTGCATCCAACACCCAGCCTGCCATCGTGGCCCGCTGTGAGGCCGCCGATGATGCCGGGCTGGAACGTTTGAAGGGGCAGGTGACCAATCAGTTGGTCAAAAGCGGTCTGTCTTCTGATGACTTCTTTGCCCCGGGTGGCGGTCATTAATTAAGACGTCCAACGAAGACAAAATTAAAAAGGCCCGTCAGATTTTCTGACGGGCCTTTTTGTATCTCTGTTCGATTTGGATTTTAGCCAGCATCACCCGCATTGACCGGGATGCACGCAACATTTTCACGCTTGAGCGCGTCACAGGCGGCGCGTGCTTCGTTCTCGCCATCAAAGCCCAGCAGACGGGCGCGATAGACAACACCGGTACCACTGGCTTGCTGCTCGACCGCAGCGCGGGTCAGGCGCAGAACATCCGGGGCTGTACGTGCCGCAGCAAGGACCGCTTCCTGTGCCCGGCGCTGATCGCTAAATGCGCCAACCTGAATGCCCCATCCTGCGCCGGTTTCCGGCTTCAGGCGGGTCACAACGGTTTGCGTATCAATACGGCCCGGCTGTTCTGCTTCGCGAAGCGTGCTGCGCTTGGCAATCAGCAACTGGGCATCTGCGGGCAGGATTTTGTCTTCCGGGCTGATGCGCGGACGCGGAACAACGATTTCACCGTCCTTGGTCAGCTTCATATAGGCCTGATCAAGAAGCTTTTTCATCTGGTCATCACGGGTGCGGGCCGTACGGCCACCAAACACAACACCAATCAGGCGTTTGCCATTACGATTGACCGACGCAACAAGGTTAAAGCCCGATGCGTTGATATAGCCGGTCTTGATCCCGTCGGTACCATAGTAGGACGCCAGAAGATTGTTGTGGTTGCCATAGGTGCGGTTGCCAAAGCGGAATTTCTGGGTCGCGAAGTAATGATAGTAGCTGCCATAATTCTTGCGCAGCGCCACAGCCAGTTTGATCATGTCGCGTGCAGTGGTCATCTGCCCGCGGTTGGGCAGGCCGGATGCATTACGGAAGGTGGTGCGTGACATGCCAAGGCGGCGCGCCTCGGACGTCATCATCTGGGCAAACTTGATTTCGGTGCCACCAAGATGTTCGGCGACAACAACCGCAATGTCGTTGGCCGATTTGGTGACCAGCGCCAAAATGGCATCCTTGACGGAAATGGTTTCGCCCGGCTGAAGGCCAAGTTTGGAGGGGGCCTGCCCCCAGGCGCGTTTGGAAACCTTCATCCGAGTCGAGAGCGATACCTTGCCATGTTCCAAGGCATCAAAGACCATGTAAAGAGTCATGATCTTGGTCAGCGACGCCGGATAGACCTTGTGATCCGCCCGATATTCATGAAGCGTTTCGCCAGTGTCGCCGTCAATAATCATCGCCGTGTAAGTCCGCGCCTGCGCAGCGGAGGGCGAGAGAACAGTGAATGAAATAGTCGCAACCAGACACAAAAGCACAGCAACAACGCCACGCATGCTCAGCGAGCGCGTCACGGACAGAGCTTTGGCCATTGCAGTTGGCCCGGAAAGGGTCATTAAACGCATTATATCGGGCTCGGCTTTGAGGTTTCCCCAAGAACTAAATAAGTTCACTGTCGCATCACAGCCTTAAACAAATGTTTAAGAGCATCGAATTTCGGTGGTCGTCATTCGGGCCTTGAGATGGCCATTTTTATTCGCAAGACTGTATTTTATATCTCCAGATTAGCAAAAAATCGAGGATCGAATGTCAGAAAAGACGGCTCCAGTTCACACCGATACGGGGACCCGCAGCGCCAGCTGGGCCAAAGCAGGTCTTGCCGCACTGGTGATTGCAGGCCTTGCCGGTTGCACCTTTACCCAAACCAGTGACGTCAATAATCCGCTTGTCCGCAAGGCATCATGGTTTTCTTATCTTAATGCCGATGATCTTCGTCAGGCCTGTTCAGCAGGCGATGCAGAAGGGCAAATTCGCATTATTTATAATGCCGAATATTACAAGGAAGTCCGCGTCTTTGAATTAACGCCGTATCCCGGGTTTGAGGAATTCAATCTGACCACCCGTGTCTTCGGGCCGATACAGGTCAAGGAAATCAATGTTGAGGTCAATGCACCGCTTGGTGCATTTGGGGGCGAAGAGGCCGTTGATCGTATTGACCGCGATTCTTATCTTGCCATCACCGATGCGCTGCAAGCCGAAGGTTTCGGAACGCAAAACCGTGATGGTCTGCGTCTGTATTCCGATGATTTTTACTGGGTCGCCATTGGGTGCTCGTCGGGTGGCATCACGCTGGGTACCTGGGCATCCGGTGTGGATGATTTGCGCGCCCTTAAGTTCCCGGAAGTGCTGGCAAACCTTTCATCGGTTGAAAAAGATATTCCGGAGCCGCCTGCCGCTGAAAACGCACGGTCACAATCGGCGGCACAGATGCATCATGTCCAGAACAGCGACTCCGGTGAGTTTTACAGAACCGTGCGCGGAAATATGCTTCGCTAGGGTACGAAAATGTTGCAACTGGGCGATGGCGTGACGTGTTCATGTTATTGCCCGGTCTGTTAAATTTATTGCAACGCAGCAAAACTTCGGGCTAATGCCTTGATCAAGTTGCTGTTTTAAAAATTTCTTGGAATTCCGGTGTTTTTCGATGGAAGCGTGCCGGGAAATATGGCGTATTTGTCACTAAACTGTACTTGACGCGACAGGGTAATTCCATCTAGGGTTATGTTGCAATGCAACATTGGTCCGGACGGATATTCCGGTGATCAGGAGGTTGAGGCAATGGCTGATTCCAAAAAGAAACTAGCCGGGAAAACTGCAACCAAGCAGGCTTCCGCGTCGTCACCCAAAACTGTAGCAGCTTCAGTCCCGTCGGCAGCGCAGTCTGCGCCTGCCAAGCGCAAGGTAATGACATCTTCCGAGATAGAAGCCGCAGCTCAGCAGCCGTCGGCGGAAGCGCAAAAGGCATCGCCTTCACCATCGCCCGATAAGGCAAAGACGCCGAGTGACGGTGCGTCGACCAAAGCTGCCGGTCAGGCTGCTTCGTCTGAAACGGTCGCGAAGGTTGATGCATCTGCGTTTGCTGCCAAAACGCCAGTCAAAGATGCTGCGCCGGCCGGTGCTTCCAAAAAAAATGCAGAGTCTCCGAAACCTGCCAAGGCTGAGACATCTTTGCCATCTGCGCAGGCATCAAAGCAGGCTGAAACTGCCACAAAACCCGCCGTTGCGACTTCCGGGGCCGCGAGACCTGCTGAAGAGGTGATACCGCCAGCAAGCAAGTCGACAGCGCCCAAATCCCCCACCAAAAGCGAAAAGGCCAATACTGTGAGCACGAAACCCAAAACTACGGCAACCAGCAAGTCTGCCGCTTCCGCCGCCCCGAAAAAGAAAACCGTTGCCAAGTCGGCGCCGAAAAAGGCTGCTGCTGCACCGGCAAGTACGGCATCAAAATCTGCGCCTGCACCGAAGGCCGCGGCACCCGCGACGTCTGAGAAATCGGCTGCACCGGCAACCGTGGCGGCTGAGTCTGCTGTCTCCAAGCCTGCGGCAACGCCGACCCCAACCCCAAGCAAGTCGACCGCAACCGCAAAGCCGGTTGATGCCAAACCTAAGGCAGAACCAAAGCAGGGCGACGTTTTTGGCTTTGGTGCATTGTTCATCGACGGAACGGGGATGGAACCCTACTTCGAACTTTGGAAGACGCCAGAGGTCGAGGCAATGGTCACTGCGGGCAATGACGCCTTCGAAGAAAGTGTTTCTGCCGCCAATGAGGCATTCGGCAAAATCTTTGAAACCATGACCGGTCAGGCCGATGTTTTTTCCGGTGCCGGGTCACGTGTTGCTGCTCAGTATGAAGAGCTGCTTGATACCCAGAAGAAGAGCTTCGAGGAAGTTTGGCAGGCAACCATGGCGATGTTTGAAAAGACCGGTGGCATTGGCACCGAGCTTTCGAGCTGGATGCAAAAAGAATTTGAAGCATCGCAAGATGATCTTGATGAGTTGACCAAGGTTGAAAGCCTTGCAGACCTTCAGGAGCTTCACGCGCGCATCGTCAATCGCTGCTATGAAAGCAGTTTGGCCGAAGGTGAAAAGATGCAAGAACTGATGTTTTCTGCCTTTTCGGACGGCTTGAATGCGATCAGCAAGGCAACAAATGTTGCACTGAAATGAGGCAATGGATGCATGTTGGATATCCCAGCACCTTCCAATCCCGAGCGGGTATGGCTTTTAGCCATGCCCGTTTTTTTATGTGTCTTTTCGCGTCCCGGATAATTTTGGAGTGACAATAATCACGAAGTTTGTCGCCTGATCTTGCAGTGCGTTATTCGCAGCCTAAATGAATCGAAGATGGACAACGAACGAAACTCGGATGCACAATAAATTCCTAGTGAGAACCGCGTAGCGGACTTTGAAAGAGTTTGGCAATGACCTATCATGGAGATCATGCAGGAAACAAGGGTTCCGGTAAGTAGACGATGACTGAACAGGATAATGACGGCACTGATCTGCCGAACACGGGGATCGTAACAAAGACACGGCCCAAGACCAAAAAGCCGTCCATGTACAAGGTGCTGTTGCTGAATGACGACTATACTCCGATGGAGTTCGTCGTTCACGTACTGGAACGGTTTTTTGAAAAGGGACGTGAAGAAGCCACCGAGATCATGCTTCAGGTGCACCGCAAGGGTGTCGGAGTGTGCGGTGTATTCACCTACGAAATCGCAGAGACCAAAGTAAACCAGGTCATGGACCTGGCCCGCCAGAACCAGCATCCGCTGCAGTGTACCTTAGAGAAGGAGTGACATATGCTATCGCGCAATCTTGAGGAAAGCCTGCACCGTGCGCTCGCATATGCGTCGGAGCGCAGGCATGAATATGCCACTCTTGAACATCTTCTGTTATCGCTGACCGAAGATCAGGATGCGCTGGCAGTGCTGAAGGCCTGCCGGGTTGATATTGATCGGCTGCGCTCCGATCTGCTGGAATTCGCCGATAGCGAGCTTTCCGGCCTGATCAGTGCGCGTCTGGTGGACCCCAAACCGACTGCCGGTTTCCAGCGCGTGATCCAGCGCGCTGCGATCCACGTCCAGTCTTCTGGCCGCGAGGAAGTGACCGGCGCCAATGTGCTTGTTGCCCTGTTCTCTGAACGGGAATCGCACGCGGTTTACTATCTGCAACTCCAGGATATGACGCGTCTTGATGCGGTAAACTACATTTCACACGGTATCGCCAAGGCTACCGAGCTTAATGAGCGCCGCATTCCGCGCGGTGCCGATGAAGAGCCGGTTGCAGGCATGTCGCCAGAAAGTGATGAAAGCGGCCCGGCAGAGGGCGAGGCGCTTAAAGCCTATTGTGTGAACCTTAATGTCAAGGCGCAGAGCGGAAAGATCGATCCGCTGATTGGTCGCCAGAACGAGATCGACCGCACCATTCAGGTTCTGTGCCGTCGTACCAAGAACAACCCGCTTTATGTCGGTGATCCCGGCGTTGGTAAAACCGCCATCGCCGAAGGGCTGGCGCGCCGTATCAACGATGGCGATGTGCCAGAGGTTCTTGAAAACGCGACGATCTTTGCCCTTGATATGGGCGCACTTCTGGCCGGTACGCGCTATCGCGGGGATTTCGAAGAACGCCTGAAGGCGGTGGTCAAGGAACTTGAAGAGTACGAAGGTGCTGTTCTGTTCATTGATGAAATTCACACCGTAATCGGTGCTGGTGCGACGTCGGGTGGGGCAATGGATGCTTCCAACCTGCTGAAACCGGCACTGGCAAGTGGGTCACTGCGTTGCATCGGCTCAACCACCTACAAGGAATTCCGGGGTCACTTTGAAAAGGACCGCGCGCTTGTGCGTCGTTTCCAGAAAATCGATGTCGAGGAACCGTCAGAAGCCGATACCGTCAAGATCCTCAAGGGTCTCAAGCCCTATTACGAGGAGCACCATCAGGTCAAATACACCAACGAAGCCCTGCGTTCAGCGGTTGAGCTGGCATCGCGTTATATCAGTGACCGCAAGCGGCCCGATAGTGCAATTGATGTGATTGACGAGGTTGGCGCATCGCGCATGCTGGTCGCACCTAGCAAACGCAAACGTACGGTGAGCAAGCGTGATGTCGAGGAAATCGTTGCCAAGATCGCCCGCATCCCACCAAAATCGGTTTCGACCGATGACCGCAAGGCGCTGGCAAATCTTGAGCGTGATCTGAAAACGGTTGTGTTTGGCCAGGACAAGGCAATCGAAGCAGTTGCCAGTGCGATCAAACTTGCCCGTGCTGGTCTGCGTGAGCCGGAAAAACCGATTGGCAGTTATCTGTTCTCGGGCCCGACCGGCGTTGGTAAGACCGAGGTCACCAAGCAGTTGGCAACGGTCATGGGGATCGAGTTCATCCGCTTTGACATGTCCGAATATATGGAGCGCCACAGCGTATCACGTCTGATCGGTGCGCCTCCCGGCTATGTCGGGTTTGACCAGGGTGGTCTTTTGACCGATGCCGTTGATCAGCATCCGCATGCGGTTGTGCTGCTTGACGAGATCGAAAAAGCCCATCCTGACCTGTTCAATATTCTTCTGCAGGTCATGGATCATGGCAAACTGACCGATAACAACGGCAAAACGGTTGATTTCCGTAATGTTGTGCTGGTCATGACGACCAATGCCGGTGCATCCGACATGGCCAAACCACCGATCGGCTTCAAACGTGAAATGCGCATTGGCGAAGATGAAGAGGCAATCAAGCGTACCTTCTCGCCGGAATTCCGTAACCGTCTGGATGCGGTTATTCCGTTCGCCAACCTGCAGCCGGAAGTCGTCAAGATGGTTGTCGACAAGTTCATCCTGCAGCTTGAAGCACAGCTGGCGGATCGCAATGTTTCGATCGAACTGACCGAAGCAGCGCGGGCCTGGATGGCAGAGCGCGGCTACGATGCGGCCTTCGGGGCGCGTCCGTTGGGCCGTGTCATTCAGGAACACGTTAAAAAACCGCTCGCCGAAGAGTTGCTGTTTGGCAAGCTTTCGAAGGGTGGGGCTGTGCTGGTCGATATCGAAGACGATGCTGTCACCTTCCGTTATCCGGAAGATGAGAATGGCGAGAAACAACAGAAAAAAGATCCGGAAATGGCCGGTTAAAATGGACCTTTTTCGGTTTTCAGGTTGTTGTTAATGATTGGCAGTATAGATTGGTGCCCGGGGATATCGTTCCCCGGGCATAATCATATAAAGAACGCCAGAATATCATGAGCCAGGCTGCACAACGAAAATTTCGGAACGAAGTCGAGGAGTTCCTATCCAGACTTGAGCTGCGTGCGCGAAAGTTGATCGCGCTGGCCAATACGCTTGAAAAGAACGCTGACAAGTCCGACGTCACCGGTTATCGACCGTTTCGTGAGGAAGTCGACAACTTCAAGGCGTTGTCTCTGGTGATTATGGAGCGGATGAACAAGCTCGAATCCCATCCCAAAAAAGAAGAACTGGAAAAACAGTTTCACAAGCTTCAGGTCGTTATGCTCAGGATTGTCATCAAGACGAGCCTGAAATTCTTCTTTGTCATGAGTGCAAAGGAAAACCTGCCGCTTGGTGCGCGCGAAATGTTCCAAAGTGAACTCAGGACCCTTTATGAGGCAGAGCGGATGATCTCCGATCCGCGCTATATCAGTCAGCTCGACGACTCTGCAAAGGACGACCTTGAGATCGCGAAATCCATTCTCGAGGAAATCATCGAGAAGGCACCAGCGCTTCTGAACTTCAATAGTCGGACGAAGAAAAAACGCGCTAAGTAGGTGTATAAGCTTACTGAAAATTATGCAGCTCTAATTCTCTCCAGTATATCTTTGCAAAATGCAAACTTATTAATTCGCATTTTGCAATCTTTGCATTTTGAAATGCAAAGATTATCAGGTAATGTATTTCAGTCATGTGGGATTGCGACCGGAATTTCCCGAAAAACCACGGTTTTTTGAGAGGGTTATAAAGTTGGCACGCATCCTGCTTATGACGGCATGGACAGTTGTTCTTTGCAGGGGCGCGTTTCGCGCCTGGAACAACGTAATCTTCTGCAGTTTGCTCGTGTCCCAACCAAACTCAGCGGCGGTTTTTACCGCCGCTTTTTTCTTGCCTGATTTCTGGCCTCCTCCCCCAACCGCCATGTCTAGTCCGGTCGCAATGTTGTTTCTATGCGCGCAATCCACATATAGAAAATGTGGAAGCTCCTCTCGTGCGGTTCCACATCGCTATAGATTCTAAAAAAGGTTGTATTTGTTTTTTACCTTTTGTATAAGAATCTATACTAATAGATAGTCTCGATCTGCCATTGGCATAGACTGGGGAGTAAACGAATGAAATTCAAAAGTGGTGTGGCTTTGGCCGGTATGCTCGCAGCGACAGTTTTTGTTCTGCCACATGCTGCTTTTGCCAAGGCAGAGTTGCCAGGGGACCCCAATGTACTGATCACGGATGAAGTGATTAGAAACATTCGGGAATGGTTGGCAAATCCGGTTGTTGAACTGTCCATCAGTTCGCAGAACAAGTTGCGCACGGACATGACACAGGAACAGATTGATGCGGCAGACCTTCAGTGGCGCGCTGAACGCGAAGCGGAAGATCAGCCGTTGGTTGCAGCAATCCTGACCAACCCGCTGTCGAGCTACCTCACACAAGTTCAGGCACGCTCCGGTGGTATGTTTGCCGAGATATTTGTGATGGACGCCGTTGGCCTGAATGTCGGGCAGAGCTCGATCACTTCAGATTTTTGGCAAGGTGATGAAGCGAAGTTTCAAAATACCTATCCGAATGGTCCCGACGCCGTGTTCATCGACGAGGCCGAATATAACGAGGGGGCCGATGCTTGGCTTGCCCAGCTCAACATGACCATGAGCAATGCAGATCGTCAGCCGATCGGTGCCGTGACGGTTGAGGTCAATCTCAATGAACTCGCGCGTCGCCGCGGTCTGTAGGGAGAAATACGATGAAATTCTTTGAGAACCTCTCTATCCCGGCAAAGCTGATGAGCTGCTTTGCCATTATGATCGCGGTAATCCTGATGGTGGCTGGCGCAGGCGTTTTTTCGACCATGCAGGTCAGCAACGCCAATGATCAGCGCGATTATCTCTCGAAATTCGAACGCGACTATCGCGACCTTGATCGCGCCTATCTTGTCGCACGTCAGGAACTTATCTACTTCCTGACGACCGGCGACCGCGCTGGCTTGGCTGGGTATGAAAAAGCGCGAGAAGAGATCGACATTCGCACGGATGTGCTCAAGACATATGCGTCAATCAGCCCAGAGATCGCTGCCCTGATTGAAGAAATGGACGGTGCTATCGACCGTTGGGAAGAAATTGCAGCGCAACAAGCACAACTGATGCGCCACTATCTGACGGTTAACCATGCGCGTGCGATTGAAGCATCGGGGGAGCCACGTGAACTATCCGACCAAGTCACTACGGTTGCGAGCGAGCTTGCCAAGAATATCGATCAAATGATTCTCGATGTTGAGGCAGAAGTCGCCCAAGCCATGCAGATATTCCAAGTCACGCTTGGTGTTGGCGTCGTTCTACTTATCATCATGGCTGTGCTGTTTGGTGGTACCTTGTCGCGGATGATTGCAACGCCAATCCGTAAAATGACCGACGCAATGGGCAAACTGGCTGCTGGTAATCTTGACATCGAAACGCTTGATATGAAACGTGCCGATGAAGTGGGGGCCATGGCTAAATCGCTTGAGGTCTTCCGGGAAAACGCACGCGAACGTGCCCGCATGGCCGAACAGGAGAAAGTCGAAGCCCAGCGTCAGGTTGAACGCACCCAGCGCATGGGAACCCTTACCAAGGGCTTTGACGAAAAAATCCAGGATGTTCTGCATGCGGTGAACGCAGCCCTTGATGATGTCCGTTCTGCATCCGAGACGCTGACATCACACGCGCAACGCGCCAACCAGGATGCGCAGGACGTGGCCGAACAGGCGCAAGAATCCTCGACCAACATCGAAACTGTTGCATCTGCAACCGCTCAGTTGTCGGCCTCTATCTCCGAGATTTCCTCGCAGATTGCCCGCGTGACCGAAATCACGCAGGAAGCGGTCGGTCAGACAGAGCGTACCAACGAGCGTGTTGAAAAACTCAATGAAGCGGCACAAAGCGTTGGCGAGGTGGTCAATCTGATCAGTGATATCGCCGATCAGACCAACCTGTTGGCCTTGAACGCAACCATCGAGTCCGCCCGTGCGGGCGAAGCCGGCAAAGGCTTTGCCGTAGTTGCCGGTGAAGTCAAAAACCTTGCATCCCAGACGGTCAAGGCAACCGAACAGATCACGGCCAAGATTGCCGAGATGCAAAGCGAAACCGGCGCTGCTGCCGAAGCTGTGCGTGGCTTTGCCGACACCATCAACAAGATTGATGAACTGATGTCGGTTGTCGCCAGTGCGGTGGAAGAGCAGGGCGCCGCAACCGAGGAAATCTCGCGCAGCGTCGAAGGGGCTGCGAACGGTAACGTTGCCATCACCAATGCAGTCAAAAGCGTTGCCAGTGCAACCACCGAAAGTGGTGACCTTTCCAGTGGCCAGCTTGACAGTGTCGGACGATTGGCGGCCGCCAATGACGAACTTCGCAGTCACGTTAACGGCTTCCTCAATGACGTCCGTACTGTCTGACGCCTAAGATATATCAATCCAAAAGGCGCGGGAATTTCCCGCGCCTTTTTTGTTTGGGGCACCGGTGCTGGGTTACGACCCTGATGGTTCTTTGCGATAAGGGCTGTGTTCGGAAAGGATGTAATCGCGGTCCTGACTGATGTGACTGCGCTCCTGGGTCAAAAATTGCGCGACCGCACGTTTTAGTCCCGGATCAGCGATCAGATGGGCAGAATGGGTGATTACCGGTTCATAACCGCGCTGGATTTTATGTTCGCCCTGTGCGCCAGCCTCGACGGTTTTAAGGCCATGCTCAATCGCGATATCAATCGCCTGATAGTAACAGGTTTCGAAATGCAGAAGCGGCGTACGGTCCATCGTACCCCAGTTGCGCCCATACAGGGTTTCAGACCCGATCAAGTTAAGGGCACCCGCCACCATTTCACCGTCATTAAACGCACAAACCAGAACCGTGCGATCACGCATACGATCATGCAGCAGATCAAAGAATTCACGCGTCAGGTAAGCCTGGCCCCATTTGCGATCAGATGTATCGCGATAGAAATGATAAAACCGGTCCCAATGGTCGGCTTTCAGATCATCGCCACGCAGTGCCTTGAAACTGTATCCGGCCTCCAGAACCTGTTTGCGTTCCTTGCGCAGATTTTTGCGTTTGCGCGAATTCAGTGCGCCCAGAAAATCATCGAAATTCTGGTAGTCGCGATTGCGCCAGTGATACTGCATGCCCGTGCGCGCCAGAAAACCTGCCTGTTCCATCAGTTGGCTTTCATCGCTACTGCAAAACGTGACATGCAGGGTCGCCATGCCAAGCTTTTCCGGCAGCATCGTCATGCCGCTGATTAAGGCGTTGCGCACGCTGTCAGGATCTGGGTGATCCTTGGCGACAAGCATCCTCGGGCCCGGCACCGGGGAAAATGGCACAGCCGATTGCAATTTGGGGTAATAGCGCCCACCGGCACGTTCATAGGCCTCTGCCCATGACCAGTCGAAAACATATTCGCCGTAAGAATGGCCTTTGACGTAAAGCGGCACGATGCCGATGACATCACCAGTCTCATCTTCTGCCACAAGGTGAAACGGTTGCCAGCCGGTTTCAGCAGTAGTTGATCCGCTGTCTTCCATGGCGGACAGGAAGGCAAAGCTGACAAACGGGTTGTCAAACCCGGCGCACTTGTCCCACTGGGCCTGTCCGATTTGATGAATATCGGTGACGGTTTTGATTTCGACAGCCAAATCTGAATTCCTGCAGATGGTCCCCATGGCGCCCGGTTTAACTCCCGAGGCCTTATTTTTATACGCATTAGCCGGTATATGCGTTCAGAAGATAGGCGCAATGCGCATTTACGCAAGGGAAAGCCTTTGACGGAAGCTCATCTAAGTCCTATTTCATTGTGCCACAGGCCATTTGGAATGGGTCTGAAAACGGCTCGGGGATTTTCCCGTGTCGCCCTCGCGAAGAAAAGGATGGTGCGCCGTGAACAGCAAACTTTCGTTGGAGAAGGACAAGATCAAGGTTGTCCTGCTCGAAGGTATCCATGAAAACGCTGTAAAGATGTTCAAAGAGGCCGGCTACTCAAATGTCGACCATTACCCTGCTGCGCTCGACGCGGACGAACTGAAGTCCGTTGTCTCCGAAGCGCACTTTTTGGGCATTCGTTCCCGTACCAAACTGACCGAAGACGTTATCGAAGCTGCGTCCAAGCTGACCTCGATCGGCTGTTTCTGCATCGGCACCAACCAGGTTGATCTGCAGGCCGCTGCGATGCGCGGTATTCCGGTGTTTAACGCACCGTATTCCAACACCCGTTCGGTTGCCGAACTGGTGCTGGGGCAGATCATCATGCTGCTGCGTGGTATTCCCAAACGTAACGCAGCCGCCCATGAAGGCGACTGGCTGAAAAATGCCCATGGCTCATACGAGGCACGTGGCAAGACGCTTGGTATCATTGGTTATGGCCATATCGGTTCGCAGCTTTCGGTGCTGGCGGAATCGCTTGGCATGAATGTCATTTATTTTGACGTCATCAATAAGCTTGCCATGGGCAATGCCAATTCCTGTTCGTCGATGGATGAACTGCTTGCCAGATCCGATGTGGTGTCGTTGCATGTTCCGGCCAATGAGCAGACCAAGAACATGATCACGGCGACTGAGCTCGCCAAGATGAAAAAGGGTGCACACCTGATCAATGCGGCACGTGGCAATGTCATCGTGATCGAAGATCTGGCCGCCGCCCTTGAAAGTGGTCATTTGGCCGGTGCGGCGATTGACGTGTTCCCGGTCGAACCGGCCGGCAAGGATGAAAAATTCGAAAGCCCGCTGCGTGGTATGGAAAATGTCATCCTGACCCCGCATATCGGTGGTTCGACCCAGGAGGCACAGGAAAATATCGGGATCGAGGTCGCAGACAAGCTGATCACCTATTCCGATAACGGCTCGACCCTGGGAGCTGTGAATTTCCCGGAAGTATCGCTTCCGGTCAAGGATCGCACCCACACCCGCTTCATGCACATTCACCGCAACGTTCCGGGCGTGCTGCTTAAGATCAACGATGTGTTTGCCCGTCGTGGCATCAACATCAGCGGCCAGTATCTGCGTTCAGAAGGCGGCGTTGGCTATGTGGTGGTTGAAGTCGACGAGGAAATCAAACCGGGCGAGGGCGTTCGCAAGGAACTCTCGGCAATCGAAGGAACTCTTCGCGTCCGCTTCCTGTTCTGATCTGAACAGATTTTAGAGAACAAAAAAGGGCGGGTGCCAGATGGTTCCCGCCCTTTTTCTGTCTTGATGTCTGTGTTGCTTACAGCTTGCGATACATCACCAATGCATCGGTTTCGCCCAATGTCGGGTGCATGAAGGCACCGGGCAGGCGACCGACAATCTCAAACCCAAGCGTCGGCCACAGATGCACCGCGACGGCGTTACTGGCGATGACGAAGTTGAACTGCATCGCGCGGTATCCAAGATCCTTGGCACGAACCAGTGAATCTTCGCACATGCGCCGTGCAATGCCCCGACCACTGGCCGCAGGGGATGTCATGTAGCCGCAATTACAAACATGCGATCCGCCGCCGCCCTGATTTTGGCGGATGTAATAGGTGCCAACGATCTTGCCGTCTGCCTCGGCAACCAGTGTGATCTTGTCCTTTCCCATCCAATAGGAAATGACGTCGTCATTACTCATATTGCTATCAATGGCATAGGTATCCCCGGCCCGAAGGATGGGGGCGACAATTTCCAGAATGGCGGGAATGTCGTTGTCGGTGGCGGGGCGAATTTGCATGGGGTGCTCGTCTTGGCGTGAAGGTCAATCGGCTCGGCCGAACTCAGGACGGCGCGTGTGGCTTACTATCGCCGCCTGTCAGGGTTTCTTCAAGGATTTCGGGATCGACTTCAAACGGAAGGTTGGCGCGCCCCGTCAATGCCTTTGCCAGTTCGTTGCGAAACCGTTCGCGCGGGATTTCCTCGACCCCGAACTGTTTGAGGTGATCATTGACGAACTGCGTATCAAGCAGGCTGTAGCCCCCCTGACGCATCAGCGCGACCAGATGGACCAGCGCGACTTTTGACGCATTTGTCGCGCGTGAAAACATGCTTTCACCAAAGAATGCCTTGCCCAGACTGACGCCATACAAACCACCAACCAGCTCGCCGTCTTTCCATGCCTCGACGGAATGCGCGCAACCCATCTTGTGAAGCGCACAATATGCATCAAGGATGTTGCTGTTAATCCAGGTGTCATCGCGGGTATCGGTGGGCTCTGCACAGGCGCGGATGACGTCGGGAAAGGCCCGGTCGACATGGATCTTATAGGTGCCCTTGCGCACAGCCTTGCGCAGGCTGCGCGGGACATGGAACCCGTCAAGCGGCAAGACGCCGCGCCACTCCGGATCAATCCAGTACAGGGTTGGATCGTCATGGCTTTCGGCCATGGGAAACAGGCCGACGGAATAGGCGCGGATCAAAAGATCAGGGGTCAGCTGGTTTGACATGATCGCAGTGATAATTGCTTTGGTCCTGTTTTTCTGGTGGTTGTTTACATATGAGTGACCCGGTCGCATGCGACAAGGGCGTTACCATTTCCAGTTTGAACCGGTCCCTTATAATAGGGAAGCGCGATTAAATTTTTGATTTAAATCTCAAACGAAAAACGGGAACCCGAAGGTTCCCGTTTGAAATTGGCTTAGGCTCTGATCACAGCGTTTTGTTCATGCCCATGAACTTTTCCAGCCAGTGGATGTCATAATCCCCTCTCTGGATGTCCGGGTTGGCAAGAAGTGTTTGATGCAGCGGAATGGTGGTTTTGATGCCGCCGATCGCATATTCAGCCAGTGCACGGCGCAGACGCATCATGCATTCTTCACGGTCGCGACCATGAACAATCAGCTTTGCGATCATGCTGTCGTAATAGGGCGGGATCGAATAACCGGTATAAATACCGCTGTCGACACGAACGCCCAGTCCGCCAGGTGCATGATATTCCTTGATCTTGCCCGGTGACGGGACAAAGGTCTGCGGGTCTTCGGCGTTGATGCGGCATTCAATGGCGTGACCATGAATTTCAAGGTCTTCCTGCTTGAATGACAGCTCAAGACCAGCTGCAACGCGGATCTGTTCGCGCACAAGGTCAACACCGGAAATCATTTCGGTGACTGGGTGTTCCACCTGAAGGCGGGTGTTCATTTCGATGAAATAGAACTCGCCATTTTCATAGAGGAACTCAATCGTGCCGGCATTGCGATAGCCCATGCCGATCATGGCATTGGCAACCGTGGAACCAATACGTTCGCGTTCTTCGGGCGTCAGGGTCGGAGACGGGGCTTCTTCAAGCACCTTCTGGTGACGGCGCTGCAAAGAGCAATCGCGTTCAAACAGGTGAACGGCATTGCCGTGCGTATCTCCGATGACCTGCAATTCGATGTGGCGCGGTTTGCCAAGGTACTTTTCCATGTAAACGGCGGCATTGCCAAAGTTCTGCAACGCTTCCTTACGGGTCATGGAAAATGCTTCGGCAAGGTCTTCTTCGCGCTCGACCACTTTCATGCCGCGACCGCCGCCGCCGCCTGAAGCCTTGATCAGGACCGGAAAACCGATCTCCTTGGCGCATTTGCGGGCTTCATCAACGCTGGTGATTTCACCATCAGAACCCGGAACGCACGGAATGCCGAGCTTTTCGGCCGTCTGCTTTGCCGTGATCTTGTCGCCCATCATGCGGATATGTTCCGGCGTCGGGCCAATGAAGGCAAAGCCGTGCTCTTCGACCATGGAGGCGAAATCAGCGTTTTCCGACAGGAAGCCGTAGCCTGGATGGATGGCCTCGGCCCCGGTGATTTCAGCAGCCGAAAGAATGGCCGGAATATTCAGATAGCTGTCTTTGGATGCTGCCGGGCCGATGCAGACCGATTCGTCGGCCAGACGCACATGCATGGCGTCCGCATCAGCAGTGGAATGCACCGCGACAGTTTTGATGCCCATTTCGCGGCAGGCGCGCTGAATTCGAAGCGCGATTTCGCCACGGTTGGCAATCAGGATTTTGTCGAACATGCGGTTGATACCCCGGCTTATTCAATAATGACTAGCGGCTCGTCATATTCGACCGGATGGCCGTCGGTCGCGATAATCTGGGTGATCTTGCCAGATTTTGGTGCGCGGATCGGGTTGAAGGTCTTCATCGCTTCGATCAGCATCAGGGTCTGGCCTTCGGCAATGCTTGCGCCGATCGAGATGAACGGAGCCGCACCTGGTTCCGGTGCAAAATAGACAACGCCGACCATCGGCGATTTAACCGCACCCGGATGGGAGGCGGCATCAGACGGCGCCGCAACAGCCGGCGCGGACGCAGCCGGAGCAGCCGGCGCCACAGCCGGAGCAGCAGCAACCATGGTGCCCTGACGGGCGACGCGAATACGGTTGTCACCTGCGGCAACTTCAATTTCGGTCAGATTGGTGTCGTCCAGCAGCTCGGCGAGCTGGCGAATGGCGTCATTGTCGATGTTGAACTTGCTCATTTCGATATCTTTATGATGGTGTGTGGATCAATCCGCGCATGGCATCCAGGGCGTTCTTGGTGCTCCGGGAGCCAAAGCCGTAGATCATGCCGTTTGCAGCTTTCGAGACGTTTAAATCGTGTCTGAATGCATTCCGCTTTTGAATATTGGACAGATGAATCCCGAATTTCGCCATGAACAATGCGGCGAAAGCTTCAAGGATCGCAACCGATGTGTGCGTATATGCCTTAGCATTGCCAAGAATGCCAGAGTCTTCTTGTCGGTTTTGCCTAAAACCAGTCAACTCGTTCACTTCCATTCTTGCTTCGAAGCATCCATCGCGCATCAGTCCGCAGGGTGTCTCGACCGTTCAGGAATGCCCGAACCGCGAAGCAATCCGCTTCTGAATGCCCAACATTTGGAGTTGCGTTTATAACACGACCAAAGTCTGACGCAACTTTGCATTGGCCTTTGCAACGCGGCCTTGATGCTTCCGGGGTGCATGATTGGCCAGCAAGGCGAGCTTGCCGGGCGATCAACACCAAAAAGCCATGCAAGACGGCTTGCTTCGGGCGAGCGTGCTGCGCATACTGCGCGGCAATTGTGAATAATTTGATACCACATGGATGAAACGGAAAGATGCGTCTTACGATCAACGGTGAAGACCGCACCATCGAAAATGCTGGAAACGTTGCCGAACTTCTTGGCGAGCTTGGAATCGCCCAGACCAAGGTTGCGGTCGAGCGCAATCTGGAAATCGTTCCCAAAACGGCCTATGGCGAAACCCGGCTGGCCGATGGCGACAAACTTGAAATCGTGCATTTTATCGGCGGTGGCTCACATGAGGCGGGCCTTGCAGCGGCAGATGACGACGGTTTTGTTGTTGCAGGCAAGAAATTCTCGTCCCGCTTGCTGGTAGGGACCGGCAAATACAAGGATTTTGAGGAAACCAAAATCGCGATCGAGGCATCCGGTGCCGAAATCGTCACGGTTGCCGTGCGCCGCGTGAACCTGACCGACCCGAACCAGCCGATGCTGGTCGATTATGTCGATCCGAAAAAATACACCTATCTGCCCAATACGGCAGGCTGTTTTACCGCCGATGATGCTGTGCGTACCCTGCGCCTTGCACGCGAAGCAGGCGGATGGAACCTGGTGAAACTCGAAGTGCTGGGCGATCAGGCAACGCTTTATCCCAATATGCCCGAAACGCTTAAGGCGGCCGAAGCCCTGATCAAGGACGGCTTTGATGTCATGGTGTATTGCAGCGACGATCCCATTCAGGCCAAAATGCTCGAAGATATGGGCTGCTGCGCGATCATGCCTTTGGGTTCTCTGATCGGTTCTGGCATGGGGATTTTGAACCCGGTCAATATCGCGCTGATCAAGGAAAACGCCAATGTGCCGGTTCTGGTTGATGCAGGCGTTGGCACCGCATCGGACGCCGCAGTTGCCATGGAACTGGGCTGCGACGGTGTCTTGATGAATACCGCAATCGCCGGGGCAAAAGACCCGATCCGTATGGCGCGCGCGATGAAACATGCCATCATTGCCGGGCGTGAATCCTTCCTGGCTGGCCGGATGCCGAAAAAGAAATATGCCGATCCGTCCTCGCCACTGGCCGGGATTATCTAGGCGATATTCTTGCGATAAGCTGTAATGAAAAAGGCCGTTTCGATAATGAAACGGCCTTTTGCTTTTTCATTAAGACGGCGAAACAACAAAACTGCACATGTTGGCGTTTTGTGTTTGGTCAAGTCGTCTTGATCAGGACGCGTCTTTCAGTCCGGCATCGACCAGCGCATTGACGCGGTCCATATCCGCACCCGAAACCATGGTGCCATTGATCAGGAAGGCCGGGGTGCCGGAAATACCAACAGCGCGCGCCATGCTTGAATACTGGGCGAGCATGCCGGTGATTTCAGGCGACTTCATGTCTTCAAGCATCTGTTCAACGTCGATGCCAACACCGGCTGCCAGTTCATTGATACGTTCCTGGTCAAGCAGGCCACGGTTGGTCATAAAGGCTTCGTGGGCTTCCATGTATTTGTCCTGCTTGGCAGCAGCCAGTGCAGCACGCGCGGCAAGGGTGCTTTCCTCGCGCAGGATCGGGAACTCGACAAAGATCGTGCGAACCTTGCCATCACTGTTTTCGGCAATTTCCTTCACGCCATCAAAGGCGCGCTTGCAATAACCACAGTGGTAATCAAAAAACTCGATCACGGTCACCGGCGCATCAACCGGCCCGACCGAGGGAACGGAACTGTCAGCAACCAGCGCATCCCAGACAGGGGTGATGGCTGCAGCCTGCTGGCGGGCCTGTGCGGCCGCTTGCCAGGATTGGACATTCTGGATCGCGCGCAAAAGAACATCCGGGTTATCAAGCAGGTATTGTTCAATAACGCCTTCGATTTCGGTTTTCTGTTCAGCGCTCAGGCTATCCTGCGCGAAGGCAGCCTGTGCGCCAAACAGCATTCCGATACCAAGTGCTGTGCCAGCAAGAAAGCGTTTTGCGGTATGGGAGTTCATTGGACGTCCTTTTGTCTCTGGCCAGTGTGTAACGCTGTGGTCCTGACCCTGATGAAATGTGATGGTTTTTGATACGTGATGTCGTTGCTAACGTGAAAGTAAAATATGCGTTAGATGTATCACACTATTCTGTGCGGCGATGTGATCATCGCCCGAAACGATGCCAATCCATACAAGGCGTACCTCGTCGGCCTGGGCATCGGGCCAATATCGACGATAAAGCGTCGCCAGATCAAAATACTCGCGGTGCCATTCACCGTAGCGCACTTCATATTGGCCAACAGCGATACGGACTTCCTGATCCATGGTTGGTTTTCCGGATCCGAGATCACTTTCCGTCCAGCTTCCCTGTGCCTGTCGTCGGAAGCCAAGCACCAGTTCAACATCCCCGACTTGGGCGGCGCTGTTGAATTGCCAGTCAAACGACAAAAACGGCGAGGCCAGCACGATCACATTTGTCCGCCGACCGATTTCAAATGCCCCCATCCCGGGGCGTGCGGCAAGGGCGATGCGTCCGTCCTTGCCCTCCCAGCCAAGCGGGGCCGGGTCCACGTCAGACTTTTGATTGACCTGCCAATAGCGCGGCGGGTTGGATAATGAAAAAGGCGCATACAGAAGTTTCAGGTCACCACTGACATCCACACCAGCACCCGGCAGGCTGCAACTTGCCATGCCGAGCGATCCCAGCACGACCATTACAGACGCCAAAACCCTTCTGGATGTGAAGGCGCGCGCGGCCCGTGGCTTGGCGCGCAGTGCGGGCGAAGACGTCAATTCGCGGCGTCCTTGCCCGGCACACCATCAGGATTGGTCGCTTGAAGAATGTCCTGCGCACGAACCCATGTGGCCGTGCCCTTTTCAAGCTTCCGGTCGGCCTGCACAGCATGATAGCTCGCCGCTTGTCGATCACCGGTCAAAAGGCTGTATTCCGCCTGTGACAGGGATGCTTCGCCTTCGTTGCCAAGACGGTTTTCAACAATGGCACGGAACCGCCATGCCGATGCATTGCCGCGTTCGCGCGACAATACCCCGATCAGGTTTTCCTTGGCGGGGGCCAGATAGGCTTCATCGCCGGTTTCGATCATCGCATGCGCCAGAAGAAGTCGGATCAGTGGCGCACCGTTTGAAAGTTCGGCCGATTTTTGCAATGGCGGGATGGCATCGCGCGCACGCCCGAATTCGAGAAGAATCTGACCTTTCAGTTCTTCGAAATAGGGATTGGATGGTTCCTCGGCGATCAGGCCTTCGATAATCTCAAGCGCGGGCTCAAGCTGTGAATCCCGGTAATAGGCGATCGAGCGGGCATAACGTGCGGCAATGCTCGTATCGCTTTCGGGATAGGTGCGCATCGTATTTTGAATATGGTTGGTAAAGGCAAACAGTTTGGCGCGCATGCGGGCATGGCGCTCATACAGATCGGTGCTGACCTTGGCATCCTTGAGCGACGAGTTGGACACATAATTTTCAAGGAAGTCGACACGCTCTACGGTCAACGGGTGGCTGCGCAGATACGGGTCCTGGCTTGCCGTGCTCAGCAGTTCCTGACCTTCAAGGGTCTGCATGAATTCCAGCATCCCGCGCGATGAAATGCCTGCCTCTGTTAAATACTTCACACCGGCCTGATCGGCACTGCTTTCCTGGGTCCGCGAATAGGCAAGAAAGTTACGGGTGGCCACGTTCTGACCGCCCAGAATGGCGGCAGTCCCAACGTCGGATCGGCCCGCCGCAACACCGGCAGCAACACCGGCAATTGTGGATAGAATCGAGATCGCAGACGCATTGCGCAACTGGTCATGAACGCGTGAAAGATGCCCGCCCGATATGTGGCCGGTCTCGTGGGCAACAACGCCGATAACCTGTTCGGGAGTCTCTGCTTTTAACAACAGCCCAGTATTGATAAAAAGCTTTTGGCCCCCGGCAACAAATGCGTTCAAGCTGTTGTCGGAAACGATATAAATGGACACGCCATTCGGATCGAGGCCCGCTGCCCTGAAAATGGGCGTGGCATACATCCGAAGGGTTTCCTCGATCTCTGTATCGCGGATAAAAGAACGACCCTGCGCGAAAACCGTGCTAGGCAGGGCAACAAGGAAAATGGCAGTGAGAGTAATAATGCGTCTGAGCAAAATGTGCGTTCCATATTTTCGTTCGACTGATGTCGGTTCCGTGCCGACGCGCAAGCCATCATGGCGGATCGCGGTCGCAATCGCAATGACTGCCGGTCTTGCCGCATGTAGTGCTAATGAAACAGAAAATCTTGGTCAAATAGGGGCAGTGTCCGGTTATTTCGGTGGTGTGGTCGCTGATGAGCCACGTGCCGTCCGGAATGCACGGGATGTTTTGTCTGCCGGTGGCACGGCTGCGGACGCTGCTGTGGCGCTTTACGCCACCATGACCGTGACCAAGCCATCTGTTGCCGGCATTGGCGGTGGCGGGGTTTGTGTTGTCCATGACCGCGCAACGAAAAAGGTCGAAGTCCTTGATTTCTGGCCGCGTCCGGGCACACGTACCGGTTCCGATCAGACATCAACCACCATCCCGGCCGTTCCGCGCGGCCTTTATGCGCTGAGCGCACGTTATGGTCGTTTGCAGTGGGGCTCGCTGATCAGTGCGGCCGAACAATATGCCCGCCTTGGTGTGCCGGTATCGCGGTCGCTGGTTAAGGATATCGAGGCAAACCGTGCCCGGATTGAAGCCAGCCCGGCATTGCGCGCCACCTTCATGCCAGATGGCAAGATGCTTGAAGTCGGTGATCGTATCCGTGCGGTTAATCTGGCAGCCCTTCTGACGTCACTGCGCGTCAAGGGACCGGGCGAGTTTTACAGCGGTGCGTTGGGTGCGGATATCGCCAATGCCGTGACGGCGGCGGGCGGCACATTGACAGCTGATGACATGCGTACCTATCGCCCGCAGTGGAAAACCGCGACCGAGGTCAAGGTTGGTAATGAAACGCTTTATCTGGCCTATCCGCCGCGCTCCAATTCTGGTGCTTCGGTCATCACCGAGGGCGGTGAACTTGCCGATATCCTGAACCGTTATCTGGCGGATATCGCATCGGGTTCTGAAGCCGCACAGGCTGCTGCTGGACGCAGTGGCTTTGTCGTTGTCGACCGCGCAGCCAATGCGGTTGCCTGTGTCACCACCATGAACAAGCCGTTTGGTGCGGGGCTTGGCGCAGATGCGTTTGGCCTTAATCTGGCTGCAGGGGATGCGAATATGATTTCCACCCCGCTGATGGGGCCGGCATTGATGGTGAACCCGTTTGTCTGGGAATACTATTACGGCATTGCCGGAACGGGGACGCCGGCCGGTGCAACCAAACAGATCGCCACCATGGCCGAAGACCTGATTGGTACTGGTGCTGCATCGGGTATTTCGATGAATTCCGACGGGGCCTCTTCGGTCAATGTCATCAAGTGCCTTGAAGGCACGCCACCCCATCCGGAAAGCTGCCAGTTCCTTGCCGACCCGGCAGGCGGCGGCATGGCCGGAACCCGATAATCAAAAACCAATCAGCAGGGCAGGATCATCGATCATCCTGCCCTGTTGTTCTTAAACACATTTCAGGACCCCACAAATGGCATTGAAACAATCCCTTCGTGGTGCAATTTCGCCCTTTATCGTGATGGATGTGATGCGTGCAGCCAATGCGCGCGAAAAGGAAGGCAAGGCTGTCTATCATCTTGAAGTCGGCCAACCCGGAACCCCGGCACCGCGTAAGGTGCGCGAAGCCGCCGCCAAGGCGCTCGAGTCCGATTTGATCGGCTATACCAACGCCATGGGCATTGATCCGCTGCGCGAAGCCATTGCCGGGCATTACAAAACAAAGTTTGGCGTTTCGGTCGATCCGGCGCGGGTTTGTGTTGCCAGTGGCTCTTCATCGATCTTTGTGCTGGCGTTTTTGGCGGCCTTCGACGCCGGTGATCGTGTTGCGATGGCAGCCCCCGGTTACCCGGCCTATCACAACATTCTAAGCGCGCTGGGTATTGATACGATCAACCTGCCCGCCGGACCGGAAACCCATTATCAGCCGACTGTTCAGATGCTGCGCGATCTGGATGAACCGGTTGATGGCCTGATCGTCGCCAGCCCGTCCAACCCGGCGGGCAGCATGATCGATGTCGAAACCTATCGCGAACTGGCAACCTATTGCCGCGAAAACGGTATTCGCCTGATCAGTGACGAGATCTATCAGGGCATTTCATTTGGCGATGTGGCCGAATGCACCGCGCTTGAGTTCGGTGATGAGGCGATCATCATCAACAGTTTCTCGAAATACTTTTCCATGACCGGCTGGCGTCTGGGTTGGGCAATTGTGCCGCCCGATCTAATGCGCGCGGTGGAATGCCTGCAGCAGAACCTGTTCATCTCGGCCCCGGCTCTTTCGCAGCTGGCCGCGGTGGCCGCCTTCGATTGCGAGGACGAGTTGCAGGCCAATATCGCGGCCTATGCGCGCAATCGTGAAATCCTGCTGGATGGTCTGCCGAAGGCGGGCTTTACCAAGTTTGCCCCGGCCGATGGTGCGTTTTACCTTTATGCCGACGTGCGCGATCTGACCAATGACAGCGAAGCGTTCTGCAAGCAGATGCTCGAAGAAACCGGTGTTGCGACGACACCGGGGACGGATTTCGACCGCATGCGCGGCAAGGGCTATGTCCGCTTCTCGTTCGCGCATAGCGAAGACACCATGATCGGTGCGGTCAAGGCGCTTCAGAACTGGAAACGCTGATCTTTCAACAGATCACGACGAAAAAAGGGCTGCCCGATGGGCAGCCCTTTTTGTTTGTTCAGATGCCCGATCTTAACGACCGAGGCTCCACCAGCCGCGTTTCTTCGGCTTCGGTTTTTCGTCTTTTGCCGGCGCAGGCGCCGGTTCAGCTTTCTCAGCCTTGGCAGGCTCAGCGGCTTTCGGCTCGGCCGGTTTTTCTACAGGCTTCTCGGCAGGTTTTTCTGCCGCTTTTTCGACCGGGGCTTCTGCCTTTGGTGTTTCTTTCTTCGGTGCCGGTGCGCTGACTTCTGCCGGGGCAGATGCCGGTGCGCTTGCGGCTTCCGGTTTTGCTTCCGCCTGGGTTTCAGGCTTTGCTTCCGGGGCCGGACCAGACTGGATCGGGATGTTTTTCACATCACCACGATCTTCATCACCGTCAGTGCGATCAGAACGGCTGTTGCGATCACGGCGGTTGCGGCGATTGTCATTGCGATCACGACGCGGACGGGCCGGGGCCGGGGCAGTGGTGCTGCGGGTACGACCGGCGCGAACGCCTTCCTGATCAAAGCTGTCCGCATCCTGACCTTCGCTGTCGGCGTCGATCACGGTGTTTTCATCCGTGCCGTCCGGTGCTTCGTGATCACGATTGCGGCGTGCCGCCGTCAGGGCCGGATCATCTGCCGGTGAACGGGTGCGGTTGCCATCAAAATCCTGACGACGCGAACGACGGCGACCACCACGCTTGCCACGACGGCGGCGCTTGCGGTTGCTTTCGTCATCATCGTCATCATTATTGCTGCCATCTGCATTGTCAGATGCGCCATCGCTGTCGTCTGATGCTTCCTGCGGCTGATCATTGTTGCGATCATCGCGGTCATCATTGCGGCCACGGCGACGACGACGGCGACGACGGCGCTTGCCGCCCTGATCGTCGTCTTCGTTGCGTTCGATTTCGTCTTCTTCTTCTTCGAGATCAACCGGGTTTTCAATCGCGGTCAGCGACACACTGTCGGTATTGAGAACCGCAGAAACCTCTTCGACCTCGTCACCTTTTTTCGCGCGTGTACGCTCGATACGGTGATCAGGTGAAATCAGGCTGTCATCGCCAAAGATCATGACGCTGAAACCGTAACGGCTTTCGATCTCGCCAAGCGAGTCACGTTTGCGGTTCAGGATATAAAGCGCAACTTCACTGGCAACATGGACGGTCAGCGCGCCGGAACGGCGACGCATGCCTTCTTCCTCGATCACGCGCAGCAGGTGAAGGGCTGCACTTTCAATCGAACGGACAAGGCCCACACCACGGCAGTGGGTGCAAACTTCAAATGCGCTTTCGACCAGCGACGGGCGCAGGCGCTGACGCGACATTTCAAGCAGACCAAACGGGCTGATACGGCCGATCTGAAGACGCGCACGGTCGTTGCGCATTGCTTCCTTAAGCTTGCGTTCGACTGATGCCTGATTGCGGTGATCTTCCATGTCGATAAAGTCGACAACGATCAGACCGGCAAGGTCACGCAGGCGCAGCTGACGTGCGAGTTCTTCGGCCGCTTCAAGGTTGGTCTTGTAAGCGGTTTCTTCGATGTTGCGTTCGCGGGTCGAACGGCCGGAGTTAACGTCAACCGCGACCAGTGCCTCGGTCGGGTTGATAACAAGATAACCACCGGATTTAAGCTGTACGACCGGGTTGAGCATCGCATCAAGCTGGCTTTCCACCTGGAAACGGTGGAACAGCGGCACGCCCTGATCTTTGTAGGGCTGCACGCGCTTGGCATGCGACGGCATCAGCATCTTCATGAAGTCTTTGGCAACCCGGTAACCATCGTCACCTTCGACCAGAACTTCATCGACATCGCGCGCATAAAGGTCACGGATGGAACGCTTGATAAGGTCGGCTTCTTCGTAAATCAGGCACGGAGCCTGGCTCTGAAGGGTGGTTTCGCGGATACGATCCCACAGGCGCATCAGATAATCGAAGTCGCGTTTGATTTCGGCTTTGGTGCGTTCGGAACCAGCGGTACGAACGATAACCGCCATGCCGTCCGGAATCTCAAGCTCGGCCAGAATGGATTTCAGGCGCTTGCGATCCTTGGCATTGGTGATTTTGCGCGAAATGCCGCCACCACGCGGGGTGTTTGGCATCAGAACGCAATAACGTCCGGCCAGCGACAGGAAGGTCGAAAGAGCCGCACCCTTGTTGCCGCGTTCTTCCTTGACGACCTGAACCAGAATGATCTGGCGGCGTTTGATCACTTCCTGAATTTTGTAGCGTTTCTGAAGCTGACGGCTGTGTGACTCAACGAATTCATCACCGTCGTCATCACCACCCATATCCTCGATGTCTTCTTCAACATCGGCGGTCGCGTCAAGTGCGGTTACTTCGTTGGCGTCGTCATCGACATCAACTTCAAGCTCGGCGATTTCCGCAGACATCGCGGCATTGCCACCAGTCGGGGTGTCGTCGCCGTCCGAGCCGTTGTCGTCATTGCCGTCAGAGGAAGCTTCTGCGTCGGTGCCAGATGCTTCGACATCATCGCTTTTCTTGCGACGATTGCGCGGGCGACGGCGACGCGGCTTGGCTTCTTCTTCCTCGCCTGAACCGGCATTGTCGGTCGCGGCATCTGACGGGGCAGCGGCCTCGGCCGATGCGGCTGCGTCGGTGTTTTCTGCCTCAGGCGTGTCGGAAGCTTCGTCCTTGCTCTGGGCGCGCGGTTTGCGGCGTGAGCGGGAACGCGACGGTTTCTTGTCTTTTTTCGGGCTGTCTTCGGTATCGCCGATATTGTCTTCGACGATTTCGGCGTCCTTGACCTGTGTGTTGCTCTGCTGGGCAAGAGCTTCACGGTCGGCAACCGGAATTTGATAATAGTCGGAATGGATTTCGCTGAACGCAAGGAAACCATGACGGTTTCCGCCATAGTCAACAAAGGCCGCCTGAAGCGACGGTTCTACCCGCGTGACTTTCGCGAGATAGATATTACCCTTTATTTGCTTTTTTGTCGAAGTTTCGACGTCGTATTCTTCTAGGCGATTTCCGTGAATAACAACGACGCGGCTTTCTTCCGCGTGCGTTGCATCGATAAGCATACGTTTGACCATTCGGAACCTGTTCCTGGAGGCCCCGCCAGTTCAATGCTATGGGCGCAATTGCGCTGATATGCAAACAAACCGGCGTGTCCGGAGGCGCCAACCATAAAGGTCGCGATATGTCCTGTATGTATCTGGGTCATCGCGTGTCGGCTGCTCTTCCGGTTGGACCTGGTTTTGGTGTTGAAACAAAAAGAATTAGATTGCGTGTCTTCGAGCGCGCCAAGACAGCCTTTTTAAGGAGGGCTCTATCGGGAGCGGGAATTGCCGCGTCACCGAGACACCGACCGTAAGAACTGCACTCGTCGCGTCCTCAGCCTGGTGGCATTTTGGTTGCTTACCACAAAGCATAGGAATCTCGGGTGCAACATATCCCTTTTATGCGTATGCTACAAACAGTTTTGTTGCGTGATGTGACGACTTTCTGACAGTAACGTGTAAAAACACACAGAAATCCGCGCGATTTTCCTTTGGATGATTTGGTTCGGGCAAATATATGAAAACACACTGTTTTTACAGTTTTGCCCTATGTCATGCCCATCGCGGAAAGTTGAAAGGTCTGTCATGCAAGTTCTGTCGTTGGTCAATTGCCCGTTAACCAACGCATTGCTATAAGCGCTTAACAGATGCTCTTGCAGGGTAACAGGCGCTGAAACGACAGATGTATTCACAGCACGCGACTTCATTTTCCACACCGAAAAACGCACCATCGCGATCGTTGCTGGCTAAAATCGCCAGAACGATGATGGTGGTGTTTGCGCTGTTGTGTGCCTCCCAGATCATCGTATCAGGGGCGTCTGCCCAAACGGCCAAGGTGCTTGGTGCGCGGCTCGGAGTTTATCCCGAGTACACGCGCTTTGTGATCGATCTTGATCAGGAAGTCGACTTTACCTATTTCCTGCTTCCCGATCCGTACCGCATCATCATTGACATGCCGGAAATTGACTGGAACGCCCCGCCGGGCAAGGTGACTTCGGGTGGTGGGCTTATTTCCGGTCTGCGGTATGGCCTGTTTAAACCGGGCACTTTCCGTGTGGTGCTTGATGTTGCCCAACCATCGCTGGTTTCAAAGATTTTCTCATTGCCGCCCGGCGGCGGGAAGCCCAACCGGCTGGTGGTTGACCTTAAACCGACACAGCGCGATGCGTTTCTGACCGCATCGCGACAGAGCATGGAAGCCTATTCTGCGCGCAGCCGTAACGATACCAGTGCGACCGAACAAAGTGTCGATGTTGCGGTGCAATCGGGCCGGGGTGGAGAAGAAAAGCCACTGATCGCGATTGATGCCGGGCATGGCGGGGTCGACCCGGGCGCGATCGGGGTTGGCAATGTTTATGAAAAGGACCTGACCCTTGCCGCCGCACGCCAACTGGCTGAAACCCTGACCGCATCGGGCCGGTATCGCGTTTTGTTGACGCGTGACAAGGACGTGTTCCTGAAACTGCGCCAACGTGTGGACATCGCGCGCAAGGCCGGGGCAGATTTGTTCATATCCTTGCATGCGGATTCAATTGGTAATCCCAAGCATCGGGGTGCTTCGGTCTATACCCTGTCTGAAAACGCATCGGACAAAGAGGCCGCGGCACTGGCATCCAAGGAAAACAAGGCCGACGTCATCGCCGGTATTGATCTTTCCGATGAAAACACGCTGGTGCAAAGCATTCTGATCGATCTTGCGCAACGTGAAACCATGAACCTGTCGGCGACCCTTGCGGCCAACATGGTCAGTCAGCTTGCCCAAAGCATCGAACTGCAACGTCGCACGCATCGCTTTGCCGGTTTTGCGGTTCTGAAGGCACCGGATATCCCTTCGGCCCTGTTTGAAATGGGATATCTTTCGAATGCGACGGACGCCAAGTTGTTGCAAAGTCCGGCTCATCGCAAAAAGATTGCCGATGCGGTCTTGCGGGCAATTGATATCTATTTCGAGAAACACAAATTCTAATACTCGGGCATGATGCCGATGATTTCGCCTCTATCCGAAACGGGTGGCGAAATCCTTGTGTGCGGTGTTTGCGCGAACAAATGCTGTCTGGCGTGGCGGCTGTCACAACCTTGTCATTATTTTGCCGCTATAATGCGGATACATCCGTTTTTTCGGCGCAGACAGGCGAAATGTCTGCCGGGACATTGCATTTCCGGTAAGAGTGCATGAATATGCGCCCCTACCGGATCAGGCCAACAAAATGAAAAAGACCTGCTTACATGCGAATTTTACTTAGTATTTTCGGCTTTCTGTTCTTGATGGCGGTTGCGGGCGGCGCCGGTATGCTGGCGATCTTCTGGCACTTTGGCCAAGGACTCCCCGATTACACCCAGCTTGAAAATTACGAGCCCGAGGTCATGACACGTGTTCATGCATCCGACGGTGCGCTGATTGCCGAATATGCGCGTGAAAAGCGTGTTTTTGTACCGATTTCGGCCATCCCGCCCAAGGTTGTTGATGCCTTTGTCGCAGCCGAGGACAAAAACTTCTTCTCCCACCCGGGGATCGATTTTGCCTCTGTCTTGCGTGCGGCCGTGACCAACGTGGTCAATATCGGCACGGGCAAACGTCCGGTCGGTGCATCTACCATCACCCAGCAGGTCGCCAAGAACTTCCTTTTGACCAACGAAGTTTCCTATGAGCGCAAGATCAAGGAAGCCATTCTGTCCTTTCGGATCGAGCGCGCCTTTTCCAAGGAACACATCCTCGAGCTTTATCTGAACGAGATTTACCTTGGCAGTGGCAGCTATGGTGTGGCCGCCGCAGCCTTGCGTTACTTCGACAAGTCGCTTGATGAACTTAATATCGAAGAAGCCGCATATCTTGCAGCCCTGCCAAAGGCACCCTCGAACTATCACCCGGTCCGTAACCACGACGAAGCCAAGGCGCGTCGTAACTGGGTGATCGGCCGGATGCTGGAAGAAAATTACATCACCGAGGCCGAAGCACAGGCGGCATGGTCGGCCCCGCTTCAGGGCAAAAGCCGTGAATCGGTTGATACCTATCAGGCTGATTTCTTTGCCGAGGAAGTCCGTCGCCAGCTGGTTGATCGTTACGGCGAAGGCATGCTGTATGACGGTGGCCTTTCTGTGCGTTCGACCGTGGTTCCACGTTTGCAGGATATCGCCGACAAGGCGCTGTTTGACGGCTTGGTCGAATATGATCGCCGCCATGGCTGGCGTGGTCCGATCACCAATATTGATCTGTCGGGCAACTGGCAGCAGGCCCTGCGCGAAGTTGAAACACCCGCTGATATCCCTTGGGATCGTGCGGTTGTTCTTGATACCGATGCCAACGAGGCAAAACTGGGCCTGATGAATGGCGAGCAGGGCCGCATTCCGCTGCGCTTCCTGACATGGGCACGCCCGTGGCAAAAGGGCCAGACATTGGGTGCGGTCGTTAACAGCCCGTCAGATGTCCTCAAACCCGGTGATGTCATTTACGTCAAACATTTCGCCGAACTTGATGGCGAAAAACTGCCGCCCAATACCTATGGGCTGCGCCAGATCCCGAACGTCAACGGTGGTCTCGTGGCGATGGACCCGCATACGGGTCGCGTACTGGCGATGTCGGGCGGTTTTTCACATGATCTGTCGAAATTCAATCGCGCGACACAGGCCCGCCGTCAGCCGGGTTCGGCCTTCAAGCCGTTTATTTATCTTGCTGCCCTGGACCAGGGCTTTACCCCGTCCACACTGGTGCTTGATGCGCCGTTTGTGATTGATCAGGGGCCGGGGCTTGGTAAATGGAAACCGGGCAACTATAGCGGCCAGTTCTATGGTCCTTCGACCATGCGCCTTGGTATCGAAAAATCGCGAAACCTGATGACTGTGCGTCTGGCCCAGACCATCGGCATGCCGACGGTTGTCGATTATGCCGAACGGTTCGGTATTGTTGATGAAATGCCAGATGTCCTGTCGATGTCGCTTGGCGCGGCTGAAACGACGGTGATGCGTCTGACTGCGGCCTATGCCGAACTGGTCAATGGTGGCAAGAAAATCACGCCGACCCTGATCGACCGTATTCAGGACCGTCGCGGCAATGTGATTTATCGTCGTGACGAACGCGAATGCACCCTGTGTCAGGATGTGGAATTCCGCAATCAGATGCCGCCTGATCTGCCTGATACCCGTGAACAACTGACCGATCCGGCCAGTGCGTTCCAGATGGTCCACATCATGGAAGGCGTTATTTCACGTGGTACTGGCCGGACAATCGCCGAACTTGGTTATCCGCTGGCCGGTAAAACCGGTACGACCAATGATTCACGTGATGCATGGTTTGTTGGCTTCTCGCCCGACCTTGCCGTTGGCGTTTATGTCGGCTTTGATGACAACCGATCCCTTGGCGACAAGGAGCAGGGCGCAAGTGCCGCTGCCCCGATCTGGAAGGAATTCATGCGCGGTGCGCTTGAAGGCACCAAAGCCATTCCGTTCCGTACACCGCCGGGCATTCGCATGGTCCGAGTTGAATCGCGTACCGGCCTTCCGGCTGGTCCGGGTGCTCAGGACGTGATCTGGGAGGCCTTCAAACCCGGCACCATCCCGGCATCAAATGACAATGTGATTGATGGTGGTTATAGCGGATCGGGCAATTCGGATAACAGCGCAGGCGCTGTGTCCGGTCCGGGTGGCATTTACTAGGCCGCGTGACAACGATCATATAGTGGTGAAATTCGCCGCTTAAATATCAACAAAGCCGGATGTGATCAGCATCCGGCTTTGTTCGTTCAGGGATGTGTTCATCTGAAAGAATTTGTTTTCAAATCAGGCCTTTCGCGACGTTGCGCTGTCATCAAACAATGACAAAACGATCAACCGGCTGACATCGCACTGTCATTTGATTTTGTCATTCTCCTCAAGGTGATTTTCATACCTTGAAGAGGGTTTCGTTATGTCGTTTCGACTTTCCCGCCGCAAATTTCTTGCCACCAGCGCAACAGCAGGTGCTGCATCCGCCATGGGTGGTTTCTTTATGCCATCTATTTCCCGTGCTGCTGATCGCCCGATGATTACCCATGGGGTGCAAAGTGGCGATGTGACAGCCAATACCGCCTGCATCTGGGGGCGTGCGGATCGTGCATCACGCATGATCACCGAAATCGCAACCACCGAAGGCTTTAAAAATTCGGTCCGCATCCCGCATGTCGATGTGCTGCCTGAACGTGATTTCGCTGGCAAGCTTGCACTGGCGAACCTGCCAGCCGGCCAGGATGTTTTTTACAAGATCCATTTTGAAAACCTTGATGACGCACGCGCATCGTCCGAGTCTATTATTGGCCATTTCCGGACCGCACCGGCGGCGAAACGCAATATTCGGTTTGGCTGGTCGGGCGACACGGCCGGGCAGGGCTGGGGCATCGATGAAGATCGTGGCGGGATGAAAACCTATGCCACCATTGCCAAACACAACCCGGATTTCTTCATCCATTCCGGTGACACCATCTATGCCGATGGTCCGTTTGCCGAAACCCAGAAAACCCCGGATGGGCAGATTTGGAAAAACATCACCACCGAAGACACCGCCAAGGTTGCCGAAACCATTGACGAGTTTCGCGGTAACTACAAATACAACATGCTTGATCACCATCTTCGCGAATTCAACCGCCTGATCCCGGTCTATTATCAATGGGATGACCACGAAGTCACCAACAACTGGTATCCGGGCGAGATGCTGCTTGGTGATGATCGCTATACCGAAAAATCAGCATCCCTACTGGCAGCACGGGCAAACCGTGCATTCCGCGAAATGTTACCCGTCACCGAACACGCATCCGAACCGGGGCGGGTGTATCGCAAGGTATCTTATGGTCCGTCCTTGGAAATCTTCTTCCTCGATATGCGGACCTATCGCGGCACCAACGATGCCAATAACAGTGCAACACCGACCGACAATACCGACTTCCTTGGGCGTGCGCAGATGGAATGGCTCAAACGCGGCCTTTTGAATTCCAAGGCGACCTGGAAAGTCATCGCGGCGGACATGCCGATTGGCATGATTGTCTATGATGACTGGAAAAACAAAAGCACGTTTGAAAACCTTGCCAATGGCGATGGTGCACCTGCCGGACGTGAGCTTGAAATTGTTGAACTGCTGCGCTTTATCAAGAATGCCAAAATCAACAATACGGTCTGGCTGACGGCCGATGTGCATTACACCGCTGCCCATTACTATGACCCGAACAAGGCGCAGTTCCAGGACTTCGAACCGTTCTGGGAATTTGTATCGGGCCCACTGCATGCCGGGACGTTTGGCCCCAGTGACATGGACAACACGTTCGGTCCGCAGGTGAAATTCACCAAACACCCAACCAAGGAGCAGGGCGTTAACCTGCCGCCATCCTATGGTTTGCAGTTCTTCGGTCTGGTCGATATCGATGCCGAGACCGAGCAGTTCCGCGTGTCGCTTCGCGATGTTGCCGACGAAGAGCTTTACACCGTAACGCTTGATCCTGTTTTTGGCTGATCTCTTATCAGACCATCGGAGCTTTGTTGCGAAACCCGGCACAAATTCTGTGTCGGGTTTTTGCATGGTTGCAGGGGTTTCAAGCGGGACAAAAACTGTTATAAGCCACGCCGACATTGCGACATCTTTGATGTGGCAAAACAGATTTTCAGACGAATAACGGAGACATCAATGCGCGCCGAAGCACAGGCATTGGTCGATGAAATCAAGCAGTCGATGGCACTGCTGAGGAGGCATCTTTGACTGGGATAACGCTCTTAGACGCCTCGACGAACTGAACGCACTTGCCGAAGACCCGACCCTTTGGGACGATGCGGCAAACGCGCAAAAAGTCATGCGTGAACGTACCCAGCTTGATGACGCCATCAACGGTTATAAAAAGCTCGCCCAAGAGCTTGAAGACAGTGTTGGTCTGATCGAACTCGGCGAAGCCGAAGGCGACAACGAAACCGTCGAAGAGGCCGAACAGGTTCTGCGCTCGATCCGCGACATCGCGGCAAAGCGGGAACTTGAAAGCCTGCTTTCTGGCGAGGCCGATGGCAATGACGCCTATCTTGAAATTCATGCCGGTGCTGGCGGGACCGAGGCCCAGGATTGGGCATCAATGCTGGCGCGCATGTATTATCGTTGGGCGGAGTCCAAGGGCTACAAGCTTGAGATGCTTGAAGAAAGTGATGGCGAGGAAGCCGGTATCAAATCGGTGACCTACAAGATCACGGGGCATAACGCCTATGGCTGGCTCAAGAACGAGGTGGGTGTGCATCGTCTGGTGCGTATTTCGCCCTATGACAGCTCCGCTCGTCGCCATACCAGCTTCTCGTCGGTTTGGGTTTATCCGGTGATTGACGACGATATCGAAATTGAAATCCTTGATAAGGATCTTCGGGTCGATACTTATCGTGCATCGGGTGCCGGTGGTCAGCACGTTAACAGAACCGATTCTGCTGTGCGTATCACCCATATCCCGACCGGCATCGTCGCCCAGTGTCAGAACGACCGTTCGCAGCACAAAAACCGCGATACGGCGATGAAGATGCTTAAAGCCCGCCTGTATGAGGCGGAGCTGCAAAAACGCGAAGCCGAGGCACAGGCTGTCGAAGACAGCAAAACCGATATCGGTTGGGGCCATCAGATCCGCTCTTACGTCCTGCAGCCTTATCAGATGATCAAGGACTTGCGCACGGGCACGGAAACATCTGATACCCAGGGCGTTCTGAACGGAGATCTCGATGCCTTCATGGCCGCGGCCCTTGCTGCCAAGGTCACCGGATCGGCCGGGGAAATCGAAGATATCGACTGATCGGTTATCTTGAACCACCTGCATTTGAAAACACCCCGTCCGGATTTGGCGGGGTGTTTTTTGTTTTTCGATGATCAAACCGGCAGAAAATCGCAAATCGAGCGCAAATATCCCATTTCTGTCACAGAATTGCCGGATAGCTCTGCAACAGTGTGGTCAAGCGCGATCTGTCGCATACAACAAAACACCCGGGTAATACGGGACACGGGCAGGTCGTGCGGAGCAAACATCCATACTCTCACGGGAAGATCCAAATGGCCCATCAGTCCCATGGTCCGGTCGCGGTCGGCGACCAGTTCAAACTCGCTACACCCAACGGTCCGATTTTCGAAGTCATCAAAATCCGCGAAATGGCCCCGGTTGATCATGCGCTGATCACCAAGGTACGGGATCAAAAATCCCCGACGCTGATTGCGATCACCACCTTGCTTGATCGTGATTTCTATATTCCGGTTCCGCCGGAAAGGCGCCAGATGCCTGATAATGATGGCATATTGCGCGGTCTTTGATTGTAAAGCGTATCGAGAGGCTGTTTAGCGCCTGTTGATACGAAAAACAGGTTGGCTTGGCGGCCCGGACGCGATGAAATGGGAACATTAAGAATCACCGCCATCCGGGACCGCCAACATGACCGATACCAACGCTGATCAGAATATCCTCAACCGCCTGTTTTCCGTGCTGGAGGACGACATTCTGCCCAAAACCCGTGCCGGCGTATCGGGCGGCAATAAACTGTTTGGCGCGGCGATCCTGCGCAAGGATGACCTTTCGCTGGTCATAGCCGAAACCAACAATGAAACCGAAAATCCGCTTTGGCATGGCGAGGTCCATTGCCTGAAGCGGTTCTATGAAATCCCCGCAGATCAGCGCCCGACAACGTCGGAGCTGATTTTTCTTTCGACGCATGAGCCGTGCTCCATGTGCCTGTCGGCGATCACCTGGGCCGGGTTTGATAATTTCTATTATTTCTTCTCGTATGAAGATTCGCGTGATGCCTTTGCCATTCCCCATGATCTGAAAATCATGAAGGAGGTCTTCACCCTTGAGGACGGCGAATACAACAAATCCAACGCCTTCTGGGATAGCCATTCCATGATGGGCTTGGTTGCGGAGCTGCCGGAAGGTGAGAAAGCAACCTATGTGACACGCGCCAAGGCAATTTCAGATGAATATGACCGGTTGTCTGCCCAATATCAGGACAGCAAATCTGATAACGACATCCCGCTAAACTAAGCCCAACGCAAAGCCCTAAACGCACAAAAAACGCGCCCCACCTTTAAGCGGGGCGCGTTTTAGTATTTTCGGGCAGTTTGATCAGGCGGTACGAACCGTTGCGATGAAACTGTCGACTTCTTTGCCAAGGCGGGTGGCCGATTTTGAAAGCTCTTGCGCGCTGGCAAGGACCTGGGTCGCGGAATGGCTTCCTTCATTTGCCGCCTTGGTGACATCGCCAATCGCATTGCTCACTTCCTGTGTGCCGTTGGCGGCCAGTGCGATGTTATGGCTAATCTCGTTCGTGGCGGCGTCCTGCTGCTCAACTGCTGCTGAAATCACGGTCGAGCTTTGCTTGTTGTTTTCAATGACATCGCTGATTTCATCAACCGCGGTGACCATTGTGTTAGTAATGCCCTGTACCTTTTCGATCTGGGCGGTGATGTTTTCTGTCGCACGCGCCGTTTGGTTGGCCAGATTTTTGACTTCCTGTGCGACAACCACAAACCCCTTGCCGGCATCCCCTGCGCGTGCTGCCTCAATGGTGGCGTTCAGGGCCAGAAGATTGGTTTGCTCGGCAATGTCCTGAATCAGTTCCACCACGCTGGAAATTTCGCGTACAGCACCTGCAAGCCCGTTTGCCGTTTCGCGGGTCGAACTTGCCGTTTCTGTGGCCCGGGTGGTTATGTTCGTTGCGTTCTGGACCTGCGCGCTGATTTCGCGAATGGATGCGGCCATCTCTTCACAGGCAGATGCCACCGTTTCGACATTTGTACTGGCAAGACCAGACGCATTTGACACAGACGTTGCCTGTGCATTGGTCTGTTCCATGATCGCGGTAAGGCCTTGGGCGGTTGCTTCCAGTTCGGTTGCCGCAGACGCCACGACTTTGACAATCGTGCCGACATTGTCCTGAAACGCATCGGCAAGCTTGTTCATTTGTTCGCGCTTTTCTGCCGCGGCCTGCACCTTGGCTTGCTCGGCTTCGGCCTCAAGTTCCTTGGCCCGGATCATGTTCTTTTTAAAGACTTCCGTTGCCTTCGCGATGTCGCCAATCTCATCAGGACGATCGGTACCAAAGACTTCGGTATCAAGCTTGCCATCGGCAAGGGTGCCAAGGTTGCCGACAATTTTTTTGATCGGTTGGGTCACCGAACGGGCAAAGATGATGCTTGCTGCGATGCCAAGCACTGCCAAAAGGCCGACAATCACAGCCGCAATCATCAGGGCACGATAAACCGGTGCAAACGCCTCGGCAGTGTCAATCTCGCCCAGAACAATCCAATCGACGCCATTGAACTGGATCGGCATATACGCCGAAATGACCGGGACACCGCGGTAATCAACAATTTCGTGAATGCCACTATTGCCGGCCAATGCATCGCGGGTTGCATCCTCGTTCACACGGGTTTTAAGGATCGTGCTTTCTTCGGAAAACCGGGAGTCACTTCGCATCAACCCGTCTTCACCCACGATATAGGTTTCACCACTTTCGCCCATACCAACCGATGCATTCATGATGCTGTTGATGCGCGAAATCGGCATCTGGAAGGCAATCACGCCAAGTAATTCGCCTGCTTCAGACCGGACTTGATGGGCGATGAAACTGGCCGGGGCATCGGCACTGGGTGCATAGGGGCTGAAATCGGTAAAGGCGATGTCCTTGGGGGAATTCAGCGCCAGTGTATCGCGAAATACCCGGCCCAGATCGGTCTCCGCCCATTCGCCTGTTTTGAGGTTGGTGGCAAAGTCCGCCTCTTTGAAGACAGAATAGACAAGCTCCCCATCGGCACGGATCAGGAAGATGTCGTAATAGCCCTTTAGTTCAAGAAACTCGCGGAAATGCGGGTGATAGGTCCGGTGGGCCTGGCTCCAGTCCGATCCATCCCCGGCATCGGTCAGCAGATGCTTTTCGCCAAGCGGGTGGCTGTTCTCGGTGATGTAAAGATTTTGCAGGGTGGCCATCGGGTTACCATCCAGCTGTTCCCAGCTTCGCGAAAAAGCGTTTAGTGCATCTCGGGTAAAGCCACTGTCTGCCTCGATGATCAGGTCTTCTTCAATCGATGTCAGGTAGGACTGGATCGACTCTTTGCGTGCATCCGTAAGCGCCAGAAGCTTGTTCTGCACTTCGGTTTTCTGGGTGACCCAAAGTTCAAATGACAAAATTCCGCCAGCGCTCAGTGCCGTCAGCAGGATCAGGCCTGCAATGATCGTCGGTAGCTTCACCGAAATACGTTTCATGACATTTCCTCTCGCAGTGCCGTTGCCCTGTTCCAGAGTTCTGGTCGGCTTGCACCCGTGGTTTAAAAGCAACAAAATGTGCCGCGGGTTTCTTTATTCGCTTTTTTGACGACGCGAAAATATCCCCATTTGGGGACAATACTTGTTTCTTGAGTATTTAATCACTAAACGCAAAAGTTGAAGTGCAATTAATTATATTCTCAAAAAGGTTTCAAAACGTCTGAGTCCGAATCTGGCGAGTTTTATCGTGCAGTTCTGCTAAACTGCGCGGCATGGAACAGCTCAATAACGATATTTGCTATCAGGCACTCAAAACCCGGGACCGTCGGTTTGACGGGCGGTTTTATACCGCTGTACGGACGACCGGGATTTTCTGTCGCCCGATCTGTCCGGCGGTCACGCCCAAGCGCGACAATGTCGAATTCTACCCCAGTGCCGAGGCTGCCATCGCGCATGGTTTTCGCCCATGCCTGCGCTGCCGCCCCGAAGCAGCACCGGGTAGCCCGGCAAGTGCCGGTGTGCATGCCACGGTCGTCCGTGCGGTGCGACTGATTGATCAGGGTGTGCTTGAAAATGGCTCGATTACCGATCTGGCCGACCGGCTTGGCGTCGGGGACCGGCATTTGCGGCGTATCTTCAAGGAACACACTGGTGTCACGCCACAAGAACACGCCAAGGCGCGCCGCCTGTTGCGGGCGCGGCAGTTGATTGTCGATAGCAACCTGACCATGACTGAGATCGCCGACATTGCCGGGTTTGGCAGTTTGCGCCGCTTTAACGATGCGATGAAACAGGCCTATGGGCAGGCCCCAACCGCCTTTCGCCGGGGTGTTAAAACCGTTGCCCCGGAAAAACCGGGGTCGGATGATCCGTTTGCCGCGCGCAATGATGATTTGATTTTACGTCTGCGTGCCCGCCAACCCTTTGATGCCGAATATCTTCTGGCTTTCTTCCGCGCACGTGCTATTCCCGGCTTGGAGACCGTCCGTGAACGCACCTATGCGCGCGGTTTCAAAATTGATGGCAAGCTCGGCTTGATGATCTGTCATTTCAGCGCCGACCAAGCCGGGGTGGATGTCATCTTGCGCGGCCCGGCCCGCGAGGCGGTGCTTGAAATCGGTGCAAGGGTGCGCAGGCTATTTGATCTTGATGCCGATGTGCCGTCCATCACCGCACAGTTTTCCGGCGATGCCTTGCTGGCACCCTTGGTACAAAAACGCCCCGGTCTGCGTGTGCCCGGATGCTGGGACCGATTTGAATTGGCCCTTCGGGCCGTTTTGGGCCAACAGGTTTCGGTCGCGGCGGCGCGTACCTTGGCCGGGCGGCTTGTGGCCCGGTTTGGCGATGCCTTGCCCGATGATCTGATCATTGGGACGGGGGTCACGCATGTCTTCCCGTCACCACAAAGTCTGATCGGGCAGGAACTGATCCCGATTGGTTTGACCACGCGCCGTGCCCAGACCCTTGCCGATGTGATTGATCTGTTTGCCAGACCGGATTGTGATCAGATGTCTGGGGACGACTTGATTGCCGTCATGACCGCGATCAAGGGCATTGGCCCCTGGACATTGAACTATTTTGGCCTGCGCGGGCTTGGTGATCCGGATGCCTTTCCGGCGGCCGATCTTGGCATCCTTAAGGCATCAGGCATGGGCGGCGGGCCGGACAAGGCCAAGGCACTGGAAAGCATTTCGGAAAACTGGCGGCCATGGCGGGCATATGCCGCGCAATATCTTTGGTCCGCATTGGAAGGAGAATGACGATGTCCACCCAAATCAACGTCGTGCGTTATGCCAGCCCGATCGGGAAACTCTCGCTCGCCTCGATTGATGGCAAACTGGTGCATCTTGATTTCGAAGACAATGATGATCGCCTGAAAACCATTCAGACACGACGGTTCAAGAACCTTGAATGGACGGAGGGCGGCGCGGCACCAGCCCCGATCACTGACTGGCTGGATGGTTATTTCGCCGGAACCGTCGGCGTGCTGCCGATCGATGCGATCAATATGGTCGGGACGGCTTTTCAGAAATCGGTTTGGGATGCCTTGGTCGATATCCCAAGCGGGAAAAGCATTTCATACGCCGGGCTGGCTGATCAGCTTGGCAACCCCAAGGCGGTTCGGGCGGTGGCGCGGGCCAATGCGTTGAACCCGGTATCAATCATTGTGCCGTGTCATCGGGTGATCGGATCGAACGGCACATTGACCGGCTATGCCGGTGGGCTTGATCGCAAGAAATGGTTGCTCGATCACGAGGCCTCCATGCTGGCCAAGGCGGCCTGAACCCAAAAGAAAAGGCTGCCGGATGGCAGCCTTTTTGCAGTCGAAATAGTGCCTTAGTCGATCAGATCGACATGACGATACGGCCATCAATCTTGCCATCGCGCATACGATCAAAGATCGAGTTGATGTTTTCCATCGGCTCGGTCGTGAAGTGAGAATGCACTTTGCCGTCACCGGCGAAATCAAGGGCTTCCTGAAGGTCGGCACGGGTGCCGACAATCGATCCACGGATGGTTTTGCGTGACAGGACCGTATCGAAAATATCAAGTTCGAACGTGCCCGGCGGCAGACCGCAAAGTGCCATGGTCCCACCTCGGCCCAGCATACCAACACCCTGTTTGAAGGCAGCCCGCGACACGGCTGTTACCAGCACGCCATTGGCACCGCCCATCTGTTTTTGCACCTCGGACACAACATCGGCCTCTGCCGCATTCAGGGTCCAGTCCGCACCAAGGTTTTTGGCGAGTTGAAGTTTCTCGTCGGCAATGTCAACAGCGATAACTTTCATGCCCATCGCCTTGGCGTATTGAACCGCCATATGGCCAAGCCCGCCGACACCGGAAATCACCACGGTTTCGCCCGGTTTGCATTCGGTTTCCTTAAGCCCCTTATAGACCGTTACACCAGCGCACAGCACCGGGGCTGCATTGCCAAATTCAAGCGGATCGGGCAGGTGGCCAACATAGTTCGGATCGGCCAAGACATATTCGGCAAAGCCGCCATTAACCGAATAGCCGGTATTAAGCTGCTCGCCACACAATGTTTCCCAGCCGGTAACGCAGTGATGGCAATGCCCGCAGGCTGAATGCAGCCATGGCACACCAACACGGTCGCCTTCCTTGACGGATGTCACACCTTCGCCCACTTCGGCAACAATGCCGACACCCTCGTGGCCCGGAATAAAGGGCGGGTTCGGCTTGACCGGCCAGTCGCCTTCGGCCGCGTGAAGGTCGGTATGGCAGACACCGGACGCTTCGATCTTGACCAGGATTTTTCCCGGCGTGACCTTGGGCACGGTGACTTCTTCAATCGACAGCGGCTTGCCAAACGCCCGAACGACGGCGGCTTTCATGGTGGAGGGCATGGTGACATCTCCTTGCTGATGATACGGAAAAGAACGTCTTTTCTTCAAATATCGCGAAGGGGAGTGTCGTTGATTTCAGATTGCATCACCATGAGGTGTATCAATTTTTTGATGAATTCTTATCAGGCACGCAAAAACCTTATGCGCCATCACCGTCAATGTCAGGCAATTCAAGGACATAGTCCTGATAATAGTCCGGCGGCATACCTGCTTCATAGCGCGCTTCGTCATTAAACGGCGGCTTAAGAGGCCCGCGGAAATGTTTGCGCAGCATATCATGCCATGTGGTGTAGTAGGGCAGGTCGCGCTGATCACAGACATATTCGTAATATTTCCGGCCCGCGGCGACATGGGCGATTTCATCATGGGCGATGATTTTAAGGATACGGGCACTTTCCGTATCCCCATGCGCCAGAAGCCGTTCAATGGTCGGCGGCGTGGCATCAAGGCCACGCGCCTCAAACACCATCGGCACGACCGCCAGACGCGGCAGAATGTCATAGGCCGTATCCATCGATGTCTGCCAGAGCCCGTCGTGGGCGGGCAGATCTCCATAGGCAGCACCTAGTTCCCCAAGGCGTTTGTTGATCATTTTGAAATGGCGGGCTTCGTCATCGGCGACCTGAACCCAGGCATCATGAAAATCACGTGGCATATCGGCCTCGGGAAAGCGGACACACAGATCCCATGCCAGATCAATCGCGTTCAGTTCGATATGGGCCAGCGCATGCAAAAGCCCGATGCGGCCCTGAACGCTGCCTTTCTTGCGTTTGGGCATCTTATTGGGCGGCAGCAATTCCGGCTTTGCCGGGCGACCGGGACGATCGGGCAGGTCGGTTGATCCGACTTCAGTGATCTCGCCATTGCGCCACATCGCTGCCAGTTCGGCAGTGACATCGGCCTTCTCGGTGGCGTCTTCGGTCAGAAGGGCACGTTTGGCAGCATCCGCAAGGGTCAGTTTGGTCATGATCGTCCGAGGTATGGGGTTTCGGTTCAGTTGCGCTTTGTCTGCCACTTGGCGGCCATCGGGTCAATTGGCAAACAAAAAGGGCGGCCCGCCATCAAGGTTCGGACCACCCTTTGAAATCGTTTGGCGCTTGCACAATCAGGTGATGTTAAAGCGCGCCAGTGCCTCTGCCAGATCCTCGCCAAAGGCATTGCCCTTGCGGATGATCGCGGTCCGGCACGGCAGATCCTGAAGCGACGGATGGTTCGGTGCATCCGAGGTCAGAACCGCGGTCGGAATGCCGCGTGTTTTCGGCATTGCCTGCAGGGCATTGGCCAGATCGACACCGGTCAGTTCATCAATGGTCTTGGCGACAATGATGAAATCCGGGCGGGTGCGCACGGCAAGTTCGATCGCCTCGAACGAGGTCTGGGTGACCGAACTGCGATAACCACAAGCGGCCAGTTCGCGTTCCAGAATGGTTGCCAGGGAGCGCTGCGGAATGACCAGCAAGGCCTCGACATTGGCCTGTTTCAGCCATGCCGGGTCAATATCAGGGGTCCGTTTGGACGGCAGTTCGCGCACGAATTCGGCGGTGTCGGTCCCGCCAGCCGTCATGTCACCATCAAGCAGGGACTGGATCTTGTCTACGAAGGCCTGGATATCTTCAATCGCACCTTCGTTCAGTTCCTTGCAGGTCGTGACGTAATCGGCAAGACGATGGCTCGTCAGGTTGATCAGCGGCGCTGATACTGACTTGCCCTTGTATCGCAGATTGAATATTTCGCGCTGGATGGCGGTCAGATGGGCGGGATCTTTTTTGCCGCGTGCGTTTTGCAGATGAACGTCAATCGAATTGATGATGTCATGTGCTTCGTCGCGAAAATCCGCCAGCATTTGATCGTCGAGATCAACAACATTGTTATTCATTTGATTACCCGCTTTGCCGGCATGCCGGTGAGTTTTCATCGAACAGGTGAGAATTAGACCTCACCCATCACACCCATATCCGAATTGTTAGCCCGACAAACAAGGGATGGCAACAAAATCAGCAAAACGCAATACGGCCAGCCGTCTGAAAGAAAACGATTTTACCGCCAAAAAAACAAAGGCCCGGCAAATGATCGCCGGGCCTTGATACGAGAAAAATTTGAATTCAAAGGGCTTTGACGGCCTCAAGAACCTCGGCAACGTGGCCTTTGACCTTTACCTTGCGCCAGGCATTGCGAATGACGCCGTTGCCATCAATGACAAAGGTCGACCGCTCGATACCCATGAATTTTTTGCCATACATGCTTTTTTCTTTCCAGACACCGTAATCCTCGCAGGTGGTGCCGTTCTCGTCAGATGCGAGAATGAAGTTCAGGTCATGCTTGGCCTTGAATTTGTCGTGCCGGTCCGCACTGTCCTTGGAAATGCCGATGATCTGTGCATTCACAGCGCTGAAATCAGGTTCGGCATCGCGGAATTCGCAGGACTCGGTCGTGCAACCCGGCGTCATGTCCTTGGGATAGAAATAGATCACCACCGGTTTGCCTGCCAGATCCGACAGTTTCACGCTGCCATTGCCATCGGTTGGCAGTTCGAAATCCGGGGCCTTGTCACCAACATCAACTGTCATGGTCTATCCTTTAATCTTTTGGGACCGCATAGCGGCATGTTGCAACCGTGAAAATACAAAGCCTTATAAGGATGGCAAGGGGGCTTGGATCATTGCGGTGCATCTGTTGGCGCAATCTTTTCCGCGGGGGCTGCAACCACGCGATCATAGATCTCCTTGATGCGGGTTGCCGTCATTTCCATTTTGTCCTGAAGGCTTGCGAAATCATCACATTTACCGGCATTTGCCAGCATTTTTTGCAAATCCTCGCTGGCTTTTTCAGGATCAAACGGGCCCTCTGTCGTCAGGCGCAACATCGCCTGCAACGCCAGCCAGAATGATGCGGAATTGGCCAAAAACTCGGCCTCTTCGCCATCCAGGATACCCACCGTCGCCAGATTTTTGAAAACCTCGCGGGTTGTCGGTGACAGGACCTCCGGGTGGTCATGGGCATGGCGCAGTTGTAGATATTGCGCAATGAATTCCAGATCGACCAAACCGCCACGGCGCATCTTGATCGCCCATGGGTGGTTGTCGCCTTTGCCGGCCTCCATTCGGTTGCGCATATCATAGACTTCGCGCACCAGTTTGTCCGGATCGCGTTGCTTGCACAGCACGTCATTGGTCGTGGCCAATACCTTGTCACACAGTGCTTTGGGGCCATAGACCGCACGCAATCGCGTTAGCGCCATGTGCTCCCACGTCCAGGCTTCGTTGTTCTGATAGGTCTCGAAACTTTTGAAATGCGTCGCAAGCGGGCCCTTGGATCCGCTGGGGCGCAGGCGAAGATCGGTTTCAAACAGAACCCCTTCGGCGGTCGGGGCCGACAGGGCGTTGATATAACGCTGGCTTAGCCGGATGAAATAGTGGCCGGGCGACAATGGTTTTTCGCCATCGGACTCCTCGGCATCTTCGGGCACCTCATAGATGAACACCATATCAAGGTCGGACCCGGGGGACAGTTCCTGCCCGCCATGCTTGCCCAATGCAAACACCGCAAGCCCGCCATCGGCAAACGAGCCATGTTTGGCGGCAAAATCGTCGGCAATTCGCGGGAACAGTGCGCGAATAGCAACATCGGCAACATCGGCCAATGCACGGCCTGCTTCATGCGGGGTGTGACGGTTCTGGATGGTTTGCACATCAATCTGGAACTTCTGGTCATTGGCCCATCGCCGCGCGGCATCAAGCCAGTCTTCGACCATGTCTTCGCGCGACAGGCGGGCATCAAGCTCCGCCAGCATTGCATCCGCATCAGGCAGTTCTTCGTGGAAGCCCGACATTAAAACATAATCAAGCACCGCGGCATTACGCCCGATATATTTCGCCATGCGCGGGGCGGTGCCGGCAATCTGGGCCAGCAGTTCAAGCAATTGCGGGTGTGCGGTGAACAGCGAAAACAACTGCACGCCTGCCGGCAGACCTTTGAGGAAGTCGTCAAAGGCACGAAATGCCATGTCCGGGTTTGTTGTTTTACCAAGTGCTGCCAAAAGGGTCGGCATCAGTTCGGTCAGGATTTCACGCGCCCGGCGTGATCGAGTTGCCCGGTAACGCCCATGATGCCAGCCCCGCACCGTGACCGAGACGTTCTCGGCATTTTCAAAGCCCATCTCGCGCAGGTTGACCAGGGTTTCCGGATCGTCTTCGGTGCCCGTGAAGACAAGGTTGCCACTGGCACCGGCAAGGGTCGTGTCGTCTTCAAACAATTCAGCATAGTTGTTTTCGACATTGCGCAGATGAAGCAGCAAGTCCGCCTTGAAGGCGTCAAGCGTTTCATAGCCAAGGAAGGTCGCCAGTGCCAATAATCCCTGATCGGTATCGGGCAGGGTTTGGGTTTGTTGATCATTGATCATTTGCAGGCGGTGTTCGACTGTGCGCAGGAAATCATAGGCGGCCAACATTTCATCGCGAACTTCCTCGGAGACCTGGCCGAACTTGGTCAGTGTGCGCAAGGTGTCGCATGTTGCCTTGCCGCGCAGCGCAATCTCGCGCCCGCCCCAAATCAGTTGTTGGGTCTGGGCAAAAAATTCGATCTCGCGGATGCCGCCACGGCCAAGCTTGATATTGTGACCGGGGATATTGATCTTGCTGCCGCCCTTGTGGGCATTGATCTGGCGCTTGATCGAATGAATGTCCTGAATGGCAATGAAATCAAGATGCTTGCGCCAGACAAAGGGGCGCAGGATTTCAAGGAATTCGTTGCCTGAAACGCGGTCACCACCAACGATACGGGCCTTGATCATGGCCGCACGTTCCCAGTTCTGGCCGACGGTTTCGTAGTATGTTTCAGCCGCAATCATCGAAAGGATTGGTGGCGTTGATGCCGGGTCGGGACGCAGGCGCAAATCAGTGCGGAAAACATATCCGTCGCCGGTGCGTTCTTCCATGATCCGGGTGATGTCGCGCACCATCCGCACCAGGTCCTGATGAATGCGATCGGGGTCGATATAGGTCACCACATCCTGATCATAGAGGAAGATCAGGTCGATATCCGATGAATAGTTCAGTTCCCCGGCGCCGAGTTTCCCCATGCCAATCGCAAAGATCCCGGATCCCTCAAGCGGATTTTCCGGGTTGGGCAGGTCATATTTGCGCAGGCGCGCCATGGCGGACAGGCAATGCGCCATGGTGAAATCAAGGGTGTATTCTGCTGTCTTGCTGATCGCCGATGTGACCTGATCAAGTTTCCAGGCCTTGCAGATATCGGCAATCGCGATCACCAGTGCCGCGCGGCGTTTGGCGTGACGGACAGTCGCCATGGTGGTCGTCTGATCAAGATCGCGTGCATTCGCACTGACTTTCACGGGCTCAAGCGCGTTGGCAAAAGCCTGATCAAGGCCACTGTCAAACACGTCACAGACCGTATCGGGATCGCGCAGGCACAGATTGGTCAGATAGGGGCTGTTACCAAAAAGCGATTCAAGAACCGCACGCTTTTGGGGATTGGACGCAATCTCGCCAATTTTGTCTGACAGGCTTTCAAACGCTGGTCGACCCGCCAATGTGTTCCAGCGTTCGAGCGCATTGGTGACACGGTCGGCGTCAAAGGCTTTGGGCAGGTCCTGTGAAATCCAGGAAAGAGACACTTTTTGCGTTCCTTGTATTGCGAAATGGTCACAAACCGCGCTATGCAAAGGATTGAGCCTGATTGCATAATCTCTGCAAGGAGTAGGACGTCCTGATCAACAGGATGACTTATATGTTTCTAGCTTTTCTGTGATCGGACAAAAAGGGGTATAGATCAATAACTGTCTGGTATTTTAGGATCCAATGATCCATCGACAACCATGCCAGACAAGAGAAGTTATTGATATCGCTGCATATGACATCGGGAACACAAGGTAAAATGAGTGCGCCACGTTAAGACCTTTGCCGGATGGCTGGCGCTGACTTTATCAGCCATCGTCCTGTTTGTCGGCGTATTTGCAGCAGTCACAATCTGGCGGCTGTCACAGGAACCTGTGTCCCTGCATCGTCTGACCCCGTATCTGGTTGATCATCTCAACAAATCGATGGGCAATAACCGTCTGGCAATCGGCGACGTCGTTCTGCGCTGGCGTGGCTGGGACGAAAAGTTCGATGTCGGTTTGCGCGACGTCAGCATCTTTGGCCCCGATGATCAGGAAATGCTTCACGTCCCCGAAGCCGATGTCGTGTTTTCCAGCAAGGCGCTGTTTGAAGGTGTGCTTGCCCTGCGCGAGCTTAATCTGATCGGCCCACGCATTCGCCTTGAACGGCGTGCTGATGGCACGATTGATGTCGGCTATGTCGCCGAAGAAACCGCCGCAGATGTCGCGAAACAGTCGGAAAACACGCGCAGCGATGATGGTGCGGCAACCGGACAAAGTTACGACAAGGGGCGCGGGGCCTCGGTTACGATTGAACTCCCCGATGCGCCGGACTTGAACACCGATCAACTTCCGCCTGAACCTGAAAACGCTGCGGGTGAAGCCGAAACTGTCGAACGTTCCGGCAATACGGTCTTGCAGGATGTGTTTGCCATTCTTTCGGGTGAACGCACTGATATTCCAGCCGCGGCCTATTTCGAAAGTTTCGGGGTGGTGAATGCCGATCTTGAAGTGCGCGATGACAAGATCGGCATCGTCTGGGCGGCACCACAGGCTGATATCCTGTTATCTCGCCGGGCCTTCGGGATCGGCGCGGAAGCCTCGATGCAGGTCAGTGCCGGGGATATATCCACCCAGGTGCGCGTCACAGGTGATTACAGTATCGAAACCGACCAGGTCGATCTTGAGGCCGAAATTGGCGAGGTGCAGCTTGCCGATCTTGTCAGCATCTCGGATTTGTTTGAACAATTGCGCGATGCCTATGTCCCGGTTTCGGGAAAGCTGCGTGCAAGCTTTGATGCGAAGGGCGAATTGCGTTCGGCGGCCACGGACCTGTCGGTTGGCAGTGGGGTGATCACCTTCCCCGATGAAATACGGGCGACCTATAGGGTTTCGGACGGACAGATTGTCACAAGCTATGTGCCCGGTCGCTTCAGCATTGATGACGTCATCCTGAATGTTGGTGATGCATCCGCCAAACTTCAGGGGGTCGTGCTTGATCCGTTCGGGCAATGGCATGTCAATCTTGATGCGTCTGCCAAGAACGTCGCAACCAACGATCTGGATCGTCTCTGGCCCGAAGGGGTCGGTGTAGATGCGCGGACCTGGGTCGTCACCAACCTGTCCGAGGGGATTGTTCATCAGGCAACCTTGCACGCCGAACTGCGCGAGGACGATGCGGGCGAGGTCATTGTTGATGATCTTGGTGGCCAGATGACCATGTCGGGTGTGACCGTGCATTATCTGGGTGAAATGCCGGAAGTGCATAATTCCGCCGGGCGCGCCGAATTTGATGAAACCAGTTTCAGCATCTTTGTAAATACCGGCGAGGCCGATGGCATTCAGGTAACCGATGCCAGCATCATTTTTACCAAACTTGATGAACCGACCCCCTATGCCGATATCGAAATCGTCGCGCAAGGCAGTGCGCGCAAGGCGCTTGAACTGATTGAGGCAAAACCGCTTGGCTTTGCCACGCGGCTTGGCATCGACCCGGCCCAGATCAGCGGTGAACAGGCAACCCGTGTGCGCCTGCATTTCCCGCTGCTTCGTGATGTGACGTTTGACGATGTTGATGTCGCAGCGGCTTCACGCATTGAAAAGGCCGGGATCGTTGGTGCGTTCCGCGGCATGGATGTCACCGCGGGCAGCTTTGAACTACAGGTCAACACCAAGGGGCTTGAACTTGGCGGCACGGCCACGATTGGCAACGGCAAAACCAACATCAACTGGGTCGAAACCTTTGCGCAAGAGGCTGAGGTCCGAAGCCGCTATAAACTGTCGGGCGATCTTGATCTTGCCGTGTTGCCCGATATCGAACTTGATCCCGGCCCCTACCTGAAAGGAATGGCGAAGGGGGAGCTTGATATCCGCGTCGGCTCTGATCAGGTTCGTTTGGTTGGTGACGTTGATTTGACCAATTCGGCGATTTCGGTTCCGTTTGAAAAAGTGGGATATCGCAAGGAGCCCGGCGCAAATGCCGCGGCGAAGTTTGATGTTGCCGTAATGTTTGATGGCGGTGGGGTGCTTGACAGTTTCTCACTGAGCGCACCGGCACTTGAGGCAACAGGCCGTGGCAACTGGCGCGGTGACAACGCCATGGCCGACAAATGGTTTGTCGAGCTGCAAGACACCCGTTTTCGCGAAAATATTGATCTTGCTGGCACCATTCGCATGGAAGAGGGCAATCGATTGCTGGTCGATCTGCTGGGTGCGCAATTCGATTTGCGTCCCTTCCTTGAAGATGACGCATCCGGTGAAACGCCCGCGGACGGCGAACCGGATGAGCAGAGCTACCTTGTGACGCTGGAAGCTGGCGGTTTCCTGCTTAAGGGGGCTGCGCCATTGCTAAATGATGGCAAAATCACCTTGCGTCAGGAAGCCGACAAGCGCGAACTGGAAATCTCGGCGCGCCAGTTGATCGCGACCCCATGGATCGTCGATGCCGAACAAAGCAATGACGACGCAGACAAAGCCGCGTCGGAAACAAATACCGGTGGCATTGGTGAACGTGCCGAACGGAGCGGCGGCACCACCGAAGTGTTCCTGAATATAGAACAGATGGTGATGGCCAACGGTGAACTGCTGGCAGATCTGCGCGGATCGATCCATACGGTTGGGCAGGAATGGGACCGTCTTGTTCTGAACGGTGCATTTGGTGACCGGGCCAATGTGTTTGTGCAAGTCGCGCGCGAAGACTTCCAGACCCGCAAGGTCACAATGACCAGCGAGGATGCGGGGCGTTTCCTGCGTGCGGTTGATATGTATGAAAATCTTCTGGGCGGGCGCCTGACAATTGAAGGCACGGTTGATGAACGCGACATTGCCCAACCCTTCACCGGTAAGGTCACGGTCAATGAATTCCGCGTGGTCAATGCACCGATTGCGGCCCGCGTGCTCAGTGCGGCGTCGCTGACCGGGCTTGGCGATGTGTTGCAAGGTAATGGCATCGCCTTTACCGAAATGAATGGCGACTTCACCTATGTGAATGATGTGCTGTCACTGTCAAAGGTGGCGGCAAACGGCGCAGCTGTCGGGGTCACCGCCAATGGGTCGATTGATTTGGCCAAATCCGAAATCCGGCTGGCGGGATCAATTGTGCCGATTTACGCACTGAATTCCGCGCTGGGTGCCATCCCGATCCTTGGCGATATTCTGGTCGGCGAAGAAGGCGGTGGCATATTTGCCCCGACCTACACGGTGGAAGGCGATCTGAACGAACCCAGCATTACGGTCAATCCGCTATCGACCTTTGTCCCTGGCGTGTTTCGCAACCTGATCACCGGTGCCGAGCCGGGCTAAGTCGGCAACAAGTCACAAAAAAAAAGCCCCGCACGATGATCGGCAGGGCTTTTTGATTTTATGCGTTGGTCTTGATCAGAGCGGCTTGATCAGGACGTGGCGTTTCTTGCCAGCAGATACCTTGATCACACCATCTGCATTCAGCGCGTCGGCGGTGATATTGGCGTTTTCGTCGCTGACTTTTTCGTCATTGATCTTGGCGCCGCCACCCTTGATCAGACGACGTGCGTCACCGCCCGATTTGGCAAGGTCAGCACGACGGAAAAGATCAAAGGCCGGGATACCGGCATCAAGATCGGCTTTGGCGATTTCCACAGTCGGAAGATCGTCGGCCAGAACACCTTCTTCAAAGGTCTTGCGCGCGGTTTCAGCCGCCGCAAGGGCTGCTTCTTCGCCGCGGCAAAGTTTGACCGCCTCGAATGCCAGAACTTTTTTGGCTTCGTTGATCTGCGATCCTTCAAGCTTGGCGTATTCTTCGATCTGATCGAGCGACATCTCGGTGAACAGACGCATGAACTTGATCACGTCGGCATCTTCGGTGTTCCGCCAGAACTGGTAGTAGTCATAAGACGACAGGCGTTCTTCGTTCAGCCATACCGCCCCGGCCGCAGTTTTGCCCATCTTGGCACCCGATGCGGTGGTCATCAGCGGGGTCGTCAGGCCAAACAGCGATTTCTCATCAACGCGGCGACCAAGCTCAACACCATTGACGATGTTGCCCCACTGATCCGATCCGCCCATCTGAAGCGTGCAGCCATAGTTGCGGTTCAGTTCGACAAAGTCGTAGGCCTGCAGGATCATGTAGTTGAATTCAAGGAAGCTCAGCGACTGTTCACGTTCCAGACGCAGCTTGACCGAGTCAAATGCCAGCATCCGGTTGACCGAGAAGTGTCGACCGAAATCACGCAGGAATTCGATGTAGTTCAGCTTGTCCAGCCAGTCGGCATTGTTGACCATGACCGCATCGGTCGGGCCGTCGCCAAACGTCAGGAACTGCTGAAACACCTTTTTGATGCCAGCCATGTTGGCTTCGATGATTTCATCGGTCAGAACCGGACGTGCATCGTCGCGGCCGGTTGGGTCCCCAACGCGGGTGGTGCCGCCGCCCATCAGGACAATCGGTTTGTGGCCGGTTTTCTGCAGCCAGCGCAACATCATGATCGACACAAGCGATCCGACATGCAGGCTGTCTGCAGTGCAATCATAACCCACATAGCACACCACCGTATTTTCCGATGCATAGGCATCAAGGCCTTCAAGATCAGTACATTGGTGGATGTAACCGCGGTCATTCATGACGCGGAGAAAATCAGACTTCAGTTCAGTCATGGTTTTTGCGCTATGTTGGTTGTGATAGAAAATTCGATCCGCCATTTTGTGCGGAGGCGATGATCTAGCACAGAAAACATCCGCTCGGCAACGCATCGGCGAACAGATCTGCCATACGGGTAACGAATTCGCGATAATTTCCTTTTAGGCTGCTCAAAACTAACAGCGATCGCGCACGGAGCACGACATGAGACACGGCTGGATAACAGCAATCGGCATGATGAGTGGCACCTCTCTTGACGGGGTGGACGCAGCACTGATTGAAACCGATGGCATCGAAGTGCGCCGCGCCGGACAATCGGTTTTTGTGCCCTATGCGCCGGAATTGCGCGAACGCATGCGGGCCTGCTTTGGCAATCGCAGTGCGACCAACACCGAACATGTCGTTGCCGATGATCTGACACAGGTGCATGTTGATGCTGTTAACATGCTAATGGATAAATCCGGTATGTCGGCCGCCGACATTGGTGTGATCGGCTTTCATGGCCAGACTGTGTTTCATGAACCGGCATCGGGCCTGACGCGCCAGATCGGAACGCCGCATATGCTGGCGGAAAAAACCGGCATCCCGGTGGTGGCCGATTTCAGGTTGGCCGATGTCGCCGCTGGCGGGGAGGGCGCACCACTTGCGCCTGTCTATCACGCAGCCCTGATCAAAAGTGCCGGTGTTGAGTTGCCCGTGGCGGTTCTGAATATCGGTGGTGTTTCCAACGTTACCTATATCGATGGGGATGACGGCCTGTTGGCCTTTGATTGCGGGCCGGGCAATGCGCGCATTGATGACTGGATGTTGCGCCATACCGGTAATCCTGTTGATCTGAACGGCGCAACGGCGGCCTCGGGCACTGGTGACCCGATGGTCGAGGTCAAATTCCTTGAAGACCCGTATTTTGACCGCATTCCGCCGAAATCACTGGACCGCGAAGATATGGCAGCCCGGATTGACGGGCTGGTGGTTGAGGCCAAGCTTAATGTATCCGACGGGGCGGCAACGCTTGCCAATTGCACGGTGGCGGCCATCGTTGCCGGGGTGAACCATCTGCCAGCTGCGCCCAAAGGCTGGTTTGTCTGCGGTGGCGGGCGGCACAACAATTATATCATGGAAACACTCGCAACCCGCCTTGGGGTGCCGGTACAATCTGTTGACGTGCTTGATTGGGATGGTGATGCGGTGGAGGCCGAATGTTTTGGCTTCCTGGCTGTGCGCCATTTGCACGACTTGCCGCTCAGTTTCCCGGGGACCACGGGCGTGGCAGAGCCCTGTTGTGGCGGTAAGCTTTATCCAACATAAAAGGCCGCCTGATCAGGCGGCCTTTTATTTGTGTGGTCAGGCTGCGGGCGGTTTAGGCGCCGCGCTTGTCCAGATAGGCAATTGAATGCTTGATCACTTCGTCTTGCTGTTTGGCGAAATAGTGATCGGCACCGTCAATCGCGCACATGTCAACTTCAATGCCTTTCTGGGCATTCAGCTTATCGGCAAGCTTGTTTACCGAGGCGACCGGAATGTTGGTGTCCTGCGTGCCGTGGATCAGAATGCCGGATGACGGGCAGGGGGCAAGGAAGGTGAAGTCATGTTCACTTGCCGGTGCTGCGACCGAAATAAATCCGTCAATTTCCGGACGGCGCATCAAAAGCTGCATGCCAATCCACGAACCGAACGAATAACCGGCAACCCAGGTTGCACGTGCATTGGCGTTATAGGTCTGCATCCAGTCAAGCGCGGATGCCGCATCAGACAGTTCGCCGATCCCCTGATCGAATACGCCCTGTGAGCGGCCGACGCCACGGAAGTTGAACCGCATGACGGAATAGCCGCGATCCTTGAACATGTTGAACATGTTGAAGCACAACTTGTTATTCATTGTGCCACCCTGTTGCGGGTTCGGATGGAGGATAAGTGCGATGGGCGAATCGTCAGCGCCGTTATGGTGGTAGCGACCTTCAAGGCGACCTTCGGGGCCGTTAAAAATGACCTCAGGCATGGATCAGACTGCTCCTGTCCACGAATGGAAAGATGTGTGTAACAAAAATATCCGAGTGTTTTTGTAAGTTTTTTCGTGTTTGCGCATAAATTGCTTTGGGCAAATACTTGACCAAGTTACTCGGTTATCCTATATTCCGGCTAACGCGATGGTGCCTGTCGAACCCGACAATTGCTTATGTGCAAGGACGGGGCTGGGCGTGGCTGCCGGGAATCGAAGGTACTAATTACACAGTGGACCGCCCCATGTTCAAGCTAATTCGTCAGGAAATTGACGCGATGATCGCCCGTGACCCTGCGGCGCGATCCCGTTGGGAAGTCGTGATCAGCTATCCGGCGTTTCATGCGATCATGGGCTATCGCGGGACGCATTGGCTGTGGCAGCGCGGTTTCCGCCTGACGGCACGCTTCCTGTCGCAGATTTTGCGCTGGTTGACCGGGATCGAAATTCACCCGGGTGCGACGATTGGCAAGCGCTTCTTTATTGACCATGGCATGGGTGTCGTGATCGGCGAAACCGCTGAGATCGGCGATGATGTCACACTGTATCAAGGCGTTACCCTTGGCGGGACATCGCCAAGTGTGAATAGCGACGGCCAGCGCGGCCTGAAACGTCACCCGACCCTTGAGGACGGCGTGATTGTCGGGTCCGGCGCCCAAATCCTCGGACCATTTACCGTGCGCAAGAATGCACGTGTTGGCGGCAACGCCGTGGTCCTGGGTGAGGTGCCCGAGGGTGCAACAGTGGTCGGTATCCCGGCCAAGATCGTCCGCCGCGAACAGGATGATCGGTTCTGTGCCTATGGTACGCCGCTCGGAGATCTGCCTGATCCGGTTGCCCGCGCACTTGAAGAACTTGGCCGTGAGGTCGAAACGCTGCGCAACAAGGTGGTCGCCCTTGAGGGTGAAAAGGCCGCATCTGATGCCACACCGGAAAAGCCGCGTATCGTCGCATCATCGGAATAGAATACGCGCCACCGCGCAACATGAATGAAAAGCCCGCTCGGGGTTAACCCCAAAGCAAGGCAGGAGGACGCACCGTGAAGCTGAGTACCAAAGGCCGCTATGCCGTTATGGCGATGGTCGATCTCGCTGAAAGCAGCAAGGACCGGCCGGTCGCGCTTGCAGATATTGCGGACCGTCAGGAAATTTCGCTTTCTTATCTCGAACAGCTGTTTGGCAAATTGCGCAAGGGCGGTCTGGTCCGTTCGGTGCGCGGCCCGGGTGGCGGATATTTGCTTGCACGCAATGCCACTGAAACCCGTGTTGCCGATGTCATTCTGGCGGTTGATGAACCAATCCGTGCAACCCGTTGCAAGTCCGGTTCGCCCAAGGGCTGCAAGACTAACAAGGGCCGTTGTCTGACCCACGAACTGTGGGAAGAACTCGGCAACCAGATTTATCTTTATCTGGCCTCTGTCAGTCTTGCCGATGTTGTGGATCGCAACGTGGCCGGGACGCTTCGGACGTTCCCGGGTAAAACGACCCAGATCGAAGAGCCGTCGCAGGTTGCGGCACAGTAGTTGGTCCTCTATATCGAGGGCAGATGCGAATAAGGATGATTTTAAACTGATGACCGACCAGGTTTATCTCGACTACAACGCCAGCGCGCCGCTTTGCGAAGATGCAAAGCAGGCCATGATCGCTGCGATGGATGTTGCAGGTAATCCGTCTTCGGTTCATGCCAGTGGCCGTGCGGCCCGCAAGATCGTTGATCATGCCAGACGCACCATTGCCGATCTGTTGGGCGGTGATTCAGAACGGATCATCTTCACCAGCGGCGGTACCGAGGCCAACAATCTGGCGCTGAACGGGTTGGAAGATGTTACCGTATTTACCAGTGCGGTCGAACATCCTTCGGTCATCGAAGCAAGACCAGACGCCAAACGCATCCCGGTGGATGAAAATGGCGTGATTGACCTGAATGCCCTTGAAGCGATGCTCAAAGACGCATCTGACGCCGGGCAAAAGGTTCTGGTTTCGGTCATGCTGGCCAATAACGAAACCGGTGTCATTCAGCCGGTTGCCAAGGTTGGTCTGCTGGCGCGTGAATATGGTGCCAAGGTCCATTGCGACGCTGTTCAGGCGCTGGGCCGGTTGCCGGTCGATATGGGGCGCTTGCTGGTCGATATGGTGTCGATCTCGGCCCACAAGATCGGCGGTCCAAAAGGAATTGGCGCGCTGGCGATTGCGCCGGGCGTGATGCTGGTCCCCCAGATCCGGGGTGGCGGGCAGGAAAAATACCGCCGTGGTGGCACGGAAAACGTTGTCGGGATTTCGGGCTTTGACGCCGCTGCCAAACGTGCCGAGGCCAACATGGCAAGGATGGCGGATATCGCGAAAATGCGCGATCGCCTGGAAACAGAATTGGCATCAGAGGCGCCTGAGCTTCTGATCGCCGGCAAGGGAACGGAGCGACTGGTGAATACGAGTTGCCTGATTCTGCCAGGAATGCCCGGGGAAACCCAGGTCATGGCGATGGATCTGGCAGGTGTTGCCATCAGTTCGGGATCTGCCTGTTCATCAGGCAAGGTACGTGAAAGCCACGTGCTTAGGGAAATGGGTGTTACCGAACCCGGATCGGCCATTCGGGTCAGTCTGGGGCTGGATAGCACCAACGAAGACATTGATACATTTATCCGCGTTTGGAGCCGGATGAGGGGTAATGCAGCGCGCAAGAAAGCGCGTCACGCTGCCTGAGAAAGAGTGAGTGAGGAAGCCTTTAAAATGAACGAGCTTAAAGCAAAGCCGATCTATCTGGACTATCAGGCGACGACGCCGACCGACCCGCGGGTTGTCGAGGCAATGCTGCCGTACTTCACCGAGAAATTCGGTAACCCGCATTCGCGCAACCACAGCTTTGGCTGGGAAGCCGAGGACGCGGTTGAAGTCGCACGCGGTCAGGTTGCCAAGATCATTGGCGCGTCGGCCAAGGAAATTATCTTTACCTCGGGTGCGACGGAGTCAAACAACCTCGCCCTCAAAGGCGTGATGAAGTTCTATGGCAAGAAAAAGCCGCATCTGATCACGGTTGTCACCGAGCATAAATGCGTGCTCGACAGTGCCCGCCACCTTGAGCAGGAAGGTTACAAAGTGACCTATCTTGGCGTTAAGGAAAACGGCCTGATCGACCTTGAAGAACTCAAGGCTGCCATCACCGATGAAACCGCACTCGTGTCCGTCATGGGTGTGAACAACGAAATCGGTGTCATTCAGCCGCTCAAGGAAATCGGTGAAATCTGCCGCGAACGCAAAGTCTTCTTCCATACCGACTGTGCGCAGGCGGTGGGCAAGATCGACCTTGATGTTGATGACATGAAAATCGACCTGATGTCGATTTCCGGCCACAAGATCTATGGCCCGAAAGGCATCGGTGCGCTGTATGTCCGCCGTCGTCCGCGTGTTCGTGTGATCGCACAGATCACCGGTGGTGGTCAGGAACGCGGCATGCGTTCCGGTACGCTTCCGACCCCGCTGATCGTTGGTCTTGGCAAGGCGTGTGACATTCTTTCGAATGAAATGGCCGAAGAAAACGCACGTATCGAAAAGCTGCGTGACTACACGCTTCAGCGTTTCCGTGACCGTCTCGAAGACATCTATGTCAATGGTGACGAACACGTCCGTGTCAGCGGCAACCTGAACATTTCGTTTGCCTATGTCGAAGGTGAAAGCCTTCTGATGGACATCAAGAACATTGCCGTGTCGTCGGGCTCTGCCTGCACATCGGCGTCGCTGGAACCGTCTTACGTTCTGCGTGCTCTTGGTGTTGACGAAGAATTGGCCCATACATCCCTTCGTATTGGCATTGGTCGCTACACCACCAAGGAAGAGCTTGATGAAGCCGTTGATGCCATCTGCACCGCAGTTGAGCGTCTGCGCGAAATGAGCCCGCTTTGGGAAATGGCGCAGGAAGGCATCGACATCAAGTCGATCGAATGGGCTGAACACTAAGAACGACAACGACCGAAAACGTACTATCGACACATTCGATATGTATTCTGTCTCGTGAGAGAGACTCAGGACTTTTTAGGAGGATTCCTATCATGGCTTATAGTGAAAAGCTGATCGACCATTACGAAAACCCGCGCAATGTCGGCTCCATGGACAAGAACGAAACCTCTGTCGGGACCGGCCTTGTCGGCGCACCGGCATGTGGTGACGTCATGAAGCTGCAGATCAAAGTGACCCCGGAAGGGATCATTGAAGATGCGAAGTTCAAGACCTTTGGCTGTGGTTCGGCGATTGCCTCGAGCTCCCTGATCACCGAATGGGTCAAGGGCAAGTCGCTTGACGAAGCGGGTTCGATCAAAAACTCGCAGATTGCCGAGGAACTTGCACTTCCGCCGGTCAAGATCCACTGCTCGATCCTGGCTGAAGACGCGATCAAAGCCGCAATCAGCGACTACAAAACCAAAAACGGCGCAGCGGAAGTGGACGCTGCTGAATAAGCAGCGCCCACTCCCCATCGTTTTCGGAATCTTGGGAGAATAAAATGGCTCTACCGTCACCAATTTCTGTCACACCGGTCGCTCTTGATCACATCAAGGCGCTGCTTGATAGCCGCGGGAAACCCTCGCACGGCATTCGGCTTGGTGTGCGCAGCAAAGGGTGCTCGGGCCTGTCCTACACGCTGGAATATGCCGATGGTGCCGATGGCTTCGAAGAAGTTGTCGAACTTGACGACGGCGTGAGAATCCTGATCGACCCCAAAGCCATCATGTTCGTGCTTGGCACAGAGATGGATTACGAGGTCAACACGATGGAGGAAGGCTTTGTTTTCCGGAACCCCAACGAAAAAGGTCGTTGTGGTTGCGGGGAATCCTTCCACGTTTGATCAGGCCGGGCTTTCCCTGCTTTCTGAATGGTTATGGCCCTGGCGAGATCGCCGGGGCCATCGCCTGAAAAGGGTGACGTGACCAGGTGATGGTCACGCATCGCCTTTTGAACTGATTTGTTTTTGTCTTTTAATCCTCGGAAGTGCATCGCGTGAGCAACACCGAACAATCTGCGCACAAGGTTTGCTGGTCCTGCAAGGGGCCGGTCGCCGCAAGCGCACTGTTTTGCGAAACCTGCAACGCCATTCAGGCCCCCGGCCAGCTGGATCATTTTACCCGCTTTGGTCTGGAGCGTTCCTTTGACGTTGATGTCGATGCGATGGAAGCGACCTACCTTAAGCAGCAACAAAAGCTCCATCCTGACCGGTTCGCGTCCAAGTCGGGCCGCGAACAGGCCCTGTCATCGCAACAGGCCGCCAGCCTGAATGAAGCTTTCGAGACGCTGAAAAATCCGGTCGCGCGCGCACATTATATGTTGCGTCAGGCCGGGCACGAGCCAGAAGGCGGCGAAGGCCATACCGTCAATGATCCGGAACTGCTGATGGAAGCGATGGAAATGCGTGAAGCCCTTGACGATGCCAAGGATAAAATCACCATCGATGCCATCATCAAGGACACCCGCAAACAGGCGCGTGCCTGTGAAAATGATCTGGGTGCCGCCTTTGACAGCCAATCCTTTGACGCGGCCAAGAAACTGGCCACCCGTTTAAGATATCTGATGAAAATGACCGAGGAAGCGCGCGCGAAGAAATCGCGCCTTGCCGCTGCCTGATCATAGAAAAAACTGGACGTAAGAATGGCTCTGCTAAAAATCCACGAACCAGGCGAAACACCCCTCCCGCATGAGGACGAACGCCAGATCGCTGTCGGGATCGATCTTGGAACCACCAACTCGGTGGTTGCAATCTCGAACTCGGAAAAGCCTGAAGTTCTGCGCGATAAATCCGGTGGCAATGCGATTGTGCCCTCTGTCGTCTATTACGGCGATGACACGCCGGTTGTCGGCGAAGCCGCACGTGATCAGATCAACTCGGACGCCAGCCGTGTGGTGTCATCGGTCAAGCGCCTGATGGGCCGTGGTCTGGAAGACGTCAAATCGGTCGCCGGTACGCTGCCTTATCACGTCGAAGTGCCGGAAAAATCCGAAACCGAAAACGGCGAACCGATGATGGTGCGCCTGAATGTCGGTAATCGGGTTTTAACCCCGGTCGAGGTTTCGGCAGATATCCTGCGCGCACTGCGTGCCCGTGCCGAAGAAAGCCTTGATAAGCCTGTCGAAAAGGCTGTGATCACGGTCCCGGCCTATTTCGATGACGGGGCGCGCACCGCGACCAAGGATGCCGCCAAGCTGGCCGGTCTGGAAGTCCTGCGTCTGGTCAATGAACCGACTGCTGCCGCCCTTGCCTATGGCCTTGATAACGGGGCAGAGGGGCTTTATGCCGTCTATGACCTTGGCGGCGGGACCTTTGATATCTCGCTTCTGAAAATGCAAAAGGGCGTCTTCCAGGTGAAGGCGACCGGCGGGGATGCCGCCCTTGGTGGCGATGATTTCGATCATGCCATTGCCGAACATCTTTTGGCGGAACGCAAGGATGGCGGTGCGACCGATGACCTTGATGCGTCGGACGCCAAACGCTTGCTGAAGGCCGCCCGCACAGTCAAGGAAAGCCTGACCGATCAGGACAGCGTTGAAGTCACCGTGGCACTCAATGGCACGGACACCAAACACACTGTAACGCGTGATCAGTTTGATGCGATGATCGCCAAGCTGGTTGCCCGTACGGCCGCCATCACCGAACAGGTGCTTGATGACGCCGATGTCTTGCCCGAAGACGTCAAGGGTGTCGTGCTGGTTGGCGGCTCCACCCGCGTGCCAGCTGTCCGCAAGGCGGTGGCCGATCTGTTTGAACAGGAACCGCTGTCGGATATCGACCCGGACGAGGTCGTTGCCCTTGGTGCGGCGCTTCAGGCAGAGGCTTTGACAGGCGGCTCGGACAACCTTCTTCTGGATGTGACGCCGCTGTCGCTTGGTCTTGAAACCATGGGCGGGATTGTTGAAAAGGTCATTGGCCGTAACACGCCGATCCCGGTGACCAAGGCACAGGAATTCACCACCTATCAGGATGGTCAGTCGGCCATGATGATCCATGTGGTGCAGGGCGAACGTGAAATGGTTGATCAATGCCGCTCGCTTGCGCGCTTTGCCCTGACCGGTATTCCGTCGATGGCAGCTGGCGCTGCACGCATCCGCGTTCAGTTCAATGTCGATGCCGACGGCCTTCTGACCGTCTCGGCCCGCGAAGAAACCACCGGGACTGAACAGGAAGTCGCGGTCAAGCCGACCTATGGCATCAATGAGTCCGATATGGCGACCATGTTGCGCGATAGCATGGTGCATGCCCGCGAAGACATGGAACTGCGTGTCCTGACCGAGGCCCGCGTCGAAGCACGTCGCAACATCCTGGCGGTCAATGCCGCGATGAATGCCGACCGTGCGCTTCTGACCAAGGAAGACGAAGCCAACATCAAGCAGGCCATTGCCAATCTTGAAACGGCCGCCGCAGGCGATAACCGCGATGCGATCAATGACGCCGCCGAGGCGCTTGAAAATGCATCCCGCCCGTTTGCCGAGGCCCGTATGGATAGCCGGATCCGCCAGGCGCTTGCCGGGCAAAATGTCGATGAAGTTCACTAGGAAGTGAATTAATCGACACCGGTGGAATTGACAAACCGGCGAACTGCGGCGATTGTCCCCGACAACCGCCAAGGTCAGGCCGGATAAGCGACCCGTATCGCGGGGCGCATAAACAGAGATCGAACGAAAAGTATTACCGAGGAGAAAGGCACAAATGCCTAAGATCGTTTTTGTCGAGCCGGATGGCACCGAAAAGGAATTCGAAGTCGCCGACGGCCTGTCTGTTCTGGAAGCTGCCCACAAGAACGGCATTGACCTTGAAGGTGCTTGCGAAGGTTCGCTGGCATGTTCGACCTGCCACGTCATTCTTGAAGATGACTGGTTTGACAAGCTTGATGAACCGTCCGAAGACGAAGAAGACATGCTTGACCTTGCCTTTGGCCTGACCGAGACCTCGCGTCTTGGCTGCCAGATCATCATGAGCGACGAGCTCGACGGTCTGCGTGTCAAACTTCCGTCCGCGACCCGCAACATGATGGTCGACAAGTAAGTTTCACCTTCTGCTGACCGGGCGCATTGCCGCCCGGTGTCAAAGGAGACGGATATGCGTTGGACAGACATTCAGGACATCGCGATCGAGCTTGAGGAAGCCCATCCGGACAAGGATAACCTCAACCTTCGCTTTACCGACCTGCATAAATGGGTCACCGAGCTTGAAGGTTTTGAAGACGATCCTTCGAAGTCGAACGAGAAGATTCTTGAAGCCATCCAGATGGCCTGGATCGACGAGCGCGACGACTGATTTCGATGAGTGTGATGTGCGCCAAACGGCCTGCACCCTGATCACGAAAATGCGGACCAGCCTGCAACACGCGGGCTGGTCCGTTTTTGTTTGAGCCACCATGAATAAACAGGGAAGGGACCAGCATGAGCAAACCCGCCACCTTCACCGATATCATCCCCGTCGACAGTTTGTTTGGCAAATTGCGCACCTGCGCACCTGAAGCCTGGCAAAGCTATGTCTGCCATGACTTCGTCAAGCAGCTTGGCAATGGCACATTGCCCGAGGCCGCGTTCAAGCATTACCTCATTCAGGATTACCTGTTCCTGATCCAGTTTGCGCGCGCCTATGCGCTGGCGGCCTATAAGGCCGAAGACCTGCATGCCATGCGCCAGTTTTCCGGCACCGTGCATGCCATCCTTGATATGGAAATGAGCCTGCATCTCGACTTCTGCAAAGGCTGGGGCCTGTCTGAGGCCGATATCGTCGCAGAGGCCGAGGCGCGGGCGTGCATCACCTATACCCGCTATGTGCTTGATCGGGGGCATCAGGGCGATGTGGTGGACCTGCAGGTGGCCCTGATGCCCTGTATGGTGGGCTATGCCGAAATCGCAAACCGCCTGATGGCAAGTTCTGATACTGTGCTTGACGGCAATCCGTACCGGGCATGGATTGAAATGTATGCGTCCGACGAATTCCAGGACGTGGCAAAGGCCGAGGTCGAGTTGCTTGAACACACAGTTGCCACGCGTGGCGGGCATCGCCGCCTCGAAGGGCTGGTGGAAACCTTTACCATGGCAAGCCGCCTTGAAGCCGATTTCTGGCAAATGGGACTTGATCTGGCAAAATAGGCCAAGATCGCCTATATAAGCCCGAACGATATTTTGCGGGTGGCGGGTGCGCCGCCCGTTGCCTTTTTGGATTAACCTCTTGTCGCCGTGGCCTTGACCCACGGATGGGTGAGAAACATGAACTCTCTTGGCTTTGATAAAGCCCCGGAAGATACCCGCGTGGTTGTTGCCATGTCGGGCGGGGTTGATAGCTCTGCCGTTGCAGCCCTTCTGAAATCAGAAGGCTATGACGTGGTGGGCATCACGCTTCAGCTTTATGATATGGGGGCCAATGCCCCGACCCGTGCGAAATCCTGCTGTGCCGGGCGCGATATTTATGATGCGCGTAAAGTGGCCGAGGATATCGACATTCCCTATTACGTGCTCGATTACGAATCACGCTTCCGCGAAGAAGTGATCGATGATTTTGCCGACAGCTACATGCGCGGCGAAACCCCGATCCCCTGCGTGAAATGCAATCAGACTGTCAAATTCCGCGATCTGCTTGAAACGTCTTATGACCTTGGCGCCGATTGCATGGCGACCGGCCATTACGTGCAGCGGAAACTGGGTGAGAATGGCCGTGCCGAACTGCACCGTGCCGCCGATCCCAACCGCGATCAAAGCTACTTCCTGTTCACCACGACCCAGGAACAGCTTGATTTCCTGCGCTTCCCGTTGGGCCACCTGATGAGCAAGGCGGAAACCCGTGCCTTGGCCGCCAAGTTCGGACTTGAAGTCGCTGACAAACCCGACAGTCAGGACATCTGCTTTGTCCCGGATGGCAAATATGCCCGTCTGGTCGAAAAGCTGCGTCCCGAGGCAGGCGAACCCGGCGAGATTGTTGATCTTGATGGCAATGTGCTGGGCGATCATCGCGGCCTGATCCATTACACGGTCGGGCAGCGGCGTGGCCTTAATATCGGGGGTACGGCAGAACCGCTTTATGTCGTCAAACTCTCGCCCGAAAAGCGTCAGGTCATTGTCGGTCCCAAGGCAGCCCTTGCCAAGAAACTGGTCTATGTCCGCGAACTGAACTGGCTTGACGGCGATCAGATCGATGAAAACGGGGTTGAGGTCGAAGTCAAACTGCGCTCGGCCATGCAGCCGACCACGGCAACCGTCTACCCCGAAGCATCTGGCGAGGCCCGCATTGAACTGCATGATGCGCAGTTCGGCATCGCACCGGGGCAGGCCGGTGTGTTCTATCAGGGCGAACGCGTGCTTGGCGGTGGCTGGATCACCCGCGAAGAGCTGATCGGCAACACCGCAAGTGCCGCCTGATCGGGATTGCCCGATTAACGAATAGGACGGGCGAGGGCGCATGTTCCTCGCCCGCCAGTTTCACCAGAAGTTTTGCGGGAAGGTTTTTTGACAAAATCGTCAAAAAGGCGCTTGACGGGGACGGCTCCCTGACTTAAAAACCGCCTCGTTCCAAGCGCACCGGAACACCGCAAAATTCCTTGTGGCCGAGTAGCTCAGCTGGTTAGAGCAGCGGAATCATAATCCGCGTGTCGGGGGTTCAAGTCCCTCCTCGGCTACCAATTAAATAAGCCCTGCATCTCTGATGCAGGGCTTGTTTCATTTGTGAACTCAGGATCGGGCATGGACCCGTGGGGTCACGAGAAAGCGAGGCACGCAGCTTTCGAGAACATCACTGGCCGCGTGAGAGTTACTTCGAGAGTAATTTCAATAGTTCCAGGTAATTGGCAGAAGGAATATCAGAATCTTTGCCGAGATAGCCGGTTTGTTCTGCATTGAAGATTGATTGAGCTGTTTGTACGAGAACTGCATCTCTAATTTTGGGGTCGTTAGACGCACCTACGAATGCTTCAAATGAGTCCAGCGCATTTGCCTTGTGTGAGGCAATAGTGTGCTGATGTCTCTCAATTCTATACTGTCGAGCACACCATATCAGGCCCGATACTATAATGCCGGCCACAAATAGGCGAGATGAAGAGAAGTAAATTAGAGAATAAATGTAATTTGTCTCAGGGGGCGGTGTTTGCAGGCAGTACACTGCCCATGATAATGATGCGACTAAAGCTAGGATCGCGCAGAAAAGCCAGGCGTATGAATTCTTTAGCTTTGAAGTGGATAGCCGATGAAAATGTGTCGAGTAAGGCTTTATTGCTTTAAGAGCTGATGTTGCTTTAACGTTGGATAGTATTTTCTGAGCATCTTCAGATTTTTTCTCTAAATCGCGGAGTATTGAATCTTTAATTTTCTCACAATCAGTTTCAGTACGCGTTAATATTTCAGATTTAACATGTAATATGCTTTATATTTGTTCTTCAGCATCTTTTATTTTGTTTAAAAAATGATTGTTTGTCGACTCAACTTTTTCAATGTTTAATGATAGGGTTTCATCTAGTTTGATAGATTTTTCTCGTATATGTTCAATTTGGATCTCTAAATTTGTAAATATTTTTCCTTCAATGTCATTTTTACTTATCAGAAAGTGAATCCATGTTGCAAGTTGAGGGGATAGTTTTTGATATGTATGTAAAAATTCAGATAGTATATTGTTGCTACGCGATTGAAAGTCCTCAGTTATAGTGAAGTCTCTAATTTTACCAATTAAGTTTGCAATGGAAACTAGCTGATTGTAAATATTGTCTTGTATTGGTGCAGGTATTATTTCAGTGTTTAATGTCATAATTTGCTTGGAGCAAAAGCACAATGCATCTAGGGGAGGTCTGATTTCGTTAAAGTTGGCGGCATTTCCCCAGTTTGGATTCTGCAGAATGTCAGGGGTGTAAATTGAGATTATGCGTTCACAAATCATGTGAAGATCGGACGGAGAAAATTCGTCTATCATCTTAGCGCCTGCTACTTTTAGTGGAAAAATTTCACTAATATAATATTTTTCGTTTCGTAGCCAGCTTTGGTTGGAAGGAATAGTGAAATCAAATAAATCGCAAAATTAATTTGTAAGTTTATTCAGATTACGTGCGAGTAAACCTCGCAGAACATTTATTGCAGAGCTATTGGGGCAAATATTCATTTTCTGTAAACAGGGGAAAGTCCCCTTTTAAAGCGACAACCGAAATGAGTTACTTGGTTACACTGGCTCGGCCCAGAACTTCATTGTTGATGCAAGAGGCATAGATCCAATCAGAGTCCGTTACGCCCAGCTTGTTGCACAGCGCCTGTGAGGAGGGGTTATCAAGGCGAACGCCGGTCATGAAACCTCGTGCAGCCTCTTTTTCCCACATATGAATGATTGCCTTGGCACCAAGAATTAAGCCGATCTTTTCGCCGCGTCTGTCCTCACGCGTGGCAAGCATGCCCCAAAATACATCGTTTGGTCGCGCTCCGGACGCATGATGCATCACGAACGAAGATGCACTCGCAACCGGTACGCCAGAAGCGTCAATGGCAACCAGGTTTATGCCGCGCCTGCCTTGACCCCGCATGATGGCGCCCGGCACAGGCATGACGTCACAGGATTGGCAAAGTGCTGCAACATCAGCGACCAGCTCATTAGGCGACATTTTGTCGAGTGCTACAATCGACAGGTCGCTTGGCAGGTCATATTTATCAAGGGCTTGACGGCTGGCCTCGTAGGCGGCTTCACCACCCCAATAATGTTCATGGCGGTCGCACGAAAATCCGCGCGCCTTCAGTTCTGCGAACAGTTTATCTGCCTTGAATTTGGGGAAATAATAGGCAACCGATGCCCCAAGCAAAGAGGCGACAGATGCAAGTATGTCGGCGGTGTCGGTCTGTATATCAGACAGGGCGACCGTCCGGCCGTAATACGCAAATCTCGGATTGTCCTTTATCAGTGACCAAAGAGCCGCACTCCTCTTCATCAGAGCAATGCTGCTTTCTGTTCCGAAAAACTCTTGATGAATATCCAACTCTGCCCCTTTTCTTGTTGAATGATCTCAAGAAGTTACCTGAAATCGTGCAGTCGGCTAAAGGTTGCTCGGAATATTGCGGCATTTGTTTAAATGGTGTTTTTTGCGCTCAGATGAAGTGTATTTGATCATTCAAGTGCCAGAAAATAGCGACTGCCAGTGATGTTGAACGCTGTACGATCCGTGCTGATCTTTTCAGTAAGATGCGACGCATATTTCTCCCGCTCACAAAATTCTGCGATGCGGGGCTCGTTTGGTCTCAGTACTTTGTGCTTGGGGTGTTCAAGTCATTTTGACGTCTGGCTGGGGCAAGCCTTCCTTGCAATAGCTTCTTGGTGCGCAGCCCATCACGCGCTTAAACGCTGTGCTAAAGGCACTCTCGGACTCATATCCCAGACTGAGCGAGATTTTGGATATCGGTTCGCGCGATGAGGTCAGTCTTTCGCCGGCCAGCATCATCCGCCAACGGGTCAAATAGCCCATCGGGCTTTCGCCGACGCGTTCCTTGAACTTTGCGGCGAAGGCGGACCGGGACATGCCGGAACATTTTGCAAGGCTTTCCACAGTCCAGTTTTGGGCCGGATCGGCATGAATGGCTGATATGGCCTTGCTGATTTGCGGGTCGGCAAGGGCAAAGAACCAGCCAACTCCCTTGGCGTCGTCATTCATGTACATGCGCAACACCTGGATCAGCATCATGTGGGCCAGATGTTGCAATACCAGTTTGCTGCCCGGATCGTTTTTGCGCATCTCCGTCATGGTGCGTTCAATGCAATGGCGAAGTGCTTCGCTTTCATCGCGATTACGAATGACCACAAGCGGCGGCAACATCGCCAGCAACAAGTCGGCCTGCGGCCCGTGAAGGCCAAATCGGCTGCTGGCCACCACGCAATCCCCGCCACCATTCAGTGTGCGAATGACGCCATAGCCGCTTGGCTTGAACGTTGTTCCGGCCAGCATCGGTGGCACATCAAGATCGCTTCCCATCAAGAACGCCTTGCCGTGCGGCAACAAGACGCAGTCGCCGGTTTGCAGATGCACGGGGTCCGGTACGCCATCGACCGAGATCCAGCAGTCGCCCTCGACCACGGCGGCGGTTTTGATGTTTTGTCCCTGATCGGGGAACTGGATCGCCCAGGGTGCGGCAATGTCAAATCCGGCCGACAGGTAATTGTCGGGGCGGAGCAGGGACAGGATATCTGAAAGCGGATCCATATAGCGGCCTGTTTTTGGACGAATGAAAATGTATCATGGACTGATACGTATAGTTCGTCCAGAAGGCAAGCGATATTGTGGCCTCAACAGGACGCGATGCGGTCCGGTTGTTTTTGCAGATATTGGGATGGAGTAACTATGCGTGTTTTTGTAACGGGTGCAACGGGCTTTGTCGGATCAGCCGTGGTGAAGGAGCTTCTTGATCATGGGCATTCGGTGCTCGGCCTGACGCGCAGCGATGCCGGGGCCGAAAAACTGGCAGCCCTCGGCGCGACCGCCTTTCGCGGTGATCTGGATGACCTTGGCAGTCTTCAAGGCGGGGCGGCATCCTGTGATGCGGTGATCCATACCGGCTTTAATCATGATTTCACCCGCTTTGCCGAAAGTTGCGAAAAGGACCGCCATGTCATCGAGGCGATGGGATCGGTTCTGGCAGGATCTAGCCGCCCGATGATTGTCACATCTGGCATTGGGCTGTTGCGCGCGGACCGCCCGGTGGTCGAGAGCGATACGGTAACCGCCGATATCCCGCGCAAGGCCACCGAAGAAGCCGTGGCAAACATTGTCGCCAAGGGTGTCAATGCATCGGTGATGCGCTTGCCGCCCTCGGTCCACGGGGCGGGTGATCATGGTTTTGTGCCGCTTCTGATCAATCTGGCCCGCGAAAAGGGTTTTGTCGCCTGTATCGAGGATGGCGATAACCTGTGGCCTGCGGTGCATCGTTTGGATGCTGCACGTGCCTATCGTCTTGCCATCGAGAACCACGCCAGCCAACCAGCCTATCATGCCGTGGGTGAAGAAGGCGTTGCCTTCGCCGACATCGCCCATACGATCAGTGTCGGTCTTGGTCTGCCGTTCAAGTCCGTATCGCGTGAACATGCAAAGGACTATTTCGGCTGGTTCAGCCATTTTGCAGAGCTTGATTGCTGCGCCTCCAGCGGTCGCACGCAGCAGGTGCTTGGTTGGATGCCGCGTGAGATTGGCCTGATCGAGGATATGCAGACTGCCGAATATTTTAGCGGTTGATTTTAAAAGGAAAGGCCGAAAAATTCCGGCCTTTTCATTGTCTGTTTGATCCAACTGACGTTATTCTTTGACCGCCACCTGGCTTCCTTCGGGCAGTTCATCGTCTTTGGTGATAACTGGGACAAGTCTAACAGCCACCGGAAGATATTCGAACTGGTCATCTTCTGGGTCCGACGCTTCGTTGATCATTTGGGCAACAAGAAGGCCCAACAATCCGGCTGCCTGAACTCCCGTACCGGTGCGATTTGCCTGACTTACATTGTAAGGTCCAATGATCTGGACGGATTGCTGGAAGCCGTTTTTTTCGCAAGTAACAGTGAACTCACGTGTTTGGCTTCCATAAAGCGGCACGCGAATGGCATGTGGTGTGACCACCGATGCGGTAAAATATTCGTGTTTTACCTCACATGTCGCCCCGGTAATTTCCGGTGGAGCGGTCCAAGCATCGCCGCCTTCGGAATGAACGGTGCGCACTTCGAACGTCTGCTCGCCCTTATAGTTTTCGGCGAGCTTTTTATAATGGTCATCATCTGTTTTGATCATCGTGACCGATGAAACCCCGCCAAGTGGTGCCGCAGGCTTGTTTTGGGCACATGCGGCCAAGAACAGCGTGGCAAACGAGGTGATTGCAAGTTTCAGAAAAGACTTTTTGATGGTCATCCCAATCCCCTGTCAGGATAATCTATAAGAGAGTAGGTTTCCCCTAAGGCACGTAAAACAGGTACTTAGTCGGTCCGAAATGAGATGTGATCGCTGTCACATTTGGTTCTGTTTTCTGTGAAAAAGGTGGAAGTCTCATTTCTGGGGTTTGGGCAACAGGCGCCCATCGATAACAAGCAAGCCAAGTCCGATAACCGCCATTCCGATCATGTGCTGCCCCAAAAGGACCTCGCCCAGAAAGCCGACCCCCAGCAGAATCGCACTGACCGGGATCAGGAAGGTGACAAGCAGAAGGTTACTTGCCCCCGCACGCTTGAGAATGGCGAAGTAAAGGATATAGGCCAGCGCCGTGCTCAGCGTTGCAAAGCCCAGCACGGCAAGAATGGTGCTGGTGGTGGGAACCGGCAGGTGCCATGGTTGATCAATCAGGATCGAAAGCGGCAGTAGCATCAGGCTGGATGCACTGGTCATGCCGGCTGCGGTCAGGATTGGCGGGGTGGTGGCGAAACGTCTTCCAAACACCCCGGCACAGCCATAACTGAACGCAGCGAACAGAACCGCCGCTGGGGCAAGCAGACCAACCTCCGTTCCAGAAGTCGGTACGCCAAAAATCACGATCACACCGCCAAACCCGATCAGCACACCGATCATTTTGCGCAAGGTGAGCTTCTCGCTGTCTGTCGCGATATGGGCAATCACCAGGGTGAAAAGTGGCGTGGTGGCATTCAGGATGGCGGCAAGGCTGCTGGTGATTTGTGTCTGGCTCCAGACAATCAGGCAAAAGGGTATCAGGTTGTTAAGCCCGCCCATCACGGCAACGCCCGCCCAGAATTTCGGATCGCGCGGGATGGGGATATCGCGCAACAACACCACCCACCAAAGAACCATGGTCGCAATCGACACCCGGCACAGCACAAGCGTCAGGGGCGGCAGATCGACAAGCGCGACCTCGGTAAAGAAAAACGACCCGCCCCACAGGACCGATAGCGAGATCAGCATCAACCAGCTGATGCGGTCCATTGGTTGGGTGGGCGGTTGCTTGGGATGTAAGCCACCTGCCGCAGAGAGGTTTCTTGGGCCATCAATGCCGCGATGTTTCGGGCGGGAAGACAGTTCCATATCAAGCGATATCAAACGTGTGGTGTTTTCATGGGGCAGCATCGCGGGCTCCGTCGATCTGTTGGTGACCAACGAAGATTAGGCGGATTGGTTTTTTGCTGCTCGCCAGTTTCGGAAGTTGACGTAAACGCCTTGCCATGAGCGCGCAAGATCATTGTCACGTGCTTTGTATTGTTGATAATTAAACAGCTTCAGGCACCGTTAAAGAATTCCCGGTTATTTTAACTGTCTTGTTGGCACATTGTTTCCCATTGATTAGGTGAGGTTTTAGGTGATCAGTCCTTATGAAAATCTGGGAGACGAACGCTTCTGGCGAAGTGGTGTTGCCAAGGCAAATCCGGGCAAGGTCAAGAACATTCACCGACCACGCTGGGCAATATCCGAGTCTGATACTATCGTCACAATGGGGAGTTGTTTTGCGCAACATATTGCTTCGGTTTTGCGCGAAGGTGGTCTCAAAGTACCGTTCTTCGACACAACCGATAATATCAAGTCGCAAACATACTCTGCGAACTATGGAAACATTTATACGGTTAGCCAGGCCTTGCAATTGATTGAGGAAGTGTCCGAGAAGCGACCGGTCATGGACGAGTTTTGGCCGCTCGAAGACGGATATGTTGATGCCGTGCGTCCGAACGTTTTCGCGCAACCGGTAAAGAGCAAGGACGAACTTTCCGGCCTTCGCACAAAGCATCTTGCAGCTGTCAGAAGCGCCATCAATGAACTCAATGTTTTGGTCTTTACGCTTGGCCTTACCGAAGCCTGGATTCTAAAGAATTCGGGCAGAACCCTGCCTGTTGCCCCCGGTGTCGTGGCCGGGCAGTTTGATCCGGAACAGCATAGCTTTCATAACTTCACTCACGGCGAAATTTTGGCGGACCTGGATGCGTTGTGTCGTGAAATCAAGGCGCTACGCGGGGGGCGGGAATTCAAGCTGATCCTGACAGTATCGCCAGTACCACTTACTGCGACTTACGAAGACCAGCATGTCTTGAAGTCGACCACCTATTCCAAGGCAGTTTTGCGCGTTGTTGCCGAGGAATTCGTTCGTAACAACGCATTCGCCGATTACTTTCCATCGTTTGAGCTCGTCAATAATCCTGCCGCCAAGGGCGCTTATTTCGAGGCAAACATGCGCTCGGTTCGGCCAGAGGCAGTCGACGTTGTGATGTCTCACTTCCTTGCGGCATATCTGCCGGAAGCGACGGCGGTCAGAGCTGATGGCAGTTCGCGTGGATCGAATAGACCCAAGTCGATGGATGCTGACTGCGAAGAGGAAATGATTGAAGGCTACAAGACTGAAAAGAATATCAATGCGTTCGCTCATGACGATGTAACAGTAATGTTTGGCGACAGCCATTTAACGTCGACATATAAAAATATGTTGGAGCGCCCGGAAGCCGCAGGGTTTGCTTTTGCGCCAATCCGGCTTTTGGCCAACAACCCTTATCAGGAACTTGGAGTACACGGTCTCAGAACATTCATATTCAAGAAAGAGCATTCAAATTTCCGAGATTTTTTTGTGCAGGACCCGCAAGACCTTGTTGTAGTGGGAATGGGATTCTTCGGCGATAATATTGTTCGTGCGCATGGGGATATGCGCCCCGAGGTGGAGCAGCGTGCGAGAGAAGAGCTAACCCCTCAGTTGCCTCAGGTGACAGAGGTCACGCAAGAGTTGGTCCGTTTTTATGCACTAAAGCTTCAGAATCAGATTAATTTCGCTGCGCGCCTAGAGAAGTTTACCAGTTATGAGCGCATCTTTTGGATTGTTTCCCCTGACATGCCGGAAACGACTGGACGTTTTCGGTTGGGGCACGAGTTCGTGAATGGTGGATACTACCGGATCCACAAGTCTGCCTATAAAATTGCCTTCGATATGTGGGCAGACAAACTTGCGCGGACGCAATTTATCCAGCACCCATGGGATCAGTTATGTGCAGATAACGGGTTTACCAAGGATGACTACTTCATGGGCCCTCCTGGCAATATCCATTGTGCACCTTCCTTTTATGATTCAACTCTGGATGAGTTGCGGCGTTTGCAGAAATCCTAATCGGTGCATTCTAGTCTGAAGCTGCGCTTAAACCTGAGCGATAACATATCGTGTAGGGGATTAACCTTATTCTGCCGCAATTGTTTTATCTCTCGCAACGATGAATTTCGGCAGCCGCGCAAAGATCGTGATGTTGCCAAGCAACACCATCGCAAGGCCGGTCGCGCCAATTGGCGTCCAGACATAACCTTCAAGGAAGGTTGAGACCGTCAGTGCCACGACCGGGAACAGCACGGTGACATAGGCCGCACGCCCGGCACCGACCCGGTTGACCAGTGCGAGATAGGCGATAAACGCCACGACCGAGCCCGGAATGGCGAGATACAGCAAGCCACCGATATAGATCGGGTCGGTCGGCATGACCGGGGTCTGGCCGCGGAACATGGCAAAGATGAACAGCAACACCGTGCCATAAATCATGCCACGTGCGACTGCATCGCGGTTGGGGATGCCCATACGGTTGAGTTTAACCGACACCATGTTGCCGCAGCTAAACACCGCCGTACCGCCAAGCGCAAGCAGCATGCCGGTGATCGCATTGGCGTTGTGCGACAGGGCGTAGATCTGATTGGCAAACAGACAGGCGATGCCAGCAAGCCCGAATGCCGCACCAAAGACAAAGCGCAAGCCCGGCCGGTTGCCGTAAAAGGCCCAGTTGCCCAGCGCATTGAAAATGGTCGAGGTGGTAAAGATCACCGCGACAATGCCGCTGGCGATATAGCCGGTCGCCGAATACATCAGGATAAAGTTGATGCCAAACAGCCCGCAGCCCAAAAGCACGATCCATGGATGGGCGTGCCATGGCACAGGGCGCCATTTGCGCGTTACCAACAGGAAGCCGCACAAAACGACGGCGGCCAGCGCAAAGCGATAGAAGATCGAAATTTCGACCGGGATCGGTCCGATCTGAAGTTTGATCGCATACCAGGTAAATCCCCAGCAGGCGGTGACAATCACGAACAAAAGGGCTGTCATCATCGGGGCTTTCAAAACAGCACGTGCGCGAGGGGCGGTGGCACGAAGGGTGACGGGTGACGCAGAACTGGTCACGCAGGTTGGCAGCGCGCGGGGACCAATCAGGGAATTCGCGAATATATGGGGCATATCCGGTAACAGCCAGTAGGCCACAGTCAGCGTCACCTGGCTTTCACGTTCTTGCGGTGTTTTCGAATTTTGCCGAGGGTTCGACGCATAAAAAAACGGGGCGGATACTGCATCGTATCCGCCCCGTTTTTGAATGTTTGGTCAGGAAGACCGCGTCATTGCTGTTGATCGGTTGGTGGCCTCGGGGATCAGTCCCTTTGGCGCAAATCGCATGACGATCAAAAGGATCGCTCCCATCATCAGGTAACGCATATAGGCCGCACCGGCGACAAGGTGCTGGGCAAGTTCTGATCCTTCGCCAAGCGGGGCGGTGATCGTTGACATGAACCAGTTGCCAAACGGCTCTGCCTCAACCCACAGGAACCAGATGATAAAGCCGCCGAGGATCGAGCCCCAGTTGTTGCCCGAACCGCCCAGGATCACCATCACCCAGATCAGGAAGGTGTAGCGCAGCGGAATGTAGCTGGTTGGTGTTAACTGACCATCAAGGGTTGTCAGCATCGCACCGGCAATCCCGCACACCGCACAGCCCAGAACAAAGGTCTGAAGGTGACGGCGTTTGACATCCTTGCCCATCGCGGCCGCCGCATCGCGGTTGTCACGAATGGCACGCATCATGCGGCCCCACGGCGACTTCAAGGCGCGTTCGGCAAACCACATGATGATCGCAAGCACGATGACAAACAGCACCGCATAGCAAAGTTTGACAAACAGGCTGGCGGCATCGGAAATCTCGGCTGCGCCAAAGAAATTGGCCAGGCTGATGAACCATTCACTTTCGATCAGGTCGACTTCATAGGGCACCGGGCGTGGAATGCCGGTGACGTTCTTAACGCCGCGTGACAGCCATTCTTCGTACTTGATGATCGCAATGATGATCTCAGAAATGCCAAGGGTGGCAATCGCCAGATAATCCGCCCGCAGGCCAAGCGCGATCCGCCCGATCAGCCAGCCGCCACCAGCGGCCACCAAACCGGCCAGCGGCCATGCGACAAGCACGGGCAAGCCCGCACCACCAAGATAACCGCTGAGTGCCGGGTCAATGCTTTCAATCGCATCGGTCGCCGGTCCAAAGAACACGCCAATCAGGAAATAACCCGCCAGCAAAAGAACAAGCGTGACCGGAAGCTTCAATGCCGGGTGAACAAAGCGGCGGGCGTAAATCACCGCAACAATCGTCCCCGCAAGGCTCAGCAAGGACAGGGCAATATCCCCACCGGCAGCCGCCCAAGCTTCGCCCACAGGCGGCATTGAGACCAGAACGGCGGTAAGGCCACCAAGGGCGGTAAAGCCCATCACACCGACATTAAACAGGCCGGCATAGCCCCACTGCATATTGACGCCGAGCGCCATCACCGCAGAAATCACACAAAGATTGAAGATGCCAAAGGCGACATTCCAGCTTTGAAGAAAGCCGATCGCGATCAACACCAGGCACATCAGGCCATATAGGAGCGCAACTCTCTTCGTCATATCACTTTCCCACGAATAATACCGGTTGGCCGGATCAGAAGAACCGCGACCAGAATGATGAAGGAGACTGCAAACTTGTAGTCCGTCGACAGAAGTTGCACGAGCCCGTCCGGCGCCCAATCCGTCGGGCCAAGATAGGTCAGGAACTTCTTGAAGGCATAGGTCACCGTCACCTCGGAAAAGGCGACAATGAACGCGCCTAAAATCGCGCCGACCGGTTGCCCGATGCCGCCCAGAATGGTGGCGGCAAAGATCGGAAGCAGGATCTGCAAGAAGATGAACGGCTTGTAGGTCTTATCAAGGCCATACAGCGTGCCGGCGATGGCCGCCAGTGCCGCGGCAATAACCCAGCAGATCATCACCACGCGTTCCGGGTTGATCCCCGACAGCAGTGCCAGATCTTCGTCATCGGAATAGGCACGCATGGCCTTGCCCGACCGGGTTTTCTGCAAGAACCAGAACAGCCAGGCAACGACAATGGCGGTGACAACAACCGTGATCAACTGGCTTTGCTTGATCGCAATGCCTTCATCAAGGCCCAAGGCACGGCGTGAATCAATCGCGCCAATAATAAAGCGTTCGCCATCGGCAAAGCTTTGATCGGCCGGGCCGATGACGATGCGGATAATACCGGCAATCAGGAACATCACGCCGACTGATACAATGGCAAAGACAATCGGGTTGGAGCGCTGCTTGCGATAAAACCGGAACACCATCCGATCCATGACAAGCGCCATGCTGATGGCGGCCAATACCCCAATCGGCAACGCCAGAAGGGCGGTCGGGAAGGGGTCGATAGAAACGCCCATATTTTGCAGGAACCAGGTGACCAAAATCGTGATCATGGTGCCAAAAGACATCAACTCGCCATGCGCAAAGTTCGCAAAGCGCAGGATGCCGAAAATAAGTGTGACGCCAAGCGCTCCAAGGGCGAGCTGTGCACCATAGGCTGTCGCCGGAACGACCACAAAATTGGTAAACAGCGCGAGTGCGTTAAGAATTTCCATTCAAGTCCCCACTTAGCCGCCCAGGAAGGAGCGGCGAACTTCTTCGTTGGCGAGAAGGGCTTCGCCCGTATCGGTGAACCGGTTGCGTCCCTGCACCAGGACAAAACCGTGATCGGCGATCTCAAGCGCCTGACGGGCATTTTGTTCAACCATCAGAATGGCGACGCCGGTTCTGGCGACTTCGACGATCTTGTCGAACAATTCATCCATCACGATGGGCGAAACACCCGCTGTCGGCTCATCGAGCATAAGCAGCTTTGGCTGGGTCATAAGTGCCCGACCAACCGCGACTTGCTGGCGCTGACCACCGGAAAGCTCGCCTGCTGGCTGATTGCGTTTTTCGCCAAGGATCGGGAACAGATCGAAAATCTGCTGTTTGGTTTCCTCGATCTTGTCGTCCTTGCGGATGAAGGCCCCCATATCGAGGTTTTCCTCGACCGTCATCGAAACGAACACGTTGCGGTTCTGGGGCACAAAGCCCATGCCCTCGGGCACGCGTTCCTGCGGGGCAAGGTTGGTAATATCCTTGCCATCCAGAACCACCGATCCTTCCCGCAGGTTCAGCATGCCGAACACTGCCTTCATCGCGGTGGATTTACCGGCACCATTGGGGCCGACAACAACGGCGATCTCGCCCTTTTCAACGGTAATCGTGCAGTCATGAAGGATATCACTGCCGCCATAGCCGCCGGTCATACCGGTTGCGCTTAAGAAACTCATGACGGCACCTTCCGTTCATGCTTGCGACCTGTGCCGAGATAGGCCTCGATGACCTCCTCGTTATTTTTGACCTCTTCGATCGTACCCTCGGTCAGGACCTTGCCCTCGGCCATGACGATCACGGGATCGCACAGGCTGGCAATGAAATCCATGTCATGTTCGATCAGGCAGAAGGTATAGCCGCGCTCTTCATTCAGGCGCTTGATCGAGGTCGCAATGGTATTAAGCAGCGTACGGTTCACACCGGCACCAACTTCATCAAGAAAGACGATCTTTGGTTCGACCATCATGGTGCGGCCCAGTTCCAGCAGTTTTTTCTGCCCGCCGGAAAGATTGCCCGCCAGCTCGTGCTTGATATGGTCAATCTCAAGGAAATCGATCACCTCAAGCGCGCGCTCGTAATTCTGGGCTTCGATTTCTTTGACGCGGGAATAGTTAAACCAGCTGTGGCGCAATTGTTCGCCCGGCTGATTGCCCGGAACCACCATCAGATTGTCCAGCACACTCAATGTCGAGAATTCGTGCGCAATCTGGAAGGTTCGCAAAAGGCCCTTGTGGAAAAGTTCGTGCGGTTCAAGGTGGGTTACGTCTTCGTCATCCAGGAAGATCTTCCCCGAAGATGGCGGAAAGACGCCCGCAATAATATTGAACAATGTTGTTTTACCGGCACCATTCGGCCCGATCAGGCCGGTGATGGAACCTTTTTCAATGGATAGCGATACGCCATCGACTGCCTGAATGCCGCCGAAATTCTTGGCGATGTTTTCGACCCGTATCATTGGGAGTTTTTGACCCTTGTCATGCGTTCTGTACCGGGGAAATCAACCAGATATTGCGGTGACGGCCCGGTAATAGAGGAACTGCCAGAAACCGAAGTCTCTGACAGTTCCAGCGTCGTTAGCGATCAAAGGATGATCGGCTTAGTGGTACATCTCCGTTTCCCACTTGCCGCCCTTGATTTCCGTCTCACGGAAGCTACCAGCGGACTCGCCCGGCTCGATCAGTTCGAGCGCGGTACCACCGACATAGTCGATGTCACCACCATCAGCGAGGATCTGAAGCGCCTTGGCCAGTTCACCCGGATAGATTTTCTCACCCGGTGCATTGGCGACTTTCAGGATGTGGTCTTTGTAGACAGCACTATCCGTCGAACCAGCAGACTGCATGGCCAGCAGAAGCAGGGCAGATGCGTCATATGCTTCCGGGACATAAGGGTCATCCCCCTTGAAGCCCTTGCCAGAAGCCAGTTCGGCCAGCATGGACGCGCCCGGGCTGTCAGTACCCGGGTTGGTGCCGATCGATCCATCAAGCATATCACCGAAGTTGTCGGTCAGTGCTTCACCAACCATGCCGTCCGGCAGGACGAACTTGTCGAACGCACCGGTATCAAGCGATGCCTGGATGATGCCTTTACCGCCCTGGTCAAGGTAACCGGCAACAATCAGAACTTCACCACCGGCAGATGCCAGGGTGCCGATTTCAGCAGAATAGTCGGCTTTGCCGTCTTCATGGGCTGCAACGGCGGTGATTTTGCCGCCTTTTGCTTCGTATGCCGCCTGAATGGCGTCAGCAAGGCCTTTGCCATAGTCGTTGTTGGTATAGGTCAGCGCAGCCGATTTGATGCCGCGACGATCAAGGATTTCAGCAATGATCTGGCCCTGACGTGCGTCCGACGGAGCGGTACGGAAGAAGTACCCGTCATCTTCGATTTCGCTCAGCGCTGGCGAGGTTGCCGACGGCGAAATCATCACGATGCCGTTTGCGCGGACAACGTTGTTCAGGATGGCCGTGGTCGCGCCAGAGCAGGTCGCACCGTTAATGCCGTGAACGCCATCAGACGTCACAAGACGATCAGCCGCCGCGGTGGCTGCTGCTGCGTCGATACAGGTACTGTCACCGCGTACCGAAACAACTTCACGCCCGCCAAGCAGCAGGCCGCTGTCGGAAACTTCCTTAATGGCCAATTCGCCGCCAAGTGCCATCGGCTTGACGAGTGATTCCGTCGGGCCGGTGAAGCCTTGCAGCATGCCGATCTTTACCTGTTCCTGTGCAGATGCGCCTGCGACGACAGCCGTCGAAAGGGCTGCCGAGAAGAGGAGGGTAGAGAGTTTTCCCATAGTGTAGCCTTCCCTGTTTTATTGGGCCTTTATATTCGTGGGGCAGTATACAGAAAACACAACGCGTTTCCAGTTTCTTAACTTTAAGTTACAAAATCGCTCTTGCATATGGGGCGGTTGGCGGCAGGTTTCGCGACCAAACGGACGGACGCAGGTGTGGCTGAGTTCACACCTGTGATTGCGTGAGTTTCGTGATGTCACGGCGGGCAATGAGCGCCGCATATGGGGCACAACAAGGGGCTTTGATGGCCGGGTGATCAGGCAAACACCCGCATGCCGCGTTCGGAAATCTTGCGGAACCCGGCAATGACATGTTCGGCCAATGCCTCCTCGACCGCGCCATGGCCGTCACGCTTGGCAAGGGTCATGCGGTATTCACCGATTTCCGGCAGGCCGTGCGATGGACCAAGATGCACAAGATCATCTGAAATGACACTGATTGGAAGCGGCGCAATCGCCAGATCGGCACGCACGGCGGCAATCTGTGCCTGGCAAAACTCACTGGTATAGGCGATGCGGTAATTTACCCCGGCATCATCAAGCGCCTTAAGCGCCATGGTCCGCCAGTAACAACCGGGTTCGGCCATCGATACCGGCAGGGGGCGTTTGTCAATCGCACTGCCATGACGCGCGCCCAGCCAGACCAGTGGTTCGGCATGGATCGGCGGTTGGCGATCAAGCTCCGCATCAAAACTGAACACTGCGATATCAAGATCGCCTTTATGGATGGCCTGACGCAGGGTGCGGGTCGGGCCAAGATTGACGTCGATATCAACATGCGGGTGGGTTTGCGCAAACCGTTTGAGGATTTCGGGAATGACAACGACCCCGGTGTCATTGGGAACACCCAGCCGCACAGTGCCGGCAAATTCCGGGGCATGGAAATGCGACATCGCCTCGTCATTGAGTTTAAGCAAACGCCGCGCATAACCCAGCAAAACCTCGCCATCCTCGGTCATGGTGACCTTGCGGGTTTCGCGTTTGAACAATTCCCGCCCGACCATGGTTTCAAGCTTTTTGACCTGAAGGCTGATCGCCGACGCACTGCGATGAACCTTTTTGGCCGCGCGTGAAAAATTGCCGGTCTCGCAGATCGCGACAAACGTCCGGGCAAGATCAAGATCAAGATTGTGAACGGCACTTGTCGGGGAATTCATGAGCGGCCTCTTTGTGAAAGGAGCGCGATAGATGTGTTTCTCAGCAATGAAGCGAAATTCATTCTGTGAGTTTTTCTAATAGATAAGATTAGATCTTCTCGTTTGATTAATCAATGAGAAATCCTCAATCTTGGATAAACACTGATTGGAGATTTTCATCATGAAAGCGATCACATCTTTCGAACATGCCCCGCTGGGCCTTGTCGGTCACCTGCGTGCCGCCATCGAAGCCTGGCAAAATGAACGCGCGATCCGGAAAGCCTCTGCCGCCAAAACTTTGCGTGATGTAGCAACTGCTACCAGCATGTCTCACCTGAGTGCGGCGGAACGGCATGAGGGCCGCCGCACACATGGCACGTACATCACCGAACCGGGGGATGTCCTGTCGGGACTGGTTCTGAATTGGCCATCCCCGTCGCGCAAGGATCACTGATCTTGGAAAACCCGTTGTTCTGCCACCTTGAACTGCCGAGCGGTGTCATCCTCAAGAACCGGATTGCGAAATCGGCAATGTCGGACTCGCTTGGCGAGGGCACCGGCCACCCGACCAAGGCCCAGAATCGGCTTTACCGCCGCTGGGCCGAGGGTGCGGTGGGTGTGTCGATCATCGGTGAAGTACAGGCGCAACCGGGATATGCCGAGAAGCCAGGTAATCTTGTGCTTGATGATAATGCCGACCTTGATCGGTTCCGCGTGCTCGCCCGGCAGGGGGCGGCAAAGGGCAGCAGTCTGTGGCTACAACTGGGGCATGCCGGGGCACTTGCCTATGCCCCGACCAGTGCGCCAAAGGGGCCGAGTGCCCTTGATCTTCCGGGGCTGAAATGTGCGGCACTGACCGATGACGAAATCCGTCAAATCCCGGCCCAATTTGCAAGAACCGCCAAGCTTGCTGAGCGGGCCGGGTTTGGCGGGGTGCAAATTCACGCGGCCCATGGCTTCTTGCTTAGTCAGTTTCTCTCACCGCTGTTCAACAAGCGACGCGACGACTATGGCGGGCCGATTGCCAATCGCATGCGGTTGCTTCTTGAAACCATTGGTGCCGTGCGCGCAGAAGTCGGGCCCGGTTTCGTCGTTGCGGTCAAACTGAATGCCACCGATCAGTTGGAAGGTGGCCTAAGCGAAGATGATGCTCTGGCCGTCGTTACCGCGCTTGATCAAACCAAAATCGATCTGATCGATATCAGTGGCGGTACTTATTTTCCGGGGGCAGAGGCAGCCTCTGACGGTGCTGGCGGCGGGCCCTATTTCATGAATTTTGCCAAGCGGGCCCGCAAGGTTACCACCAAGCCCCTGATGTTGACCGGTGGCTTCAAGACCCGCGCACAGGCAGAGGAAGCACTGAATAGCGGCGTCATTGATATCGTCGGACTGGCGCGCGCGTTGGTTATCGAGCCCGCCCTGCCAGATATCTGGCAATGCGATGATTACCATGATCCGGTCTTTCCCCGTTTTGATCATGCGCCGGCTGGTGGCATTACGGCATGGTACACCATGCGACTGACGGCGCTGGCAGGGCGGATGGAAATGCCGGAATTTGATGATCTGGATCAGGTGCTTGCCGCTTACGAAGCGCGGGATGCGGACCGGGCGCAGATTTGGATGCGGTATTTCGGGACTTGATCGTCACGCGGACAGGCGGCGTTTTCACATTCTTGCGCAAAACAGGTCAGGGTTGCATGCGCATTGCTTTGCAAATCCAAAACACAATGCGATGATGTGGTCTTCAGGTCAGGAACAGAAAATGGCAGAGACCGCATCAGCCTTTCAGCCCAACGGGCGCTATCAGAAGTTTGAAGTCTTCAATCAGTTGATTGGGGATGCAAACCTGTTGCGCGCGGGCGATTTCGGCGAAAGCATCTCGGCGGCCCACTGGCGGCGCAAGGCAGATGTCCTGACCCGCTATACCGATCCCGATCACCACACCATCAGCCTCTATGTCAATGGCGGTACGGGTATTCAGCGCAAGATCGGCGCAGACCCGATGAGTGGCGGTGGCCCCGGTCGGTGTTGTTTGATGCCGGCCTATCTGACATCGGACTGGCTGGTGCATGGCGAGGTGGAGCTGTTTCACGTTTATATTCCGCATGCCGCCTGGGAACGCGCCGTGGTCGAGGCCTTTGACATTGAACCCAATGCGGTCGAAGTCCCGGAAAAGACGTTTTTCCTTGATCCGCTGATCGAACAGACCGTGCGGCAGGCAATGCTGCCGCTTGACTGGGATGTGCCTGCTGATCGAATGGCAATGTCGAATGCCGGACAGCTTTTGATGGGCCATATGCTGCGCAGTTACTCAACGCGCCGTGATCTTGGTTTCAAGGTCCGCGGTGGGTTGTCGCCGGTGATCAAACGGCGGGTATTTGATTTTGTCGATGCCAACCTTGATCAGCCGCTAACCATTGAAGAACTGGCAGAAGTTGCTGATTTGTCGGCCTATCACTTTGCCCGCATGTTCCGCAAAACCGTCGGCGAGGCACCGCACCAATTCGTTCTGCGCCGCCGGATCGAACGCGCAATGCATATGTTGCGTGATGGCAACGCCCCGGTTGCCGAAATCGCGCTTGAAACCGGCTTTTCCAGTCAGGCCCATCTGACCACGCGGTTTAGCCGCTTTACCGGGCTGACACCTGCGAAATATCGCAGCATTTCCCAATAACATCCCCCGTCTTTCTATTGGCCGCCCGATCAAACCATCTGATCGGGCGGCTTTTTGCTGTCTCGCGCTCTGAACGCGCCCGCTGAGCAGGGCGTCTGATTGGCGTGCTTTCAGGCGCGTTTGTCTGCGGCGATCATTGTCCGGTCACTGACAAGTTGCCCGGTTGTAAGGGGTGATTTTTATTCAAGTTATTGAAAATAAACAAATTTACAGGCTTGAGAAATTCGTTGACAAGATAGAGGCGAGATACCTAGAATTTCAAAGCAACTAAAATATCAATTTTGGTAAAAGCCAATCCATCGGGAGGATGTCTCTAATGAAACTCACTATGAAATCACTCGGACTGTGTGCAGTCGTCGCAGGCGCACTGGCCGCTGTCATACCGGCAAACGCGGCAACAACCCTTCGGATCGGGACCGTTCTGGCCCCGAATGATCCGATGGGACAGGGACTTGAAAAGTTCAAAACGGATGTGGAAAAGGCAACCAACGGCGATGTGGAGATCGAGATTTTCCACAACTCGCAGCTTGGTGACACCACTGAAATGATCGATCAGGCCCGTGCGGGTGCTGCTGTCGGCACCGTGACCGATGTCGCCCGTTTGTCGAGCTTCGTACCGTCGCTTGCGATCATGTCGGCACCGTTCCTGTTTGATACCTATGAACAAGCTGACAAATTTGCCCTTTCGGATGAATACATTTCCTGGGGTGAAGAACTGCGCGAAAAATCCGGTCTCGTGATGATTGCCTCGAACTGGTATCAGGGCGCGCGCCATGCCCTGACGCAGAAGCCGATTTCAAGCCCGGCCGACCTTTCGGGTGTTCGTATGCGCACCATCGGTGCACCGGTCTGGATTGAAACCATCCGTGCGATGGGTGCAGAACCGACCCCGATTGCTTGGGGCGAAGTATACAGCGCCCTTCAGCTTGGCACGATTGACGCCGCCGAAGCACAGCCGACCGCGATCTGGAACGCCAAGCTTTACGAAGTAATCAAAAACGTCACCAAAACCGGCCATATCCAGCTTGTCACCGCCCTGGTTGTCGGTGCCGAAGCCTGGGACGAGATTTCACCGGAAAACCAGAAAATCGTTCGTGATCTGGCCGTGGAAAATGGTCGCTATGCCTCAGGCCTGACCATCGAGCTCGGTGAAAAGGCGCTCGAAGACGTTGCTGCAAGTGGTGTTGAGGTCAGCGAAGTTGATCTGGCGCCGTTCAAGGAAGCCGTCAAACCGGTTTACCAGATGCTTGAACTCGAAGCAGAAGCCGCTGTTGTTAACAAGGTTCTTGGTCGCTAAGACCACAAGCCTTCTGGTAGCCTAGCGAAAGTGCGTTGCTTTTATACCGGGCAACGCACTTCAAACTTCACAATGGAAATTGAATTGATGCTCAAGCGGATTGAGTTTGCCTGTGGCGGCATATTACTTGTCGCCGTGGTCATTCTTGTGGCGGTGGCCTCTGTGGCGCGCGCCATGGGATCGCCGATCATCTGGTCAGTCGAAATGGCGCAACTGATCTTTGCCTGGCTTTGCATGTTGGCTGCCGACATTGCCATGCAGGAAGACCGGCATTTCGGTCTTCAGATATTGCGTGAAATCCTGTCCAAACGGGCAAGCGCATGGGTGGAAATCATCAATATTCTGGTGATTATCGGATTTCTTGCGTTCCTTCTGAACTATGCGTGGACAAACATGATTTTGATGCATCCACGTCTGGTCGGGGCCGCACAAATTAATGCTTCTTATATCCATGCTTCAATGGTTGTCGGCATTCTGTTGATGATCCGAACCATGGTTGCCCAACTTATTCGACGCATTCGCAACAGGGAGATCAACTGATGCTGTTGTTGATTGCAGGTTTGTTTACAGTCTTCCTCGTTTGCGGGATGCCGGTTGCCTTTGCGCTTGGCCTTGCCTCGATTCCGGTCTTTGTCATGACGGGTGCGATGCCGCCCACGGTCGTGATCCAGAAAATGGTCACAGCAACACAAAGCTTCCCGCTTCTGGCCGTGCCATTCTTTATTCTGGCAGGCAATTTGATGAACGTGACGGGTATCACCCATCGCCTTGTTAAGTTTGCAAGTCTTCTGACCGGCTGGATGGCAGGTGGTCTGGCACAGGTTTCAATTGTTCTGAGCTTCATGATGGGCGGTATTTCGGGATCAGCCGTGGCTGATGCCTCGATGGAGGCCCGCCTGCTGGGCCCCAGCATGATCAAGAAAGGTTATTCCAAGGCCAATACGGCCGCGGTTCTGGCTTTTGGTTCGATCATTACCGCAACCATCCCGCCCAGCATCGGTTTGATCCTGTTTGGTTTTGTGAATGAAGTCTCCATCGGGCGGCTGTTCCTGGCCGGTGTGTTGCCGGGCATTTTCCTGACCATCGTTTTGATGATCACATCCTGGCTGGTTGCGCGCAAAAACGGCTATACGCCGGATCTGCCGGAACTTCCCAAGGCCAAGGAACTGACGGCCAGCTTCTTTGAAAGCATCTGGGCACTGGCCTTTCCGGTTATCCTGATTGTCGGGTTCCGCTTTGGTATCTTTACCGCGACAGAGGCCGGGGCGTTTCTGGTGTTCTATGCGCTGGCCGTCGGGTTGTTCGTCTATCGCGAGCTGAACTTTGCGCGCCTGAAGGAAGCCATCTTTGGCTCGATCTCTGATCTTGGCATGGTGATGTTGCTGATCATCATGGCAGCGGTACTTGGCTATGCCATGACGATTGAACGCGCGCCGCAACAGATCACTGAATTTGTCACCACGCTGACCGAAAACAGAACCGCGATCCTGATCCTAGTTGTCGGGGTGCTGGTGGTCAGTGGCATGTTCCTTGAAGGTGCGGCCAATATCCTTCTGGTGACGCCAATCGTCATGCCGGTTCTCGTCAGTGCCGGTTATGATCCGGTGCATATGGGTATTCTGATTGTCACCCTGATCAACTTTGGCGGTTTGACGCCGCCAGTCGGCGTGATCATGTTTACGGTCTGCGGCATTTTGGGTGTTAAGACCGGTGAATATACACGTGCATCCATTCCGTTCTTTGTTGCCATGGCGCTGTTCTTCGTTCTGCTGGCGGCAATACCCGCTTTGACATTGCTGTTGCCCAATACATTGATGTAATGACAATTTCAGTCCAACAGGGGCATGTAGGCAAATGCCAGGGAGACACAAAAACATGAACACATCAACGGGCGGACTGATTTCGATGCATGACGGATCGGTGAAAACCAGCATGCATGTTCCGGCATCTGCGCTGGTCTATGAAGAAGTCCGCAACCAGATTGTTTCTCTGTCCCTGCTTCCGGAAACCACACTTGTCCGGGCGGAATTGGCCGAAAGCTTCAATGTCAGCCAATCGCCCGTACGAGAAGCCATTTTGCGCCTCGAACAGGATGGTCTGGTGGTGTCCTATCCGCAATCGCGTACCGTCGTGACTAAGATCGACGTGGCCCGCATCCGCGAGGAACATTTCCTTAGGGTTGCTGCGGAATGCGAGGTAGTCCGCCAATTGGCCGAGGCCAAGGATTCCCCCGCCGTCGTCAAGGCCAAGGGCATTGTCAAAATGCAGGAAGCACTGGTTGGCGATATCGAACAGATCGACCTTTTCAAACAGCTTGATGAAACCTTCCACGCGGCTTTGTTTAACGGAGTAAACCAGTCAAACCTGCATTTGCAGATCACCGCACGCAGTGGTCATCTGGCGCGTGTACGAACCCTTGATCTGCCGCGGGCGGGCAAAATGGTTTCGGTGCTTGAAGGTCACAAGGCGATCATTGATGCCGTCCAGTCCGGTGATGGCGCGTTGGCAAGCTTGGAAATGCGCAAGCACCTTTCAGGCACCATGGAACGTCTTCCTCAGATCATCGAAGAAAATAAAACGCTGTTTTCCTGATCTTTGATCGGCGATGGCGAATAGGGCCGTCCGGCAAGCAGAAATAAGATAAACCAAACGGCGCGCTGCATGATTGCTGCGCGCCGTTTGCGTTGTATCAGGCGCGTTTGGCCACGTCCCAGATGCCGGTTTTCGCGGCTTCTTCGACGAAGTTGCGCAGGCTGTTGGGCTGACGGCCAAGAATTTCATATACATCGCTGGTCGGTTGGCTGTTGCGGCCATCAAGGACCTCGGAAAACAGATAGCGGATCAGCCCACGGACTTCGTCGGGCATACCGTCTGCTTCAAGTCCGGCATCCAGTTCATCAACGGTGATGGCCACGAAACTGACCGGGTGGTTGGCAACACTGGAAATCATTTCAGTGACGTCGGCAAAGGTGACGGCACTCGGCCCGGAAAGCTCATAGGTCTTGCCGATATGGCCCTGATCAAGCAGGCAGGCAACCGCGCATTCGGCAATGTCATTGGCATCAACAAACGGTTCGGGTGTGTCACCCGCAGGCAGGGCGAGGGTGCCTTGCTGGATATAGGGCAGGAACAGGTCTTCGTTGAAATTCTGGAAAAACCAGTTGGCACGCAGCACCGTGGCATCCGCCCCGGAATGACGCAGGGCGTCTTCAGCGCGGTGGGCGGCTTCTTCGCCGCGGCCAGATAGCATCACAATGCGTTTTGCGCCATGCATCAGCGCGCGCTTGGCAAAGCTTGCGATAATGTCATCTGATCCTGGAACGGCAAGATCGGGCTGAAAGGTGACATAGACCGCATCGCGATCACGCAGGGCATCATCCCAGGTTTTCGGATCGGTCCAGTCAAAGGCGGGTGTGGTGCTGCGTGAAACAGCGCGCACATCATGACCAAGGGCAATGAGCTTTTCGGCAACGCGTCGGCCGGTTTTGGCCGTCGCGCCCAGAACAAGAAAGCGGGGATTGGTTGGCATCAAATTGGCTCCTGAATGGGTTTTCAAAATGTGAGGAATCCTCACATTTGCCAAATGTGATAAATCCTCATATTTTGATCGTCAAGAGCTTTGGCCCATCACAAGCCTGTGAAACCCGGACGGATGTGCCGGGGTATTTCGAGGATAAAGGATCTAACGCGTTGTCTGATAACGTGAAAAAAATGCGCCGCGCACCGACCCAAAAAAGAAGTCGCGAACGGGTCGACACCATCCTGAAAGTCGCCTGCGAGCTGATTTCAGCCCAGGGCAGTGATGCCATCAAGATGGGGGAGGTTGCGGAAAAGGCGGGGATTTCCATCGGATCGCTCTATCAGTATTTCCCCGATAAGGCATCGATCATTCATGCGCTTGCCGATCGCTATAATGCCGAATCCCTGCATTGTATCGAAGAGGCACTGGCAGAAGTGAACTCGCCTGATGCCTTGCTCCAAGCCTTTGATCGGTTGATTGACACCTATTACGAGCTGTTCTTGGCCGAACCGGTGATTTGCGATATCTGGACCGGAACGCAAGCCGACAAGACGCTGCGCGACATGGAAATGGAAGTGAGCCGGACAAATGCGGAGCAATTGGCCAAGGCGATCTTGCGGGTGCGCGACAATGATGGTGATTTCAAAACAATCGCCGCACGGTGTTTGCTGATCATGTATTCCGGCGAAGCCACCATGCGCCTTGCCATCGCTGTCCCGCGCAGTGAGGGCCGCGAGATCGTGGCAAGTTACAAGCGGATGGTCGGTCGCGAACTGGCTGATATGGCCCGGGTTTAGGCCATTTGGGCGTGGTTAGCCTGCCTTGGCAGCAAACGGTGTTGGGGCAGGGCGGCCAAGAAGGAAGCCCTGCACATAGTCAACATCGTGATCACGCAGGAAATCGAGTTCTTCCCGGCGCTCGATGCCTTCGGCGATGACTTCGATATCAAGTTGCTTGGCCAGCGCGATCAGCTTGCTGACAATGGCCTGTTTGAACTTGTCATGATCGACGTGATCCACCAGTTCGCGGTCGATCTTGATGATATCGGGGCGCAATTCCGGCAACATGTTCAGCGTCGAATAGCCTGATCCGACATCATCAAGCGCAACCCGGAAACCTGAATCACGATAGGACTGAAGAATGGCGCTCAGATGTGCCGTGCTGCGGACCTTTTCGGTTTCAATCACCTCGAACACAACATTGCTGCGATCAAGATTGCACTCCTCGACGACCTCGATGGTCGAGCGCAGGCAGGAATCCGGATCATAGATCGAGCTCGGGGTGAAGTTGATAAACAGATTGCCTTTCACACCTGCCTTGTGGGCATTGCGGACATTGGCCGCACGGGCCGCGCGATCAAGCTGAAACAGCAAAGTCGCGGACTGGGCCGCATCAAAAAGTTGGCCCGGATTGATCACATCGCCGGTCGCGCTCTCGCCGCGGACAAGGCATTCATGGGCATAGGGTTTGCCAAGGTCATTGATATCAAAAATCGGCTGGAATACCGAATTCAACCGGTTGTCGCGCAACAAATCGCCCAGCCATTCTGCACCGATTGCCGCCCGGATCGCGCCAAGGCTTGTGATCTGGGCGATGTCATCGATTTCGGGGCGCTCAACGCCGGGCATGATCAGTGCCTTGGTGTCTGACAGTTCTTCGGGAAGGAGACTGCCCGATATGGCATCAATCAACGCCCGCAAACCCGGACGGGTGTAGTGAATGGAAAGTGTTGCGACAGACGGTGTTTTTTCGACCTCTATGCCGATTGATTTCGCACCGGCCAGGATTTTGCCGGTGGTATGGGCAACTGGCGGCCAGAGAAAGAGTGTCCCGTTTGCAGGTGCGATTTCTGGAACCGCATCACATTTTTCACAATAGGTCACCTCAATCTCCCCGTCTGGTCCTTAGTAGCGCCGTTGGCTTTTCCTGATCGGCAATTCTTCTGATTAACATACTGTAACATATGGTGCGCAGTGACAATAAATCCTGCGTCAATCAATACATCCGTGCCGCACTTTATCCTGTACGGCGATGTTTGCGGCAGGCGATCAATCAAGACGCTGCGCGAAAGGATTTATCATTGCGAAAAGCGCTGATATTGTTTGCTCGTCATTCTGCGAGACCGAGGATCCGATGCAGTACAGCATGCGGCAATACCGCCCCGAAGCACAACGCCATAGCCACGGCGATTTCCACCAGATCATCATCTCCGAGCTCGGCAAGCTTGAGATGGAGGTCGAAGGGCGCGGGGGTGAGGTGTGCGGTCGCCAACTGGCCTTTGTCGAGGCGGGCAAAACCCATGCCTATCGTGCGGAGGGGCTAAACCGGTTCCTTGTCCTTGATATCGATGCAGATCTGGCCCGTCGCACCGGTCTTGAGGCGCTTTGGCATCGCCATGGCGCTGCTGCGACGTATCTTGAAGTGGGGCTGGGGCATCAGAGGGGGCTGATCGCGCTGTTGCAGGCTATTGCACCGCTGCGCGATCACGAATCCCAAACAGATATGCTCGATTGTCTGAAGACGCTTTTATTGCGCAGCCGTCAGAGCCGTGGCGGGAATGCCTTTGGCATGGCGGCACTGCCATCACGGCTCGTCCGTACCATGGCATGGGCGGAGGCCCGGTTGGGCGAAGACATCACGATTAGTGACATGGCGACCATCGCGGCCCAATCGGAAAGCAGCCTGTTTAGTGCCTTCCAAAAACATGTCGGGACAAGCCCGATGCGCTGGCTGACCGAGCAACGCCTGCAAATGGCCATGGCGCTTTTGCGTGATCACGAAATCCGCCTTTCGATGTCCGATCTGGCAAATGCGGTCGGGTTTGCCGATCAAAGCGCCTTTTCACGTGCTTTTTCCCGCCGGTTTGGCTGCGCGCCCAGATCGATCCGCCGCGATCCGGCGGCCTTTTAGGGCGCATACTTCCCACCAGATACTTGTCGCGAACTTCCGGAGTTTGGGCAAAGACCGGATCGTCAAACAGGTGCATCTTCCGGTTTGCAAAATCAGCAAACTCGGATGGGTGCGATGGATGAAAAACGCAAGGCAACCTTGATCGGCTCGATTGCCGTCATTCTTTGGGCCCTGCTTGCCCTGTTCACGACCGAAGTGGCCGACATCCCGCCGTTTCAATTGGTCAGTTTGTGCTTTGGTATTGCCAGCATTTTCAGTGCGCTCTGGATCTCGCTCCGCGGTGGTGATGTGGTTCGCGCCTTGCGTCAACCACTTGGTGCTTGGGCGCTTGGTGTGTCGGGGCTGTTTGGCTATCACTTTTTCTATTTTTTCGCGCTGGCAAACGCGCCGGCAGTTGAGGCCAGTCTGATTGCTTATCTCTGGCCGTTGCTGATTGTTTTGTTTTCCGCACTTTTGCCCGGCGAACGACTGAAATGGCAGCATATCGGGGGTGCCGTTCTGGGGTTGTCCGGTGCCGTTCTTCTGGTGGGAAAGGGGCAAGTCCTGACCTTTGATCCGGGATTCGCGCTGGGATACGGGGCGGCAATTATCTGTTCATTGCTTTGGTCGGGTTATTCGGTCGCGAACCGGCGCTATCGCAATGTTCCGGTGGGGGCAGTCTGCGGGTTTTGTGCAGGTGCCGCCATTCTTGGCCTCGTTACGCATGGTATGATCGAAGACTGGGTGACGCCGGACGCCAGACAATGGCTTGCTATTCTCGGGCTCGGGCTGGGGCCGGTCGGGGCCGCATTTTTCGTCTGGGACCATGGTACCAAACACGGTGATATTCAGATCCTCGGTGTTCTGGCATACGGTGCGCCGTTACTTAGCACCTGCTTGTTGATTGCGTTCGGCAAGGCGATTGCAACGCCAGCCATTATTGCCGGCTGCATATTGATCGTTGGCGGCGCTGTTCTGGCGTCAGCGAATTTCAATTCACGAAAACGTCGACAACAAAGTTCTGTTTAATAATGCCAATCGTTGTGTGTGGCAGTTCGGTCACAATTACGTGAACATCGGTCAGAAAGGGGCTAATTGTGCTGTGCAACAGTATTTAACTGACCTATAGTCGTTACGTGCTTGGGGAGGGGGCGTAGATCAAAACATACGCATCCAGGGACAGATGAATGACGCAGTCACAAAAAGACATTGCGCTTGAAATGAAGCAGGCAATGTCGGCCGGGCAGTTTGATCGGGCAGCCACGATTGGCCCGCAGATCTTGCGTTTGCATTCCAATAGAACAGATATCCAGATCATGACTGCGGTGAGCGAGCTGCAGGCAGGTTCTGTTGCAAATGCAGGTAGAAGGCTGAAAAAGCTGTTTAATTCGCTTCCGTTGACTGACCGCTTTTTTGGGGTGGTTGCTCAGAACTTCCTTCAATATGCATATAAGTCAAATGACTATTCTTCATTTGAATCTTCGATCAGAAAGCGTTTACGTGCTGCGACGCAAAAGGATTGGCTCAGCTATATGCTTGCTGACGTGATCTTCCAAAGAGAACTCAGCAAAAGTCCCGGACTGTGTTTTGCGCCCGGACTGGGCGAAGCAATCGACGTTCTCAATTCGATTCCCGGCAAAAGCCAGACATTCGACGAAGCCCAGATGCTGCTTGGGCGCGTCTATCTGTATCAAGAAAAATACACAAAGGCATTTGGCATTCTGGAGGGCGTTGTCGAGCGCAACCCGGATGGTCTTGCAACACGAATGTTGCTGGCGTCATCATATGCAATGGCTGGCGAAGTGGAAAACGCAGTTGCTGCAAGCCTGGAAATCCTGCGTCGGAATCCATCTTTTGGTGCTCAGCCATACCTGATCATTTCCTTTATGCGCCCGCAATCCATGCCCGAAGGTGCGAGCGGTGTCCTTGATGCAATGCTTGATAAGGCGGATATCGCAAAAGGAGAGCGTTACAAGGCGGCCTTTGCGCGGGCAAAGATCGAGGAAATAAAAGGCAACATGAAAGAGGCCTTCGATTTCTATCGGTTAGGGCATAGTGCAAACCGGTCGGAGCGGCCGTTTGATATGCCGCGCGAACTCATGGAACTTGCGCGTTTGCGTGATATGGCGGGATCGGTCCCGGTTTTGGAAGATGTCAGCTCAGAAAGCGAAGATGGCCCGCGCCCGATCTTTATCGTCGGGATGCCGCGATCTGGAACAACCCTGACCGAGCGTATTCTTGGCGCTCATCCTGATGTGCATGCCGCCGGCGAAATCGGCGATTTTGCCAAGGCGGTGATTGATGTGGTCGGACGTGGCCAGATTTCTGATCAATTGGCGCGCATCGATGCCAAGGCAGCGAAGAAAATTCGCCAACAGTATCTTACGGCACTCAAGGCCTATGCGCCCGAAAAGCGGTTTGTCACCAACAAGACACCGGCCAATTTCCTGCGTGTTGAGATGATCCGGCGCGTTTTCCCCGATGCGCCAATCATTCACACCCATCGTCATCCACTTGCGACCTGTCTTTCGATCTACACGACACCTTTCTCGATACCGATGCGATACTCCGACGATCTGGGGGAATTGGCTGATTACTACCGCGGCTATGTCGGTCTGATGAATGCCAGTTTTGAAGCGGATCAAAATGGCCAGTTGTATGATCTTTCCTACGAAGACCTGGTGTCTGATCCGGAAGCTGTTGCACAGGATTATCTGGCCCATTGCGGACTGGATTGGCATCCGGGATGTCTTGAATTTTATCGTGCCGGCAAAGTTGCTGCGACGGCCAGCATGATCCAGGTTCGTCGCCCGATCAATCAGGACTCCGTTGAAAAATGGCAACGGTTTGAGCCGTTTATCGGGCCGTTGGCATCCTTGGCCGATGATCCGTATGTTCAGCAATGGAGTGCTGCGCGCAAATCATCGCGTCGTGCGGTTGCTGCGTGACCAAGCGGGTAGGTTTGGGTTAGAAGGTATCGGCTATAAGATGATGCCGACAAACCCGGAGCACCGCGATGAACACGACCATTCCAAAGGCCGAATTGCACCTGCATCTTGAAGGGGCGATGACCCCATCGCTTGTCCGCAGCTTTGCCAAGCGCAATGGTCTGACATTGCCGGGTGATATCTATGATGCGCAGGATCGCTATATCTGGCGTGATTTTCCCGAGTTCCTCAACAGTTTTGACAAGGCGAGTGCTGCCATCCGCACCAAGCAGGATTATTCCGATCTGACCTGTTCGTATCTGGTCGAGCAGGCAAAGGTTGGCACGCTTTATGTCGAGATTTTCTGTTCGCCGACCCATGCAGCCAGTTGTGGATTATCATTTGACGCGCATCTTGAGGCAGTTGTTGATGGTATTGACCGTGCCGAGAGGGAAACCGGGATCATTGGCCGGATTATCATGACCTGTGTGCGCCACGTTGGGCCGGATGTTGCGGTCAAGGTCGCGCGTGAAACCGTTGATTGTCGTCACCCATACATTGTCGGTTTTGGCATGGGCGGCAATGAAAGCATGTTCACACAGGAAGATTTTTATCCGGCGTTCAAGATCGCCCGCGATGCCGGTCTTGGCTGCACCACCCACGCAGGCGAGGTCGAAGGACCGCAAAGTGTCTGGGATGCGATTGAGAAACTTCCTGTGACGCGGATCGGGCACGGGGTGCGGTCAATCGAAGATCCCAAACTGGTCGAAGCACTGGTTAAGCGTGATATCGTTCTGGAAGTTTGTCCGGGATCGAATATCGCCCTGTCGGTTTTCCCAGATTACACATCCCACCCCTTGCGCAAATTCTATGACGCGGGGGTCAAGGTGACCCTAGGCTCGGACGATCCGCCGTTTTTCTTTACCTCGCTTGCGGCCGAATATCAGCGTGCCGAGGAGGTGTTTGGTTTTAGCCCCGAAGAGCTTAGTGGTTTGACCCGTACCGCGATTGAAGCAGCCTTTGTTGATGATGCGACCAAGGCGAAACTTCTGGCAAAGCTCTAGGGGCAGCACTCATTCAAATCACTGCCCAGGTCTCCCTGGTTCACTTTTTTGCGTGCGTGCGATGTGCGCATCAAAAATTTGCCATAACCTGTTTCGATAAATGTCACGTTCCTGAAGAATTTCGTGGCGGGCTTCGGGGATCTCCGCAATGGTGATCGACGGTACGTTGCCAAACAGATCTTCCGTCGTCTGATTGGAAACAACCTGATCGTTCCCGGCCAGAACAATGGTAATGGGGGGCAGGGACCATGTGCCTGCCTTCATCTGTTCTATCCGGGTGGTCAGGGATGCTTGCGCCTTGAAACAGGCATCAAGCCAGCCGGCAGAAACGCCACCAACCACAAGTCCCGGGCTGCTTTGCAAGATGGCAACATTTCGCGCATGGCGGACCGGATCGGAAGTCAGAATGTTTTCGGCCTCGAACCCGGCAAGCGGGCTTAGTTTGCGTTGGCCGGGCAGGTACTGTTTGTCAAATCCATAGCGACACATACTGTCCGCGACAAATTGCGCCGCCAATGACAACCAATCAGGGCCGCCCAGACCAAAAAACGGTGCGACCATCACCACGCTTTCCCACAGATCCGGTTGATCGAGCATCATCGCCATCGCAACCAACCCGCCGGTCGAGTGCGTTATCAGAAGCGGGCAGGCGATGCCGTGGACTTTATTGACATGGTTAATAACATGGCGTGTATCGGCGATATATTGCGCAACATCATGGACGTATCCCATGACCGGATCATTCGTTTCGCGCGACGACCCACCGTGGCCGCGAAAATCAAAGGTCACACAGCCAAAACCACGTTCGGCAAGCTCGTCTGCCGTTTCCTGATAGCGTTCAATATACTCCCCGCGCCCTTGCAGGATCAGGACATGCTGGCGCGCGTTTTCGGGCGTCTGAACACCAAAGCGCAGATTTATGCCGTCCGGCGTTTCGAAAATGTCGGTCGCAAAAGTCATGGGGCGGCTTCAGTTCCTAGTCCTGTGCGGTGATTGCCTTTGTGATAAAGGCGGCCATTTTGTCCATCATACCCGGGAAATCGGGATTAAATGTGCCGCGACGCATTGTGCCGGGGGGCGCGTCGTCAAAAAGATTGCGTTCGCCATACAGGACATCCGTGCCGGACTGGCAGTTTGAGCGGGCAGTCTCGTCATCATAATGCCCGCAATCGGGGACCGCGCCATCAAGGCCATAAATGGGATCCTTGGGGCTCATGGTGATCGCGGTGTGGGCGTGATTGAGTGTGCGCATTTCGTCGTTTTCCGAGCGGACAATTTCAATGCCGTCACAAGTTGCGATCCCGCTCGGCGGGTCGATTTTGCCCTGATACCAGATTAGGTGTTTTTGCAGGCTGGTGACCTTGTTGCAGAAGAAGTTACGCATCAGGTCGGGGTTGATGGTCTGATCGTCCGAACTGACAACGCCGAAAACCGGAACATCGAAATCGGCCAGCTTTCCTTGACCAAAGGGCTTGGTCAGCAAATAAAACTCCGCTGCGGCGTTCATGGCCATCGAACCGTATTTGCCAGGATCGTTATTCTCACCCTCGCCGACCCAGTCTTTGACATATCGGACATAGGGGGTAAGCCAGGCCTGTTCGCTTTTGGCTGCAAGACCGGGCGACAGCATAACCAGTGCACTGATCAAATCACTGTTTGCCTGTTGTTCGCTATAGACCCGCCCAATCAGGGCGGCCCCGGTCGAAAAGCCCATCGGAATGATATGATCGATCTCATCCCCAAAGCTGTTCATGCCGAAACGAACGGTTTCAAGCCACTCTTCATATTCTACATCAAGCAAGTCACCCGGCACCGTGCCATGCCCGGGAAGAAGAACACCGTGAAACGTCGCACAGGGAAAGCGTTGGCGCAGATCATCACGTATGTCACTTAACCAATAAGGGCTGTCGGTCAGGCCATGTACCATCAGGAAGCCAACACCATTTCCCTGCGCAGGGTCGGTTTCTTCGTTGGTGCAAGTGGTGCTCACCGGCCCAAGCGCATACGGCGCGCGCATATCGACAACCTGATCAAGCGTATGGATGCCAAACGGTTTTTCTTCATGCGCAAATCGCGTCGCGGCAAGGACGTCGCGGAGTTGCTGGCGTGTGGAGCGGACATAATCTTCAAACGGCATTCCTTCGGCGGGCGGAGCAATCGCGGCACCGGATGGCGAAAGCGGGTCAGCTGAGTTTGCGCAGGCACCTGTCGTCAAAAGTCCCAGCAGGGCAAGGGATGCCAAACCAGTCTGAAATATGCGGGATTTACCCATGATGATTGCTCCGTTCGGTTCCCGGGATTGGACTTGGTTTTTCTATTGTTGTCAGAAGATGTTAACGCGGGAAGTCACATGGTGCGAGAAACAAAAAAAAGCGATCTGTGAACAGATCGCTTTTTCATCAATATCGCCGCTATGAGTAACCGGATTATTCCACCAGTTCCCAGCTGTGCGTGACCTCTGCGGCCTTTGACAGCATGATGGATGCCGAGCAGTATTTTTCTGCCGAAAGCTCGACAGCGCGGCCGACCTTGGTTTCATTAAGGTTTTCACCCTTTACCTTGAAGTGCAGGTGGATTTTGGTGAAGACCTTCGGGTCGGTTTCTGCGCGTTCGGCCTTAACGTCGGTTTCGACATCAAGGACGTTTTCACGGCCCTTTTTGAGGATATGAACAACGTCAATCGACGAACAGCCACCGATACCAAGCAGAAGCATCTCCATCGGGCTCGGGCCAAATCCGTTATCCCTGTCGCCATCCATGACGACACCATGTCCGGTACCACTCATTCCGGTGAAGGTCAGGTTTTCAAGCCACTTTACACGCGCTTCCATCTTCGCATTCCCATATGTGAACAATTGTTGTCTTAACCTCTAGCCCGCCTTGCGCCGACCTGCAAGGTGAGATCATGGAAAGTCGGCCGGGCTGTGGTCGCAAATGCGACCATGAGTGGCAAGTTGTTATAGGAGTTTTTACTTTCCGGATGGATACTGGTGTAATTATTCAGATCCCTATGGTGCAGGAGTATCAGTCATGACAGAGGATCCGACGCGCAGCAAAAGCCGTTTCATGATGGGCATGGAGCATGTCCTGCGTGAGATCAATCACGAAATCATCAGCCCGGCCATTCCGGATATGTCGGTTGAAAATGCTGTGCCGCTGATGATCACCGTTGCACGGCTTCGGGCGGATTATCTGAAATTTGCCTTTCACCTTTGCGATGATCGCGCAGAGGAACACCCGACGGTTGATGAGCTCGCAAAACTCAAGCATCTGAGAGAAAGCTTTCAGGAAATGCTGGCCGTCGCCAAGGAACTCGAACACTGCATTGATCGCGGTTACATCGATCTTCCGACGAAAAAATAACGATATTCTGACCTGCACCCGTGTTTGATGTCCTGCTATTCAAAAAAATAATGACTTATTCTCCAGTATATGCAATGGGTTGCGCATATAAATACACAAGGCCGTCTTAAAAGGTCTGATCTGGGACATCACATAAAACACGAATAAAGGGAGAGCGCTGTTTTGCAGCGCGCCGGGTGTCTTGTCAGTCAGTGCGGATGTTGTGGCAACTGCGGCGTTGTCACGCGACAGTCTTATTTTTCTTGATCCGGACGGCCTTACCGTCGTCTATGTCAACGCGGCTGCTGAAAAGCAGCTTGGCGATGCAAAGTCTGTTTTGCGTAAGGGTACAGAGGTCAAACAGCTTCTGGCCTATCTTGCCAAAAATGGTGAATTTACCGATGGCGACGCAGTATCTGCGGTACGCAACGCCCTTGCATCCATATCGTCGGGCAAACATGCCGAACTTCCGGCCTTTCGTCTTGGGAAAACGCCGTTTAACTGGCATTGCGATGTCGGACCGTCCGGGACATTTGCGCTGGTGTTACGTGATGCCGGGCGCGCCCAGGAACTTGCCAAGGCACTGGCCGAGCACAAGACTTTCATTCAGCACCTGATCGATGTTTTGCCAACTCCGGTTTATCTCAAAAACCGCGAAGGGGTTCTGACCCGCTGCAACGGCGCCTTTGCCGAACTGTTTGGTACGGATGTCGAAACGGCAATTGGCAAAAGAATGGCGGATTTTGCCCCCAAATCACTTGCCAAAACCGTTGGCGAACTCGAAACGCCGTTACGCGATGCCGAGGGGCAGGTACGTGACGAGATTACCTTTGCGATTGATGACAAGGAATGCACGGCCCTGTTTGCCGCCGCCACCCTCAGGGGGCCAAGTGGTGCGATCGCGGGCACCATCGGGTCATTGATTGACGTGACCAGCCTTAAAAAGGCACAGGCAGAAGTCTCCGAAGCAGCCGAGCGACTTACCGGGCTGCTTGAAAGTGCGCCGATCGGTGTTGGCATTTCAAGCCGCGAGAATGGTGTCTTCAAGTTCTTCAATAAGACATTCTCAAAAATGCTGGGCATTGAGGATGAGAAAGAGCCAACCGACGCTATCCTGTTGTCTGATCGATATCGCGAGAAATCGCTCGAGGATATGGATGCGCTCGGCGAACTTCAGGACGTCGAAATCCGTTTACGCCGACCGGACATGCCCGAAGCACGGTGGCTTAAAACTTCCATAGAGCCGCTGTCCTTCAAGGGGGAGGAAAGCGTGCTTTGGTGGACCAGCGACATCACCAAGCAAAAGCACGCCGCACGCGAATTGCAGAACAAGGCCAACAATGATGAGCTGACCGGGCTGGCCAACCGTGCGCGCTTCATGCAGAAACTTGATCAGTGCGAAACCGTGTTGCGCGGAACCGATACACCCGCCGCAATCTTTATCCTTGATCTTGATGGTTTCAAACAACTGAACGACACACAAGGTCATGCTGCTGGGGACTGGGTGCTGGTTGAAACCGGCAAGCGCCTGAAACGTGCAGCCCGCCGTGCAGAAGAGGTGGCGCGACTGGGCGGGGACGAGTTTACCTTGCTGTTCTTAAACAAGGGCGCTGAAAAGGAAATGGCGGAGGCGGCCGAAGCCATTCTTGCCGAAATGAGCCGTCCATTTGTCTGGGAAGGACATGATTGCGATATTTCCGCCTCGATCGGCTTGGCTGTTTTTGATGGCGGCAATTGCGATATGAGCGAGCAACTCCGCCGTGCTGACAAGGCGATGTATGAAGCCAAGGCGGCAGGTAAGGCGCAGTACCGCCTCTATACCCCGGATATGGAACCCGACCTGCATACTGACGACTGAACCGGCGGGCTTTCTTTTCCACGAAGTATCAGCGCGCTTGGTTCAATCGGGCTTGATGCCCAGGGCTTTCAACAGCGGTTTGATATAGGGTGCATAGGGTTTCCAGCGTTCAACACTGGTCTGATAAAGGCCCTGTCGGACCTGTGCCGCACTGGCAGTACGGACCGAGCGCTCCGTCTTGTGGAAATCAAGCATCGCGTCATCCCAAGGCAATCCGAGATAGTCGATCAGCCTGCGGGCTTCGGGCTCGATATTGGTGACCAGATCTTCGTAATTGATCTCGATAAAGCGATCCTTTGGCAGGACGGCGCGCCAATGCGCCATCAGGTCCTCATAGGCGCGATAAAACTCGCCCAGTTCTGTCTGGTTGCAGGTATAGACCTGCAGATTGGCAAAACGTTTTGAATAGCAAGACAGACAGGTATCGACCGGATTGCGGCGACAATGAATGATCTTGGCACCCGGTACGGAAAGCAGGATCAAGCCAACCCAGGAAAAATTCCCCAGCATCTTGTCGATGATCAGCTTTGTCGTCGGGGTGGGCGGATACATCGCGTGGACTTCTTCGCGATAGGATTTCCCAAGTTCCGCGAGCAGCGCAGAATTGCCGATTTTATCATGGTCTTCCGGCTGGCTGGGGAAAAGTGTTCCAAACAGGCGATCCTTGAATTTCGGGAATGTCCGCAACTCACCCGTCGCCAATGTCTCAGGATGACTGCCAAGAATTTGTTCGGTTAGCGTGCTGCCACAGCGCGGCATGCCAACGATAAAGGCACGAGCTGGGCCGTTGTCGTCTTGTTGCGGCAGGTCTTTGAACAGCTCCGCCGGAAAATAATCGGCAATCGCGCGCACCCGCCCGCAGGCGATTTTTGAGTCATAGGCCTTTTGCGTCGGCGTGTTTTCGGCGAAGTCCTGACGGCGCAGCGCATTGGCGGCATCAAGATGGTGGATGGCCTGCTTTGGGTCTTTGCTGTCGATATAGGCCTTGCCAAGTGCAAAGCCGATCATCTCCTGATCAACCTTTTGCAGTACGATGTCAGCATCATTCAGGATATCGTTCATCATCTTGATTTCGGGACTGTCAGGCTTGAACTTCATGACATCGGCCAGATCATGCCAAGCACGCCCTGAGGTAGGGTTTTGGGCGATGACTTTCCGGAAGCATTCCTGCGCACCTTCCAGATCGCCCATGTGGCGTTTCGCTTCGCCGAGTTGTAGCAGATTGCTTGTTCGGCGTTCCGGATCATCCGGGCCGATCTCTTCTGCGCGGGCCAGGTATTCGAGCGCTTCTTTTTCGCGCCCGACCTTAAGCAATGCTGCCCCAAGATTGTTCAGTGCCTGCCAGTTATCTGGGCTGAAGCCGACGGCCTTTTCAAGGATGGTGATGCCTTGGGTGATGTGTTCGCTCTGAATAAGGTAAACGCCAAGGTCGCTATAGGTCTGCCCATGGGTTGGGAACTTCCGGATCGCGGCAAACAGGATTTGCTGAACGAGATCATACCGGCCTGCACTGGCAAAAATGCCGGCAAGTTCACGGAAATAGTCAATTTTACTGTCAGGTAGATTGCAGGCGCTTTGCAGTAACTGTGCGGCTTCGTTCGGATTGCCCGCTGCGCGGTGGATCTGCGCCATCATCATCAAGGCGGGCCCGTAGTTTGGCGCAGTTGACATTGCCTGCTGCGCGCGTGCCTTCGCATCTGCGGCGTTGCCTGATGCAAGGGCGCTTTGCGCGGTCCGGATCAGTTTGTCAGCCTTTTGACGGTTGCGCTTTTCGGCGAAACTCGATGGTGATGCTGCCTTGGTCATGGAGTTGATTTAATCCCGATGCGAAAGGTGAGGTCAAGCTTAGCGGCAAAGGGGTAAGCAAACTGTTAGGGCAGGGACCGTTAAACGAAAAACGCCCGGCCGATGGCCGGGCGTCTCGCGTAAGCATTGTCTTCCGGATGGAAGATTAGCCGCTGTAGTACATGTCGAATTCGACCGGGTGCGGAGCCTGTTCGAAACGAACGACTTCTTCCATCTTCAGGGCGATGTATGCGTCGATCAGGTCGTCGGTCATCACATCGCCTTTTTTCAGGAATTCGCGGTCCGCATCGAGGCTGTCGAGAGCTTCATGCAGCGAACGGCAAACGGTCGGAACTTCTTTGAGCTCTTCCGGCGGAAGGTCATAGAGGTTTTTGTCCATTGCTTCGCCCGGGTGGATCTTGTTCTCGATACCGTCAAGGCCAGCCATCAGCATTGCAGAGAATGCGAGATACGGGTTGGCAAGGGCATCCGGGAAGCGGATCTCAACGCGTTTGCCTTTCGGAGACGCGGTGTACGGGATACGGCAGGAAGCAGAACGGTTACGTGCAGAATATGCCAGCAGAACAGGTGCTTCGAAGCCCGGGACCAGACGCTTGTAGGAGTTGGTCGTCGGGTTGGTGAAAGCGTTCAGTGCTTTGGCGTGCTTGATGATACCGCCGATGTAGTACAGGGCGGTTTCAGAAAGGTCAGCATAGCCATTGCCAGCAAACAGCGGCTTGCCTTCGTGCCAGATCGACTGGTGGGTGTGCATGCCCGAGCCGTTGTCACCGAAGATCGGTTTCGGCATGAAGGTTGCGGTTTTGCCATACTGGTGTGCAACCATGTGGATGCAGTATTTGTAAACCTGAACCGCGTCAGCATGTTCGATCAGGGTGCCGAATGCGATACCCAGTTCGTGCTGCGACGGTGCAACTTCGTGGTGGTGCTTTTCGCAACGCACGCCCATTTCGTTGATGTAGTTGACCATTTCGGCGCGGATGTCGTTTGCCGAGTCAACCGGCGGTACCGGGAAGTAACCACCCTTCGGACCCGGACGGTGGCCGCGGTTGCCGCCTTCGAATTCGGTGCCGGTGTTGTACGGACCTTCTTCGGAGTCAAGCGCGTAAGCCATGCTCTCCTGCGAGGTGCTCCAACGAACGTCGTCGAACATGAAGAATTCCGGCTCTGCGCCGAAATATGCGGTGTCGCCGATACCAGCGGACTTCATGTATGCCAGTGCGCGTTTCGCGGTCGAACGCGGGCAACGCTCGTAACCCTGGCCGGTTGCCGGTTCGATAACGTCACAAACAAGGATCAGGGTCGGCTGCGCGGTGAACGGATCAACAACGGCGGTCGACGGATCCGGCATCAGGATCATGTCGGATTCGTTGATTTCTTTCCAACCGGAGATCGACGAACCGTCGAACATGATGCCGTCAACAAAGACGTCTTCGTCGATGGTGCAGATATCCTGTGCGGTGTGCTGCCATTTACCTTTGGTATCGGTAAAGCGCAGATCGACAAACTGGATGCCTTTTTCTTTGATCAGATTAAGTACAGAAGCAGCGTCAGACATGATGCAACCCTTTAAAACTCATAAACAGTTACCGTATGGTGTTCAACGAAAGGCGTGACCGATCAGATCGCGTCGTTACCCCGTTCACCAGTACGAATACGGATCGCGTCCTCAAGTGAGGAAACGAAAATTTTACCGTCGCCGATACGCCCGGTATGAGCGGCTTGCTGGATTGCCTCAATCGCACGCTCTACCAGCGTGTCCTCGACGACGATTTCCAGCTTTACCTTCGGCAGAAAGTCCACAACGTACTCGGCGCCGCGATACAGCTCCGTATGACCTTTCTGACGTCCGAAACCTTTGGCTTCGGTGACGGTAATCCCTTTGAGACCAATCTCTTGAAGGGCCTCTTTTACCTCGTCAAGCTTGAACGGCTTGATGATGGCTTCAATTTTTTTCATTAGCGCCCTCTGCTTTTTGGCGAGAGTTGCGTTGAACTCTGTAAAGCGTAATGCTTCGCCCGCTGACTATTGCACGGACCATGCCAGTTTTCACCGGCACCGGCATTCTAAGGATTCTCTGTGCGAAAACCCAGCAAAACCCATGAAATTTTTAAGATTTTCTGGTTTGCTGGTGACTGTGTTTTAGGCAAGATGTTCAAAAAATATGCAAACGCCCTGTTTGAAGGCCAGACAGGCCCGTTCAAACCTCTCCGGGCTTGCCATTCCGGGGCCATCATGCGACAGGATTTGCTATGCAAGGGTGTTGTCGGGCACAAAAATTATACCCGATGACCGGGACTCGACTGACCTTGATACGACCGGGGGCCACCATCCGGTGAACGAACATAATATAAAGGACGCCTCATGACCGAATTCGTCGGCAATCCGCTTTTCGCTTCGGGCGGGATCACGATCTTCGAAGTGATGAACGAACTGGCCCAGAAACATAAGGCCATCAATCTGGGGCAGGGTGCACCGGATGAAGATGGCCCGGCCGATATTCGCGAAGCCGCCGCCAAGGCATTGATGGAACTCTCCAACCAGTATCCGCCGCTTGCTGGTGTGCCCGAGCTGCTTCAGGCCGTCGCCGACCATAACAAGCGTTTTTATGGTATCGAGGTTGATCCGAAAAAAGAAGTGCTGGTGTCGGTTGGTGCGACCGAGGGGTTGGCCGACGTGATCCTTGGTCTGGTAGCACCCGGTGATGAAGTCATCCTGATTGAACCGCTTTATGACAGCTACCTTCCGATGGTGAAGCTGGCGGGCGGCATTCCCAAACTGGTGCGCGTCACCCCGCCGCACTGGGAATTGCCACGCGAAGAACTGGCGGCGGCCTTTTCGGAAAAAACCAAGCTGATCCTGCTGAATTCGCCGCAGAACCCGTGCTCGAAAGTTTACGGTGATGACGAACTGCAATTCATTGCCGATCTGTGCATCAAGCATGATGTGATCGCGCTCTGTGACGAGGTTTATGAGCATCTGGTCTTTGACGGGCGCAAGCACAAACCGTTGATGACCTTCCCGGGCATGCATGAGCGTACCGTGCGCATCGGATCGGCGGGCAAGACGTTTTCCCTGACCGGCTGGAAGATTGGCTATATCACGGCCTGCGCCAAACTGATGGAGCCGATCAAGAAGGCGCATCAGTTCCTTGTCTTTACCGTCGCACCGGACCTGCAACATGGTGTGGCCTATGGGCTGAACAAGGATGACGCCTATTTCGAAAACTTCACCGCCGAAATGCAGGCCAAGCGTGATTACCTTATGAAGGGGCTTAAGGAGGTCGGGTTTGACGTCCTTGATTCGCAAGGCACCTATTTCATCACCTGCGATTTCCGCCCGCTTGGCTATGATTGCGACGATGTCGAGTTCTGCCAGATCATGATCAAGGAAGCCGGCGTGGTCGCCATCCCGGTATCGGCCTTCTATCAGGGCGAAGACGGCGGCGTGCGCAACTTTGTGCGGTTCTGCTTCTGCAAGGACGAAGCCAAAATGGCCGAGGCGATTGCGCGCATGAAAAAGGCGTTTGCCAAGTAAGCCGTGGGCGCAAAACAAGGCATTTGAAAGAACATCGGGCCGACATGGAAATGTCGGCCCGGTTTGGTTGCGCGAGGGCGATAGTGTCAGGCTGTTTGTTCAAGTGTGCCTTGTCCCTGAAGCGGCAAGCCCGCCTCGCGCCAGTCATTCTTGCCTTCGTGATAATCGCGCACATTGTTGTAGCCAAGCTTGGTCAGCGCCATCTGGGCAATGCCGGAATTCTTGCACGGGCCGCTGGCGCAATAGACAACAATCGGTGCATCCAGATCGGGCAGGATCTGTTTGATGCCCTCATCGATCGCATCATGGGGAATGTTGATCGCGCCGGGCAGGTGGGCATCAACATAATACCGCGCCGCAAGCGCTTCGATCAGGGTAGGGGCATTGGCCGTGCCAAGGGCGGCCTTAAGCTCGTCACGGGTAATGGTTCTGGTCATTTTCCAATCTCCATCAGGAATGTCGTTGGTTGATGGGATCAGTATTGATGTGCGTCTGTGCGAAGTAAATTTGCGATAAATCGAATAGTATGTGCAATAATGCGAATGAGCAGAAGGCGTGTTCGGAGGATTGCACATGCTGGAATGGGATGATTTGAAACTGGTGCTCGCGGTCGGGCGGGCGCGCAGCATCACGCAGGCGGCCAGACAAACCGGCATTCACCATTCCACGCTGTTTCGCCGCATGGCTGATATTGAAAGTCGCATCGGTGCCAAGCTGTTTGAGCGACAGCAGGGTGATTATCAACCAACGCCAGCGGGATTGGCGGCCATCGAAACCGCCGAAAAGCTTGAAGCCGAAATGGCCATACTTGCCCGAACCCTGGCCGGACAGGATATCCGCCCGTCAGGCACGCTACGCCTGACCACGACCGATACGTTGCTTCATGCCGTGCTTGCAGATGATCTTGCGGCGTTTGCGCAGGCCTATCCCGAAATCACACTACAGGTTGTGACGGATAACCGGTTTTATGATCTCAACCGCCATGACGCCGATATCGCCATCCGGCCCAGTAATGCGCCGAATGAAAATCTGGTCGGACGGCAAATTGCCCCGATCCGGTCGGTGGTTTGTGCCGCAAAGGGCATGGGTGATCCCAAGAATGGTGATGGGCCATGGATCACCTGTGATGAAAGTCTTGCCCATCTCAAGGCCGCTCAGTGGCGCGACAAACATTTTCATGATCAGCATGTCGCGATGCGCAGCAACTCACTTTTGAATGTGGCGCGGTTGGTGAATGCCGGGGCGGGTTATGCGGTCCTGCCGATGTTCCTTGCCGGGGCATTTGACAACATCGCGATCCTTGGTGATGCGATTGACGGGCTTGATAATGATCTTTGGATGCTGATGCACCGTGATCTCAGGGCTGTTCCGCGCGTTCGGGCCTTCAACGATTTCATGTTTCCAAGGCTCAAGGCCAAATCAGCCCTGTTTGCCGGTGCATGAGTGCGCAAAGAAAAAGCCGGGTTTCCCCGGCTTTTGTGCAGTTGAATATCGGCAAGGCGGATGATCAGGATTTGACCATTTCCCAGCTGCCGGTTTTGGCAGAGCGGGCAAACGCATCCAAAATCTGCATATTGGCAATTGCGTCTTCAATCGGATAATCGACCGGGCTTTCGCCGGAAAAGATCTTGGTCGCGGCTTCACCCTGCAGGGTGTACTGGTTGCAGACCGGGAATTTGATCTCGCGCGCGTCGTCAAAGCCCGGCTGTTTTTGACCGGCAACGCGAATGACCGCTTCGTTTTCCGGCACAGGATTAAACGGCATCAGGATTTCAATCCGGCCCTCGGTGCCCAGAATATGTACACGCTGTACGGCGGCCGACTGGGTGCCACACACAAAGCTTGCCTGCAGGCCGGATCCGAAATCAAGCATGCCAGATACCAAACGGTCGGTCCCGAATTTCGGGTCCTTGTCCATCAGCGACACGACGCGGACGGGTTCCTTGCCGGTGATAAAGCGCGGGCCCACAATGCAATAGCAGCCGATATCAAGCAATCCGCCGCCGCCAATGTCCTTCTTATTACGGACATTATTCGGATCGGCATTGAAATAGGTAAAGATGCTTTGCACCGTGGTAAGTGTGCCGATCTGACCGCTTTCGACGATCTTGCGGGCTTCAAGCCATTGCGGATGATGGCGGACCATAAAGGCCTCAAGCACCTGCTTGCCGCTTTTGTCGCGGGCGCTGATCAGGCGTTTGGCATCTTCGGTATCAAGGCCGATCGGCTTTTCACACAGCACATGCTTTCCAGCCTCAAGCGCCTTGATCGTCCATTCGACATGCAAATGGTTGGGTAGGGGATTGTAGATCGCCTCGATTGACGGATCAGCCAGCAGTTCCTCGTAGGAGCCATAGGCGCGCGGAATGCGCATGTTTTCAGCGACCTCACGGGTCTTTTCAAGATCACGACCGGCAATCGCCAGGATTTCAAGCTGATCGCTTTCCTGCATGGCCGGGATGACCTTTTCCGTGCCGATCTTGGCGGTGCTAAGGATGCCCCACTTCATTCCGATACTCCGTCTGTTTTTCTATTATTCGGCCGTTTCCATGCCAAGACAGGCAAGCAACCCTTTATATATGGTGTCTTGGTAACCTGCATTTGTGGCACTAGCCTGTTATTGAACTGAACTAATTAAGTCATTTGTCTTCACATGCAAGTTGCTCTGACGGGTAGGAGGCGGGATTTGTGTTATCAATGGTGTGTGTTTGATCGCCACAGAATGCTTAAGCCCGCAAAAATCGGTGCTTTGAACAACTTGGCGGAAATCGGGCTAAAAAATTGAAAATATGCGCTTGACGTTGGGGGCCTCGGGCCATATAAACCGCGCCACACGATGGCGGGTGTAGCTCAGGTGGTTAGAGCACCAGTTTGTGGCACTGGGGGCCGTGGGTTCAAGTCCCATCACTCGCCCCATTTGTGAAAAGGTCAGGCAGAAATGCCTGGCCTTTTGTCTTTTACGCGCCTTTTTGCCGCAGCCCCGGTTGCCTTTGACGGGTGATCGACTAGACTGCCCGAAAATATCAATGTTCGGGGCGATATGGGGCGGCATGGCGAAGCTCAAAGTTGATCAGGCAATGAAGCGCGCAAAGGCGCATATGCGCAAAGGCGAAATGGCCGAGGCGCGCGCCGTGTATGAAGCCATCCTTGCCGATTATCCGAAAAACGAACGGGTCAAAACGGCCCTTGCCGAACTCAGCGGCCCGGTCAAGGTTGCGGCGTCTGCAAAGATTGCTGCGTCCGGTGCGGCCGAGCCACCGGCCGAGGTGTTTGCCAAACTTTCGCAAGCCTATCAGGCCGGTCGTTTGCAAGATGTGCATGCCATGACCGGCCAACTTTTGGGTCAGTATGGCAATTCCGGCAAGCTTTGGAACTTCCGTGCCGCAGTCAGCAGCAATCTGAACCTGCTTTCCGATGCCGAGCAGGCCTTGCGAAACGTTGTCCGCCTGCAGCCCGATATGGTGGCGGCCAAAAGCAACCTTGGGGTCATTCTGGAACGTCTGGGCAAACTCGATGAGGCCGAGGAATGCTATCGCACGGTGATCGCGAGTTCCCCCGATTTCGCCGAGGCGCATAACAATCTTGGCAATATCCTTAAAAGTGCCGGCAAGCTTGCAGAGGCGCAAGCCTGTTACTTGAATGCGATTGCGCGCAAGGCCGATTATGTTGACGCGCATTATAACCTTGCCAATACGCTGCGTGAACGTGACCTGCTTGAAGACGCCAAGCAGCAATATTTCAAGACGCTGAAGCTGCAACCGAAATTGGCCGAAGCCTGGTACGGGCTTGGTCAAACCATGGCCGCCCTTAAATCCCTGCCAGAGGCGGTAGAGGCCTATCAACGCGCAATGGCGGTCAAGCCCGGCTATGTCCCGGCCATGGTCGAACAATTGCGCGAACAAAGCCATCTGTGTGACTGGTGCGCGTGTGATATGTTTGCGCAACATGCCGCTCAGCTTGGCATCACCGACGATGCGGCCCTGCCATTCCCGCTTCTGCCGTTTGAAGATAATCCGGCGCATCAGCTTGCCCGGTCGCGCAACTTTGCCAAAAGCCTGTTGCCGCCAGCAGCCCCGGTTTCAACGATCAAGCCAACTTCGCCAGAGGGCCGCAAAATCCGGCTTGGCTATTTCTCGGCCGATTTTCATGATCACGCGACCATGTTCCTGATGGCAGGCATTTTGCGTCATCATGACAGATCAAAGTTCGAAATCTTAGTGTTCAGCTATGGCAAAAAGAAGCATGGCGCACAGCGTGATCAGGTGCTTGATAACGTTGATCAGTTCTTTGATGTGCGCGATATGTCCGATGGCGATCTGATCACGCTTGCGCGCGACCAGAACCTTGATATCGCCATTGATCTTAAGGGCTATACCCGCGACAGCCGGCTGGAGCCGTTTGCCGCCCGTCTGGCGCCGCTGCAGATCAGTTATCTTGGCTATCCCGGTACGCTTGGATGCGATTTCATCGATTATATTGTGGCTGACCCGGTCGTCATTCCGCCGGAACAGCGCAGCGGTTATCATGAGAAGATCATTTATCTTCCCGACTGTTATCAGCCCAATGACAATACCCGCGAAATTTCGGCAAAGGCGATGACGCGCGCGGAGCTCGGCCTGCCCGAACATGGCTTTGTGTTTTGTTGTCTCAACAACAATTACAAAATCATGCCAACCGAATTTGCCATCTGGATGCGGGTGATGGCGAAGGTGGAGGGCAGCGTGCTTTGGCTTTGGTGCAATAATGATGTCGCCAAGGAAAACTTGCGCGCGGCTGCCGAAAAGCACGGTATCTCGGGTGATCGTCTGGTCTTTGCCGGTTACATGCCGCAATCCGAACATCTGGCGCGCCTGCGCCATGCCGGTCTGTTTATCGATACTTTCTATGTCAACGCCCATACCACAGCCAGCGACGCGTTGTGGGCCGGATTGCCGGTGGTGACACTGGCGGGCAAACAGTTTGCGGCCCGTGTCGCCGCCAGTCTGCTGTCGGCGGTCGGCCTGCCGGAACTGATCACCGAGACGCCAGAGGCTTATGAGGAGCTCATCCTCAAGCTCGCGCAAGATCCGGACATGCTGTCCGATATCCGCACCAAACTTGCCGCGAACCGCCAGACCAAGCCGCTCTTTGATACCGAAGGCGCCACGCGCGGGTTTGAGCAGGGGCTGGAGCGTGCCTTTGCGCAAAGACTGGCAGGAGAAGCATTTTCGGATATTGCCGTGAGTGTCCAGGGACAGGGGCTATTGTGATCCGATGTCACATTCCTGACGAATTAATTCCAGATAAGGAATATGTCTTCTGGCTTGCTTGGCTGGAAGGTTGAGTGCGCATGTGATCCCGACCGCCAAGGACTGATGTATATGCCGAGCGACAGACCGCTTTCGATGCTGACCCGCCGTGCCTTCTCAGTGACCCTTCTGGGTGCTATGGCCACTCCCTTTGTGGCCATAGCCTTCGCACAAACGCCGTCCGATATCCGTTCGCGAATTGCTGACATGTCCCAGCTTCATGCGATCATGGTGCAACGCGGTGACGCGGTCATTGTTGCCGAAGCGCCACGAGGGCCGGGTTTGGATCGGGTTGCGAATATCAAGTCCTGCTCGAAAAGCATCATCGGTCTGCTGACGGGTAACGCGATCGCGGAAGGCGCAATCCCCTCGGTTAACGCCACCATCGGCGAAATCGCGCCGTCTATCATTCCAGCAGACGCCACGCCCGGCGTGGAAGACTTGACCATCGAAGATCTGGTAACGCTCCGGGCCGGGCTTGAGGGCACATCAGGGCGTAACTACGGCGCGTGGGTTAATTCCGATAACTGGGTTTCCTTTGCGCTACGCCGACCGATGGTCGGAACCCCCGGCGGGCGTATGATCTATTCCACCGGCACCACGCATATCCTTGGTGCGGTGCTTGCGGTTGCGACAGGGAAAAGCCTGCTTGCGCAGGCGCGCGATGTCCTTGGTCAGCCGCTCGGCATTGAAATTCCATCTTGGACACAGGATCCGCAAGGCTATTATTTCGGCGGGAACCAGATGGCGATGACACCGCGCGGGATGTTGCGAATTGCGACCCTCATGCGCGATCAAGGCCGGTTTGATGGCGATCAGATCATCTCGGCCGACTGGATCGACCAGTCAACCCAGGCCCACACGCGATCACCTTATTCGGGTCTCGCGTATGGCTATGGCTGGTTCCTGAGCCGCAGCGGCTTCATTATCGCACGCGGCTATGGCGGCCAGATCATCGCGGCACATCCGGAGCGGAACCTTGCGGTCGCCATCACCTCTGACCCGACATCACCTGCACGATCAGGCGGATATTTTGGGGACTTGATGGATCTACTTGAGGGGCCAGTGCTTTCACTGGCCTGACAGAAGCGGCTCAGAGCATTAAAGAGTTAGCGGGTAGTATGGGGCAGAAAGAATAAATCTGACCCCTTTTTTATGGTTCCCATTTTCTGAAACGCTAAGATTTTTGTCTTCATAGCAATCCTGTGTTGCGATCAGTATCTTGTTCAGGTGCTATAATAAGGTCAGCATTGGCGATTCCATAAGGTTGCATTTTTTCTTTTAGCGCGCGTTAAGGGTGCCTTGGTTTCGAATTTTTGTTATTATTTTTGTTGCATCTGATTTGTTTGAGCCTAACTAGTATGTATAGTTGACATATATGGCAACTTCTGAGAATTTGCGATCACTTGAAGTTGATGGTGATCTTATAAAAATCACGGTCAAGCTGGATCCGCGTCAGCAAGTGGATCGTCGCATTTACGTGGTGCCTTCTGTGCGCGACTATATGAGGGATACTTTAAGAGGTTTGCCTGTAACGCAAATGAGCGAATTTCCGCCGCGTGTTCAAGTGCTCAATTTGTTGAAGAAGTTCATCTCGGGTGGACGGTTGTACTACGGAGACGGTGGCGAAATTCGTGACCTAAAGCCGTTGGAGTATGATGTCTGGGAGCTTAAGACGGCCGATATGCGTTTAATTGGATGGTTCTGTATGCGTGATATCTTCATTTGTACCGCGATTGCTGAAAAATTTCGCTTAGTTGAGAATGGGCTCTACGGGGCGTATATCCAGGAAGCAGTGAGAACCAGAAATGAGATGAAGCTGGACGAGCCGAAATCGATTGAGGGAGGGTTGGAGTATGTCATTTCAGTTTGAGCTTGAGCCTTCTGAGGAGTTTGTTGCAGAGCGGATGGACCTTCTTCTGCAAGGGCTGCGGCAAGTGTTTGAAGAAAGAAAGCGGATTGATCCAGAATTTTCCCAGCAGAGCATTGCTGATCTGCTGCAGGTTGATAAATCGGTAATTAGTCGCCGACTTAACTCTGGGGCAAATGTCACTTTTAAGACTTTTCTAGAGATGCTCTACGCCATGGATGGCGACCTTGAACTGCGGACTTTTTTGAGGAAAATTGAGCAAGGTGATTATCCTCGCAACGCCGTTCGAGTAGCGCCTAGTGTCTCGACACTCAATGTTGGCGAGAGTGCTTCGGTTGTTTCCCGAGACAAAGACTATACTCTTGAAGTTTATTGAACAGAATGACGCAATGGTGATGAAACAGAAGAAGTATGATTATCCTTTTGCTACTGCTTTGTTCTGTGAAGATATCCGATTGGAGCAAGGTGGGCGAAGAAGCTTTATGGGCGTTTTGGGGCCGTCAGTATCGTTAAGCGAAATTCCCGGCAATCTGCCACTTTTCTGCGCGAGTATAGATGTGATGTTGGGGAAGGCCCCTGAGCCGCATAACTTGTCCGTCCTTATAGAATCATCATGGGAACCTGAAATAGCAAGTTTTGAGGTGTCATCTAAAGATATCGAAGAGGCGATTAGAAGCAAGTTGCAAGATAACAATGAGGACCTCGGTGGTGTTAGCATTAGTGTTGATGTGAAAAAAGCAGCATTCGAAGTTCCTGCTGAAGGCGTGGTCAAAGCGTGGGTAACATGGGGAGATGAAAAGTTGCTTGCGGGAGGAGTAAGGTTCAAGAAGGGGTGAGGTTTGCCTTTGTCGTCAGGGGCCGTGCTTCTTCTATGAAGGCCGTCGGTCCTATGCTGCAAAGTATCTTATGGACCAGACTAAGGCCTGCTTTAGCATTCCCAATTCCGCGCCAATCTGCTAGGTAACGCTCCATATTTCCCAAACGGGTTCATTGCTTGCCAGGAGATCGCCTTATGTCGACCAATCGCATTACCCTTCGCCGTCCCGATGACTGGCATTTGCATTTGCGTGATGGCGAGATGCTTAAAGGTGTGATTGGCGAGACGTCCGAGCATTTTGCCCGTGCGATCATTATGCCCAATCTGGTGCCGCCGGTGGTCAAGACGGCTGATGCCGTGGCCTATCGCGACCGGATTACCGCAGCAATCCCGTCGGGCCACGATTTTACGCCGCTGATGACCCTGTATCTGACAGAGGGCAGCAATCCCGATGATATCGAGGAGGGCTATAAGGCTGGTGTGATCACGGCACTGAAGCTTTATCCGGCCGGGGCGACCACGAACTCGGACAGTGGTGTGCGCAATTTCGATAATGCCATGCCAGCGCTGGAGCGTATGGCAGAGCTTGGCATTCCGCTGTGTGTACACGGCGAAGTCACCGATCCGGATATTGATATTTTTGACCGTGAAGCAGTGTTTATCGACCGGGTTCTCGATCCGCTGCGCAAGCGTTTGCCGGAGCTCCGCGTGGTGATGGAGCACATCACGACCGAAGACGGTGTCGAGTATGTCAAAGCCAATGACAAGAACCTTGGTGCTACGATCACGACCCATCATCTGATCATTAACCGCAATGCCATTCTGGTCGGCGGCATTCATCCGCATATGTATTGCCTGCCGGTGGCCAAGCGTGAAAAGCATCGTTTGGCGCTTCGTGCCGCGGCAACATCGGGTGATGTGCGTTTCTTCCTGGGCACCGACTCAGCGCCGCATACCGACGAGCGCAAGGAAAGCCCGTGTGGCTGTGCCGGCATCTTTACCGCCAACAACACCGTGCAGCTTCTGGCCCATGTGTTTGACGAAGAAGGGGCGCTTGACAAGCTTGAAGGCTTTGCGTCGATCCACGGCCCGCAATATTACGGCCTGCCGATCAATGGTGATCACATCACGCTCGAAAAACGGGCTGAACCGGCCAAGTTCGCCGAGAAGATTGAAACCGGCGAAGGCCCGGTAACGGTGTTTAATCCGGGCTTTGATGTGTTCTGGCATTACGCCTAAGCGCGCAAGGGCACGACAAAACAAAAGTGGCTCCATCGGGGCCGCTTTTTTTGTTGGGCTGTCGTCATTCCGGACGGCGCGCAGCGACGGGCCGGAACCTTTGTGTCGTCGCCGATAATGGATTCCCGTACCTGCCTTCGCGGGCACAGGCTCTGCGCGGGAATGACGGGGTGAGGCGGCTCGGATCCTAGCCGCTCAGATCGACTTTGCCCGGCGCAGCATTGAGGCCAAGGGTCATGCGATAGCTTTCTGCCGCAGCACTGGCCTGTGAGGCGATCATTGCCGAGATGTTCTTTGATGCGCCTTTGGCGACATTGAAATCAGCCGCCGAACTTCCGGGAACCGATGCCGCCCGCGAAATGGCGGCCTGATTGGCGATGGCTGCCACACCATCAAGCCCCTGAATCGGTCGGATGCTGACTTTGCCGCCGGTGGCGTAAAGCCGCCCGTCGGGCCCCGCAGTATAACTGTAGCTGATCATGCCGGCATTGGCCCCGGCAAGGGTTTGGTGGCTTTCTTCCTCAGTCCGGACAATCGCATCACGCGCACTCAGTTCACGCACAATTTCGCGCTCCGACGCGGTCAGAAGGGCCGGGTTTGAGGTGGGCTGGCGCGCGTTTTCAGGGGTGGCTTCGCGTTCTTCCTGCTGGCGCTGTGTCGGGCTTTGGGTATTCGCATCGTCTGGCGCAGCACCATGAATGTCGCGCGGATCAAGTTGCTGAATGATGGTGACAACAGAGGCCGCACTATTGACCGGTGCGGACTGCGCAGGCGTAGGCGAAGGTGGCGGTGCCGATTGGCGGTCGCCCGTGCTGGAGGATTGCGACGGGTTTGCTTGCTCTGCCCGTGCCGAGGGGCCGTTTGCCGGGGCTTGCGTGGCGGCGATCGTGCTCGAAAGCGGGACAAGCGCAACGGCGGCTGGCAATGTTTGCGGCGCAGACGCAACCGATCCGCCCGACCCGTTGGTCGGCGGTTGGCTCCCGGAGCCGAGCAGGGCGCGTGTGGCAATAATCTGACCAAGTTGCCCGCCACTGCCGGGGATAACCTGTATTGCACCTGCCTGTATCATGGTGTCCAGTATAACCCAACTTGGGGTTAAATGTATATAAGCCGATCAAGGGGATGACCGGGCGTGATGAGAGTGATCACGCCGGTTTGATGCGCCGGTTTTGCCCGCAGCGGTTAAGGTGGGATCAAATCTGTTGAAATCTGGTTTGATGATCATGCGTGCGTTAAGTGTTGCCCTGTCTTTTTTGCTGATTGCTGTTGCGGTTGTTGTGCCTGTGCGCCACTTGCAGGCTGCGCCGGATGCCGATTTATGGCCGGATTGGCAGACGCATGATCCAAGCAGTACGGTCGAGATTGACCATGGCGATTGGCAGGCGGTGCTGGATCGATACGTGACCCAGCATGAGCCCGGTGTAACCAGTTTTGATTATGCCGCCGCCAGTCGTGATGGCGGGGCAGGGATGGTCGCAGGCTATGTCGATGCCATGACCAAGGTCAACGTCGATGCGCTTAACCGCGATCAACAATTTGCCTATTGGGTGAACCTGTATAATGCGCTGACCGTCAAGGTGGTTCTGGACCATTATCCGGTCGATAGCATTCGCGATATCGATATCTCGCCGGGGCTGTTTTCATCGTTGCTGTCTTCTGGGCCGTGGGGCAAGAAGCTGATAACGGTCGAGGGCAGGACGCTGAGCCTTGATGATATCGAACATCGTATTCTGCGTCCGATCTGGCGCGATGCGCGTATTCATTATGTGGTCAATTGTGCGTCCATCGGTTGCCCGGCATTGGCGCCAGAGGCCTTTGACGCGGACAAGCTTGAAGCGCAGCTTGATCAGGCGGCGCGTGATTTCATCAACCATCCACGCGCGGTGCGTATCAATGCTGATGGCGGCCTTGTGCTTTCAAGCTTGTATGACTGGTATCGGGATGATTTCGGGAAAAGCGATGCGGAGTTTATCGCGCATCTGAGAAAATTCGCCGGGCCGGAGCTGATGAAAGCTCTGGGCGATATCGCGGAACTTGATATCGCCGACTATGAATATGACTGGGCCCTGAACGCCCGATAGCACCCGCCGAGGTGAGCAGGTGCGTTACGCCGCCGTGTTGTGCAGCCCTGGTTTAACCGGATTGGTGGTTGCCCATGCGTCGGCATGTGCACCATCAACCGGATTTTCCGGCCGATTCTGATTTACCTGCTCGATCGTGTGACGAACATCACTGGCAGAGACGCCATCATAGCGCATTAATGTCTGAACGATCGGGTCGGCAAGCATGTCTTCGACCGTCAATTCCTGATCAACATAACTCATCATCTCATATCCCGATTTTTTTGTTATGCGTAATGTAATGCAATTGCAATTCATTCGCAACAACTATTCTATGTCGATGGTGACTTTTTTTCATTTTTATCTCTGAAACGCTTTGATCTGCCTTAAGGCAGGGCTTCAATGCGAGAATTTCGCAAACTGCATTCAGCGGCCTGCAGCGTGCTGTTATTGGGGCAAAATCTGTGAAAAGGTATTTCCTTGATTAAAAAGCGTATGGGTCTTAACGCTTGATCTGGTCTGTTCGTCATCGCGATAAGGCCCAATAAGTATGGCAAAAATGGGCTGATAAAATGAAACGTCCGGGAATTCGTGAATACGGCTTGTTGTTGCTGCTGGCCTTGATGTGGGGAAGTTCATTCACCTTCATCAAGATCGGCGTGCATGCCTATTCGCCGCTGGTGGTGGCCTGTGGTCGTTTGTCCTTTGCCGCCCTTGTCCTGTGGTGTTTTGCGGCTATTCGTAAATCCGAACTGCCCAAGGGGCGGGGTGCTTGGATTTCGACCTTTATGGTCGCCCTGATTGGCAATGCCATTCCGTTCTTTTTGATCAGTTTTGGCGAAACACAGGTCGATGCCGGATTGGCCGCGATCCTGATGTCGACCGTGCCGCTGACCACAGTGGTTCTGGCGCATTTCTTCACCCATGATGAAAAGCTTTCGACCGGCAAGGTCGTCGGGGTGATTTTGGGAACGATTGGCGTGATTGTGCTGGTCGGGCCAGAAACACTTTCCGGGCTGGGGGGCGAGTTCCTGTTCCAGTTGGCCATTCTGGTTGCGGCAATCGGTTATGCGATCTCGTCGCTTGTGGCGCGCAATCTGCGTGATCAGCCGCGCATCGGATCGACGGCCGTGATCCTGACATTTGCCGCCTTGATGCTGATGCCCTTTACCCTGATTGTCGATCAGCCCTGGACAATGGACTGGGACCCTGAAGGCGCACTTGCCATCATGTATCTCGGCATGTTTCCGACCGGCATTGCCATGTTCCTGATCTTGCAACTGATTGCGGTGGCCGGGGCCAGCTTCCTTGTGTTTAACAATTATCTGGTGCCAGCCGTTGGTGTGGTCATCAGCTTTATCGTGCTGGGCGAAGTGCCCCAGCCAAATGCATTGATTGCCCTGGCGGTCATTCTGGGCGGGATTGCCGCATCACAGATGCGGTTTGGCCGCAAACCGAAGGATGTTCAGCGGCCGGTTTTGAAGTCTGATCCGATGACACCGGTGATGGAAGTTCCCAAAGGCAACAAATCGGGCGGGAAGTGACGGTTTTATATGCCGGAAAATCCGCGAATTTTCGCGAAATTTCGAACTTTATTGCCCAACCTTGCGCGATAGGATTTGTCAATATTGTTTGTGCGGGACAAACCTGATACTTTCCGCCTTTCTGGTCCGGCATGTGCCTTCAAATAGGTGTATGTCACGCCGATTGAATCATTTCTGATCAAGCGTTTAAGAGGTCACGGCCTTTGTCCACCAAAGAGACCAATCCCGAGAACCGCGATATCTTCCCGGTTTCCATCGAACAAGAAATGCGCCGCAGCTACCTCGATTACGCGATGAGCGTGATCGTCAGCCGCGCACTGCCTGACGTCCGAGACGGTTTGAAGCCGGTACATCGTCGTATTCTGTACGCCATGCACGAGAACGGGTTTGAATATAACAAGCCGTTCCGCAAATCGGCCCGTGTGGTCGGGGACGTGATGGGTAAATATCACCCGCACGGCGACAGCGCGATTTACGATGCCATGGTCCGTATGGCGCAGAATTTCTCCATGCGCCTGCAACTGATTGACGGGCAGGGCAACTTCGGGTCCATGGATGGCGACAAGGCCGCCGCCATGCGTTACACCGAGGCCCGCATGGCCAAGGCCGCGCACTTCCTTCTGGATGATATCGACAAGGATACGATTGATTTCCGCGATAACTATGACGAAACCACCAAGGAACCGTCAGTTATCCCGGCCCGTTTCCCCAACATGCTGGTCAATGGTGCCGGTGGTATTGCGGTTGGTATGGCAACCAACATTCCGCCGCACAACTTGGGCGAAGTCATTGATGGCTGCATGGCCTATGTCGATGATCCCAACATTTCCGTCGAAGGTCTGATGGAATTTGTCCATGGTCCGGATTTCCCGACCGGTGGTCTTATTCTTGGCCGTTCGGGCATTCATTCGGCATTCAAGACCGGCCGTGGTTCCGTCGTCATGCGGGCACGTACCCATGTCGAGGAAATCCGTGCCAACCGCGAAGCCATCATCGTGACCGAAGTTCCCTATCAGGTGAACAAGGCGACCCTGATGGAAAAGATCGCCGAACTGGTCCGCGACAAGAAGCTTGAAGGCATTTCCGATCTGCGTGACGAGTCCGACCGTTCGGGCGTTCGCATGGTGATCGAGCTTAAGCGTGATGCCAATGCCGATGTCGTCCTGAACCAGCTGTTCCGCTTTACCGCGCTTCAGACCTCGTTTGGTGTCAACATGCTGGCGCTGAACCGTGGCAAGCCGGAACTGATGAACCTGAAGGAAATCATTCAGGCCTTCGTCGAATTCCGCGAAGAAGTCATTACCCGCCGTACCATCCATCTTCTGAAAAAGGCGCGCGATCGTGCCCACGTGGTGGTTGGTCTCGGTATTGCGGTATCGAATATCGACGAAGTCATCAAACTGATCCGTAATGCAGCCGATCCGACTGTTGCGCGTGAACAACTGATGGAACGTGATTGGGCGGCGGGCGATATTGTTCCGCTGATCGAACTGATTGCTGATCCGAACCAGGTTGGTTCAACTGATGGCATGTATCGCCTGTCCGAAGCACAGGCACGTGCAATCCTTGAACTGCGTCTGCATCGCCTGACCGGTCTCGAACGCGACAAGATCGCGGGCGAATTGACCGAGTTGGGTGAGAAGATCAAGGACTTCCTTGATATCCTTGCCTCGCGTGAGCGCAAGCTGACGATCCTCAAGGATGAACTGACCGAAATGCGCAATGAATTCGCCGACCCGCGTCGTAGCGAAATTCAGGAAGCAGAATTCGAACATGACATCGAAGACCTGATTGCCCGTGAAGACATGGTCGTGACCGTGTCGCACAGCGGCTATATCCAGCGTGTTCCGCTGTCGACCTATCGCGCACAGCGTCGCGGTGGCAAAGGCCGTTCGGGCATGGCAACCCGCGAGGAAGATTTCGTTTCCAAGCTGTTTGTTGCCAATACCCACACCCCGGTTCTGTTCTTCAGCTCCGAGGGGATGGTCTATAAGATGAAGGTCTGGCGCCTGCCGATGGGTACGCCGCAATCACGCGGCAAGGCGCTTGTGAACCTGTTGCCGCTGTCAGAAGGCGAATATATCACCACGGTCCTGCCGCTTCCCGATGAGGAAGAATGGCCGAACCTGCATGTGATGTTTGCGACCTCGACTGGTAACGTCCGCCGTAACAGCCTTGCCGATTTCGTGAATGTGAAATCAAACGGCAAGATCGCCATGAAGCTTGAAGAAGAACGTGGTGACAAGCTGATTGCGGTTCAGACCTGTACCGATGATGACGACATCCTTCTGACAACCCGTCAGGGCAAGTGCATTCGTTTCCGTGTTGGTGACGTGCGTGTCTTTACCGGCCGTAATTCGGTTGGTGTGCGTGGTATCCGTCTGGCCGATCAGGACGAAGTCATCGCGATGTCGGTGCTGTTTGGTAACCATGTTTCGATGGAAGAGCGCGGTGAATACCTCTCTATCACCGGCAAGTTGCGTCGCGAGGAAATCACGGCTGATAACCTTCCGCTCGAACTGCTGTCCGAAGAACGCTATCAGGAAATTCTTGGTGGCGATCAGATGATCCTGTCGGTTACTGAAAACGGTTATGGCAAACGGACGTCTGCCTATGAATATCGTGTGACCGGCCGTGGTGGTCAGGGCTTTGCCAATATCGAGATGTCGGAACGTAACGGTAACGTCGCTGCGTCCTTCGTGATCGAAGAAGGTGACGAGCTGATGATGGTCACCAATGGTGGCAAGGTCATCCGTATGCCGACCCATGACATCCGTATTGCCGGGCGTAAGACCCAGGGTGTGACGCTGTTCCGTACTGCCGAAGACGAACAGGTCGTCGCAGTCGAACGTCTGTCAAACCTTGGTGATGAAGATGATGAGATCATCGATGGCGAGGAAGGTGTGATCGAGGGTGCCGAAGGTGCCGTTGAAACCGCCGACCAGGCCCCGGAAGCATCTGATGAAGATGCGGCCGAGGCACCGGCATCTGATGAAGCGGACCGCGACGAATAACGGGAAGTTCGATGACTGAAACGTCTTCTACCGTATCGCGTATCGGGATTTATCCGGGCACCTTTGATCCGGTAACCCAAGGGCATATGGATATCATTCGTCGTGCGACCCGGATCGTCGATCAACTGATTGTCGGCGTTGCGATCAACGCCGGCAAAGGTCCGATGTTCGGGGTCGATGAACGCTGTGCACTGGTTGAAGGTGCGCTCAAGGCTGCGGGCGGTGAAGTTGCCGCCCGTACCTCAGTTAAGCCATTTTCATCGCTTCTGATGCAGTTTGCCCAGGAAAACGGATCCAGCACGATTATCCGTGGTCTTCGGGCGGTATCGGACTTTGAGTATGAATTCCAGATGGCCGGGATGAACGCCCGGCTGTCGCCGGAAGTTGAAACCGTCTTTTTGATGGCATCAGACAAACAACAGTTTGTCTCTTCGCGTTTTGTGAAGGAAATCGCCCGTCTGGGCGGGAATGTCACTGAATTTGTGCCGGCAAACGTGCTGAAACGGCTGCACGAAAAGCTGGCAGAAGAAAAGGAATAACGCAGGCCATGCGTCTTTTTCGTCTATTTTCAATTATCGCTCTCGTACTAGGATTTATCACCATGTCCAATGGAAACGACGCTGTCGCTCAGGATCTGGAAAACACGCTTTATCTTGACCTGAAAGATGGCCGCGTTGTGATCCAGCTTCGCCCGGATCTGGCACCGAAACATGTTGCCCGGATCAAGGAACTCACCCGTGAAGGCTTTTACGATGGGCTGAAATTCCATCGTGTGATCGAAGGTTTCATGGCGCAGACCGGTGATCCCAAAGGCAACGGAACCGGTGGTTCCGGCCAGAAACTTGATGCCGAGTTCTCAAATGAACGTCACGTTCGCGGCACCGTTTCCATGGCGCGTTCGGCCAATCCGAACAGTGCGGACTCCCAGTTCTTCATCGTCTTTGCCGATGCGCCGCACCTTGATGGCCAATATACCATCTGGGGCGAAGTGACTGAGGGCATGGAATATGTCGACATGATCAAAAAGGGTGCGCCCTGGGCCAATGGCAGTGTTGCCGACCCGGATCAGATCGTCAAAATGCAGGTTGCTGCCGACGCGCAATAATCGCGATATTTGAACTATTGCAACCGAAAGCCGTCCCTTCATGGGGCGGCTTTCGCGTTTTTGGGGCTGAATGCGCAAAAAGAGCCAAAATATGGAAAACAGGTGTTGACCGATGCCGCCTGTGCCATTAAAACGCGCTTCACCAACCTTGAGGGCCCGTAGCTCAGTTGGTAGAGCAACTGACTTTTAATCAGTTGGCCACAGGTTCGAATCCTGTCGGGCTCACCAATAAGCCCCTGAAACCCAACCGGTTTCGGGGGCTTTTTATTTGTCCGGATTCTCCCTGCGTATCGCGATCTTTTCCGACGCCGGAACCCGTCTTGCCATTGGCGATATTTCGCTATTCGCAAAGGCACATTCGGGTATGCGATTGGCAGGTATTTTTCACCATTTGACGTCTTTTCATGGCTGATGTGCATCTTCGCATAAAAAGGGGGGTTGACCGATCCCGTCTGGCCCATTAAAACGCCGCTCACCAACGTTGAGGGCCCGTAGCTCAGTTGGTAGAGCAACTGACTTTTAATCAGTTGGCCACAGGTTCGAATCCTGTCGGGCTCACCAATTCAAAACCCCTGGAACCCAGAAGTTCCGGGGGTTTTGCATATCCGGCTTTTGCCATCATATTTCCCATCGCAATTCCCGATCGATCACGCAAAGCCTGTCCCGCCCTGAATGACCTGCTCGGTGCAGGGGATCAGCATGAAAATGTATTTTGGCCTGTTGGTTGCGATTGCATCGCAATTCTATTTCCTGTAAAGAATGCAAATCAGTTTCAAACGCACCAGAGCAGGACGTCTGGTGGTGATCAATTTTGTGATCGGGAAAGTTACATGTCTGACCCTGTAAATTCATCAGCCGCATCTTCGGATGCGCAAACGCCGCTTTCTTCCGATGGCGCACTCGTCCCGGTGGGGGCTGACTCTGCGACCGGAAACCTTAATGCGGACGGTTCTGTCATGGTGGACCCGAATACCGGGCTTGCCATTGATGCGACGGCAACGACCCAGTCGACCGGCATGCTGGATGGCTTTGTTGGCCTTCCGGTGATTGAACAGGTCGACCGTGCAGGCGTTGTTGGCTGGGTGCTGGCCGCGATGGCCCTCATCGGGCTTATGGTGTTTTTCTATAAGCTGGTCGGGTTCCTGCGCCGCGGTGTTTTTGCCGACGGCTTTGTAAAGGATGTCGAACGTCACCTGTCTTCGGGTGACGAGCAGCAGGCGGCCGAAATTCTGGCACGCCGTCGCCATCCGGCCGCGCGTATTGCGCTGTCGGGCATGATGCTTCCGGTAAGTTCGTCTGAGGAACGTGAAGCAGCATCGGATCTGATTGCATCTCGTGCGCGCAAGGAAATTGATGGTCTCAATGGTGGTTTGCGGATCATGTCGGCCATTGCCGTGCTAAGTCCTCTCTTGGGTCTTCTGGGTACGGTCATGGGCATGATCGAGGCCTTCCAGCGCATGGAAGGGGCCGGCAGCCGTATCGATCCGTCTGTGCTGTCTGGCGGTATCTGGCTGGCACTTCTGACAACCGCAATCGGCCTTGTGGTCGCGATCCCGGCAACCGCGTTTCATATGTGGATGCAAGGCGTGATTGGCCGTGCTGCCGCCACGATGGAAGATGTTTGTACGCTGGTGGTTAATCGCGGTGAACTGGCCCGCAAGACGCTTAGCCGCGCATCAAACGTTTCCGAACTGCGCCACGCCGCCGAATAAACCCCGTTTCCGGAAGTCGCCCCATGCAGCTGCGCGAACGCAACAGCGGTTCTACACCGATGATCGGTCTGACCCCGCTGATTGATGTTGTCTTTATCCTACTGATCTTTTTCATGCTGGCTTCAAGCTTCCTTGACTGGAAGGGCTTTGAGATGTCGGTCAGCATCACCGATGGTCGCGCCACCAGCCAAAGCGATACCCGACCGGTCACGGTCGAGGTCGATGTTAATGGTGGCCTGTCGATCAATGGCAATGCAATTGCGCTGTCCAATCTGGCGCCAACGCTTCTGCGTGATCATGACGGATCGCCCGTGCGCCTGCGACCGATCAATGGTGCCAATCTGCAACGACTGGTCGAAGTGATGGATACGCTGGGCCGCGGTGGCGTCACGGATGTGGAGTTCATCGAATGAAACGCCGTATCCAGATTGCCGAGGACGGACCGGTTCAGGAACCGATGTTGCCTCTGATCAACATCGTATTCCTGCTTTTGATCTTTTTCATGATCGCCGGAAGCCTGCAAAAACTCGGTCCCTTTGAAGTTGACCCGCCTGCCAGCCAAACGGCCGAAGGCCAGCCGGAAGACACCATTGTCCTGTGGTTTGGCAGCAATGGCGAAATCGGGATTGATGATTTGACGGGTGGGCTTGATCGCCTGTCGTCAATGCTGCCAGCCGATTATATCGGCCGTCCAGTTGAAATCCGGGCCGACCGCGAAGTCGAAGGTGCCAAGGTCGTGACCCTTCTGGCGCGCCTTCAGGAACTTGGCATCGAAAAGGTTCAATTGATGACGGCCATGCAGCCGGGGCAGGAATAGCATGTCCAAACGCGTTGATCTTTTGATTGCGACCGGGCTGACTGGTCTTGTCCTGACTGGCGGGATCGTGCTTGCCATGCCAGACCCGCAGCCATCCGGCTGGGGCGGGGCAGGGGCCGTGCAAAGTATCAGCATTTCGCTGGGTGCCGGGCAGGCCGAAACCGGCGAGGCCGAGACAGACACCCAAAGTGCCGACGCCGTCGACAGCATGGCCGCCGAAGTGCCCGAAGAAATCATTGAACCGGATCCGGAACAGGAAGCCCAGCCTGAACCGATCCCAGAGGAAGTGGTCGAGACGGAGCCAGAGCCTGAACCGGAAGTTCTTCCGGAACCAGAGCCGGAAGTGGTCGAGCAACAACCAGAACCCATTCCGGAACCAGAACCGGTCATCGAACAAGTTACCGAACCGGAGCCTGAACCAGAACCCGAACCCGAGCCAGTTGTCGAACAGCAACTGGCAGAGGTCCTGCCGGTGCGCATGAAGCCCAAACCACCCGTGGAGCAGGCAGAGGCCCCGCAACCGACCAAGGCGCCAGAGCCGGTCGAAAAAGCCGCCCAGCCAACGCCACAGCCCTCTGGGCTGACCAACTCGGTTAAGTCAGAGGGCACGACGGGTGAAACCACCCAAAGTCAGGCGGCCAGTTCATCGGCTGGTAGCGGTGGTGGTGCGGCAAGCCATGCCAAGATGGTGGATTATCAGGCATCGGTTCTTCAAACGCTGGCGCGCTACCGCGAATATCCCGAACGCGCCATGCGCCGACGGATCGAGGGCGAAAACCGTATTCGCCTTGTCATTGCGCGCGATGGCACGGTGCTTGAAGCCAGTATGGTCAGTTCAAGCGGATCAAGCATCCTTGATCGCGAAACTGAACGCCTGATCGAACGCGTGCGGAAATTCCCGCCATTCCCCGACGAGATGACCGAACAACAAGTCGTCTGGACCGTACCAGTCGCCTATCAGCTTCACTAGAATGACAAACGCCAGCCCATGAAGGCTGGCGTTTTTGTTTGCGTAGGGCGCGTTTAGGCGTCAGGCGTTTCGCCGTCTTCCCAATGATAATCAAGTGGTGCTTCACGCCAGGCAAATTTGTCAAGATGGACGATAATCACACCCTTCATGCTCTCGATACCCTCGGACTTGTGTGACTGCCCGTCAAAGGTCAGGCGGTCCTCATGGGCGGTAATGACGCACGGCCCCATGGGAAACGCTACATTGCCGGTGGTTTCGCCCAGATCGACTTCGACCTTGTGGGCGAAATGCTTGCACAGCTGGACAAGATACTTGGCGGCCTTATCGGTTTTGACCGATCCCTTCGTGGTAAACATCTGGCGATCTCTCTGTTTGCGTTTGCGGGGTTGGGTCGGCTTATGGTGACGGCGCGTCGTCAAGGCCGATCCAGTAGACACCGTTCAGATCAACCGCCTGAAAGCGCTCGAAAAATGTTGCCAGTTCGGCGTCGGGATCGAGGTCGGCATAGATGTCGGGATGCAGCCACTTTGCCATCGCCTGCAGGGCAAAAACATTGATCGGGTTGTTATAAATGTGATGCCAGACGGAATAGACCTTCCTGTTTTTGACAGCACTCAAAAGTGGCAGGCCGGTACGTTCCATGCTTTGTGCCAAGGACGCACGCGCCTGATCGGCATTTGTGTTTGCACCAAGGACAATACGGCGTGCATTTGTTTCCGCATCCAGCCCGGACGATCCGATGGCCGTGGTGATATAGACGGCCGGGTCGGTGAAGATCACCTGTTCGACCGATATCTGGCTGATCACGCCGGGAATGCTATCGGCGAAGATGTTTTTGCCGCCGGCCAGCGTAACGAACTTGCCGATCATCTCGTTGCCCATGGCTTCGCAGCAGTTCTCGGCAAGACCGACACGGCTTTCAAGGAAGACACTGGGCTTTTCGGTTATCTTTGCGGCGCGTGAAGTGACCTTTTGAAGGTTCTCCTCATAGAACTTCACAAAGGCTTCTGCCTGTTCTTCCTTGCCCATCAGCTTGCCGAGAAGACGGATGCTTTTGGGTGTGTTTTCAAACGGCTTGGCCCGAAAATCGATCATCACCACCGGGATGTCTGCCGCTCCCATGACAGACAGAACTTCGTGGCTGGTGGAACCGGGCCCATGGCCGCCCGACATGCCAAAAATTGCCACGTCGGGTTCGACTGTCACGGCCTTTTCAACAGAAAACGTTTCTTCGTTCTGACGACCAACCAGCGCGATATCATCAATTTCGGGGAATTTTTCGCGGTATTGTGCAAAGGAGGCCGGATCAAGCGATTTGAAGTCGCCCATCATTCCAGCAATCCAGCGCACCGGATTTTCCGGATCAAGAATGCCGATCGACGGCAGGAAACGCCCTTCGCCAAGGATCATGTGTTTGACCGGCACCTCGACGGTGACTTCACGTCCGGCAATATCAGTCAGCGTGACTGTTTCACCAGCGGATGCGTTTGCACCCCAGATCAGTGTCGCCGCAGCAAAGGCAAGAAGATTGCGAATTTTCATGTCAGGTTGTCCTGAAGGTTTGTCTTGTCGTGCATTTCAAACGCCAAAACGGGCAGCACCTGATGTGCTGCCCATTTCGGTTTGATGTGTGTTTCTTCGCGTCCTAAAAATCGACCTTCGCCGAAATCAGGAAAGTGCGTCCGGGTTCGTGGAACGGTTCGCTGATGCGCGTGCTGTCATAACCGGTTGTTGCGCGGTCGATGTAATCGCGATCAAGGATGTTCAGCGCATCCACACGCAGGGTAACTGCATCGTTCAACACTCCGGGGACCCATTCGGCATAGAGATTGGCAACGAAGTAGCTATCGAGTTTTTCGTTGCCACGTTCTTCGGGGCTGTCATCGGCAAGGGCGAATTCCGCATTGCCGCCAACGCGCAGCCCATAGCTATCAAAGCTATGACCAGCATCGAAGTTGAACATGTCACCCATGATGACGCCCTGATAGGAGGCCTCGGTGCTCAGCGGGACGCCGCCGTCGGTTTTGACGTTGGTGTGGGAATAGGTCAGGCGCGCAAACCCCGGACCATAGGAATACATGGCAGACAGATTGACACCACGGGTGTCGAGATCGACGGTCGAGTTACGCGTTGCACTGGACAGATCGTGGGATTCATCGATCAGGTTGTAGAAAAGGTTTCCATCCAGCGTCCAGTCATCAAGCGCAAGGCGCGAACCGATCTTTGCGTTATAGGACCGCGAAGGGGCAAAGCCGTCATAATTCCAGTTGCCACTGAATTCATAAATTGCCGATTCACCAAGTGGGAGGCCACCAAACGTCGTCCCGGCACCACCATAGACCATCAGCTGTTCGGTCAGGTCATATTCGGTGTTGGCATTGCCGCTTAGTCCGAATTCGGAAAAGTCTTCACCGGTCAGGCCTTCGAACCATTGCTGATCGGCACGGCCGCCGAACGACACACGCCACTGATCGGTCACCGAAAGGCGGGCTTGCGAAAATGCGCCAATATCGGTCGAGGTTTCCGAATAGCTACCGTTGCGCGGGGATCGATTGTGATATCCGGTTGCCTCATCGCGATAGAAATCAATCCCGGCGGTGATGACACCATTATCGACTTCAAAATTGTTGGCAGCCTTGCCGTTGATGGACTGGATATCGGATTTGACGTGATAGAAGTTCGCACCACCCTGAAGGGCCGGAATGTTCAGAACCGTACGGCTATAGGCCAGACTGAATTCCGGATCGAACTGGCCAGACGGCATTTCATCGACATAGCTCACCCCAACCGACGTATCGCGATAGGACAGCCATTGTGGCGCTGCGCCGTTGGCCAGAACCGCATAGTTCGGGCGGGACGGGCGGACACCTTCATCTTCAAGATGGCTGGCGAACGCTTCGAAACGGCCACCGTCATTGCCGGTAAAGGCAAACTTGCCCAGTCCGCTTTCGCTGCCATCGGCGGTGCCAATCGCCTCATCACCGTCGCCGTCTTTGTAATTGCCCTGATTGCTGTTTTTTAGATACGCCAGCGCTTCAAACCCGTCTGACTGTCCGGCAACGGTCAGCCATTCGGCAAAGCCCTTGGTGTTTGAATTGAACTGCAACTTGCCCCAGCCACCGAACGTGTCACCGGCCTCAAGGACGTCACGGGCATCACGGGTTTCATAAGACATCGATCCGCCCAAGGCATGTGGCCCGGCATCCGCCGGCGCGACACCGGATTCAACATTAACCGATTTCAGCATCGCCGGATCAATGATCGCTGTTCCGATATGGTGGAAGCTTGAATCTACCTGACGGGCGCCATCAACCTGAACGTTGAGCTTGGTATTCTCGATACCCTGCACATAGACCTTCTGAACGATGGCGGTCGGGCCGCCGACTTCAACCGACGCGTCCGATGAAAAGACATCCTTCATGGTCTGCGGGTTTTTGCGATCCAGTTCTTCCTGGCCAATCGAAACGCCCCCCGGAAGGCCCTGTGCCGATTTGGCCGATGCGGTGACTTCGAGGGGCTTGGTCACGGTTTCATCGTTGTTGGCCTGTTGGGCAAAGGTGATTGATGGCAAAACCGCAAGCGAAAAACCGGCAAGAACGGTTGTGCGCAAAAGGGCGCTGATCCGGGGCGACGAGGTTGGCGAGGGTGACTGTGGCATGTTCATTTCCTGAGAAATATAATTGCAAATGCGAATGATTGTGAATATTATTTTCGCAGGCGGGGATGCAACAGGAATGATGTTTGCCAAATCGCCGGACATGTTTGCGAAATCGTCAGCATGTCTTTGCAAAGGCCGTTCGGCGCCGATTGCATGTTCAAAGATGCTTTGTGACTTCAAAATGATGCAGGAGAGGTTTGTGGGGGTAACAGCACACCGGCAAATAACGCGGCGTGACTCTATTACCAGGAGCCATCTGGAAAAACGCGGCACCCTTATCCAGGAAACAGGCGAGCTCGGCAACGCCTTGGCAAGTCGCGGCGCGTTGATGAGCGGGCGCATGTCATTTAGCGATACGCAGTCGTTTCTTGATATTCACACATCTGACACGATGGAGATGAAGGATGCCATCGCCGACTATCATGTCGGGGCGGCGGTAAAGGTCGCCATTATGCTGAAGGGACGGCTGCAGGCCGAGTTTGACGGCGTGCCGGTTGACCTTGATGCGCGGGATCACCCGGTCGGCTTTATCTGGGCGGTGCCGCAGCCCTCGAAGGTCAGGCGTTATATCCACAAAGGCAGCGAAATCAGCAAGGTGATGATTTCGGCACAGTTTGACTGGGTCTTGCGCCAGCTTGGCAAGTCACCGGCCCGCTATCGCGAAATCGCCGACTTCTTCAATGCAGGTATTTCTGTGCGCAGCTGGCGGCCGTCACGCCGCGTACTCGCACTTGCTGATCAGTTGATCTATCCGCATGCAACGGATCCGCTTATGCGCGAGCTTTATGAAGAAAGCCGCGGGTTGGAGATTTTTGCCGAAGCACTCTCCGCCATTCAGAACGGTACGGACCAAACGGCAACGTTTGGCAAAAATTCCGGCCCGGATGCGCTGGATCGCCATCATCGTGCACAGGAAATCCGTGATTTCATTCTGGCCAGTCACCCGGAACAACAAACCCTTCCGACCATTGCAGCCGCCATCGGGATCAGTGTCACCAGCATGCAGCGCATCTTCAAGGATGCCTATGGCATGACGGTAAAGGATTTCATCCGTGAAAGCCGCCTTGTCGCGGCCCGCGATGCCATGGAAAAGGACGGCCTGACGATTGCGCAGGCCGCCTGGGCGGCGGGCTATAAAAGCCCGGCCAATTTCGCAACCGCCTTCAAGCGCGTCTTTGGCATCACACCGTCCGAGGCACGCGACCGCTAGCAAAGGGCTTAAGTAGCACGGCCTCGGGGGTGAAGGCAGTGTTGGGCGTTATGACGTCAACTTCGTGATGAAGGCATCAACATCCGACCGCAGTTTTTCGGAATTCTGCATAAGCATGCGTGAGACGTCCGAAACGTTTTGCGCCACTGTACTGGTGCGTTGTGCGGTGCCATTGACGGTTTCCAGGCTGCCGTTCACATCGCGATTGGCCGAAGACACCGCATTGATATTGCCACTGATTTCAGTGGTGGCGGCGGCCTGTTGTTCGACGGCTGCTGAGATCGCGGTAACGGAATCAACGATGTTGCTGATCTGGCCGGCGACCCCGTGAATGGCATTCACCGCGGCAACCGTGCTTTGCTGCACATTGTTGATTTGTGCTGTGATATCGCCGGTGGCCTTGGCGGTCTGATTGGCAAGGTTTTTGACCTCGCTTGCGACCACGGCAAAGCCTTTGCCTGCTTCGCCGGCTCGGGCCGCCTCGATCGTGGCATTCAGGGCCAGAAGGTTGGTTTGGCTCGCGATCTTGTCAATCAGGTCAACCACAGTGCCGATTTGCTCGGCGGCGGCATTGAGGGTTTCGATCGTGTCTGATGTTTGTTGTACAGACACTTCCACTTCGTTGGAAATTGTCGAGGCCCGCGAAACCTGGCTTGAGATTTCGCGAATGGAACTATCAAGTTCTTCCGCCGCACCGGCAACGGTGGTGGCATTATCGGCAGACAGTTCAGCAGCACCACGGGCCTTTTCAACTTCGCCCTGGGTTTCCTGCATGCTGGCCAACAGGGTTTCAGATGCCTGTGACATATCTTCGGCCGAGCTTGAAACGGCGGAGACAACCGTTCCGATGGTTTTTTCAAACTCGTCGGACATTTGCTGAAGTTTGTCGGCATAGGTCTTTTGCGTTTCTTCGTAATAGACCGTAATCGCCATTTCGACATCGATCAGCAACGCATTGGTCGACCCGATAATCATCAACGGCAATTGCGAATCACGACTGAAGTTTTTGCACAGGACGGCGGTGATTTCGCCAAGCATGAAGTTATAGGCCGAAACATATGCTTCGGGTGTTAGTCCAATCCGTTCGTGGGCCTTACCGATGCGGCGCACGTCGTCGTAAAAGGATTGATCGAATGCGCCGTCAAAAAGTTTGGCCCAGTGTTTGGCCTGGGCATTCTTCAGGCGATCAATGTTTGACGGATCACCGACAATTTTTGCCAGAGCCGCGTTATTCATCACCTTATGGTAAAACTGATCAAGCATGCCCGGCAGGTTTTTTTCAATCACGGGCCATGCGCGCTTGAGCTGTTTGATCTTTGGTTCGTCCAGTCCGATGAAGTCGAGACGGCTTTTCAGTTCAGGATGTACCACTTTTGATCCCCCAAGAAACAACGAGCAATGTGAACGCTTAAAAGAAGCTGTTTCTTTAGGTTGGACCTGAGTGGTCTAGTTTAACTATCCAAAAGGTTATCTCAGCACAATTTTAAGGAATTAAAATACTGCTTCTATGTGTTGAATTGCGCGGATAAAGAGAAAAAACAGAAAAGATTTCTCATTTCCTGATCTGCTGCGTCATAGGGGTCCTTATACCATTGGTCGAATGGAGGCTCCTATGCCAATCAATGCCACGCAGCTTCGCACCCTTGTCGTCAAACCGGTTCTGGCGGCCCTTGGATTGCCTGCATCAGATGTCGCGGAAAACCTGATCATGGGCACAGCCGCCCATGAAAGTCATCTGGGCGATTATATTGAACAGGTCGGCGGTGGTCCGGCGCTGGGAATTTTCCAGATGGAACCGGCAACCTTGCATGATTGTTATGAAAACTATCTTGATTATCGGGCGGACCTGAAAGCCAAGGTGGACGGGTTTCTTGCCCCGCAACCAGCACAAGCAGACGGTACGCCCGACAAGGACGCACAACTGGCGACCAATCTGGCTTATGCCACAGCGCTTTGTCGTATTCGCTACTACCGGGCACCGGCCGCGATGCCGACCGATCCCAACGACGTCAACGGGCTGGCGGCCTATTGGAAGCAATATTACAACACGCCACTTGGGGCGGGCACGGTTGAACAGTTCGTCGCCGATTACAATCGCTACCTTGGGTCGTAAGACACTGTTGGCGGACTGAAGGCCAGCATTCCGTAGCGGCAAGAAAAAATATTTCCTGATTTCGGCAAAAATAGTGGAAAAGGACAGTCGTTTTAGACAAAATTCCCCTCCGCAAGTTGGTGGTTGCGCAAAAAACCACCAAAACACAAGAATTTAAGGGGATCGGAATGAAACGTCGTCAGTTTCTAAAAGGGGCCGGACTGGGCGCGGGTGCGGTTGCTGCTTCGGTTGCAGCACCGGCTGTTGTATCCGCACAGGAAACGCTGAATTGGCGCATGGTGATGCCATGGCCAAAAGGAACCCCGGGACTTGGCACCAATGCCGAAAAGTTCGCCGCCATGGTCAAGGAGATGTCGGCTGGTCGCCTGAACATCACCATCTATGGTGCGGGTGAACTGGTGCCGCCGTTCGAATGCATGGATGCGGTCGAGCAGGGTGTGGCCGAAATGGCGCACGGTACCCCGTATTACTGGCAGGGCAAAAACCCGGCCCTTAACTTCTTCTCGACCATTCCGTTCGGTCTGACCGCGTGGGAGCTTTCAAGCTGGATCCGCTTTGGCGATGGTCAGAAGCTTTGGGAAGAAGCCTACGAAGAATTCAACGTTGTGCCGTTCTATGCCGGTAACTCTGGCATGCAGGCCGGTGGCTGGTTCAACAAGGAAATCAACTCGCTTGATGACCTGCAGGGCCTTAAAATGCGCTATGCCGGTCTTGGCGGCGAAGCCATGCGCCGTGCCGGTGCCAACGCCACCATGATCCCGCCGGGTGAAATCCTGCCGGCGATGCAGTCCGGTGCAATTGACGCGGCCGAATGGGTTGGCCCATGGAACGATATGGCGTTTGGTCTGTATCAGGTTGCCAAATACTACTACACCCCGGCCTTCCATGAACCTGGCCCGGGTCTTGAGATCTTTGTTGGCAAGGACAAGTTTAACGCGCTGACACCGGATCTACAGGCGATCATTCGCTTTGCCGCACAGGCAATTGCCGAAAACACGTTTGCCGACTTCACCTTCAACAACATCCAGTCCTATCAGCCGCTGATCGACAAGGGTGTTGAGGTGCGTCAGTTCCCCGATGAAGTCATCATGGCGCTGGCCGAACATTCCAAGGCCGCTGTTGATGAAATTGCTGGCCAGAACGACCTCGCTGGCCGGATTGCCGCAAGCTACCTTGACCTGGTTAAGAAAGCTGCACGTTACGGCAAGGAATTCGAGGCAACCGGTCTGATGCACCGTGCAAAGGTCTGGGGCTACTAAGACCCGGCTAGAGCACGTCGCGTCTAATCTGTATCATTTTGTTTGTTTTTGGCGAACTGTTTGGCAAGGCACAGCGTGCAGAGCGATGCGGCGCATCGGTCAAACGGTGTAACGCCGCGAAACGTCGCCAAAATCAAACCCTTCGGGCCGGGACAGCCTTCCGCCCCACTGCGTCAGGATCCTTGACCGTAGCCCCGCTACGCTTTGCGGATCTTTCCTAGTGCGACAGAAGACTGTTTCCGGCAAAATGGTGCAGATTAAACGCGACGTGCTCTAATATCTTTATCGGACCTTCGGTTCGATCCCCGATCAGGGACTGCCATTCTGGCAGTCCCTTTTTGTTTGGCTCTATGGTTGAAAATTTATCGACGAAATGTCGATGTCATGCGCTCAGTGCGATGCTGCATCCCGCAATCGTTAATTGTTGCCTGCGCCAAAAACCGTAACTTTGGACCCAAACAAGGTTACGAAATTATCTTCGTGACCTTTTTACGCAAAATTTTACCAATATTGGGAGCCCCACAATGAAACGTCGCGCGTTTCTGGGCGGTGCAGGCGTTGCCGCAGGCGCATTTGCCGCTACTGCCGCTGCACCATCAATCGTCAAAGCAAATGAAACCATCAACTGGCGCATGGTCATGCCCTGGCCGAAAGGAACGCCTGGACTTGGCGCGAACGGCGAACTGTTTGCCCAGCGTGTCAACAAGATGTCGGGTGGTCGCCTGAACATTACCGTTTACGGTGCAGGTGAACTGGTCCCGGCACTGGAATGCATGGATGCGGTCGAACAGGGTGTTGCTGATCTTGCGCACTCCACCCCGTATTACTGGTTTGGCAAGGACCCGGCTGTTTCGTTCTTCACCACCATCCCGTTCGGTTTGATGGGCTGGGAGCTTTCCGGCTGGCTGCGCTTTGGTGGTGGTCAGGCGCTCTGGGACGAGCTTTATGCTCAGTTCAACGTCAAACCGTTCCTGGCTGGCAACACAGGCCTTCAGGCCGGTGGCTGGTTCAACAAGGAAATCAACTCGGTTGACGACCTTAAAGGCCTTAAGGTCCGTTATGCCGGTATCGGTGGCGAAGCCATGCGCCGTCTGGGTGCGACCCCGTCGCTTCTGCCGGCTGCCGACATACTGCCGAGCTTGCAGTCAGGTGCGATTGACGCCGCCGAGTGGGTTGGTCCGTGGAACGATTATGCCTTTGGCCTCGCATCGGTTGCCAAATACTACTACACCCCGGCATTCGCCGAACCGGGTTCGGGCATCGAAGTCTTTATCAACAAGGACAAGTTTGCCGAACTGCCCGAAGACCTTCAGGAAATCGTTGCCGTTGCCGCACAGGCCAATGCCGAACAGACCCTGTCGGACTTCGCGTTCAACAATATTCAGTCCTATCAGGCGATCCTTGAAAAAGGCACCGAGATCCGTCACTTCAATGACGATCTGATCAATGCCTTTGCCAAGGCCTCACAAGAAGCGCTTGAAGAAATTGCTGCGAAGAATGAACTCACCGGTCGCATTTATGCATCCGTGATGGATTTCGCCAAGAAAGCCGCCCCGTATGGTAAGGAATTCGAGGCAACCGCGCTGAACCAGCGCGCCAATGTTTTTGCCAACGGCACTTACTAAGCCATCCGGCGATTGAAATGAAAAAGGCCGGCACCTTCTGGTGTCGGCCTTTTTCGTTGTCAGGTCTTCGCTGCCATAAAGGGCTTAGTGCACGGTCGGCGCTTTTGGTGCTGCGGGCAAATCGAACGTGAACCTGTCCTGATCCTTCAGCTCCTCATTCGCCGCGCGCTTGACCAGTTCGGCGGCGAGGACCAGCGATGTTTCAATCGCCCATTTAAGCTGTTCGACTGCACCCTCGTTCCCGGCATTCAGTGCCTCTGGCAGGATGCGTTCCTGCAGGAATTTGGCGACACCGGCAAAGGCGCGTGCTGCACTTTCGCAATTGTTACGTTCGACCATGAAGCGGCCGCTTTGTTCAATCGCATCGGCAATCCCGGCCAGATGGCCCATCATGATGCGAATTTCGGCGTCATCGGTTTCGGTCTTTTTTGCGACGAACCGCAGGATACCTGCGTAAAAGCCATAATCAGAAGCCATCTGAACCACGCTTTCCTTGATCTTTGGTCTCAAAACGATTTGCGCCGTTTTAGACAATTCACCCGCCGTGGTATAGTCCCCGATAACAGATAATTGTGACCGCCTCGACCGGCGGCGATAACAAGGGCGTTTGCGTCGATGCTTCAGGGCGGACTGATCTTTATTGTTGCCATGACCTATATCGGGTTGTTGTTTGCCATTGCCCATTATGGCGACAAATATGCCGACAAGTGGCGCGCATCGAGATTAAAGCCGACGATCTATGCCCTGTCGATGGCGGTCTATTGCACAAGCTGGACCTTCTTTGGCTCGGTGGGCTCGGCGGCCACCGGGGGCTGGGCGTTCCTGCCGATTTATATCGGGCCGATTTTGGTGATGATTTTCGGTTTTGGCATCATGACCAAAATCGCCCGGGTCTGTCACAAGCAAAATATCACCTCGATTGCCGATTTCCTGGGTTCGCGCTATGGCAAAAGCCAAAGCTTGGCTGCCCTTGTTGCACTGATCGCGGTGGTTGGCGTGCTGGCCTATATTTCGCTTCAGCTCAAAGCGGTGTCGATGTCGTTTGATGTGCTGATTGGCGATCTCGGCCAACAGGTTGTTCGCCATTCCGAGGGCCATTTTTCCAAGGATACGGCGTTTTATGTCACCATCCTGATGGCGGTGTTCGCGATCCTGTTTGGTGTTCGCTATATCCACGCATCCGAACATCATGACGGCCTGATCCTGGCCGTGGCGTTTGAAAGCCTGATCAAGCTTGCAGCCCTTCTGATGGTCGGCTTTTTCGTCGTTTACGGGATGTTTGACGGCTTTGTCGATATCAATCAACGCGCCCTGTCTGATCCGACCGTGCGGCAGATGTTTATTCCCGATACCTGGCTGACATCAAACTTCTTTATCGCCACCATGCTGGCGGGGTTTGCCATTTTCTGCCTGCCGCGGCAGTTCCATGTGACCTTTGTTGAAAATGATGACAGCCGCAACCTGACAAGTGCGCGCTGGCTGTTTCCGGCCTATTTGGTTGCGATCAACATCTTTGTCGTGCCGATCGCGATTGCCGGCCTGTTCATGTTTGGCCATAACCCGGCGGTCAATCCCGATACCTTTGTTCTGACCTTGCCGTTACTCGGCGGGCAGAACTGGCTGGCGGTATTTGCCTTTATCGGTGGTTTGTCGGCCAGTACCGGGATGGTGATTGTGTCCTGTGTCGCGGTTTCGACCATGGTCTGCAACGATCTGGTCATGCCGCTTTTGCTGCGTTCTGAACGCCTCCAGAAACGCATGTCTGGCGATGTCAGTCAGGTGCTGTTGAAAATCCGCCGGGCCGCCATCATTGCCATCCTGTTTCTGGCTTATGGCTTCTATCGGTTCCTCGCGGAAAACTATGCGCTGGCCGATATCGGGATGCTGTCCTTTGCCGCCATGGCGCAGTTCGGCCCGGCGGTTCTCGCCGCGATCTATCTTAAAAATATCAACCGGACCGGGGTGCGGCTTGGCCTGACGTCGGGCTTTGTGCTCTGGGCCTATACGCTTTTGATGCCGGCCTTTGTGCAGGGCGGGTTGTTGCCATCCTCGCTCCTGACCGACGGGCCGTTTGGCATTGGCATTCTGAACCCGCAGGCCCTTTTGGGTGTGGGGATTGAAGATCATCTGACCCACGGGGTTGTCTGGTCGCTTGGCGTGAACTTTGTTTTGATGTTTGTCGGCTCGGCCGTTGGGGTGCAGGGCGTCACTCAACGCCGTCAGGCGCAGGTCTTTGTCGATGTCTGGCGCAAGGATACCAAGGCGCGCAACGATACCTGGCCGGGTCGGGTGACGCTGGGCGATCTTGAAGATCTGGCGGCAAGGTTCCTTGGCAAGCATTGGGCGCAGCGCGCCTTTCGCAATTATCTGCAATCGCGCGACGGCGAAACCAAGCGATCCGATCTTGCCGATGTTGATGCCGCGAACTTTACCGAACATCTGCTCTCTGGTGCCGTGGGCGCGGCATCTTCACGCGTTGTGATGGCGCTTTTGCTGCCCGACAAGGCCGTATCACGCCGCGATGCCATGGAGCTGCTCGATGAAGCGTCCGAGGCCATCAAGTTCAACCGCGACCTTTTGCTCAACACGCTTGAAAACATCTCGCAAGGGGTGGGGGTGTTTGATCAGAATTTGCGCCTGGCCACATGGAACCACCGTTTCATCGACTTGCTGGGCATTTCGACCAGCGACATTCAGGTGACATTGCCGCTGTCGGAGCTTGTCCATATCTGCCGCGATAACGGCAACCGGGCGGTCGATATTGATATTCTGCTGGGCCGCAATGCCGCACCCCAGATGCGCCGTTTGCCCCATACCTATGAGCGCAAGCGTGCTGATGGCATGGTTCTCGAAGTTCGCACCAACCCGATGCCCGATGGCGGCTTTGTCGCGACCATTGCCGATATTACGGCCCGTGTGCGCACCGAAGAAGCCCTGCGTGATAGTGAACGTAACATCCGGATCTATACCGACAACATTCCGGTGATGATCGCCTATGCCGACAAAAATCAGCGCCTGCGCTTTACCAACCGCCCGTATGAACGGATGTTTGGCCTGCGTCGGGTTGAGGCTCACGGCATGTCGGTCCGCGAAGCAGTGGGCGAGGAACGCTATGTTCATCTCGCCCCGATGATCGATCTTGTTTTGCAGGGCTACCGCCAGAGTTTCGAGATCGAATTTCCCGCCATTACGCGCAACCGCAATGACGAACGCGCCACCCTTGGCGTGCGCGAAGGCCGCTATGCCGAAGGCACCTATATCCCGCACTTTGACGAAACCGGCGAAGTGCTGGGCTATTTCTGCATCTATCACGACATTACCGAACGCAAGACCGCCGAACAGGCGCTTAAGGAAGCCAACGAAGGCCTCGAAGCCCGCGTGACCGAACGGACCCATGCGCTTGAGGTGCTAAATTCCGAGCTTTCAGACGCCAAGGAGCAGGCCGAAACCGCGAATGATACCAAGACCCGCTTCTTTGCCGCGGCCAGCCACGACCTGCTTCAGCCACTAAATGCCGCGCGCCTGTTTACGGTGGCACTTGGCGGCAAGCAGGGGCTGGCGGATGACATACTTGATCTGGTCGGCAAGGTCGATCTGTCGCTCAAGGGGGTTGAAGAACTCCTCAACGAGCTTCTTGATATCTGCAAGCTGGACGCTGGCGCGATGCAACCGACCATTCGCGACTTTGCGATCAATGATGTGCTGGGTGCGCTTGAAACCGAATTCGGCCCGATTGCCGAAAATGCAGGCTTAAGCTTCAAGGTCCATAAACGAGATCTGTGGGTGCGCAGTGACAGTCGCTTGCTGCGGCGTATCCTGCAAAACTTCATTTCCAACGCCATGCGCTATACCCGCACCGGCGGGGCGGTGGTCGGTTGCCGCGTGCGTGGTGACACGCTTAAACTCGAAGTCTGGGATAGCGGGCCGGGCATCCCCGAAGACAAACTGAAAATCATCTTCCGCGAATTCCATCGTCTCGAAGGCCCGGAAACCACCGATGTGAAGGGCCTTGGCCTTGGCCTTGCCATCGTCGACCGCCTTGGAAAGTCACTGGGCCACCCGGTTTCGGTGCGCTCACGCCCCGGCCGCGGCACGGTCTTCTCGGTCGAGGTGCCGCTGGGTGTTGCCGATACAGCCGCCACACCCAAACCCAAACGCCGCATGGCGGGCGAGTTGGGTGGCCTGCGTGTGCTGTGCCTTGATAACGAACCAGCGATCCTGGATGGCATGCGCGCCATGCTCGAAAACTGGGATTGCGTCGTGGTGACGGCCCAATCCGGCACGGCTGCCGAAAACCTCCTGACCCGGGAAATCGATGGCAAAAAGCCGTTTTCCCCGGATATCATTCTTGCGGACTACCACCTTGATTCCGGCCAGACGGGCCTTGATGTCTTGATCCGGCTTCGCGATGTTCACGGCGTTAACGTGCCCGGCGTGATCATCACCGCCGACCGCGCGTCCGAGACCGCCGACCTGATCGCCGCCCAGGGCTACTCGCTACTCAACAAACCGCTCCGCCCAGCCAAGCTGCGCGCGCTGATGACACGCGCGCTTAACCGGTTGGGGAGTGATGCGGCGGAGTGAAGAGGTCAACGGTACTTTGAGGAGTGCTTTACAGGTACTTTATTTGTGAACGTAGACGGATTGCCGCTGGAATGGTTTAGTCGGTTAGGAGATACCGGGAAATGGACTTAGTCCGCTTCAGTCAGATCTTTGCAATGTTGTGTTTAGTAGGCTGCCAAACCTCTGGAAGCAATAGTGTGGCTTGGCCCGTTGAGACGTTCCCGCACGGATGCGAACACATTGAGACATTCGTATCGGGGCCTCCTCTATGTACCACGCAACTTTTTCCTGAAAAGGGATTTTCATACAGAGAGGAGTTTGATGCCTGCCGACAGAGCGTCCAGTTGTATGTTGCTTACATCGACCGAATGAAAGAGTGTATGGTCAATAAAACCAGGACAAATATCGAAGATATCGCGACAGGGTTTTCAGCATTGGTCGCCTGTAAGGCGACGGGAAGCGATCATTGCTCCTCGGAAAAGGTCAGGCAGTTTTATAAAGACGTTCCAGAATCGGTGATAGGTTTGTGGTTTCCCCAGAGCTGTGATCGGACGGGAGAATTCAGTAACCAATTGTGTACGAAAGACTTGAGGAATGATGCTAAAACTATAAGTGAGATGCATCTTTCCAATGCAGAGCAATTGCTTGAGACTATGGATGAGTATTCCGAGGAAGCAATCCGCTCTTTCAATTGCATCGCAAATCGAGAGAAATATTGTTTGTGAATTTCAAGGGCTTCTTGTTGAGACGGCTCTAACCTGAGTTACTTGATCTAAGCACTCTCTCGAACCGGCTGAATCAAAACATCCGCCGGAATACCCCAAGCCTCATTCAGTTTCCTGATCTGCGTTAGCGACAGACTGGTTTTATGATTTAGAAATTCTGACGCACGGGAACGACTGCCAAGCAGTTTGCCAAGTTCGGCGCGATCCAGTCCGTTTTGCTCCATGTAAAACAGCACAGCTTCGACCGCATTCGGGGCTGCAATCGGGAACTGTTGCGTTTCATATTGGTCAATCAGGATACCAAGCACTTCGAGCTGATCGGCTTCAGGTGTGCCGGGTTTGGCATCCCAAAGCTCTTCAAGTTGTTCCATCGCGGCTTCATAGTCCGCTTCGGTCTTGATCGGCTTGATGGCATAGGCTGTTTGCATCGTTTGGTCTCCTTCCCAATCTGATCAGAACTTATCGACGGTCTTGGCATCAATTTTGTCGTAATCGGCATGGGTGCCAATAAACTTGATCCACGCGATTTGAACGTCATAGCGAAAGGCGACGATCAGGCGATAGTCATTACCATGGATTTTGAACCGGATCCGTTCGGCGTTAATGCTTTTCGCCGTACCAAAGACAGCCAGGACATCCTGATGGTTTTGCCAGTTCGCTTTACGCGTTCGGTCAAACCATGCCCTCAAGGGTTGCTCGGTTTCGGGGTGTTTGGTCCAGAAATCGACAAGCACCTTTCGGGCAATGATGCGCATTTAGCGTCCTTGTCTCAGCGTGTTTCAACATTTCGATTTGACGGAGAATAGCATGTTCCAAAAAATGGAACAATGCTATTCTCATGCGCGAGCAACTTATCGCTCTGTCAGCATTAGTTTCGCCCCCATCAGAACAAAGGCTCCCGCGAAGCTCTTGCCAATCAGGCTCATAACCTTTGGCCGTTCGATGATGTGGCTGCGTAGCGCCCCAGCAAAACACCCATAAATCACAAACACACCAAATGTCATCGCCATGAAGATCAGGCCGAGCAGGGTCATCTCTAGCGTTGTATTGGGCGTGTTAGCGCTAACAAATTGCGGCAGGAAGGCGAGGAAGAAGACCGAGAGCTTCGGGTTGAGCAGGTTGAGCAATATGCCGTCGCGGATGATTTTAAGCACGCCCGTCGTGCTTTCATTGGCGGTGACTTTCATCGCACCCGTCCCAAACCACATGCCCCAGGCCATATACAGCAACCACGCGACACCAAGATAGCGCACGATTTCAAAGGCGACAGCGCTGGCATGGAGCAGGGCGGCGAGACCAAGGATGCTGGCGGTCATATGCGGGACGATGCCAAGGGTGCAGCCAAAGGCCGCCCAGATGCTGGCCTTCATGCCGCGTCCAAGCCCAAGCGCCAGGGTATAGATCACACCGGTGCCGGGCAGGACAACGATGATAAGCGAGGTTATCAGGAAATCGAGGCTGATCATTTTGCATCCGTTCGTTGAAGGTTGTTGCCCTCAATCTACGAATGGCGAGCCAAGCATTCTTGAACGGAATTGCAGGATGATTTTGCCAAACTCGTCATTCCGGGCGGAGCGGAGCGCAGACCCGGAATCCATGGCCCGTCGAGGCAAAGATGGATTCCCGCCTTCGCGGGAATGACGATTGGGTTGGTGGCGGTATCTGTGGTCGTGGATTAGTTTCCGCGAACGGCGCGGGCATAGCGGCCCGGTGTCAGTCCAAAGGCACGGACAAAGTGGCGGTTCAGATGGCTTTGATCGGCAAAGCCCGCGGCACTTGCGATATCGGCAAGGGTATCGCCGGATTTGATCATGGTCCTTGCAAGATCAATGCGCCGCTGGATCAGATAGGCGTGCGGGGTTAGGCCCGTCGCACGGGTAAAATCGCGCAGCGTCTGAAATTTGCTTAAGCCCGTTGCGTCGGCGAGGTCATCAAGGCTGTGGCTGTGTGTCGGGCTGTCATCGAGTAACGCCTTGGCGCGTTTGATCCGGGCAAGGGCAACGGCTTGGCGCACGTTTGATTTCTGGGTGGGTTCACCGGGGCCGATCATGGCGTGATGGAGCATCATCAGCAGCATTTCTTCCTGCCGGAGCCGTGCGCTTTGTTCCGATCCGTTGGTGATGGCATCGAATAATGCGCCAAAACATTGCCGGACGTGGGGGCTATCCATCACGGGGCGGGTGAATTCATATTGATCGGTGGCGGTTTCAGAAAGGTCACTTGCCGCGCGCGCGATCAGATCCGGGTCGAAATACAGCATGTTCCATCCGCGCGGCGCATCGCCAATCGGATGGCCATCATGCACTTCGCGGGGATTGACCGTGATGATGTTGCCTGCCCCGGCCTCGACCATGCCGCGCCCGGACGCGGATTTTTGCGCACCGGAATGCATGAAGCCGATGCCAAACGCCTCATGCGTGTGTTTGGCAAAGGAATGGCGTGTTTCGGCCATGACGGCTTCAACACCCAGACAATCATGGGCAATGACTTCGACCTTGTTCATCGCACAAAACTGGCAGCGTTTGCATATTTTGGCAATGGCGTAGGGTTTGGTGCTGGCTGATAAAGCTACTTACCGTTTGTCGGAATGGTGCGGTCGGGCGTGTTACTGGCTGCATGCGGGCCAAGAAGTTCACGAAGCCCGCCCAGGCCTTCGACGTGATTGGAAATGACGCTGGCAACGATCAGAAGCGGGACGGCAACCAGAATGCCGACAAAGCCCCAAAGCCAACCCCAAAGTGCAATGGCAAGCACAATCGCGACCGAGTTGATTTTAAGCCGGTTGCCAATAAGCATCGGCGTGATCAGTTGCCCCTCAAGCACCGTGCAGGCCAGATAAAGTGCCGGTGCAATCAGGGCCTGTCCGGTGGTTTGCATCGACACAAGCGACACCACGCCAACAATCACCACACCGGTCATCGCCCCAAGGATCGGCACATAGTTCAGCACCGCCGCCGCGATCCCCCAAAGAACAGGGTTGGGCAGGCCGATAATCGCCATCAGCGTGCCGATCACGATGCCAAGCAAGATGTTGATTGCGGTAATGGTTGCCAGATAGCGCGAAACTTCGCGTTCTACGTCATGGGCAATACGCAATCCCTTGCGCCGGTCGCCAAAGGTCGGAAGCGAGCGGATCAGTTTCTGATAAATGCGATCACCCCCCGACAGGATGAACAGCAACAAAACAAGCATCAGCGCAATGCCCGCCAGAATATCGGGTGCGCCTTGGGCGGCCTGACTGATCAGGTTGGGTTCGGCAACAACGACCCTTTGAACGTCTTCATCGCCATTATTCTGATCGGTGGCCTCGGAGACCTGCTTTTGGGCTTCGCGGAGTTTATCAAGCGGTTCGCTAAGATCGGCAAGGCGCAGACGCAATTGGCGCTCGATATTCGGCGCTTCATCAATCCAGCCCGATACCGGGCCGCTCAGGCCATAAATCCCGGCAATCACAGTCGCGCTGAGTGTCAGAACAATGGCAAAGGCCGTAACGGCATTGGGGATGTAGAATTTCGCAAAGGTGCGGACAACCGGCGAAAACACAAGCGACAGCAAAAACGCCAGAACAACCGGCAGCAAAAGACTTTGCGCGACGTAAAGACACCCCAATGCCAAAACCACAAATGTGCCGATCACTGAAATCGTCCGCGCCCGGCGGTACACCCGCGCACGCGCATTGGCGCGGCGTTCCGCATCACTGGGGACAGTCGCATCCGTTTCTGCCGCCGTGCCATTGGCGGGCGGATTGGCATCCGATGTTTCGGAGGCTTCAGGTGTTTCTGGCGAATGCGCGCCGCATCTGGCCGACATACAAGGACTCCCGACAGGGCAGGGCAACCGCCTGCAAACGTTTTTTATCTGGATGTATGGATTAAACGGCTGAGCAGCGGGGAAGTTCCGCGGGCTGGAACCTCAAGGTGGATTTAGCCAAATTCGACCAATCAGGCCTCGATCGCCGGTTCCTGCAACTGCAATTCGCGCGCGATGATAACGGCCTGTGTCCGGCTATGGACCGAAAGCTTGCGCAGAATGGCCGATACATGGGCCTTGACCGTCGCTTCGGTGACATCAAGCTCATAGGCGATTTGCTTATTGAGCTTGCCTTCGGTCAGCATGTTGAGAACACGCAATTGTTGCGGGGTAAGCTGGCCGATCTTTTCCGCAAGGCCAGTGGCTTCATCGTCGGCCGGGCCGTTTTCCATGGCCTCACGCGCCCAGTCGGGCATCCACATGCCACCATCCAGAACGGTCTTGACCGCAAGCCCGATTTGATCAACCGGGGCTGATTTCGGGACAAAGGCCGATGCGCCATATTCAATGGAACGGCGTACAACAGGCAGTTCCTGACTGGCCGATACGATGGAAACCGGAATGTCGGGATAGGATGCACGCAGGGTAAACAGACCGGTAAAGCCATTCATGCCGGGCATATGAAGATCAAGCAGGACAAGATCGATATCACCCTTGTGGGCTTCGATCTGATCAATGGCTTCATACAGGCTGCCGGCTTCAAGGACCGATACGTTTTCCAGTTCCGAGCTTAACGCCTGTTTGAGGGCTCCGCGCACTAGCGGATGGTCATCGGCGATCAGAATCTGGAACGTTTCGGACATTGGCGATTTTTCCCCTGAAAGTTATCATTCCCCGACAGGTCGCAATTATTCTATCCCGTTCAAGCGGAACTCACAAATTATTAGGTGAGAAAAGGATGGGATATTTTTGATTTTGGTAGGGTGCGACCCGGTGGACGCCGATCTGCATGAGAAGATGTTTTGTCTGGAAAACCGGCAGAAAGGTTGAGGGAAACCAAAGATCACTCTCGCCCCACGAAATGTGAAACTTTGGCCCCCCTCGCGCCACCGTTTGAGAGTATGCCCATTAAAATCGGCGCCGTAAACTCCGCATTTGAGGAAAAATGAAATTTATCCTATCAGTGTTATCGCTGACCCAAATTCAGTTCTGAAACACCACACTGCATTGCGAAATTGGCGATTTTATACAATCCGTTCCAAAACCGCGCAGCCCAAGGAAAAAAGGACCCTTAAATGTCTGAACAGCCGCAAGAGATTCGTCGCGAAGACTATAAGGAACCTGACTTTATTGTCGAAAAGGTCGAACTGGTTTTTGACCTTGATCGTGACGTGACAAATGTCAAATCGCGCCTGTTTATGGCTGCGAATCCTGTGCGCGGTACCGGAAAGGGCGACGAGGTTTTCCTCCATGGCGAGGATATGAAGCTTCGTTCCGTCACCCTCAATGAAACCCGCCTGGCGTCCAGCGATTTCACGGTTGATCAGGAAGGCCTGCGCTTTAAGGCGCCGGGGCAAAACTTCATTGCCGAACTTGAAACCCAGATTTCGCCAGCCAACAACACCCGGCTTGAAGGCCTTTATGTTTCGCAAAGTGCCTTTTGCACCCAGTGCGAGGCCGAAGGGTTCCGCCGCATCACCTATTTCCCGGATCGCCCGGACGTCATGGCGACCTATAAGGTCACGATCAATGCCAATAAGGAAAGCTGCCCGGTTCTGCTATCGAATGGCAACCTGATCGACAGTGGCGATCTTGACGGCGGCCGTCATTTTGCCGTGTGGGAAGATCCGTTCCCCAAACCTTCCTATCTGTTTGCGCTGGTTGCCGGTGATCTCGCCTGTGTCGAAGACAGTTTCAAAACCATGTCGGGCCGAGATGTGGCGCTGCGCATCTTTGTCGAACATGGCAATGAAGATCGCTGCGATTACGCGATGGACAGCCTGAAACGGTCGATGAAGTGGGATGAGGAGGTCTATGGCCTCGAATACGACCTTGATCTGTTCAATATCGTTGCCGTATCCGACTTCAATATGGGCGCGATGGAAAACAAGAGCCTCAATGTGTTCAACGCCAAATTCGTTCTGGCCCGCCCGGATACCGCGACCGATGGCGATTATGAACGCATCGAATCCATCGTTGCACACGAATATTTCCACAACTGGTCTGGCAACCGTGTCACCTGTCGCGATTGGTTCCAGCTGTCGCTCAAGGAAGGTCTGACCGTGTTCCGTGATCAGGAATTCTCGGCTGATCAACGTTCCCGTCCGGTGCAGCGGATCAAGGATGTCAACGCGCTCCGTGCCGCCCAGTTCCCCGAGGACGCGGGTCCGCTGGCCCATCCGGTGCGCCCGGACAGCTATATGGAAATCAACAATTTCTACACAGCCACGGTCTATGAAAAGGGCGCGGAACTGATCCGCATGATGCACACGTTGCTGGGTCCGGATGGCTATCGAAAGGGCATCGACCTTTACTTTGATCGCCATGACGGGCAGGCGGTGACCTGTGATGACTTTGCCAAGGCGATGGAAGACGCCAACGGCATTGATTTCACCCAACTCAAACTCTGGTATTCGCAGGCCGGAACACCAAAACTCAGTTGGCAGGGTGACTATGACGCAGACGCCAAACAATACCGTCTGACCATTTCGCAGAAAACCGATCCGACCCCGGGACAGCCGGACAAGCAACCGTTGCACATGCCGATTTCAATCGGGCTTCTGGGGGCAGATGGTTCAGACCTCGTCGCCAAAACGGTGGAACTGTCTGAGGCCAGCCAGGAATTTGTCTTTGATGGTGTGACTGAGGCGCCGGTGCTGTCGTTTAACCGGGGGTTCTCCGCACCGGTCAACATCACCACCGATCAGCCCGATGACGAACTTGTCTTCCTGATGGGCAACGACAGCGATGCGTTCAATCGCTGGGAAGCCGGGCAGAAATACGCAACGCGTTTGATGTTGTCTGCCATGGCCGCCTATGAGGCGAATGGCGGCGATGTCGAGGCGGCCTTTGCCGATGAACAGGCCCGCGTTGATGCCTTCATTGCCGCGATGCGCGCAACACTTGTTAATGATGATCTTGATAAGGCGTTCCGCGCCGATGCGCTTGTCTTGCCGGGTGAGGCATTCCTGTCCGAACAGCGCAAGCCCGCCAATCCCGAGGCGATCTATCAGGTGCGCACCGCCCTGCGCAAACGCATTGGCCAGGCACTTTCGGATGATTTCGCCAACACCTATCACCAGAATGCCTCAAACGCGGCCTTTACGCCTGATGCGACGTCGGCGGGGCAGCGTGCCTTGCGGGCAACCGCACTGGCTTATCTGGTGGCAAGCGGGGCGGATGAATTTGCCGACGTGGCGGTCGCGCAGTATGGCACGGCTGATAACATGACCGATCAGATGGCCGCCCTTTCGGTGCTTAATAACCTTGATCATCCGGGCCGTGAAACCGCATTGGCCGATTTCGAGGAACGCTTTGCCAATGACGGTGTTGTTCTCGATAAATGGTTCTCCTTGCAGGCCATGTCATCGCGTGATGATACATTGGCCCGGATCAAGGATCTGATGAGTCATCCGGCCTTTACCATGCGCAATCCCAACAAGGTGCGTGCGCTGATCGGAGCATTTGCCATGGGCAACCCGCGCCATTTCCATGCCAAGGATGGTTCGGGTTATGAATTCTATGCCGATCGCCTGATCGAGCTTGATGACATCAACCCGCAGGTCGCCGCACGCCTGTGTGCCCCGCTTGGCAAATGGGCAAAATACGATGCGGATCGCGCGGACAAGATGAAGGCAGCCCTTAACCGCATACTCGCCAAACCGGAACTCTCGCGTGATTTGTATGAAATCGCCTCGAAATCCGCGGCAAGCTGATCACGCGATCATATCTGGTGAAAAGACAAAGGGCGGCACCTTGCGGGTGCCGCCCTTTGCGTTGGAAAATATCACAAAGCCGATCAGGTCAGCTTCATGCGCTCGCTGAATTCGCGCATTTTCTCTGACAGGTTGCGCGCCACTTCCGAAAGGTTATGGCTGGCCGTGTTCAGATCATGCGCGCTGCGCCCGGTGCTTTGTGCGCCATCATTCACAAAGGTGATCATTTCATCCATCGATCCCGCACCGGCGGCGATGCGTTGAACGTTCTCGGAAATCTCGCCTGTGGCACGGCGTTGTTCATCAACCGATTGGGTGATGGTCGACTGGATGTCGTTGACCTGATGAATAACTTCGCCGACCGTGCTGATCGAATGCGCCGCCTTTTGCACTTCTTCCTGAATGGCGGCCGTCAGGTCACCAATCTGGCCGGTTGCACTTGCGGTCTGATCGGCAAGCGATTTGACCTCGTTGGCAACCACGGCAAAGCCTTTGCCAAGTTCACCGGCACGCTCGGCTTCAATTGTCGCATTAAGCGACAAAAGCTTGGTGCGATGGGCAATGTCGTTGATCAGATCAATGATCGATCCGATCTCGGAGCTGGCCTTTTCAAGCGATCCGATATTGCGCTGGCTTTCTTCGGCTTCTTCGCGTGCCCGTCCGGTCACGGTGGAAGCCTCGGTCGCCTGACGGTTGATCTCGGCGATGGAGGATGAAAGTTCCTCAACCGCGGTGGCGACATTTCGGGTATTTGATGCCGCCTCGCGCGAAACATCCAGTGCACCGCCCGATTGCTGTACTGTGTTTTCCGACTGGTTTGTCAGTTCACTGGCAAGGCTCAGCAACCCTTCGGACTGTTCGGTCACTGATTGGGCCACACGGGCAACCTCGGCCATCAGTTCGGTGACCGCGATCTTGCTTTCCTCACGCTCTGACACGTCGTTCCAGGCCAGCATGGTGCCCAAAAGGACATTGTCCTTGTCGCGGACCGGGGCGGCAAGGATATCAAGATAACCGCGATCAGTCTGGATGATCTCGGTAAACGGCAGGTTGTTCGGATTGGCAAGCTTGGCCTGGAACTCCGATCCAAGATTAAGGAAATCACCCGAAATCGTTGCCGTTGTCCCGCCAAGATAGTCTTGCGCACTGGCGTTAAGGTAACTCAGCTTGCCATCAGGCAGGATCATCGCGGTCATGGTCGGGGTATTTTCGACCATGTTTTGCAAGATCAAGGCCTGACGCACCGATTCACGCAAGGCAATCAATGCCTTTTTCATTTCGCCGATTTCGTCATTGCCGACATTGGGCAGATTGACGTTGGTGTCCCCGTTCGAGATTGACGTCATCGCACCGGCAAAGGCGCGCAGATTGCGCAGAACCGTGGTGCGCAACAGGATCCAGCCAACAATCCAGGCCGCCAGAAGCACGCCGACAAGGATTTCGATCGACAACAGCCGCAGGCTATCTGTCTGGGCATAGAAATCAGACACGTCGCGGTCAAACCGGGCCTCGGCCCAGACACCGCCACGACCATCACTAATCATAACCTCCACTGCCGCGCGGTGCGTGTCGCCTGCCTTGGCCGTTTCGGGCGCTGGCACTTCATTGCTGGCTTCTGGTGCTGCATCCCCGGCATTTTCGGGGGCAGCATCGCCTTCTGCTGTCGGGGCAGCTTCGGCTTCTGCCGCTGCCGGGGCTTCAAGGCTCTCAAACAACACGTTGCCAGAATTATCAAGAATCTGGAAGTTGCCGCCAAGAACCTTGCCAATGCCCGCAAGCTGGGGCAGGGGATCGGTGATGACTTCAAGGAAGCCAACAGCGCGGAACCCGCCAACCGGCAGGATCAGGCTAAAGACCGGACGCCCGTCCGGGGTTGCCCACATAAAGCTTGCCGGTTTGCGGGCTTCGGCCTTGTCGCGACCGATCAAATAGGCTTTGACGTCCGGATCATCAGTGACGCTGGCGCCCAGATTGGCTTCGGACGTCGCCAGTTGATTGAATTCCTGATCATAGGATATCGCACCAATCAGGTTTACATCGCCCTGAACCACTTCGCGTGCGTTCGACAGGATGTTGAGTTCGGCTTGCATGCGCGTCTGGTCATTTTCCTGATAACTTTTGACCAGGCTGCCGAGCCGCGACCATTCATTGGCAATCGGGGTAATTTTGTCGGCATAGTCGGTGGCAATACGCGACCCGACAAAGAAATTGACTGTACCACTGACCGAATTGTTCAGTGTTTCAATCGCAAAGTTGCGATAGGTATCACCGGTCCAAAGAAGCATCCATGTCACTGCACCTGAAACCAGTAATCCTGTTACGAGCAAAATCCGTCGTAACGTCAGAAGGCTGGTAGCACCTCCTGCAATAGCCGTCTTCGCGGCCTTGTCTCCCGTCATTTTTGTCACTCCAGAGCAAACCAAGTTTATTTTTTGTCTTTGGTCATATTGGCTCGCGTCTCTCCCGCTCACACCTCTACTTCTCAAGAGTAGTTGTTCTGATCCAAGCAGAGCTTGGTTTGGAACACAATCCCTTATTTCTCGATTTCCATAGGATTGCTGCGGCACACAGCCGGTTTGAAGCGGTCCGAAATCTGGAATTTCTCGTTTTGGTTGGGGGGCTTAGCCCCGATTTACGAGTGCGATTTCGACGCATTGAAATTTTTTCTGCGAATGTGTGTGATAATCGTTTGCAATTGCAAAAACGATGCTCTATGACTGTGTTTGTCAAATGCAGACGACAACGTCGTTTGTGACCGGCCATCAGGCCTACATGGCGTGCCTGATGGCTTCTATCTTCGGGACTCTCTCTCCCCGAAGGTCGATCTCTCTCACTCGAGGGGGCTGGTATCCGGATCATTGTGCGGGACAATGCCGGAATTCATACCAGTCCCCCTTTTTTTATCCAAAACACATTGACCCATATCGATCTTTGGCACGCTGCCCGGTTGCATCTGTGCACGGCTTTAGCGTTTTATAAAGGTGCTGTTGGTTACAAAAGCAGGGTAACTTTGATGTCGTGAAGGATGGCCAAGTCCATGGCTGGCGAAGACAACACCAACAAACCCGATTTGCGCGCAACCCCGGAACCGCAGACTGATCCGGATGCCGGGCAAAAGGATGCACCGCTTCCGGCCTTTATATATGGCCGGGACGGGCATGGTGATGGCAGCGCACGTGGGGCAGAACGCTCCGGTGATCGGCAAAACCTTAATGCACGGATAGCGGATATGGATCGCAAAACCCTTCTTGGCCTGGTCACAGGCGCAGGCATGCTCGGCCTTGTCTTGTTTTTTGCCGGAATGCTGGTCGGCGCAGGTTTGTTCATGGATTCTGAAGACGGTGCGCGCACCACCCAGACAGAACAGCCGCAGGTCGAAATGCTGGCCTCCGCCCCGGAAGAACCAACCGAAATTCCCGATGCCACGCCTGAGGCAACCGAGCCGGCAGCAACAACACCGGCACCGGAAATCAGCGCCGATAGCGAAGACCCGGTCGGCGATCTGATCGCGCAGCGTACCGAGGCACTTTCGGATGATGCCACAGCCGGCAGCGAGGCCGCATCGAATGTGGCTGAAACCGAACAAACCGCAGAAGCCGCAGGATCGGAAGAACAGGCGATTGCGGCGCCGGAAATTCGTGACGTAACCGGCGATACCGATGCGCCAGCTACACCGGAAGCCCCGGCCGTTGAAGACGCGCAAGACAGTGCTGCGACCGAGGCTGCGCCAACCACTGAGCAGGCATCTGCGCCAGAGGCATCCGAACCGGCCGCTGAAACCGCCGAAACCACGCCGGAACCAGCACCCGCAGCACCGGCATCAGATGCCAGCAAGCCTTTCTCGGTTCAGGTTGGTGCCTTCAAGGTGCATGAAAATGCCAGCCAGCGTGCCGAGGAACTGCGCGGCAAGGGACTTGAAGTCGCCGTTGTCGTGCGCGGGCCAGAGGACGAAGGGGCTTGGTACTATGTCCGGATCGGGTCCTATGCCAACCTTGCCGCAGCCCGCGATGATGCGGCCAAAATCAAGGCAGATCATTCGATTGACGGTTTCCCGGTTCGTGCGGAGCCCAATGATCGCGTCGTAGACTGATCAGATCGGGTGCGCATCCCGGGTACGGTTAAGGCGCACACTATATATATAGATGTAATACTGCAGAGCGGGGTGGTCTTGTGAACCACCCCGCTTTTGTATTGGGCTTCAGTTCGCATGAAGGTATTCAATTGCCAAATTCATGTCATCGGGTTTGTTTTTGTCCTCTGATTGGGGCATTCTGCTTGCCATCTTGGGGTAAAGGCGCTACGCGCTAGGTTCTCAAACACCAGACCGGCAGCCGCTTGATTGGAACGGCTGCAAAGCAAGACAGGATGGCCGATAGCACATGAGCACGCACAAGGATTTCCCGAACCTTCATATTCTTGATCATCCGCTGATCCAGCATAAGCTGAGCCACATGCGCAAGGTCAGCACGTCGACCAAGACCTTCCGTCAGTTGCTCAAGGAAATCGCCCTTCTGATGGGCTATGAAATCACCCGCGAGCTTCCTGTCAGCTATGAAGACATCGAAACGCCGATCTGCGCGATGAAGGCGCCGGTCATTCAGGGCCGTAAACTGGCGGTGGTTCCGATCCTGCGTGCCGGTTCGGGCATGGCCGATGGCCTGATCGAACTGATGCCGTCCGCGCGCATTGGTCATATCGGCCTCTATCGCGATCCGGAAACCCACATGCCGGTCGAATATCTGGTCAAACTGCCCGAAGTCGAAGGCCGTACCTTTATTCTGGTCGATCCGATGCTGGCCACCGGGAACTCGGCAGTGGCCGCGATCGATACGCTCAATAAATACGGCGTTGCCGACAAGGACATCCGCTTCATGGCGCTGGTTGCTGCCCCCGAAGGGGTCAAGGTCTTCCAGGATGCCCATCCGGATGTGCCGATCTATACCGCCGGCCTTGATGAGAAGCTCAATGAAAAGGCCTATATCGTTCCGGGCCTTGGCGATGCCGGCGACCGACTGTTCGGTACGCGCTAGGTCGATCTACCAGCCATTGCTTTTCGCATTAAAAAAGGGTGCCGTTTGGCACCCTTTTTGTTTTTGAAGTTTTCGGCGGTCTGGTCGGGCTGGCAATCAGCCCTTTGGCGATACCGTGATATCGACGACCGACCCGCTAAAGGAGCCCCCGGTCAACTTGATGGTCGCGACCCGGTTTTCACGGTCATAGACCAGAACCGAAATATCGGCGCGGACCACAGTCACCTTGCTCCAGCCAAAGTTTGGCATTTCACGCTCGTAGAAATCATACATCTGCGCTTGCGATCCACCAGCATTCAGGACAAGCCGTCCGTGCCAGGCATCGGATGCGCCAAAGATGATGCTTCTGTCCATATCGAGTGACGAATTGGACGGCATCGGAATATCTGTGAACTGGGTGAAAGACGGACCTGGTTGGCCACCTTTGCCTTCACTGCTGCCCGGGCCCGTATTGGGCACAAGATTGGTGCCAGAGCACCCGGCAAGAGAGAGCCCCGCAAAGGCGGCGGCACATATAAGATATTGTCGCAGTCTCATCATCTTCCTTCGGTCCCCTGATGCCCGTCTTATAACGAGGGGTATGGATATCTCGCCCTATCATCGGGTCATAATGTAAAGGAAAGGTTCACATATTTGCTTTTGCGCCATTTTGCGGCCTTGCCCGGATGATATGTCCTTCTGGATTAAATTGGCGGAACTATCACGGTTAATATGACCTTTAATATGACCGTGCGCATTGCATCACATCAAACGGGTTGAACCGGACTTTGGGCCGATATGACGAATCAACGGCCCGTAATCTGGGTTTTTTCGAATCATTTTGATCCGGCGCAATGTTTTTTGCCGGGTAAAAGCCCAGTCTTTGCGGGTCTTTTTCAGGACCTTTGCGGGATTTTTCAACCAAGAGTCTGATGGGGACTGGTGTCTGACTTTTATGGTTGGATATGGCTTTTCGACTATGTTGTTGAAAAATAACAATATTCAGAAAAGTTCCCATTAAATGCATTTTTTTCTGAAAAAGGTGTTTACAGGTCGGGATAGGGGCCCTATAACCCGCCTCCACCGACGGGGTGCGGCGCCAACGAGACGGCGACGCGGACTGAGCGGTTCGGGGCTACGGTCCTAGAGTTCTTTGACATTGTAGATCAGAAGGAAGGGATGCGCGGGCAGCGTTATGGCGCTACAGTCTGTGCATCCTGGAGACGACGGATCGATTTGAATTTATTCAGATTGATTTGTG